>Ga0315551_10003907_pt1 | contig 10498 bp, 8 predicted proteins | sample SalMarSW160290MG_FD_203678 | JGI IMG/M metagenome (GOLD analysis project Ga0315551, IMG submission 203678) | Salt marsh sediment microbial communities from the Plum Island Ecosystem LTER, Massachusetts, United States - Salt Marsh Sediment SW1602-90 ... | reverse complement strand
CCTACAAATTGAGTAAAAAATGGGGCATAATTAATGAAGGAGGCTGAAGCTTAACATGTATCCTGGGTAGCTACTCATGCTGATCCTGGTCAGTCAAAAAACATAGAATCCTTCACCAGTTAAAGATAACTTTAATAGAGACAGAGGAAAACGGTCTCCTGGTTGATGGAAGAACAAACGCAGAAAATTTGGGAGGAATTTTATCACAGCCATTCCCGACCATTCTGGTTTTATATTTATAAAATCTGTGGCGATAGAAACATGGCTGATGATATCTTTCAGGAATCCTTCTACAAGTTCCTCAAGACAAAACCGGTTATCTTGAATGAAAATCATATGAAGTCTTATTTGTACAAGATCGCTTTCAGACTCATTATCGACAAAAAAAGAAGAACAAAGGTTGAGAAGAGAGCATGGAAAAAAGAAAAAGAGGACTATAAAAGAAGCATGAATAAAGGAGGCCATGAACCTGAAATTCTTATCTCGCTAGATATGGAAGATACATTTAAATTGCTTAAACACAGATCGAGAATCCTCCTCTGGCTTGCTTATGCGGAGGGTTACAGCTGTAATGAGATAGCAGAAATGACAGAAATTAAAAAGAACAGTGTCAAAGTTCAACTCTTCCGGGCAAGGAAAGAGTTGGCCGATATTCTAAGACAAAAGGAGTATGAAAGGGGAAAGGAGCCATGAGAAAAAAGACATGTCATTTGGAAAAGGAGGTCATTAATGGCCTGAAAAAAGAGAAGCTGAGTCCGGAAATCAAAAAACATATATCCGAATGCCCGCTTTGTAAGGATATTGTTTTTATTCATAGATGGATGAGCCAGTTTAAGAACAGATCCTGGAACGCTGAAATTCTGGAAAAAACACTTCCAGACGCTGAGACCATATGGAATAGAGCCCAGGCAAGGAGAACTGATAAGGAACTTGTGAAAAAGGCATTGAGGCCCTTAATATATCCAAGGATTTTATCCTATGGAATTTTAATTGTCGGTATCGTTATTTTATTTTTCTCAAGCATAAAAAAAATTGGGGATATCATCGATTCTAATTCGGGAGCTGGCCCAGTCCTCAATTCTTTGTCAAAAATAATCGCTCAATTTTTCCCCTTTTTTCTCATTCCTATGGTTATTATCCTCATTTCAATGCTCTTCTGTGTTTTTATTGCTATCTTTGAAAGGCGGAAAAAAACAGTCTAAATTTTCTGCTGAATCGATAAGGATCATTCATAAAGAGACTATCCCTCATAAAGCGTGACCACAAAATCAGCATAATTACTTAATGGTAATGTGCAACCTTTCCCTAAATAAGTGCGTAATTTATTATGGAGATTTTTAAAGCGCTGACTATGAACGTGATTTTGGAAGGAAATATGCTATGAGTTCTCACCAAATATTTATCATCCCCTTAACAATTATGCTGGCCTTTGTTATCTTCCCGCCACTTGTATCCGGGCAAGAAACCTTCAGTAAAAACCATGGATCAGGAACGGCCGAGGACCCTTATCTCGTCCCCAGGACCGAGGCTGAGATCAGCATTGACGCTGTCTTGGACGAAGAGGCCTGGAAAAAGGCGCTCATCCTAGAGCTGAAATATGAGGTGCGGCCGGGTGAGAATGTGCCGCCGCCTGTGCACACGGAAGTGCTCCTCACTTATGATGAGAAAACCCTCTACGCAGTTTTCCGTTGTTATGACCCCGATCCCTCAGCCATCAGAGCCCACTTAAGAGATCGAGATACCTTAGGCGGGGACGACTGGATCGCCTTGATCCTTGACACCTTCAATGACGAGCGCCGGAGCTATGATTTCATCGTAACCGCCCAAGGAGTACAATTCGACCAGATCGAAACCCAGAGCAGCGAGGACAGCGGCTGGGACACCATCTGGGACTGCGCCAGCAGGATCACGGATTGGGGCTATGCCGTGGAAATCGCCATCCCTTTTTCTTCACTGCGGTTCCAGCGCAAGGAAGGAGCGCAGGTTTGGGGCTTCGATGCTGTTCGCCGTTATCCCCGCGACCACCCCTACCACATCGGGCTCTTCCCCAGAGACCGCAGCAATAACTGTTATCTCTGCCAGGCTGTCAAGATAAAGGGCTTCGAGAGCGCCAGCCCTGGCCGCAACATAGAGCTCAGCCCCACAGCCACAGCATTCCATTCAGATGAACGAGAGGAATTCCCCCAGGGAGACCTTAAGAAACGGGACCAGGAAGCCGAATTAGGCCTTACGGCTCGATGGGGAGTAACGCCAAACCTAACCCTCAATTTCACCGCCAATCCCGACTTCAGCCAGGTCGAGGCCGATGCCCTGCAGCTTGACATCAACGAACCCTTTGCCCTCTTCTATCCTGAAAGACGGCCTTTTTTCACCGAGGGAGCAGATTTTTTCAATTCCCTGGAAAGTGTTGTCTACACACGGACGATGCGAGATCCTTCATGGGGTTTTAAGCTGACAGGAAAGGAAGGGGCCAACACCATCGGTGCCTATGCGGTCCGTGACGAGATAACAAACCTCATCTTCCCTGGGAGTCAAGGATCAAGTTCCGCTTCCCTGGATAAGTCAAACATATCCTCGGCCTTCCGCTATAAGAGAGACTTCGGCAGCAGGTATACCGTGGGATTGATGGCCACAGATCGAGAAGGAGACGATTATTACAACAGGGTCTTCGGGTTCGACCTGGACTTTCGATTCACTCGCACCAATCAAATCCAGCTGCTGGTCCTCGGTTCCAGCACCAGATATCCCGATGAGGTGGTCAGCAGTCACGGCCAGCCAACGGGGACCTTCAACGACAGGCTCATCTCATTCGAATACGACCACCATACCAGGACCTTGGGCTGGTGGGCAGACTACGAAGAAGCAGGCCCGCAGTTCCGTGCTGACCTCGGTTATTACCCCCGCGTAGGATACCGTAATGTCGAAGGCGGTCTGTACTACACCTGGAATGCAAGCCAGGGCCAATGGTGGTCAATGTTCAGAACGGGAAGTGAATTGAATTACTTCGAAGACCAGGATGGAAAGCTTCTCTATAAAAGCGCCTCTCTCTGGCTCTCTTACAGTGGAACCATGCAATCTTCTCTCTACATTCGTGGCTGGAGAGACCGGGAGGCCTACAACAGGCGTGAATTCGATCTCACCTACTTCTTGATAGAAGGCAGTTTTTGGCCTACCAGCAACCTCCAGCTCTATGCGCTCACCATATACGGAGATCAAGTTGACTACGCAAACACACGGTTGGGAAACAGGCTAAGGATTATGCCACAGTTGTCTTACAACCTAGGAAAGCATCTGCGCCTCTCCCTCAATCACAACTATGAGCGGATGACCGTCCAGGATGCACACCTGTATACGGCAAACATAAGCCAGTTGTCAGCAATTTACCAGTTCAATGTCCGCACTTTCTTCCGGGCACTTATTCAATACGTGGATTATGATTACAATCCCAGCAATTACCTCTTCGATATAGACTCACGTAATAAACGCGTCCTCACTCAGTTGTTGTTTTCCTACAAAATCAATCCCCGTACCGTGCTCTTCATCGGCTACAGCGACAATTATCTTGGCAGTCAGGATTTCGGACTTACCCAGTTCGACAGGACCTTCTTCGTAAAACTGGGCTATGCCTGGGTGCTGTAAGTAAAAGCCCATTTACTGTGTCCCACATTTAATTACACTGGGATTATGAGAACATGAAACCTCATCTGCATTCCCCCTATTTCCGGAAGTCAACCTTATCTTCGTTGGCTATATTCAGAATGGCCACAAAAAAGAGCTGAGCCAGGTCCTCCAGAATCTCCGGCGTTATGGTGTCGATATCATCTTTGGTGATGTGGTAATAAGATGGAGCACCGTAAACACTGAAGGATAGGGTGGGCACGCCCTTCCACATGAAGCGGGCCGCATCGAGCCTGGGACGGGCGATGTTTGCAAAATAGCGAGGGCTGACCATCCGATGAATGTATTTATCGTTAGCCTCCCGGATAAACTCCCAGAATTCAGGATAATTCTTTGCAGCCAGGGCTCCGACTTTATCCCCACAGCCTACCCCATCCAGGTTGATAAAGGCAACGGTCTTCTCCAGAGGTACAATCGGGTGCTCCAGATAATACTCCGATCCTGCCACTGCCTGTTCCTCTGCTCCGAAGAGAAGAAACAGCACAGAGCGGCGTGGCTTTTCAAGGAATTTGGCCAAAGCCTCAGCCACTCCCAGCACAACCGCCACACCAGAGGCGTTGTCGTTTGCTCCGGGCATCATTTCATAGCAATATCCAAGGTGATCGAGATGGGCACCGATGACGACCGCTTCTCCCTTAAGCTGGGGATCAGAACCATCCAGAATACCGATCACATTGTAGGCCGTGCCATCGGGATGATGCTCGGTGACATTTTTTATGGTGAAGATCTTCCCTGTAGCAAAGGATTGCGGCTGGAGAGTCTTGCTGATTCTCTCCACCACTTCGCTGTGTTTGCGTCCTGTACCCAGGAAGATATCGGAAACGACCGACTCTCCCACATGGGAATAGATGAAGCCTTCGCTGTAGGCATTGTTGGGATTGCCGATCGGTCCATAGTTGTAGAGCATTCCTCTGGCACCCTGGGCCACAGCATTCTCCAGTTTATACTGATGGAAGGAATAGGGCCTCCATTTCTTGAAGAGTTCCGCATCCTTGTCAGGAGAGACAGGAACCTCTCTTTCCATGAGAACGATCTTCCCCTTAACATCCACGCCCTTATATTCATCATATTCAAGCTCTGGAGCGGTGATGCCATAGCCCACGTAGATCACCTCTGCAGTCACCTCTCCCGAACCTGAAGTGGAGCCAGGAATGAATTCATCCTCATACCGGTAATACTTTTTTAAAACAGCTCCTTGGAAGGGAATATTCATGCAGACCTCACAGCCTTTAAATACAAGAGTATAAGGATTGGAGAATGCCTGAAGGCATGAGTTCCCCTCCCCGGCCGGAGAAATCCCCCACTCCTCAAAGAGAGAGGCTGCCCACCGGGCACAGGCATTGTATCCTTCGGTCCCAGTGAGTCGCCCTCCATATTTTTCAGAGGCCATCTCCTTCACATAATCGAAGAGCTTATGGCTGGAGATAGAGTGAAAGGCTTCGAGTAACCTTTCTTCATACGTCTTCTCTTTGTTCGGCTCCTGGGCCGCAACTATGGAGGAGAAAAAGATAAAAACAAAGATAAAAACCCAGGAACAATATTTTTTTATCTTCATTTGCCACCTCCTGTTCTTTTCCCTTTTTTATGTTAAGATAAAGACACAAAAAGTAAAGAGAATTTTGAAAATCTTGGACTATTGCCAAGTGTAATCCGGAAAAGGCTGAGAAATCCGGACTCTAAATGACCTTGAACACTGAGATGAGGGACAGCAAAGCAAAAGAACCGCAGGAATAATCTCGATTATTTTTTGAATCTTGATTATCATCACCATTCTCCATAAAATCTTGCTTACTTTTATCAGAATATTCAATTTTGTCCTATTGTTTCATACGATGAATTTTAGGGCGGCTTAAGAGGCCGCTTGAGGTGGTTCTGCGTTGATTTGCCACCACAATTTTGGTATTTTGATGAAGCTGTATTTTTATAAATTTTTCTGAAGGAGGAGACCATGAAAAAATTTATTTTCTCATTTCTGATTCTCTTATTCTGTATCTTCACCACTTCTCCTGCCCCCGCACAGCAGCCTAATCCGAAGGTGATCATGCAAACCAGCATGGGTGACATAACCATCGAGCTCTACCCCGACAAGGCTCCCATCACTGTCCAGAATTTCCTCTCCTATGTGGACGAGAATTTTTATAGCGGAACTATCTTCCACAGGGTCATCATGAATTTCATGATCCAAGGCGGAGGATACACGGCTGATTTCACTGAAAAAGAGACAAAACCGCCCATAAAAAACGAAGCCTCAAACGGCTTGAAGAACGAAAGAGGCACCATCGCCATGGCCCGCACACCGGAGATTGACAGCGCCACCAGCCAGTTCTTCATCAACCATGTGGACAATCCTTACCTTGATCACAAGAACAGCACGCCAGAAGGATACGGGTATGCTGTCTTTGGAAGAGTCATCGACGGAATGGACATAGTCGATGCTATCGCCAATGTGAAGACCATGACCAAGCACAGCATGCAGGATGTTCCTCGAGAAACCATCACCATCATCTCCATCCGCCGCGTCGAAGGGAATACGTCTCTCTAGAAGAACTTCTCAAGAAAGCTCTCTTCACTCTTGAGAGTAATGGTTGACTGGATATTTGCCTTCTTCCACCTCTTTCTCCTTATCGCCCTCGTGGCTTATGCCTTTTTTTCTCTCATTCAAGGGAACACATTAAGGTTTGTCTTCATCATCATTCTTCTCGCCGGCTATTACTTCCTCGTTCTTCATAAGCCTGTCAAAAAAGAAATCGAAAGAAAACGGAAGGCTAAATCTAAAGGATAACTCTCCTGATGCCTGTCTTCTTTGCTTTCTCCGATGAGTCTGGAAAATACAAAAAGGAGAGAAGCGAAAAATTCATCTCCAAGAATCCCTATTACTGCCGGGCCACCGTCATCGTGGAGGCAGGGGAATGGACAAGACTCCAGGAGGATTTTGCCTTACTCAAAAAAGACCTGCTGAGCATGGACTCAGGACAGGATATCAAGTGGTCTTATATCTGGTCTCTCTACAAGCATTTCCAGAAGGGAGAAACAATCCCCTCTAATAAATCCTATTTCTCTTTGCGTCGCCATTCCCTCGATACACTCGTCGAATTCATCAGGCAAACGCTTCAGCTCTTCTCTGCGTGCGAGAACAGCCGCCTGTTGTTTACCGTAACCTTCAATCAGAGGAAAAGAACAAATCCGGTGGAAACAGAAGAGATCATACAACAGCATTTGAAGCATGCCCTGGATAAAGTTGAGAATGAGATGAGAAAAATAGAGAGAAGCCTGTGCATCTTCTTCTTCAGCCCGGAAGAACCCCGGGTGGAGAAATACCTGAAAAAAGCATTTCTCAAAATCGCTGGCAAAAATTTCAGCCTCCAATATCCTCACCTGAAAGACAGCATCAACTACGAGCTCTCCTCTCAAAGCTTTGGAGGCCAACTGGCAGATTACTGCGCCGGAGTTTTTAACGGCTGTCTCCGGCTCTACCCTCAGAGCATCGATCTTTTCCGCCATCAGCTCTGGCCGAAAATAATTAAAGACAAGAATCAAGTGCTTGGGCAGGGGATAAAAGAAATCCCTGCAAACGCCAAAAACAGGACCTACCTGCGAAACGTCCTGGAAGAGATATTTGCCACAGAAATGAAGGACTATCAGGTGAGTCTGGAGGAAAGACTGCACGGAAAAAAATAAAACAAGGAGGAACTCATGAATCCAGGAAAAAAATTCAAAAATATTCTCATCATTTTGGCCCTTCTTTCCCTGTCTGGACTTTCCCTCTCTTGGAACCTTCCTCAAGCGCAGCCAGAAAAAGCAGAGACAAAGAAGAGCGAAGCTGCTCCTGCCTCCCTTTCAGGCTTCAGCGATGAGGGAATCTTTCATATTTACGTAAATGAAGATCCCATAGTTAAAATTCATTTCACATGGGAAATGGACGGAAAATTTTCAAACACCTCCACCTTGACCATGGCTGGCCAGTCTGTCACCACGGAAGTGGAAATAGAGACAGATAAAGATGGAAGGTGGACAAAAATCATCCAAAAATCCCCGCAAGGGCTTATGGAATTTATCCGAAAAGGAAGCAGCGTGACCAGGACTTTCAAGGAAAAAACCATGACCATAGAACTCAAGGACGGAGCAGTCCTTTTTGAAAACTTTTCTCCAGCCCTCATCAGTCAGTCGGTTAGAGCTTATGAAAGGGATAAGGGAGGAAAACAAACGCTTCCTCTCTTCATCATACCAGGAGCCATGGAGGAAGCCTCGCTCGAATGGAAAGAGGAGGTGGAGCGGAGTATCGGTGGAAAGGACTTGCAATTCCAAAAGTACCTTTACGGACTTCCCGGTGTCGACATCACTCTGTGGGTTAACGAGAAAGGCAAACTGTACTTTGCCGATGTCCCCGCCCAAAAAGCGGCCTATGTGAGGGAAGGATATGAAATCCTCCTCCAAAAGCCTGTCACAGATCCCCTCCTCTCCAAGCCGGAACACAAAATTGTTGAAGATCGCAACGTAGGGATTCCAATGCGCGACGGCATCAAGTTAGCCACCGATATTTATCGACCCCAAGCCGAAGGGAAATTTCCAGTTATCCTGACGCGTACTCCGTATAAAAAAGAGATGGGGGAACTCCAGGCCCGCTATTACGCCCGACGCGGTTATGTTTTTGCTGTCCAGGACTGCCGGGGACGCTTCTCCTCGCCCGGTACCTGGGAGCCATTTGTGAATGAACCTCAGGACGGACATGACTCCATCGAATGGTTGGCATCCCAGCCCTGGTCGAACGGAAAAGTGGGCATGATCGGAGGATCCTACGTGGGCTGGGTCCAGTGGTGGGCAGCCAGAGAACACCCCCCTCATCTCGTGACCATCATCCCCAATGTTTCTCCGCCAGATCCTTTCTACAACATCCCCTATGAATACGGTGTTTTCTTTATCCTGGGAGCAATCTGGTGGGCAGATGTGCTGGAGACCGAAGCCACGGCTGACCTTTCGGGAGTGGCAATGATCAGCATCGGCGAGAAGAAATACTGGAAGCTCCTGACCTCGCTGCCCGTTATCGAGCTGGATAAGAAAGTTTTGGGAAGAAAGAATCCCTACTGGAGAAACTGGATCGAGCATCCCACCAACGACGGATACTGGGAACGAGCCAGCTTCCTCGATTATCTGGAGGAAGTTCGTATTCCTGTCTTCCACCAATCAGGCTGGTTTGACGGTGACGGTATCGGCTCCAAGCTCAACTATGCCAGGATGAAATCCCACGGTCATCCTTACCAGAAGCTCATCCTTGGACCCTGGGGTCATACTGATACTGCCATGAGGCGTCTGGGAGATCTGGACTTCGGACCTCAAGCCATCGTGGACCTGCAGAGGGATTATCTGCGCTGGTTCGACTACTGGCTGAAGGGAATCGACAACGGGATCGTCGAAGAACCCCTGGTGAATATTTTTGTCATGGGCACCAACAAATGGCTCCACGACCGTGTCTACCCCCTCTCCTACACCCAATTCCAAAAATGGCACCTTCACAGCCTGGGCCAGGCCAACACGTCCAAAGGGGATGGCAAGCTTAGCCTTTCTTCTCCGGAGAAAGATTCGCCTCCTGATTCTTATGTTTATGATCCAGGAGACCCGACTCCCAGCCCCACATATTATGAGGAAGCAGAGGAGGAGGAAAAGAAAGTCAAATCTTTAGAGGAAAAAAAGAAAGAAGCAGAAGAATACCACGAAAAAATCACCCAGAGCCGCTCCGATATTCTCGTCTATCAGACAGGGCCCCTGGAAAAATCCTTGACTTTCGCTGGCCCCATCTCGGCTAAACTCTACGCATCCAGCTCAGCCAAGGATACCGACTGGTTCATGCGCCTGGTCTGGGTGACGGAAAAAGGAAAAACATACACTCTGGCTGAAGGAAAAATCCGTGCCCGCTTTCGTGAATCAATGAAGAAGCCTGTGTTTCTCACGCCCGGCAAGATTTATGAATACACTCTGGACCTCTGGCAAACAGGAATCACCGTTCCTGCTGGAGATATCCTGCGAGTGGAGGTCGCCTCGGCCTCTTTCCCTCTCTTCTCCAGAAACCTAAACACAGGCGGGCACAATGAAAAGGAGACACAGTTTGTGAAAGCAGAACAAAAAATCTTTCACAGCGAAAAATATCCGTCCCACATATTGCTTCCCGTAATCCCGGAGGATAAATTAAAAGATTGATATGGCTTTCGATTTCTTGTAGTCTGTATTCCTTCGGATCCAGAAGAAGAGAAACTGCTTTCATGAGGAACAGAACAGCATTTTAAGAAATGCCTCATCCATTCTTATCACCGTACAGTAAATGCTTTCCAACTTCTTTTTTTATCCTTATAATCGCTTTCTCTGATAATACTTCAGGGCAATCCACCCTGAAAGAAAATCTTTCCACTCACAAGCTGATAACAGCCTGATAATTAAAGATGAAGAAAATCAGTATCAGGGTTTTAAAGAGAAAAAAGGAGAGCAATCGTCTGTTTCTAATCTTTTTCATCTTCTTCCTCTTTTTGCTTTTCCTTTTCCTCAGTTTTATCCGGAAAAAAGAGGCTCCTCAAGAGGAAAAAAAGGAGAAGACTGAAATCAGCATTCCTGACCCTCCTCTTCCCCCACCTTTGAGAGAAGACAAAATCATCGTAAAAACAGGCGTGACGCTCACCGATATTCTGAGCCCCTACAATTTTCCTCCTCTCGAGATCCACAAACTGAGAGAAGAGGTTAAGCCTATCTATGATCTGGCCAAAATAAAGGCAGGCCATGAACTCAGAGTTTTTTCCGACCCCGATGAAAATGTGGTTTCCCTTGAATACGACAT
>Ga0315551_10003899_pt1 | contig 10516 bp, 3 predicted proteins | sample SalMarSW160290MG_FD_203678 | JGI IMG/M metagenome (GOLD analysis project Ga0315551, IMG submission 203678) | Salt marsh sediment microbial communities from the Plum Island Ecosystem LTER, Massachusetts, United States - Salt Marsh Sediment SW1602-90 ... | reverse complement strand
CCCATCCTGCTCGATTTGAAGATCACCTCCTGGCCACCTGAATCGGGCCGGAAGGCCACAGGCTTCACATTTATCCCCTGGGAGGTCAACCTGGTAGCCACCTGCTCCGGGAAGTCGCTCTCCCTCATCTGGGGGAAGTAGCACTTCTTCAGCCACCGACTCCACTCCTTATCCAGGGTCTTCAAGTCCTTGCCCAGGGTCAGTTTGAAGTCACTGTTTAGATCATTTGCCCTCCAGCAGTTCTCAAAGAGGAGCCAGATCTTCTCCTCACCATATCTCTCAGATACAAACCTGAGGAAGGACTGCCCTTCCTTATACATAAGATAAGTCCCCTCGATCTCCGCCATCAGGGAGAGGGGGACGAACTTCCCGGAGATCACCGCATCCCTCATCACCATATCCGCCTCCTCGTCCCAGCCCACAGACCAGTATTCGGCAATCCCCTCGGTGAACCAGAGGGGAGGGCCTCTGAAGTTATACTTTCGGTGATCCCTGAGCACCTTATCTAACTTCTCAAAGGTAAAGCAATGCACCAGCTCGTGCTTTAAGGAGTGCCTCAACCTGGAGTATGAACCATCAAAGGGGACAACCACCCTCCCCTTGATCAGCTCCATAAATGCCTCCACTGCCTCGGGCAGAAGAAGGGGGATGACATTTGTCTGTTGAAAGTAGTTTTTGGTGCTATAGAGGATAAGGGGGATCTTCTTGGGTGGGGCATAGTTAAACTTGCCCTCCAGATCCTGGTAGCTATCCTCCGCTATGCGGGCGGCGACTCCGGCCACCTCCTCCTCTTCGGGGTAGAAGTAGATCCGGAAGTGGTCGGTCTCCATCACCCTCCAGTCGAATTGCGTATACTGGATCTTGTTCTTGCCGAAATAGTATTGACCCCAAACAGGGGAGACCAAAAAGAGGGAAAGGAGTATAGGTAGAATCTTTCTCCACATCGCAAGATTAAAATAAGAAACGAGGAGAGGAAAAGCAAGGGAAAAGGCACGGGCTCCTAATCCGGTCTATTCATAAACTAATAGGAAATTTGATGTATTATGGATAGTCCCGTAGGAACAGACCGGAACTTGTCCCGACCTTCATAGGTGGTCGGGAGGTCTGTCCGTTCTTCTCGGATAGGTCTAAAGATCTAACCCTCCGCCGATAAACCCAATGGCTATCCGAGATGAATGACATCCTTATAGTCCCCTCTCCCCGGTGGGAGAGGGTTAGAGTGAGGGGGATATAATTTTCACCCCCTCCAAAAAAAGATCGCCCCTCTGAAAAATCGAAGAGCGATCTTTTATTGCTCCTATCTTTTCTGCCAGAACTACTTAAGCAAAATCATCTTCCTTGCCTCCACAAAATCCCCTGCCTGAAGCCTATAGAAGTAGATCCCGCTGGTAACCTCATTACCGGATTGGCTTCTTGAGTCCCAGCGGATCGACTTGTAACCCGCCGCCTGTGGCTCATTCACCAGGGTGATCACCCTTTGGCCGAGGATGTTGTAAATAGTGAGTTTGACCTGGCAACCCTTAGGCAGAGCGTACTTGATTACGGTAACAGGGTTGAAAGGATTGGGATAGTTCTGCCCCAAAGCAAACTCTGTGGGCAACCCTGGCCCAGCCTTCACTAACCCATGCACCCACTCACAAGGTAAACACCCTCCAGAAGCAAGTCCACTCACCAACTCAACATCAGTCAGCTCCACAGGAAGGTCCTCCTCTAACCTCTCCTTCACCTCAAAGGTGATCTGCGCCACCGGATGACTGCCCGCAGAAAGCATCTTCTCCATCCTCCAGGAGGGTATGTTCCCTACTATAACCTCACCCCTCTCATTGTCTATCACAGGACTGAAGAAATCAAAGTCTAACCCGGTATCCACGCCCTTAACACTCAACAAAGAGGGATCATATTTGATGGTATAGGAAAACCCTGCTATCGGCTCCACTGTCGTCAAATCAACCGGGATAACCACAGAATCGTCACAAACCTCTGCTTCTCCAACCATAACCTTATCCTCAGCCTCCTTAACGCTTACCGGAGACACATAAGCAACAAATCCTTTCACACCCCAACCGCAGGGTGGGAAACTCTCGCAAGCAAACCCAGCAGGAGTAGGATCTATACCACAGTTCGGATATGGTGGGAGATGAACCTGATACTGTGGATAGGAAGGATCAAACATCACCCTGGCTAAGTGCATTACATCAGAGATGCTTGCAGCTTCATCATCGTTGGCATCAAAAGAGACCTTACAGAGGTAAAACTGGTAATCCACATAGCCGGGATCAAACATCACCCTGGCCATATGTGTCACATCACTGATACCCACAGAACCGTCAGCATTGGCATCTCCCCTGATAAATGGGGTTCCAGGATGGAAGAAACGACTGGCTACATTATCGCTCTTCGTTATCTCCTCGGGTACGCAATCGGTGACCTTCGCTATCACCATTACACTATCAGGGGCTCCATACCAAACTATGTCCACACTATCCGCCCCGGCAATGCTGTCTGCAGGAGGAACAGCCACGCTGTCATAGCCTATGCTAACTGTGTCACCAGCGTAGTTCTCGTAGTAGACCGTGGTAATCGCTTGGCCCAGACTATCACCGTTGTTGTGTACCACCACTCGCACAATCAAAGAGTCTATCCAACTCCAGTCTCCTAATAGATACCTGATATCAGAACTATCAACATAGAGATTCGGCTTCGGCCCCACGCAGATCTCACGTGTGGCCCAGTTGTTATCCTCGTGCACTTCGGTTATGAAACCGGCAAAGTCCGCATCTACTCTATAGATGTGGCACTCGTGTATCGGAGGACAGGCCACCCAGTAAATGCTGTCAAATGATGCGTAGTTGTAGGGATCCACCGCCGCTGGAATGGAACCAAGAGCTACGGTGTCCAGAATCGTAGTGTCCACTTTGACCAATACCTGCACATTCTCGGCGATGACCGAACCCTGGTTATACACCGTGCCGGCCAACCGCACCGAATCAGAGATATTGGGATTAAAGGGCTCAAAGTTCAACCACTCGGAGTGCATCACCAGATCCGGCAGGCTGTCCTTGACTGTGAGCTCAAAGATCATCTGGTTGTTGGTTCTGGTGTATTCAGACCAGAGGTTATCCGGGTCAATCAGAACCAGAATGGAATCTAATCCGGGCTCGTTCGATATGAAGCTCATGCCGGTGGAGACCAATACTCCGTGGTGCTCCAGTCCCAGAACTGTATCTTCCGCTATAAGGGTGTCACCAGCGGAGTGATCGTAGTAGCCTATAAACACCGTGTCAGCATGAAAGGTCCCAGAATTCCATACCCAACCAGCGATCTCTGTGACCATCCCCTTCATAACCACTTGAGGATAGAACCAATCTGCTGGCGCCAGTATGAAATCAACTGGCAAAGGAACAGTAGCGGTATTGTTGTTCTCGTACTCCTCCTGGTGTTCATCCTGGGGATCTACTTCCACCCAGAGGTCCTGAGAATCGGCTGTAACCGTAAACTGCTCTGGTGCCTCAACTAATAGGGAATCATTGGTCCCCAGATTTACTTTCACTTCATTACCCAGAGTATCGTCCCCGACTCCAAATATTACCCCCACCGAATCTGAGGGGGGCTCACCCAGATTATGGATATAAGCACATACATCCACGCTGATATCCAGCTGGTAACTATCTGGATTCACGGTTAAGTCATAGTAGTCTACCTGAAAATCGGGAGCCGGTGCGTGCACCTCCAGGTACTCACTATACTCGTTGTTCACTTCGCTGTGCTCAGCTATCTGGTGGTCCGCATCCACGAAGGCGGTGATCTGGTAGACAGTGTCTTGTTGAAATGAGGTATCAATGGAGACATACTTCACCCCGCCAAAGCGAGGAATGGGCGGGCAGGTAAGGGTGCCTATGGTATCCTCATTGGCGGTCAACAGCACTGTAGTTGAGCTGTTACAGTCTATGCCACCTTGATTCTCCACCCGCACAGTGATATGTATCTGCTGCAGGGTATATGGTGAATGGTCACTGAAGGAGATATCAGTGGGCACCAAGTCTATGGCATTAGGCCAGACACGGAAATCTAATCGCTCCACATTGTTCCCCGGGTTGAGATCTCCGGGGGGAGTAGTGGCATATCCGATGATATAGTGGTTCCCCACAGCGCCAAAGGAGGTGTTAACATCAGGTGCCAGATCGTGATGCTCCCCGGGAAGGAGCGAATCGATGGGAGGTGCATAGGTATGAAGCGAGTCACCATCCTGAGTGAGCCAGACACCGATATCGTGGGCGGTCATGTTGCCCTGATTTCGCACCTCGGCATCGAGGGAGAAGCTCTGGTCCACCAGGACGTTGTACCCTACTGAAGGGGAGACATCAATGGCTACGTCAGGACCATACGTGGGAATCGAATAGACAACCAAGGGATAATCGACTTCCGTTGAGATGGTATAGTCGGTTACCTCTACATGCACAGTGTAGGGCCCCGGTGATGGCGGGGCAGAGCAGGTGATATAGTAGCTGCCACTATCGTTTGTGTGGCCCGTTGCTCCCCTGCCTGTCCCGGGTATGCTCATCTCTACGGTGCCTCCTTGTAGAGGACCGGGAACGGTTACCTCCGTGTATTGCACGTTCCCGCTGATCACCACTGGCCCGTTAGTGTAGACGGTGTCAGTGCAGGTACCCACCAAGACCAACTGGCCAGGTATGGCATAAGGCCCTACCAGAAGACCTCTCACCGCATCATTATTGGACTCATTCCACTCCTCTATGCCCGCAGGGGCCAGAACTCTGGCCCTGATGCCGTAGAAACCCATCTGGTTGAACTGGTGGTCAATCCCTACCGTAGAGTATCCATAGGCTGAGATCTGGGAGACCAGAAGGGTATCCAGTACTACCTCGTCAACATAAAAGATAACTGGCACATTCTCTAAGGCCTCAAAGGAGTTGTTGTGTACCCTGGCATAGAGGGTAACCTGTTCTCCTACTGCTGGATTGTCATCGGAGAAGGTAATATCGCTGGCATAGATGTATAGATCATAGCGAAGATCGATCACCTCAGGTCCAGGGTGAAAGAAGATTGGCTCCCCGGTGGCTTCAGCTGCATTGGAATCCTGAGCAACGAACCTGTATTGGTGGCTGCTGCCCACTGGCAGATAGGTGGGGAAATAATACTCTCGACCATTTGTATAATCGTTATCCGGATGGGTGGGGACCATGGAGAAGGAACCTTCGCCGGGGTCACTTAGAACGCTATCTCCATCCATATCGAGCTCAACTCTGGGATAGCCAAACCCCGGTGGGTCGTTATCAGCATCGGTATAGAGGATGCGATAGGTGAATAGGTCAGTTGACAATCCCTTATCAGGTGAAACGCCGTCGGTCTCGAAGCCTGCTTCCCCGGTCCAGGATAATGCTGGGGCGTGATTGAGGTGCTGGTTCAACAGAATCGAAACATCACCGGAAAGCTGATTCGCAACTGCCAGATCGAGATCGCCATCATCATCAAAGTCGGCGGCAAATATCCCGTTGGGGTGGTCGCCAACTGAATAGACCGAATCATCAACGGTGAAATGACCAAAGCCGTCATTAAAAAGGATGCTTACGTTGTCGTCGTGGGCATTGGGGACGGCAAGGTCTAAGTCCGCGTCACCGTCCAAGTCAGCGACAAACAATTGAGCAGGGTGGTCGCCAACGAGGTAGATGCTCGTGTCCGGAAATGCGCCCGTGCTGTCGTTAAAAAGGATAGTGACGTAGTTGTAGCTGAAACAGGGTATGGCAAGGTCTAAGTCCGTGTCACCATCGAGGTCAGCGGGAAACGCCAAGAGAGGTTGGTTCACGCTATACACCGTATCCTGCTGAAATGTGCCGTCACCATTGTTAAAGAAGATGTATAGTTTGTTGCTCTGATAGAAGGCCACGGCAAGGTCTAAGTCCGCGTCGCCGTCCAAGTCAGCGACAAATATAGAGACGGGGTTATCAACAACCGGATAGGTGGAACCAAGGGTGAGATGGCCCTGGCCGTCGTTCAAGAAGATCATCAGGCTGTCGTTGTCTCCGTACATATCGCCCACGGCAAGGTCTAAGTCTCCGTCACCGTCCAAGTCAGCGGCAAACAGACCGGAAGCCTGGTTAACGACGTAGTTGACCGTATCCTGAAACGTGCCGTCGCCGTTGTTAAAGAGGATGCTCACATTGCCACCATAAGGTTTTGGAGGGACACATTCATTGGTCACGACAAGGTCTAAGTCCGAGTCACCATCAAGATCAGAAGCAATCACTTTAACAGGGTAATCGCCGACCGCATAGGCCGAATCACGCTCAAAGATGCCAAAACCATTGTTCAACAGGACAGTCACACTATCGTTTTCTAAGTCCGTCACGGCAAGGTCTATGTCTGTATCACCATCCAAATCAGCGGCGAATACAGTGTGAGGCCTATAGGAGACGTAATAGGACGAGTCGAGGACAAAGGTCCCTGGACCGTCGTTGACTACTGTAGTAAAAGACCAGACATAACTGCCATCCAGGGGAACTCCCTGAGATGACTGTATACCCCTGGTGAGTATCACAGTTACCACTTCTCCTACATCGAAATCTTCTGTGGGGTCTAAGGTTGCCGTCCTGGTCTGACTGTTGTATGTAATCGTTCCCTTATGAAGCCCCGTAGACCGTGAATTCACCACAAAGGTTGAGTCGTTAATAGTTGTTTCATCCATATCCTCATTGAAAGTCACGGAGATGTTGGCGCTAACCGGCACATTCAATTCATTCTGTGTAGGTGAAGTGGGGAGGATAAGTCGGGGCGCATACTGGTAATAGAGAGATTCTATCTCAGTTTCACTCAAAATTCTGTTGTATATGCGGACTTCATCGATTTTTCCAGTGAAGTAGCAGCAGGCCCCGACCCCCTGGTTATAGTGAGCTCCAATGAAAAGGCTTAGAGCATTTGCAATGGAACCCTGTTGGGAAGAAATATCGGCAGAGCCATCCACCTTTCCGTCAATGTAAATCTGACATAGTCCATCTCGGTCAAATACTGCCGCTACGTGGTGCCAAGTGCTATCAGCAATATGCTTTGAACCGTCTGTTGTGATTTTGGTGGCTGTCCCATCCCCGATAGTTGTGCGAACTGGGATTTCATTTGATACACTCCTGAGTTGAAGAGTATATCCGGGGGCACTCGCAGTGGCTCCATTACGCTTACATACTAGAGCTGCATCTTGGCATGCCTGCAAGGTATGTGTCAAAGCCCAAACTGAGATGGATAAATCGCTTGTCCCAATATCCAAAAGATCTACATCCGGAATTGAAACGTAATCATCCTGACCATCAAGAACCAACGCGGATCCATATGCACCAGTAGCCCAACTTGCTCCATAGATTGTCCCATGGTTACCGTTTCCAGAATAATCATATGCGGTATCACCGCTGCCCTCGTCAAAGCTCCAGTAGCCCACTAATTCTCCATAACATACCACGGTTACGGTTGGAGTAAGCGGGGTAACCGTGGGGCTTGGACTGGTAATGGTTGGTGACCAGGTTTTGACTGTAGGGGAGCGGGGGGTTATGGCGGGAGAGACGCTCTGGACAGTGGGAGTGACAAACTTCCCCAAACAGGTATTCCCTAAACTATCAAACTTGGCCAGGAGAAGATCATAATCACTTGCGCCGTAACTATTGGTGTATCCTGTGACAACAAGCCCCCAATCGGAAACCTCTGCCACAAATTCCCCCCTGTCATAGCCAGTTCCCCCCAGGGTTCTTGTCCAGAGATGATTCCCTGAACCATCAAACTTGGCCAGGATTAGATCACCGCCTGCGCCGTAACTATTAGTCCATCCTGTGACCACAAGCCCCCCATCAGAGACTTCTATCACAGACTGCACGTCATCAAGATAGGTTCCTCCGAGAGTTCTTGTCCAGACAATATCTCCTGAACCATCAAACTTAGCTAGAAGGAGATCATAATCACTTGCGCCGTAATTCTCGGTCCTTCCTGTGACAACAAGTCCCCCATCAGCAACCTCCACTACAGCGCACCCCTCATCATCTTTGGTTCCTCCGAGGGTCCTCGTCCAGAGATGATTCCCCGAACCGTCAAACTTCGCCAGCAGGAGATCACCAAAACCTGCACTGTAACTCTCGGTAGTTCCTGTGACAACGAGCCCACTATCAGAAACCTCTACTACAGCGCCGCCAATATCAAAATCGACCCCTCCCAGGGTTCTTGTCCAAATAGTATCCCCTGAACCGTCAAACTTGGCTAGGAGGAGATCATAATCGCCTGCGCCGTGACTTTTGGTATGTCCCGTGACAACAAGCCCACCATCAGAAACCTCTATCACAGACCACCCCTCTTCCCCGCTTGCTCCCCCAAGAGTTCTCGTCCAGATAGTATCCCCTGAACCATCAAACTTGGCCAGGAGGAGATCAGACCCAGATACGCCGTAACTCCTGGTCCATCCCGTGACAACCAGCCCACCATCAGAAACCTCTACGACAGATTCCCCAACATCCCAGTCGCTACCCCCCAGGGTTCTTGTCCAGATAGTATCTCCTGAACCATCAAACTTCGCCAGGAGGAGATCATAATCAACTGCGCCATAACTATTGGTGTATCCCGTGACAACGAGCCTCCCATCAGAAGCCTCTATCACAGAGTGCCCATAATCTTGGGCGGTTCCCCTGAGGGTTTGGACGAATTGGCTCTGGCCATAAGCTGGTAAAGCGACAACGCTAACCAAAACCACAGCCACAAAACAGACAAACATCCATGCTTTCATCTTATCCCCCTTTCTGCTCTTCAGCGTTTAAACTTCTCTCCTCTTTGCTAAAGCACAATATACCTGATTTTCTGATTTTTGCCACATAATTTTTGTATACAAAAACCCTCCAAACAAAAAAGCACAACCGCACTCCCTCTCCTAAGAGAGCACCCGATTGTGCCTTCGACTTACAGGTCCTAACCCTGCACGACAAGGCGACCCACACTGATGCTATGAGTCTTGACTAATTGTCTATCACCGAGACGGTATTCACATTCTGGCTCCTCATCAAATCTCCTTATCGTCTGAAGCCTCAGTGTAACCTACCAAAAACAAAAGCCGACCCGCCTTAACTTGGTACCCTGGCAGCCCGGCTGTCCTGGCTTATGAGACTCCAGTTTGAAATGTATACTTTAGACCCCGGGCTTTATGGCTCACATTCCCCCCACTACATCTTTTTCTGCGGGAGAAACGAGATTCACCCCTCTCAGAACCCTGGTTTAATAATACTACTTCAAACACCCCCTGTCAAGACCTTTTTCTTCCTTGAAAATCTAAAGCCACAAATGAGCTCATACAGATTTATCTCTCAACCACTTACCGCGGTCAGGCAAGTTCTGGCTTGTCTCCATACCAAATTGGCTAAGGATGTCAAGTTCTTTTCGGGAGGGATTGACCAGGAACCTTTCTCCTCCCTCAATTGTCATCCCTCCCCTTCTCCCTGTAAGCGAGCATCTTTTCTCCCAAGGAGGTGAGGGTGTAGTAGGTGTGGTTGCGATGCTTGATCCACTTTCTCCGCACGATCCCCTTCCTGTATTGGATCATTAGCCTGGACACCCTACCAATGGCTCCCAACTCCCTCAATCTCCTCAGCCTGCGGAAGGTCTCCTGCAGGCGGATCCCCGTCTTTTGAGAGACGGGGTAGGCATAGTCTAAGCTGTAAACCTTGAAATGGTGAAGGATACGAAAGTCCTGATCTTCCAGATCAAAAAAGAGATCATCTATGGGCTCTTCTACTCCCTTGCCTTCAATCTCCTCCCAGGTCATCTCCACTAACCTCCCCTGTGGAACCCCTCTTAGGTTCGGGCAGTCCACTCTGTGGACGGAGAAGGCCCTGTCCCCCCTAAAATAGCCGATTATCTCATCCCCTAACTGCGGACCACAGCACTTGGAGAGATGAAACCTAATACCCTGGGGAGTATCCTTTATCTTCCTTTGGTCAAATCCTCTGCCTTGGTTATCGGCCATAATTTCCCATCAATCAAGAAGGAGTCCTACGGAGAATGTGGTGCCATCACTTCAGGCTTTTGTCCGGATAGGGAGGATGGGGTGGAATGAGCTTGGGCTTGGTGGCTATCTTCTGCAGAAGGTAGTTGATGGCATAGTCAAGCTGGGGATCCAACCCCTTGGCCGTAGAGGATGGGTCGTTCTCCACTTCAATGTCTGGCACAGTGCCCCATCCCTCGATCAGCCACTTCCCATCCAGGCTCCAACCGGGAAACTCCGGCTGGGAGAGAAAACCCTTATCCCTCAGCGGCTTGTTCCCCCTTATGCCTATCCATCCTCCCCAGGTGCGCATGCCAATGACTGGACCAAGCTTCAACCTCTTAAACCCCTCGGTGAATGTCTCCCCATCCGAACCGGTCTCCCCATCACAGAGGGCGGCCATATAGCCCCAAAAGCAGGCCTCCGGGGTGCGATAGATAACCGGAGAGTTACGGCTACCCCCTACGGCCCACAGCTTACGGGATAGATAGGAGAGGA
>Ga0315551_10003898_pt1 | contig 10519 bp, 7 predicted proteins | sample SalMarSW160290MG_FD_203678 | JGI IMG/M metagenome (GOLD analysis project Ga0315551, IMG submission 203678) | Salt marsh sediment microbial communities from the Plum Island Ecosystem LTER, Massachusetts, United States - Salt Marsh Sediment SW1602-90 ... | reverse complement strand
GTGGCCTACTTTACTCCGAAAGACCGGCCGGTTTGCTCCGAAAAGGTGGCCGGTTTAGTCCGAAAAACGCACTAAAGGTAGGGGGTTCGAATCCCCCCGGCTCCACTTCGTACTGCTTAACTTTATGTCACTATTAAGTCTATAAAGTTTCAGCTCAAATTTGTTTTTTATTCACACCTAATTGTTCAAATATTGACTCCATAACTCCATCATGTTAATATAAGTCTATTAGTAATTACTTATAGAGATGAAAGTGGAGAAGAAAAAGGTAACCATTGAAGAGCAAGCGACACTATTCAGCGTGCTGGCTGACCCAACACGGCTGAAGCTACTGAGACTCCTTTCCGAGCAACAAGAGCCGAATGCTCTCTGCGTGAACGCACTGGCCTGTCGACTCGGGGTAACGCAGTCGGCCGTCTCCCAGCACCTTAGAGTATTGAAGTCCGTGGATTTGGTAAAAGGTGAGAGGCGCGGCTACCGCGTTCACTATTTCGTTAACCAGGAGGCTTTGTCTCAAGCTCAGGGGCAAATACTGTCGGCTCTCTATTTCGAAAAGGGGGATAGCGAAGCAACACACGAGGAGAAACAGAACAATGGCGGCTAGCACGTCGTTAGCCACAGAGGTATCTGGACTAACCAAGCACTATGGAGAAGTTCTTGCTGTTGACGATATCAGTTTTCAAGTGAGCCAGGGTGAACTGTTTGGTTTTCTCGGACCGAATGGTGCCGGTAAGACTACCACAATAAACATGCTAACAGGCCTGGCTAGACCGGACGCAGGTACAATCCGCATTAGTGGTATCGATTGCACACGCAATCCCAAGGCAGCCCAGCACCTGGTAGGTACTGTCCCTGATGAAAGTAACCTCTATCCCGAATTGACCGGCTTTGAGAACCTCTGCTTCTGCGCGGCGCTTTACGGCATGCGAAAGAACGAGCGCCAGACACGCGCGCGGGAGCTTCTGGACACCTTCGGCCTTACCGATGCCGCTGACCGCAAGTTCGCCGGCTATTCCAAGGGTATGAAACGCAAGCTCACCTTCGCTGCCGGAATTATCCATAAGCCGCCTATTCTGTTTCTTGATGAACCAACCACGGGGATTGATGTTGCCAGCGCCCGGCAGGTAAGACAGATAATTGCTGAGCTACACCGCCATGGAACTACCATCTTTCTCACAACCCACTACATCGAGGAGGCTGAGCGGCTCTGCGAGCGAATTGCCTTCATCGTTAATGGACGAATCGTCCGGACTGACCGTACTGCAGATTTGCTAAAACCTGTGAAGGGTAAAAACGTGCTGCTTCTTTCTATCTCTGATGCCGGGGCTAACTTATCTAAAGAAATGGCCTCGGCTTTCCCAGAGTATCAGTTTCAATCCACCGCTTCAGGACAGGTACGGGTAGAATCGTCAGAACCAGTCAATGTTGGCACATTGATACGGTTTCTGGAAGAACGAGGAATCCAAGTAACCGAAGCCCGCCGGCACCTGCCATCGCTGGAGGACATATTCGTGCAGGTTACGGGCATTGAAGCCGGACTGATGATGAAAGAGAAGGAAAAAGCCGGAGGCGGGGGAAATCAATGAAACGATGGATTGCTTTCTCGAATATCTTTACCAAGGATATGCGGGCATATTACCTTAAGCCTCCCAACGTCAGCTGGGGTATTATCTTTCCACTGGCCTGGACAGGGATGTTTTTCATCAGGTCAGGGATGGGACTGGAAAGTGTACTGGAACTCTTGCCCGGCGTGGTTACTATCTCCATACTGTTTGGCACCACTTCGCTGCTATCGGTGACCCTTACCTTCGAGAGGCGAAACCGGTCGTTTGAAAGGCTACTTCTAGCCCCCATCTCTCTGGAATTACTCATGTTAGCCAAGACCTCCGGGGCTATCCTATTCGGTATCGTCAACGCCTTCGTTCCTATAGCCATCGCTGCGTTTCTGGCAGACATGTCGGGAATTAGCTGGTCTTTGGTTGTGCCAGCCATTGTCCTCATCGGTATTGTATCGACTTTTTTGGGGCTTTTTATCTCTGTCTCGGCAAGCGAGGTATTTGAAGCTCAGACTTTCTCAAACTTCTTCCGTTTTCCGATGATCTTTCTGTGTGGATTGTTCTTCCCTATCTTGTCGTTGCCTATATTCGTCCGCTGGCTTTCTTATATATTGCCTGTGACTTACGGTGTTGATATTCTCCACGGCGCAGTCAACGGCGAGCATATCATGTCCTTCACACTTGACTTCCTCATCCTTGGCGCGTTCTGCATCGTTCTATTTGCAGTGAGTCTGCGCAACATCAAGCGGAGATGGATTGTCTGAGCAGAATCTGAACTTGCCGGAGGTCTAGGACTAAATCGTGAGGTTGAAAACCAGTTCAAAAGTTCTGCCTATTGTCCCCCTATCTCCACCAGAGGGGACAATACCTGGAACTTTTCGGACTTTGCCGGAGAGAGTCCTTTCAATAACGTTTGCTTGGCCAGCACAATCTGAGACAAGATAACCATACCTTGCTTAATGTTAACACATGGCTCGTCTAAACCAGGCTTGACCGACTTCATTGGCATCAACTAAATCACTTCTCGTTCTGGTTCTTGGAGCCAAGCTCTAATTCTGAAGCTGGCATCTTGACATCTCGAGTGGGGCGTGATATGATATCGCGCTAGCTATTCCTGTGGTGAAGTCTGCAGGTACACACGCAAAGGCAGGTGTTTGATATGGCACTGACGACGAAGCTTTATGATGATCTTCCCCCCGATTTTGTTATCGATAGAGAGCACCCCGGGTATCCTCTGCCTAAAGGGATTATTGTTGAGAAAGACGTCCTTGTCGAGATGCGCGACGGTGGTAAACTGGCATGTAATATCTTCCGCCCTGATAAGCCTGGTGAATTCCCCGTTATCTTAGACTTTACCGTATATGGCAAAGATGTTTACGGCTGGCACAAAGCATACGGCGTGTCGGAAGCATGCCCGTTTGAAGGTCCTGACCCGGGTTTTTGGGTCCCCAATGATTATGTGGTGATTCTTTTCGACACCAGAGGGTTTGGTAAATCACAAGGGGAACGACGATATATGTATCCGGTAGACGACTTGTATGATGCGATTGAGTGGGCCGGAACACAAGAGTGGAGTAATGGAAATGTGGGCATGTCTGGCGTGTCTTATCTTGGTGCCCAGCAGTACTATGCAGCCGCGGCACAACCACCGCATTTGAAAGCAATTATCCCCTGGGAAGCGCTTATTCACCCCAACCCTCCTTATGGAGGTATGAATCCTTTTGGAGGTATACCGGAAAAAATATTTATGACGCAGGTGTTCAAAGTATTCCCTCCACTCAACCCAGCGTTGCATCAGACCCAAGGGGCACTTGAAGTAAAACCGGCAGTACTCGAAGATATTACGATACCGGCGCTTTTCTGCGCCACCTGGGGAGACCAGTGTATGCATACTCGAGGAACATTATTGGCATACCAAGGAATCGCCACTCCGCCCGAATACAAGTGGCTTTATACCCATGGCCGACAAAAATGGGAGGAATATTACAGTGCTGAGTCACTGGACATTCAAAAGAAATTCTTCGATTATTTCCTGAGGGGGACGGATAGTGGGATGATGGATATTCCGCGAGTTCGGCTGGAGGTACGGGAAACCTATCACAAGTATGCAGTTCGCCGGGAAAACGAGTTCCCGCTTGCTCGAACCGACTATACCAAGTTGTATCTGGATGCAAACACGGGCACTCTGAGCTTCAGTGAATCCAGCCAGGAAGGTAAAATCAATTATGACGCGACCACGGGCAATGCGTCATTTGATATTAAATTTGTCCGGGATACCGAGCTTACCGGGTACATGAAGCTGAAGCTATGGGTTTCTCCCGAGAATGCTGATGACATGGACCTTTTTATTACGTTATGGAAACTCGATGCACAAGGCAATCGAGTGTATTTTGACTGGTGCCACGCCTGGTGTGGATTTCCGGTGGCCCTTGGATGGTTACGTCTTGCCTGGAGGGAGCTGGATGCGGCGTCGTCCACCTCCTGGCAGCCTGTCTTGAAGTTCGAAACTCAACAGAAAGTGAAGCCGGGTGAGGTTGTTCCGTGCGAAATAGAGATAATCGCCTCAAGCACCTTATTCCGTGAAGGTGATTCATTGAGACTGATGGTATCAGGGCAATTTGGAGTAGAAACCGAATGGTTCGGGTTCGGCCCATTGGTGAATGAAGGGAAGCATTCGGTTTATACCGGCGGCAAGTACGACTCTTATCTTCTAGTACCCATAGTACCACCCCGCTAGTGCGCCACCTATCATCGACAATAAACGAGAGTATTCAAAAGGTAATTTATAGCGACAACATTCTTGAGTGGATGTTATTGAAGAAGCTCAAATAGAAAATACCTCGTTTTTCGTGGTCTTTGGTCCTGAAGATTATACGTGCTACAGAGGGAAGCCTGAGACTATCGCGGAAACCTTTTCAATACCCGACCCAGACAAGGTATATTTCATACGTATCTATAAAGGCGGCTGACCTGCCCCCCGAAAACGATACCAGATATAATCTCGTAAAAAGGGGGAATAAACGGTCAGAACTGGAGAAAAGAGTATGGCGGTATGCGCGCGGACCAGGCTGAGAGGAGGCGAGGGTATTGATAGAACAGCTGTTATCAGGTATGTTGTCATTCTCCCTCGTTGGCCTTATAATTAGACAGCACTTATATAACTACCGAAGCTACTCAAGGGGTGAATATAATGGATGACTATATACAAACTGGTATTCCCGGCGCCGATAAGATTCTCGGGGAGAAAGGAATACCGAGAGGCCACAGCATCCTGGTTGCCGGGGGTCCCGGCAGCGGGAAGACCACCTTTGCCATGCAATTTCTGTACATAGGAGCTACAGAGTACGACGAGTCTGGAATCTATATATCACTGGATGAAGACCCCGAGGATGTGAAAAAGAATATGTCAAAATTCGGGTGGGACCTCGGTAAGCTTGAGCAGGATAAAAAGCTTGCCTTCATCAATGTTTCCCCGGTGCGGGTGGCTTCATCGGAAAAGGCCGGCCTCATCCAGCTGGGAATGAAGGAATTCAAGCTAATCAGGCTGCTGGAGGCAATCAGGGAAGGGATAGACGAGGTTCAGGCCAAAAGGGTGGTCATTGACCCCATAACAATCTTCACCCTCCAGTACCCCGATGAAGTTGAACGCATATATGCCATGAGAGACCTGATAGCTGATTTTAGAAAAACCGGCTGCACCAACCTGTTAATATCAGAACTGAGAGGCACAGGCCTGGAAAGAGAGCATCAATTCGAGGAATATCTGGCTCAAGGGGTTATCCTGCTACGTACACTGATGAAAGACGACAGGTTAACAAGAATGTTCCAGGTGGAGAAAATGCGTGGACTGGAGGTTGACAACCAGCCACGCCCCTATAATATTACCAGTAGCGGCATAGAGGTGTACCCTACCCTGACCGTCTTTAAGTAAGAAGGAAGGCAATGTCTCTAGCCAAGATACAAGAACCACCGGATAAGGGTCTAATCTTGCTGGCTGGCGCACCGGGAACTGGGAAATCTACCTTCTGCCATCAGGTGGTAATTAAGAGCATGACTGCCGATAGGCCTGTCATTTTCGTCACCAGTGAGCAGAATCCTAACGAGATCATAGAGACATTAAGCGCAGAGGGTATAGGTGAGCTAGCCGGGCTGAGCTTTGTTGATGCCTTCTCCGAGACAGTAGGGCTGGCGTGCACGCAACGGCCCGATACGGTATGCGCCAACTGCGCCGACTTAAACAGCCTGAGCATTGCTATTACCAAACAACAAGAGAGAACCGGTCCACAAGGCACACTACTTGTCTTCGATTCACTCACCTCACCCTACCTCTTCAGTGGCGTGGAGGTAGTGAAGTTCATGAGGCTTTTCCTGTCCAAGTTCGCTGCCGAGGGGAACTCGGTATTAGCCATAGTAGATGAAGGCTGTGGTAAGGAAGAAGACCTCGGGGCCATGATGAGCGTAGCCGACGGCATCCTCAGAATGGAGATAAAAGAGAACTCAAGAATTCTAAATGTAGTGAAGTACCCAAAAGTGGAGCCGACAGTCATTGAGGTCCCCCCGGCCGGAATCGAAGATAAAAAAATATGGGATTTAAAGGCCAGGAGCCGGGAGATTGTAGAAAACGCTGCTATGATGGTGAGAGGTAGAACTACCCAAGCGCTCAACAGGGAGATTGGTAATTATATGAATTTTTTCTGGGCTAACTTCGCATTCTGGAGCAGCGTGCTCTGGGACCCTGAAGGATTTTCAGAGATGACATATGAAATGAACAAGAAGCATACCGCGGAAATTAGGCAGACGTTATTACTGCTTCCTTGGCATATGAAACTCCTCATGAGGTTTTTTATGCCTAAGAGCTTCAATAACGTCAGAAACATGAAGAAACTGATTAGAATTGGGCGAGAATGGGAACATTACCGATGTGGTATTCTGGAATACATTAAGGACATCTCCAAGACCGGTGAATATTACTTCAGAGTATATGAGAATTTTGAATGCTGTGGATTCGAGAACATCGGCACCACCATGGCTTCATTCTTACCCCCATTCGCCGCAGGAATTTGTAAAGGAATTGAGCAGGTTGAGCGGGAATGGAATGCGGTGGAGACGAAGTGCATCGGGTTAGGTGACCCCTATTGTGAATTTAAAGTGGTGCCGGGAGAAATGAATGAATTAAAGTCTTCTCTGCAGAAAGACGTCTCGGTTGTGGAAAGTATATACGAACGGTTGATAGAGCGTATCACGGGATTTCTACTCCATGATGAGCCTCTGGTGGACAGGCCGAGGTTAGGTAGCGAAGTCCACATTGACATGGTAGTCTCGGTGATGTCTCTTCCCGCCATGAGCGGTGATAGAAGATACCAGACGGCATGGAGGATGGGAGGTGTTAAGTCAGGAAGGAAAGTCGGCGAATGTTTACTGGAATCTGGTTTAAGCGGTGATGAGTCTATCAAGCGTGTTATCGATTTCATGAATTACTGCAAGGTGGGCAAGGTTACCATGGATGAAAGAATAAAAATAGTAGAGAATTGTGAGAGCTTCTGGTCCAAAGTCTATATTGTGAAGTGGGAGGAGCCACAATGCTTCTTCACCACCGGTTTCCTGAATGGCCTTTTCTCAGTAGTGAAGAACCAGCATGTACGCGAAGTCAGGTGTATCGCTGCGGGAGACCCCTATTGTGAGTGGGAGATAAGATAGGCTACAGCGATAATAGGAAGTGATAGCATGGAGAAAAGAGGGGTATCATTAGCCGAGATACAGGAGGTGCCCAGCGAAAGCTTAATCCTGCTGGCAGGACCTCCCGGAGCCGGAAAATCCACCTTCTGCCACCAGGCGGTGCTTAACGGCCTGGCTATGGAGAGGCCGGTCATATACGTCACCACCGAGCACGGCCCTTCCGAGGTGACAGACCTTCTTAAAGAAAAAGGCGTGGGTGAACCTCTGCCCGGAGCGCTCAGTTTTATAGATGCCTTCGGTGAGACTGTGGGGGCAACAATCCCGGAGCGTACCGATACTATAAACGCCAGCTGTGAAGACCTCAACAGCATCAGTATGGCGATTACCAAACTACAGGAAAGACTTGGTAAGCATGACATTCTCCTTGCCTTCGATTCTCTGACATCTCCCTATCTCTTCAATGAGAAGGAAATATTCAGGTTCATGAGGCTCTGCCTGGCGAAGTTCGCTTCGGAGGGGAACTCGGTGCTAGCCTTAATGGACGAGGGATGTGGGAAAGAGGAAGACCTGGGAGCCATGATGAGTGTCGCTGATGGCATCTTCAGAATGGAGGCAAAAGAGCGTTCGAGGACGTTGAACGTGGTGAAACATCCCAGGGTGGAAACGGCAACGATTGAAATTCCCGTAGAACCAAAACAGCCTCAAGTCAGGCCAACAATAGAGTGCAACCGAGAAGTGATGGCACAGTTTTATACATCATTTTTAATGAAAAAAGCGGCTCTCAGAAAGGAAGTCGGGGACTTCGTCAATCTATTCTGGCCAAACCTTGCCCACTGGAGCTGCATGCTCTGGGACCCCAAAGGCTTCCCGATGATGGTATATGAGATGAATAAACTTGAGGGTACAGCACCAGAGATGCTGCAAGGCTCTCCGTGGTACGTCAGGGGCTTTATGAATATGTTGATTTCTTTACAAGCAGTCGGCGTATTTCCGAAGAACCTCAGCCGTGTGAAAGATATGAAGAAAATCTTATGGGCTCCCAATTTAAAAACCGTAGGCATGGAGCACAGCGGCGCACTGGAATACCTTGAGGATGTCTCCAGGACTGACGAACATTACTTCAGAGTGTACGAAAACTCTGACTGCGTGGGTTTCGAAAACATCGGCGTACCCATAGCGTCTCATATCCCCCCCATGCTCTCTGGTGCCTTCCAGGCAATAGAAGGTCACAGACGGGAATGGAACGCTATCGAGACGAAGTGCCTGGGTCGGGGAGACCCCTATTGCGAATTTAAAGTAGTACCGGGAAATATTCCCGGGTCGAAGCCTTCACTGGAAATGGAAAGTTCACTTATCACAAGGATACACGAGCGGTTGATGGAACATCTGATGGGATTTCTGCTTGAGGGCAAACCTCTGATAAATAGACCAAGGTTGGGCAGCGATGTTCACCTCCATGTGGTTGTACACGGTATGGGTTTTCTTAATCTCGCCGGTGAGAGATACCGGATGGCACAGAGGATGGGAGCTGCCAGGTCAGCCAGGATTATCGGTGAGCGCTTAATGACGGCTGGGTTAAGTGAGGATGAAACAATCAAGCGAGTGCTGGATTTCATGAATTACTGCAAAGTGGGAAAAGTCACGCTGGGTGAGACAGTTAGCATAATGGAGAACTGTGAGACCTTAAGAACCACTCTCTACAAACATAGGCAGGAGCCTTCGTGTTATTTCACCACGGGCTTCCTGAATGGGCTTTTCTCTGTGGTTAAGAACAAGCATGTAAGGGAAATAAAGTGTGTTGCTGCTGGAGACCCCTATTGTGAGTGGGAGATAAGGTAGTTAGCTACCGTTAGAGGAGGCAATGATATGGAGAAAAAAGGACTGTCATTAGCCGAAATTCAGGAATTACCTAAGGACAGCCTGACACTGCTGGTTGGGCCTCCGGGCACCGGAAAATCAACGTTTTGCCAACAGATAGTGCTCAACGGCTTGGCGGCGGAAAAACCCGTTATATTCATCACTACTGAGCAGAACTCCTCTGCTATCGCGGCGTTACTAAGAGAGAAGGGTATGGGGGAGACCACCCCCGGAGCTTTAGTCTTCGTTGATGCCTTCGCCCAGACGGTGGGTCTGGCAGCCCCGGAACGGCCTGACACCATAGGCGCCAGCTGCGTGGACTTGAACAGCATAAGCATGGCCACCACCATGTTGCAGGAGAGAGTAGGGCGAAAAGATATAATGCTCGCTTTTGATTCGCTCACGTCCCCATACCTGTTCAGCGGTGCCGAGGTTACCAGGTTCATGAGGCTGTTTTTATCCAGGTTCGCCGCCGAAGGGAACTCGGTAGTAGCTTTGATAGATGAGGGCTGCGGCAAAGAGGAAGACCTGGGTGCCATGATGAGTGTGGCTGATAGCATCATCAGGATGGAGATAAAGGAGAACTCGAGAATCATAAACGTGATAAAACATCCCAAGGTGGAACCAACCAAGATTGAAACCCCGTTGACCTGGAACCCGGCGGTTAACTTCGAGAAATGGGCTCCCAGGCTACCGAAGGGCGAGGTAATGGCATTTATTGCAGGACCCAAGAAGCCCCTCAGAACAGAGCTTCAGGACGACTTTATTAATGTGTTCTGGAGGAACCTTGTCTGCTGGAGCGGCATGCTCTGGGACCCCAAGAGATTCCCGACGATGGCATATGAACTAGTAAAGGAATCTCATGTTAAGGGGTGGGTAGAGTATATCCAACTCCTTCCCTGGTATATGAAGCTCATGTTCAAGTTGTTCATGCCCAAGAACTTTAGTGAAGTCAAAGATGCGAAAAAATCCACGTCACGTTTGTTCAAGTCGCTCCAAAAATGGGGTTACGGTACTTTTCAGCTTTTAGAGGACGCATCCAGGAAGGATGAGCACTATTTCAGGTTATATGAATGCTGTAGCTGCTGGGGGTTTGACAATGTTGGGGCAGGATTGGCCTTCCACGGGTGCGGTTCGATCGCAGGAACAATTATGATGCTGGAAAAGAAAGAACGGGACTGGAATTGTGTAGAGACGAAGTGCGTAGGTCGGGGAGACCCTTACTGTGAAGGTAAGGCCGTACCGGGCCCGATTGGTGAGCTAAAAGGCTACCTGGAAGCTATTGACAGTGCCGTTGTCGCTAAGGTTCACGACCGCCTGATGGAGCAACTCGTCGAGTTTCTGGTCCAGGGCAAGCCTCTGCCCGAGCGACCTACCGCGGGAAACAGAGTCTATATTAAGGAGATGCGTATTGTCACCGGAATGGCTCT
>Ga0315551_10003893_pt1 | contig 10523 bp, 8 predicted proteins | sample SalMarSW160290MG_FD_203678 | JGI IMG/M metagenome (GOLD analysis project Ga0315551, IMG submission 203678) | Salt marsh sediment microbial communities from the Plum Island Ecosystem LTER, Massachusetts, United States - Salt Marsh Sediment SW1602-90 ... | reverse complement strand
GCTTATCACCCTCATGTTATGCTCTACAAGGAGGATGGTTATACCCCGTTCTTCCCTTAGATTCCTGATGGCAACCATCAGGTCCTTCACCAGCGTTGGGTTCACACCGGCGGTTGGCTCGTCCAGCAAAAGGAGCTTCGGCTCAGACATCAGTATCCTCCCCAGGGAAAGAAGCTTTTTCTGTCCACCCGAGAGGTTTTCCGCATATTCGTTTTTTAGATCTGTAAGCTGGACGAGCTCGAGGATATCAAGGGCATTGCTGAGGTGTCGTTCGTGCTCTCTTTTTATCCTCCGGGGTTTCAGAAAGACGTTACATATTCCCTCCCCGCACTGTCTCTTAGGGGCCAGGAGAAGGTTCTCCAGAACGGTCATTTTTTCGGGTATTTCACTTATCTGAAACGTCCTCCCGATCCCCAGCATCGCTATACTGTATGGCTCAAGGCACTCGATCTTTTCCCCTTGAAAATAGATCTCACCGCCATCCTTTCGGTAAAACCCGGATATTACATTAAAGAGCGTGCTCTTTCCCGATCCATTTGGCCCGATAAGCCCTGTAATGGAATTGGATCCCACGGTAAAGCTTACCCCATTGAGGGCCAAGATGCCACCGAAGCTCTTGTATACCTTTTCTATCTTTAGTATGGCGCTGTCTTCCAAGGTTCTATCCGGTATCATTCTCAACTGCCTTTATCGCTTCTTCCAACGGGATGGCTATCAGTAGATCGTCTTCTTCTCCTTGATCAATCCCTCCTTCATGAAAATCATGACAACCACAATAAGAACCCCTATCGCAACCATCCTGAGGCTTGCCAAGGTGACCTCTTCGATAGGGATGTAATCCTTGAGGAAGCGCGTAGAATTGTAGAATACCATGATAATCACTGCCCCTATGAGCGCCCCTCTATTGTTGGCCTTTCCCCCCACGATCACCATGGCCCAGACGATGAATGTTTCCAGGGGCAAGAACTGATCGGGGCTTATAAAACCATGGTAATGAGCCCAGAGACATCCTGCTAATCCGCCAAAGGTGCCACCTATGGCCATTACCTTCATGCGAAATGCCCTCACATCCTTTCCCAAAACTTGGGGGAGGTTATCACCGGATCTGATACTCTTTATTACCCTTCCAAAGGGTGATCGGGTAAGGGTATTGATAATAACGTAGGTTGCCAGCAGGCATACGAGGACAACAGCCAGATAGAAGAAGGGGTACGTGGAGGCTGAGAAAAGGGATCTGAGGGGCTGCGGGATACCCCCAATGCCAAAGGATCCTCCTTGGTAAGGCCCCCCACCGACGGCCCAATCCTCGTTGAGAAAGAATATGCGAACGACCTCCGCTGCGGCGAGCGTGGCAATTGCCCAGTAGTCTTCCTTAAGGTTGGCCGTAGGTATAGAGATCACGTACCCGAAAAGACCTGCAATGACCATTGCCCCCAAAAGGCCGATGATGAACGGCATCTTGAATACCAGCATCAGGATGGTTGATGTATATGCTCCCAGGCAGAAAAATGCTACGTGCCCGAAGTTGGCTAATCCGGTAAAGCCATACTGGAGGTTAAGGCTTAGGCTCAAGATGCCATAGATGCCCATCATTATGGCCAGATACGCCAAAAAATTAACAAGACCCATCATCCTTCCTTTTTCCTTCCCAGAATCCCACGAGGACGTATCAGCAGGACCGCGATCAGGATGATAAAACTGATGGCCGCTTTGTATCCCGTGGGAATAAAGAGATCCTTTGAGAAGCCCAGTATCCCTCCAAGGCTTAGTATTGTACCGAAGTTGATATACAGGCCGAGGTTCTCGGCGAATCCGAGTACCAGGGCTCCTACCATAGCCCCGTAAGGGTTGCCGATTCCGCCTAATATGGTGGCGCAGAATACCGGCACGATAATGGCGAATCCCATATAGGGGAGGATATAGGTTTCCAATCCCATCAGGATGCCACCAAGAGAGGCAAAAGCGATAGCGATAAACCAGACCCGGGTGATGATCTTTTCGGTGGCAATACCGCTCGCCTGGGCGAGCTCCGGGTTATCGGAGGAGGCCCGCATGGCCTTGCCCAAGGTGGTGTGATGAAGCAGCAGGTGAAAGAAGAACATGGCAGCAACCCCCACGAGGATGATCCAGATCTGCAGAGGGGTAATTCGAAAATATTCGGTAATGATCGGCGCTTGTATGGGAACTGAATAGCTCTGCGCATCAGCTCCCCATATTGCCCGTATCGAGTTTCTCAGAGCTATGCCTAATCCCAGGGATGTCACCATAACGATAATGCCGCTGGAGGTTCTCATCCGTTTAAACACGGCCCGATCGAGTGCGATGGAGAGAAATCCCGTTATAATCGATGCTAATAGTGCAGCAGGTATGATGGGTAACCCTAGAGTCACGTTTAGAAAGAGGGCCAGGTAGACACCCACCACGGCAAGCTCCGTATGGGCGAAGTTCGCGAATTTCAGTATATCATACACGATAGTCAGCCCCAGGCTCAGGAGAGTCAGTTCAGAGGCCCTCACGATGCTGTTGATCGCAACCTGCATAAAAGTCATGGTATTGTTCTCTCATGATGTCTTGAGTTAATCTCGGAGGGCAAATCTAAGGTGCTGAGAGATACTACTGGCATTATGATATCTTTGATAAATTTTTGCCAGAACTTTTTCAGCATGCCTTTTCAAGCAGAGATGGTTGCCGAAGAGGTATAGTTGAGTTTTCCCGTAAGGTCAATACAGAAAGGTGAATTGTGTTGACAGGCTGCGCTCGTTGCCTATACTTCTAGCTGATCATATTCCATCCATGTGCGTCATGAGAGGAGGGGCATCAGGTGAGAACCGAAAAAGTGCTCTATTTATCGAAAGGGGATGTCGAAAGGGTTAATGTAGCCATGGAGGAGATTGTAGAGGCCCTGGATGAGGCCTTCGCGGAAAAGGGGCGTGGAAGGATAGAGATGCCGCCAAAGCCGGGGATCCATACCATGCCTGATGCCTTCATCCATGCGATGCCCGCCTACATTCCCTCCCTTGGTTCAGCCGGCATCAAATGGGTGAGCGGATATCCGGAGAACTATAAGAAAAACCTGCCCTATATCACCGGGCTGCTCATCCTGAACGACCCTGAAACGGGCGTTCCCATAGCCGTGATGGACTGTATCTGGATCACGGCCATGCGAACCGGAGCGGCCACTGCCGTGGCGGCAAAGTATTTGGCAAACACCGAATCAAAGACAATAGGAATCCTCGGCTGCGGGGTCCAGGGCAGGACCAACCTCAAGGCCCTGAAGATCGTTTTGCCAGCGCTCGATGAGGTGAAGGCCTATGATATATCGGATGATGCAGCCAGCAGGTATGCCGAGGAGATGAAAAGCGAGACCGGGCTTGATATCACGATTGTGGGAAGCCCCCTTGAGGCGGTTAAGGACTCGGATATCATCGTGACCGCTGGCCCAATTCTCAAGACCCCGAATCCGGCCATTGAAGGCGAGTGGCTGAAGGCAGGGGTGTTTGCCTCTCCGGTTGACTTCGATTCCTACTTCACGAAATCCGCCTTTGATACCTGCGACAAGTTCGTGACCGATGATACGGACCAGTGCCTCTACTATAAATCGATGGGATACTTCCAGCACATACCCGAGATTCACGCCGATCTCGGAGAGATAGCTGCCGGATTGAAGCCCGGTAGGGAAAGAAGCTATGAGAAGATCATCTGCGCGAACCTCGGTCTGGCCATGGACGATATGGCAACGGCCATAAAGATCTATCAGAGAGCCGCGGAGCGCAACATCGGCACATGGCTTGAACTGTAATTTCCTTCTCATTTTTCTATAAATATCAGCACCATTATCAACCCATTGAAACCACCTCCAACGTTGGAGGTCAGTAAGTGAGCGCTTTTTATTTTAACAGTAATTATCACGGGACCTATTTTTTTATCCGCATCAGAAAAACATGATAGCCTTGAATGTGGCAACACGTGCTTCAGGGCTTAGTGATAATTGATATGCTCTAAATTTATAACTCTTTTAACTGGCTGTTTTACATGACTATTTTTTTGCTACTGTCGAAAATGGGCTAAGAATGCGATCCGAATTCATCGTCAAGTGTTGAGGATCCAAGGGGCGCTGTTTGGGCGGTCATGCTGGGCCTGAGGTTGTTTTGTTAGCGCTGCAAGAATTAACGAAGGACAAATTCGTCAATACATCAAAGAACAAGAGGATTTACAAAAAAGCCAGTTAGAACTCGATTTGGATTAATGGCCCCATCTTGGGGTTTTCCTCATACCACCAGGCTTACTGGTGGTTGTGATTAATTTTTGATGAGAGTCCGTTTTGAAAGTGGGTTTTCGCAGCACTCTGTATAGACGCGAAGCATTTTTGGCCCATTTTATACTTAGATTCATCTTCGGCGAATAGGCTGTAGATCCAACTTATCAGCGAAGTGACAGCTAACGAAGTGACCGCCACCCAGGTCGCGGTAAGGAGGGAATTCTGTCTTGCATACCTCTTTGACGTACCTGCAGCGGGGGTGGAAGTAACATCCAGAGGGTGGCTTTACAGGGCTAGGAACATCCCCTTGAAGCAAGATACGCTTTGATTTGTAGTCGGGATCTGGAACAGGGACCGCGGATATCAGCGCTTCCGTGTAAGGGTGTCGCGGGTTTTCGAACACTTTTTGGGTGGATGCTGACTCCACAATTTTCCCGAGGTACATGACCGCCAAGCGATCGCTGATGTATTTGACCGATGCCAGGTTATGTGTGATAAACAGATAGGTCAGATTGAATTCGTCCCGAAGGCTCTTCAACAGGTTAAGGACCTGGGCTTGAATGGAGACATCGAGCGCTGACGTAGGTTCATCGGCGATGATCAGCTGCGGTTTTAGGACCAGGGCACGGGCAATCGCGATGCGTTGACGCTGACCCCCGGAGAACTCATGCGGATAACGTTTCATGTGATCCGGGTTCATACCCACAGCGATTAAAAGGTCTCGGACCTGCTCCTCTCGATCCTTTGCATTTGATATATTGTGCACAAGGAGCGGTTCACCTATAATCGATCCAACTGTCATGCGTGTATTAAGCGAGGAGTAAGGGTCCTGGAAGATAATCTGCATGTCACGACGCAGCGATTTCATTAGATTACGTGAGGCAGTGACCACGTTTATCTCCCTGTATTTCCCTTCACCATTTATTAGCTGTTTGCGCCGGAATAGGATATCACCTTCCGTCGGTTCAATCAGACGAAGTATAGTACGACCTACAGTAGTCTTTCCACAACCACTTTCTCCCACAAGGCCAAGAGTTTCTCCTTCTTTGATGGAAAAATTAATGACATCGACCGCCTTAACATGGCTCACCATACTGCGGAAGACGCCTTTGTATATTGGGAAGTACTTCTTCAGGTTCTTTACTTCAAGCAGGATGTTGTCAGAAGGCAATCTATATCACCCCTCTATTCGTATAACCAACATGCAGCCCAGTGATTGGAAGCAACTTCCTTTAGAGATGGGATATTCGTCTTACAGATCTCCATTCCTTTCGGGCAACGCGGCTCGAACCCACAACCTAAAGGAACATGGAAGGGCTCAGGAATAACTCCCTCGATGGGTTTTAAACTGGTCACAGAAGCGGTTATGGAGGGGACGGATTCCATCAACCCCTGGGTATATGGATGTTTTGGTTCATGGAACACGGTGCGAACTTTGGATTTCTCTACTACCTTTCCCAGGTACATAACGATGACCTCATCAGCCATTCCAGCGATTAGCCCCAGATCGTGGGTGATCATCATTATCGAGGTCTTGAACTCGTCACGCAGGCCAATCATCAGTTCAAGGATTTGCGCTTGAATCGTCACGTCAAGCGCCGTTGTCGGTTCATCCGCAATGAGGAGTGATGGATTGCACGAAAGTGCCATCGCGATCATGGCCCGCTGCCTCATCCCACCGGAGAGCTGGTGGGGATAATCATCAATGCGCTGTTCAGGTACGGGTATCCCTACCTTATGGAGCATCTCGATAGCCCTTCTTCTGGCCTCCTTCTTATTAAGATGCTGGTGGAGAATAATCGATTCCATTATCTGAGTCCCGATGGTGAATACCGGGTTCAGCGAAGTCATCGGTTCCTGGAAGATCATGGCGATCTCATTTCCACGGATCGAGCGCATCTGCTTTCCTTTGGGGTCAAGCTTTGAAAGGTCCACGATTTCTCCATTGCGGCAATACAAAATCTCACCGCCTACGATCCTCCCTGGCGGCCCTATAAGTCCCATGATCGACAGGGCGGTTACTGATTTTCCACACCCGCTCTCTCCTACGATGCCGATCGTCTGTTCAGGCTCAACAATGAAACTAAGACCGTCCACAGCCTTGACAGCCCCATACTCCGTGTAGAAATATGTCTTAAGATCCTTTACCTCGAGCAAAGGCACTGCTATCTCGGCTCCTCGTTCTTATTTTGGGAAATCGACGAGTAAATTGAGCTTTTTCTTAAATTATTCTTCATTCCTGTACCGGATAAACCGATCCGCGCTTTTTGTTTGGCATCTTTGTTTTAAATTTTGGATCATGCCGAAATTACTTATCCTACCGATAAATTACATCTAAATGAATCAAGGAATCTGCTATAGGCCTCTTTGTTTAATACCGGAGTCCTTTTTCCATTTTGGGGTTGAGAACATTAGTTAGTGCATCCCCGAAAAAACTGAACCCCAATACTGTGATCATAATAGCCACGCCAGGGAAGGTTGCAATCCACCAGGCATCCATCATAAATTCACGCCCATCAGCCAACATGGCACCCCATTCAGGAGTGGGGGGCTGCGCTCCTAGACCCAGGAAGCTTAGAGCAGCTGCCCACAATATTGCAATTGCAATGGAAAGGGAAGAGTAGGCGATAACCGGGGCTAAAGTGTGCGGCAAAATATGACGCAGAATAATGCGTGAATCGCCACAACCAATTGCTCTTGCAGCTTCCACAAATGGCTCCTCCTTTACAGACAAGACCGAACCTCGGACAAGTCTCGTATACGCACGCCATCCAATTATACCCACAGCAATAATCACGTTTTGAATCCCTCCTCCTAAAAAGCCCGCTATCGTTACAGCAAGCACTATTGACGGAATTGATAACATCACATCCGTCATCCTCATAATGATAGATTCAATGATTCCGCCATAATACCCTGCAATTAGGCCAAGCGTAACCCCTATCAATAATTGGATTGCAACTATTGCTACCCCGATTAACAATGTATACCTGCAGCCAAATATGATCCTGGTTAAAAGATCTCTACCGTACTGGTCAGACCCTAAGGGATGGCTGAATGATGGTGGACATAAAAGTTCGTCATAGTTTTGCTCTAAAGGGTCATAAGGACTCATGAATGGAGCAAATATCGCAACGATAAAGAGGGATATGATTATTATGCAGCCAGCAACCGCCGCTTTGTCTCTTCTTAACCTCCTCAATGCAGATCTGAGATAAGTATCTCCACTAATGCTTTTCAGTGCCATCTCCTTACTATCCATCCTCACTCATATTTGATTCGCGGATCGATATAAGCATACAAGAGATCTACTATTAAATTCATAAAGATTACTAATAATGAATATATAAAAACTATACCTTGAACCAAGGTATAATCACGCTTGAACACTGCATCCACTAACAATCCACCCGTCCCAGGCCAGGCAAAGACTACCTCGATTATGACAACAAGCGAGAGGATTTCCGGAATTTGCACTCCAAAAATCGTAACAGTGGGGATCATGGCATTCCGAAGGGCATGTTTGTAGATGACGATTCTCTCTGCCAAGCCCTTACTTCTCGCCGTTCTTACATAATCCTCATTAAGTATCTCGACCATCCCTGATCTAATTAGACGACTGATGATTGCAACCTGCCGTATACCAAGGATTAGACCCGGCAGAGCCATATACCTCACTCCCTCAATAGTCCATAATGGCCCACCGCGACCTGATATTGGGAATATATGCATTTTCATGGATAATAACAGCATAGCAATCATAGCAATCCAAAAGCCGGGCATGGAGACCCAGAAAAGGGAAGAGGCTGATAATATATTATCGAAGATTGTATTTGCTTTGGTGGCGGAGATAACTCCGATGGGGATAGCCAGTAATGCGGCTACGATTATAGCAAAAATGGTCAACTCCAATGTCGCCGGAAGCCTTTCAAGTATCATATCAAGTACGTCTTCATTTCTCTGCAACGATCTTCCGAGATTGCCCTTGGCAGCATTGCCTAACCAATTTAAGTACCTTACGTAAAAGGGCTTATCGAGTCCTAACTCCACTCTGATCCTTGCCACTGCCTCTTCATTCGCGCGAAAACCCAACATGACTCTTACAGGGTCACCAGGTGTAAAGTATAATAAAGAAGATATAATTATGGTAACTGCAATCAAAATAGGTATGAGCAATAGTAACCTGCGTAGTGCATATCTTATCAATGCCCAGATCCTTTCTTGTTTTGCTTGATGAATTCCCTTAAGGTATTTAATTTACAATTTAATTGCCAATTTTTGCAATGTTAAAAGAGAGCCTCTCTAATTTTGAAAAATAAGAGAGGCTCACGACTCTTATACCTTTCCCTTTACTTCTTATAGAGCTCTAGCGCCCTAAAGGCATCTACCTGATCGAATGCCCAGGGGTGCTTGATATAGTTATCAACGCCACCTATATTCTTTTTGTAACCGAAGATCTCCATAGCATTGGCTATTGGGACGACGACTGTGTCCTCAGCTGCTATTTTTTGCGCATTGATCAACGCCTGCTCTCGCTCTTGTGTATTAGGAGAGTATCGAGCCAAATTTAAAAGACGATCCATTTCTGGATTGCTATAGTGGGACCATTGGGTGATAGATCCAAGGCTTTGGCTATGAAGCATTAAGACCATATCATCTATGGCATTACCTTGACTCCCGACCATTCCCGTGCTCAAGAGATCATGCTTCTGCGCCAGCACTCGCTCGTACAAATCTCCGGCCTCGAGGATCAGCAATTTTACCTTAAAGCCTGCTTCTTTTAGCATAGGCGTCGCCACCTCTGCCACCCGCTTGTACCTTGCAATCGTGAAAGCCATAAAAACAAGCTCGAGTTCCTGGCCATTCTTTTCTCTGACTCCGTCTCCATCTGTATCCTTCCACCCCGCTTCTTCCAAGAGCCTTTTTGCTCTTTCCGGGTCATACCTGGTATTCTTTTCTCCTATCTCTTCCGACCCCTTCCAGAATCCCTTCACACTTGGCGAAATTGGCGTGTAAAGAGGAGCCCCTACCCCGGCCATTGCCGCCTTAATAACTGCCTTTTGATTAATAGCATGCGCAAGTGCCTGCCTAACTCTCACATCGTTGTAAGGCTCATTTTTAGAAGAGCAGTTTATAGCCAGGTAAATCGCAGATGTTGATTTTGCCATCACCAAATCTGTTTTTGGATTTTCTTTCACCCTGGGCACATCTCTCTCGGTAACATAATCGGAGATATCGACATTTCCCTCCATCAATTCGGCGAGTAGAGTTGTAGGCTCTGGTATAAACCTGATGATCCAGCCGTCCACATATGCAGGACCTTTATTCGAGACAAAGGAAGGTGCATGGTTATAGTCTTCATTCCTTTCAAGAATGATTCTATCTCCTGTGATCCACTTTTTAAATTTAAGTGGCCCTGTTCCTACGATAACTTTGCTACCCCACTCTTCTCCGCCTTTCTTAACAGCAGTAGGAGAAACAATCCCAGTCCAATAATTGGATAAGTTGGTAAGTAACAGCGGATACGGTTTTTCAAGCATCAGCACTACTGTATATTCATCTACAACTTTGATCTCTTTTACAATCTCTACCAAATACGGGTGGGACCCTTCTTTATGTCTTTCCAGGGAAAACTTCACGGCTTCAGCATTTAGCGGGGTCCCATCATGAAATTTAATCCCTTTTTTTAAAGTGAAAGTCCAGGTAAGTTGATCTTCGGAGACCTTCCATGAGTCAGCAAGTAGGGGGTCTGTCTCCAACTTATCGTTAATCACAAAGAGGGGCTCAAAGATCAACTGAAGAATAGTTCTCTCCGGCCTCCTGACCCCTTTAAATATATCCATGTTCGTAGGTTCCGTCCCTATTGCTTCCACTATTGTCCCACCCTTTTTGGGCTGCGCCTGCCCCACCTGACAAAGCCCTACACCACTGACCACTATTGAAAGCAAGATGGCCATTAATCTTAAAGTTCTATTTCTTAACATTTTAATACCCCCTTTTAGATTATTTACCCTTCCTCGTAACTTCCCTGCTTCTCCTGTATGCCAAGGTATCATTTATTTTACATATATTACCTCCTTTCCTAAATCCTGCCGAAATTAGGCTTCCAAGTTACTGAAATTATATTGGATTTGAATTCAAATATGACTTTCTTGTTTAAATTTAGAACACCAGATCCTTGAGTTCTCTCGGGTAATCAGTAATTACCTTTGCTCCATTTTCAGTTATTATCACAGTATCGGAATGACGGAAACCAGCTACATTG
>Ga0315551_10003892_pt1 | contig 10524 bp, 10 predicted proteins | sample SalMarSW160290MG_FD_203678 | JGI IMG/M metagenome (GOLD analysis project Ga0315551, IMG submission 203678) | Salt marsh sediment microbial communities from the Plum Island Ecosystem LTER, Massachusetts, United States - Salt Marsh Sediment SW1602-90 ... | reverse complement strand
GACGAATACATATTGCTGACTGCACATTATGATCATCTGGGTGCAGGAATGACCAACGGGCGCGGTGCAACCCCCGAAGACACGATCTTCAATGGTGCCGGGGATAATGCCATGGGGACGGTGGCGGTCATGGGGGCAGCAAAAGCATTTGCCGAGCATCCTGCCCGGAGATCCGTCATTTTCCTGGCGGTTACCGGTGAAGAAAAAGGGCTCCTGGGAAGCCGCTATTTTGCAAACCACCCCGTGGTCCCTTTGCATCAAATCATATTTAACCTCAACAACGACGGCGGAGGAATGGCTGATACGGGCTATGTGAATATCCTTGGCATTACGCGGACCGGAGCAGAAGAACTGATCACCTCCGCATGCAACCAGTTCGGACTTGATGTGAATACAGATCCTGCATTCGAATTCCTGTTCAATGCATCCGATAACGTGAACTTTGCCAGGAAAGGCATACCGGCACCGACATTCAGCCCGGGATTCAAAACATTTGACCAGAATACACCCAAACATTACCACAGACCATCGGATGAGGCGGGAACAATCGATTATGAATATTACACAAAATTTGTCAGAGCTTATGCACGGGCTGCCAGGAACATTGCCAATGCAACCGAGGCTCCAACATGGGTTGAAGGAGATGAATACGAACAGGCCGGAAAGGAGCTATACAAACAAAAAGAGTAATTAACGCTGGTTACTGGCCAGGAAAAAGAAAACCAATACAGACCAATAGAGCAATTACCCCGTATTGGATGATCTTTATATAAATATCTAACCCTTAAATACAAATACCTGCACTACTGGTTTGATCAATACAAGAACGATAGAGAATAATCCGGGCAGAACGCAACAGGGAAATTTTACCCTACTTTAAAACAATATTAATTTGAAAATAAAATCAAATGATTACATTGGAATAAAATTTACTATTGAATATGAAAACACTCCGGGTTCTTATTCCAAGAATGATTGTCCTGTTACTGGTCATCTTCAGTTACGTTGCCCTTCAGTCTGGTTTTGGGCAGGAACACGAAGCACAAGAACATGAAACAACAGAAATGGTTCAGCATGATGAGCCGGAGGCCATCCAGCAGGATCATGTTGAGGAGGCCCATTCAACGGCAGAGGAACATGCTGAAGGGGGTCACGGCAGCGACCTGTCTCCCCTCTTTTTTGTGATCCTGGCACTGATTATTGGTGCAGCCACGCGCCAGTTTCTGAGGAAAAGTCCTTTGCCCTATACGGTTACCTTGTTGATCATCGGACTGGGATTTGGTGCAGCCACCCGTCTCGGTTGGCTGAATACCTGGTCCATCGGGTCGTTGCACATCAATGTTAATTTCCTTAGCAACGCAGTGGAGTGGGCAGGACACATTGATCCCCATGTCATCCTGTATGTTTTCTTGCCCACCTTGATTTTTGAGGCTGCATTTGCCATGGATGTTCACACCTTCCGGAAGTCTGTTGCTAATGCAAGCATTCTGGCAATCCCCGGGATCATCATTGCCATGTTTCTTACCGGAGCGCTGGCCATAGGGTTAAATTTAGCAGGGATCGGTCTGTCGGGCTGGGGGTGGCCTATGGCGCTGATGTTTGGTGCGGTGGTCAGTGCAACCGACCCGGTTGCCGTGGTCTCGCTCCTGAAGGAACTGGGAGCCAGTAAAAAGCTGGGAACCCTTATCGAAGGAGAATCATTGCTGAATGACGGTACGGCAATCGTGTTTTTCATGGTGTTTTTCCTTGGATTTACCGGAGAAGCAAGCGGCGCTTCACCGGTGGTCGAATTTGTAAGGGTCTCCGTCGGGGGAACACTGGTTGGGATTATTGTGGGAGCCCTGACGATCAATTGGGTCAGAAGAGTGTTTAATGATGCACTGGTGGAGATCAGTGTGATCATTGCCGCTGCATACATTACTTTTTACATGTGTGAACATTTTTTTCACGTTTCGGGTGTGCTTGGTCTGGTCGCCCTTGGACTGGCTATGGCCAGTGTCGGACGGACCCGGATCAGCCCGGAAGTGGAACATTTCCTTCATGAATTCTGGGAACTTGCTGCGTTCATTGCCAATACGCTGATCTTCCTCATTGTGGGCGTGGTCATTGCCCAGCAGGCTGTAATAACCGGGAAAAACTTGCTCCTTCTGGGAATCATTTATGTGGGTGTCCACATCATCCGGGTCATTGTCATCGCACTATTTTATCCGGCCATGAAACGGATCGGCTATGGATTATCCAAGAAAGACTCCTATGTTCTCTGGTGGGGCGCCCTGCGTGGAGCTATCGGATTGGCACTGGCACTGATTGTTGCAGGCGAAGAGAGCATCCCGAAAGAGATACGGAATCAATTCCTCTTTCTCACAGCCGGGTTGGTTACCCTGACCCTGTTGGTGAATGCCACCACCATAAAATATCTTGTGGAAAAACTGGGGTTGACAAAAATTTCACCGGCTAAAGCCTTAATGCGATCAAATGCCAATCTTTACCTCAGGCAGAGTACCGAAAATTCCATTGAAAAAATTAAGGAAGACCGGTTTATGAACCGGGCAAACTGGGGTGCTGTAAAGGAATACCTGCCCAAAACCGGAGAAGAGATCGATACTGAGGATATTAAAATTGAAACCATTGCCGAAACACGCAGGCGAATACTGGAAAAGGAGAAGAGTAGTTACTGGTACCAGTTCAGGGATGGTTTGCTGGGACCGGTTTCTGTTCGACGGTTATCCGATGGAATTGATGATATCCTGGATGCAGGAGGCATGATCCCGCTGTCGGCACGAAAAGATCTGGAAGAGTCTTGGAAAACACCGAAAATCCTGAACTGGATGCAGGGGGTTGCGGTCATTGGAAAATTATCAAAAAGAGCTTTTTTCGATCGACTGGCAATCAGCTATGATAGCGCCAGGGGTTTTGTGGAAGCTCAGGAAGAGGCGCTGAAACTGGTTGAAAGCATGTACCGGGGACTTAAATCAGATGATTCAGTTAAGAATAAGGAGGAGGAGGAAAATAATCTTGCCATCATTGAAGAGGAGATCAATGAAAACAGGATACACGGATTGACCTTTCTCAGGAACCTCAGGAAAAACATGCCGGAGATCTATTCTGCCATCGCTACGCGTCAGGCAATTCGATCCATGCTGAATTATGAAAAACGTACCGTTGAACGGTTACAGAAAAACGGAAGGCTCGAAAGCGATGAGGTGAAGAAGATGATCTCCTACATCGAGGTGAGAATGAAACGGTTAATGGATTCACCCCCCTCCGTTAAACTACCCGATGCTGTCGAGCTGTTGAAAGATGTTGCCTGGCTTCAAAATCTTGGTCCGAAAATACTGGACAAGGTGGTCTCTCTTTTCCAAACCAAAGTGTTTACCGTGGGTGAGAAAATCATACGCCAGAGTCACCACGATGATGGCTTATTCTTTATTGCCCGTGGAACCGTGAAGGTTACGGTTGGAGATAAAGTGGTGGATATCCTGCCCCAAGGGAACTTCATTGGAGAAATTGCCGGACTGACAGGACTTCCCAGGGCTGCCGAAGTAATGGCGGAATCTCCCGTTACCGTCCTCTACATGTCATCATTGCACATGAACCAGATCATGAAAGAATCACCCTTGCTTGAGAAACGGTTATGGAAGATCGCCGGTTCAAGGCTGGCTGAAAACCTGCTGGGGACGATCGAACCCTACAGTCGATGGCGGCAAATCCAGATTCGAAACCTCCTGTCAAAAGGGGATGTCTTCACCACGAAGGAGCATCCCGATTTGGATTTAAAGGATAAAGTGGTCATCCTGCTGGTTGGAAAAGCAACCCTTAAAACGGATAAACAGAAGGTATATAACGCCCCGGCGCTCATTGAACAGCCGGATCAAACTGGATTTTCAGCGAATAGCCGGATATTTGTTTGTTAATACTACTTTTTTTATCTGCTGTTGTAAGAGAAGCGAGGTGACCGAACACCTGGCATTGAAAAGAGTTCCATCATCAATTTTTTTTATTCAAATATTAATTTCTACTTTTGCACGACCTTTTTGATTGTTTGTTGAAGTGAGAGGAAGCAGAAAATATGTGATTCGGTTTAAGGGCCTTAAAACCGGGAAACATACATTTGCATTTGACGTTGACAGGACGTTTTTTGAACCATTCGGAAATGCTGAGATAATAAATGCAGCATGCCACGTTGATGTTGAAATGACCAAACAGGTCAGGATGCTCGAACTGTTGATCCATATTACCGGACAGGTTGAAGTACATTGTGACCGGTGCCTTGGACTTTTTCAGTTGCCTCGTGATATCCTCGAGACAATCTACGTGAAAATCAGCAATACCGAAGTGGCAAAATCTGATGATATCATTGTCCTTTCCGATAAAGAGCATGAACTGGACATTTCACAAATGCTGTATGAATTCATTGTTTTGAGCCTGCCCTATCAGTGCATTCATCCGGTCGATAAAGAGGGCAATAGCACGTGCGATCCGGATATGATCAAACAACTGGATATCCATTCGGGGGTCAGGGAGAAACAAAGAATAACAGATCCTCGCTGGGATCAACTGAAACAATTAATGAATACCAAATAAATAATTTTAAAACATAATGGCACATCCGAAAAGAAAAACTTCAAAGCAGAGAAGGAACAAGCGGAGAACACATTACAAAGCAACACCACCAACAGTGGCAACCTGTTCAAATTGTGGGGCTACCGTTCAATATCACAGAGTATGTCCGGAATGTGGCTTTTATCGTGGTAAATTAGCGGTCGAAAAAGCATCAGCCTAAAATAAAAAAAATCATAATTTCATGTTCATACTAAATTCCAGGATATGAAGATTGGTTTGGACGTAATGGGAGGTGATTTTGCCCCGGAAGCGACTGTTTCGGGAGCTATTTTAGCCCAGGATAAACTTCCTGAAGATTGCAACCTTGTTCTGATCGGCAATAAAAAAAAGATTAGAAATATTCTGCTTCGTGAAAAAAGGGATCCCGAGGCTTTCGAAATAATACCGACTACCGAGCAGATTGAGATGGGCGATCACCCGGCCAGATCATTTGCTCAAAAGCCCAATTCGAGTATCGTTATTGGCTACCGGATGCTTCAGTCCGGAGAAATTGATGGTTTTGCCAGTGCCGGAAATACCGGTGCAATGCTTGTTGGAATTGGATTTACGGTGAAAGGAATCCCGGGGATCATACGCCCCGCCATTGCTACCATTGTACCTACCATCACTGGTGGGGCAAACATCCTGCTTGACGTTGGAATCAATCCCGATTCCCGCCCTGATGTGTTATACCAGCACGGCATTCTGGGGTCCCTCTATGCAGAACATGTTTTACATATCGATACCCCGCGGGTAGGATTACTGAACATTGGTGCCGAAGAATCCAAAGGAAACCTGGTGGTGAAATCAACCTACGAGCTGATGAAAGGATCAACGGATTTTAACTTCATCGGGAACGTGGAAGGGAATGATTTTTTTAACGATGAAAAAGTGGACGTCATCGTATGTGATGGATTTGTGGGCAACGTGGTATTGAAAGCCGTGGAAGCATTTTATGCGATGATAAAAAAGAGAAAGGTCGAAGATCCCTTTTTTGACCGGTTTAACTTTGAAAATTACGGAGGCACACCGATTCTTGGGATCAATGCCAATGTGGTTATCGGACATGGGATCTCAAACGATGTGGCAATCATGAATATGATTCTCCAGACCCGGGAGGTGATTCATGTCAATCTGATAGAGAAAATTAAAGCCTTCTTTAAATGACCAAAATTAACGCAGCAATTACCGGTGTCAGTGGATGGGTACCGGAGTACCGGCTGACAAACCATGAACTGGCAAAAATGGTTGAAACCTCTGATGAATGGATCATGCAACGGATTGGAATCAAGGAGAGAAGGATCCTTAAAGGCGATGGCCTTGGGTCATCCTATATGGGATCCAGGGCAGTAAAGGAACTGCTGAAAAAGACCAATACCACGCCGGAGGAGGTGGATCTCATGGTTTGTTCCACCGTGACCCCCGACCGCATGTTCCCGGCAACAGCAAACATTATCAGTGATAAAGTGGGTATCAAAAATGCATTCAGCTTTGATATAAATGCAGCCTGCTCAGGATTCATCTTTGCCTTGCAAACAGCAGCCAATTATGTTGAAATCGGTAACTATAAAAAAGCGATTGTTGTCGGGGTGGATAAAATGTCCGCCATAACCGATTATACCGACAGGACAACCTGTCCGCTCTTTGGGGATGGGGCAGCTGCCGTAATGCTGGAACCAACCACGGAAGACCTCGGAGTACTCGATCACATTTTCCATACCGATGGATATGGAAGACATCATTTAAACATGAAAGCAGGGGGATCGGAAAGACCACCCACCATCGAAACCATACAGAACAGGGAACATTTTGTTTACCAGGAGGGACAAACGGTGTTTAAGTTTGCTGTCTCAAAAATGGCTGATGTGGCAGTGGAAATGATGGAAAGGCACAACATTAAATCGAAAGAATTACACTGGCTTGTGCCGCATCAGGCAAACCTGAGGATCATTGAGGCTACTGCCAGACGGATGGGACTTGCCAGAGAACAGGTTATGATCAATATTGAAAAGTATGGGAATACCACCTCAGCAACCATACCACTCTGCCTGTGGGATTGGGAAAATAAGCTGAACAAGGGTGATAAACTCATTCTCGCAGCATTCGGGGGAGGATTTACCTGGGGATCTGTCTACGTTAAATGGGCATATAACGGGACTTCTTAACCCTGAGCGATTAGAACGCAACAATATTTCTTTCGATAATTAGTTATCTTATTGCACATAAAGGAAATAAAAATAACGCTTGATCTAATCCTCTTTTTTATATCTTTACTTTTCGATCCGCAGAGAGAATAGGACACATCTTAATTCAACTACGATGGCTAAAAACAATGATCACGAAAACAATGCAATTAACCTGATTGGCATTGGAACAGAAATCACCGGTGATGTGAATTCCAATGGAGATATCCGGATTGATGGAACACTGACAGGAAACCTGATTACAAAAGGAAAAGTAGTTATCGGGGAAACCGGTAAAGTGAAGGGAGAAATTACCTGTAAAAATTCCGATGTTTCCGGTGTTATTGAAGGTAAAATTGTTGTCTCTCAATTGTTATCTCTTAAAATCTCCGCAAAAGTAAACGGTGATATCCAAACCAATAAGCTTGCCATTGAACCGGGATCAAAATTCACAGGGAATTGCAATATGAATGTAGAATCTGTAAGCAATGAGCCCCAAAAACCAAGATTCCAAAGCGAAATCAAACAGCCGGAAGAACAAAAAGCCAGTCAATGATTTCATAAAATATTCTGCTATTGCATTCCAAATGGTGGTGATTATCCTGGCCGGTGTGTTTGGAGGCATCAAGCTGGATCAGATCCTGAAGCTGGAGTTTCCACTCTTTACCCTGATTTTATCCACACTTTCCGTAGCCCTGGCAATTTACTATGCGATAAAAGATTTCATAAAATTCTGAATCCGTGTACAAATCCTTCAAGAAGTTTATCATTCAGGAAACTATTCTTGCAGCAGCGATTACCCTTGCCGGCTATTTCCTGTTTACCGGAATATTGGAAAAATACTACCGGAATATCATTCCTTTGTTGTTGGTGGTAGTCTATTTTCTCACGACAGCAGTACATGGATTCCTGCTGCATGCATACAGCCGGGAGCCACAAAAATTTATCATGAAATACATGCTTGCTTCGGCAATAAAAATCGTCCTGTATCTTCTTTTTATCATCATCTACCTTCTTTTTTCCCCGGAGAATGCAGCAATCTTTCTGCTTTCATTCTTATCTTTTTACTTTTTGTTCACCCTGTTTGAAGTGTTTTCGATTCATCGGAAGCTGAAGAAAAATAGTAACGATTAGTTTTGTACAGGTAATATTTTCCTATCTTTATGTTAATTTTGTTGCTGTTTTAACAACTACCAAGGTGAGTCAAATTCGGATGTTTATTCAGGTTCTCAGTTTGCTGGTTTTAACTCCTCTTTGTCTGTTGTCTCAAGAGCACGAAGCTACTCATGATGAAGCCACACAGGAGACAACCCATGAAAGCAACCAAGAAGAATCATTTGATCCGGGCAGTTTCATCTTTGGTCATATCGGGGATGCATACGATTGGCACATCCTCAGTGTGAACGATTTTCATCTGACGATCCCGCTTCCCGTTATTGTGTACAGTCGGACCAGTGGATTACATTGCTTCCTCTCCAATAAATTCCATCATGGACACAGTTCCTATAAAGGATTTGAAATAGCCCAGGAAGGGGAATATGAAGGCAAGGTGGTGGAGGTCCTTGGAGATGGACAGGTCATTCGCCCACTCGACCTTTCCATCAGCAAAAACGTTTTTGCGGTTTTTATCAGCCTGGGGCTTATGTTGTGGGTATTTATTGCCGTTGCCAGGTTATACCAGAAAAGGAAAGGAAAGGCACCGAAAGGGATGCAGAGTTTTGTCGAACCCATCATCCTTTTTATCCGGGATGATATAGCAAAACCATCCATCGGAGAGGGGAAATATGAACGGTTCATGCCCTACTTACTTACCCTCTTTTTCTTTATCTGGATCAATAATATGATGGGATTGATCCCGATATTTCCCGGGGGAGCCAATGTAACGGGGAATATTGCCATTACCGGGGCACTGGCTCTGTTTACTTTCGTCATCACCACCATGAACGGGAACAGACATTACTGGCAGGAGATCCTGAATGCACCGGGTGTACCCTGGTGGCTTAAATTACCGGTTCCCCTGATGCCCATCATTGAAATTCTCGGGATGCTTACCAAACCGTTTGTATTGATGGTTCGTCTTTTTGCCAATATTTCTGCCGGACACATCATAGCACTTGGATTTTTCAGCCTGATCTTTATTTTCGGAGATATGCAACCAGTCTTGGGTTTTGGCGTGTCACCGGTATCCATACTGTTCACGATGTTTATGACAGTGCTGGAATTGTTGGTAGCGCTGATCCAGGCTTACGTTTTTACCCTGTTGTCCGCCCTCTATTTTGGGATGGCCACAACAGAACATCATTGATCATTTTCATAACCAAAACCATAGTATTATGATTACATTATCCATTTTGTTACAGGCCGCTGCAGGTGCAGCAGTGGGGAAACTCGGGGCTGCACTGGGAGCTGGTATAGCGGCAATGGCTGCCGGAATCGGAATAGGCCGCATTGGCGGTACCGCATTGGAAGCCATAGCCCGCCAGCCTGAAGCTGCCGGCGACATTCGCGCAAACATGATTGTCGCTGCTGCACTGATCGAAGGAGTAGCATTCTTCGCAGTGGTCGTCTGTTTGCTGATCTTATTCATCCCTTGATTGAAAGGCAAAAACAGAAACCCGTTGCCGTTAAGCGATTGGCTTGACTGCAACGGGTTTAATTAAAACGGTGTACACATCAAAACATAATATGTCATGGAATTAGTAACTCCGGGGTTAGGACTTTTGTTCTGGATGATTCTCTCCTTTGCCATTGTCCTTTACCTGCTTAAGAAATTTGCCTGGAAACCCATTCTCAAAGCATTGCGGGACCGGGAAGAAAACATTCAGAAAGCGCTCGATTCAGCCGAATTGGCACGAGAACAGATGAAACAGCTGAAAGCCGATAATGAAGCCATCATGCAGGAGGCAAGAGAAGAAAGGGATTTCCTGCTGCAGGATGCCCGAGAAGTGAAAGATAAGATGATTGCCGAAGCAAAAGAACAGGCAAACCAGGAAACACAAAAAATCGTGAAAGCTGCCAGAATGAAAATCAGGAATGAAAAAGCAGCTGCCATTGAGGATATTAAAAACCAGGTTGCCTCACTTTCGATAGAGATGACAGAGAAAATCCTGAAACGGAAATTGGCAGATCACAAAGAACAAAAGGAATTGATTAGAAAACTCCTCGATGAGGTCAAATTGAATTGATCATCATTTCGGGGGAAATTGATCAACTGAAACCTAATGAACGAAAGCAAAATATCGGTTCGCTACTCAAAAGCCCTGCTTCAATTTGCGCTTGAGAAGAAGAAGCTAGATCCTGTCTATCAGGACATGCTTCAACTGTATCAGATATGCCAACAGGTTGATGAATTGATTTCCATTTTTCACAATCCGATTATTCCGCAATCAAGAAAGAAAAAAATAGTCCGGGCTGTTTTCAGTGGCAAGGTAACAGACATTACACTATCCTTCCTTGAGATGGTGATACACAATAAACGGGAAATTTACATTCCAGATATCTCCAGAAGATTTTTAGATGATTATAAACGACATAAAAAAATAACCACAGTCATCTTAACTACCGTAATTCCTCTTGATCAGCAATTAAAAGAGAGAATTATTCAGTTGGTCCGGAATGCATATCATACAACCGTTGAACTTGAGGAGAAGCAAAGCGAACAACTTATTGGTGGATTCATTATTAGAATGGATGATCTGATGCTGGATGCCAGTGTCTCGAAAGTACTAAAGAAGATGCG
>Ga0315551_10003889_pt1 | contig 10527 bp, 6 predicted proteins | sample SalMarSW160290MG_FD_203678 | JGI IMG/M metagenome (GOLD analysis project Ga0315551, IMG submission 203678) | Salt marsh sediment microbial communities from the Plum Island Ecosystem LTER, Massachusetts, United States - Salt Marsh Sediment SW1602-90 ... | reverse complement strand
GAAGCAATGGCGTTTATGGGATTCCGGAAAATACTGCCGACCTTTGGTGTGATTCTGCTGTTACTCGTCTCAGCATCCGGGGTCGGCGGCCAGGACAGCAGCGCTCAGGACAGCAGCCCCAAGGGGGCTCCAACCGCCGGCGACCCGCTCCTGGAAGAGGCTCGAAATCTGTCAGCGGAGGGCAAACTCCATGATGCTGCCGGCGCCTATGCCAAATGGCTGGCGGAAAATGCCGGCCATGCTGACTTCGGCCTGATTCTCATCGAGGCCGCAGACTCGCAGCTGTCCATCGAACGCGCCCTGGAGCTGCTGCGGGTCTATACTCCCAGGGTACAGGATCCGCGGCAGCAGGAGCTCTGCCGGGATTCCCAGATCGATCTCCTGGAGATGCTCGGACGCACCGAACAAGCCCTGGGATTGCTCCGCTCCTTTCCCCCCACACCCCGGTGGCTGTACCGCCAGGCGCAGCTGCTGTATCAGGAGGGATTGGCCGAGGAGGCGGAAAAATCCCTTGAGCAGGCGCTGAAGGCCCTTCTGATCGATGAAAACCACCAAATCGACAGTAATATCGAGCTGGAAGCCCGGATCCGGCTGCTCCAGGCGCGGATCTGCTCGGTTCAGGACCGACATGGGGAAGCGGATAACTTGTTCCAGCTGCTCGCTGCAAAGTATGGCGGCACCGGGGTGGGGCCGGGGATCCTCCTGGCCTACTACGAGTATCTGCTGGCTCAAGGCCGGAACGAGACGGCCAACGAACAGTTGGAAAAGCTTGCCCGGGAGTTTCCCGATTCTCCCGAGCTCGCCCTGGCTCGTGCAGCCGAGGGGGAGGAAACAATCGGGTATGCGCCAATACCCTCGCGTTTGCTGCCCAGGGATCTTGCCGCGTCTCAGGAGCGTCCGGGCTCGGATCAGGAGCCGGCCGAGGCTCGAGCGACCGCTCAGTCCGAGCAATCGACGGCCCAACCCCGCCAGACGGCCTCCCAACCCGAACCGCAGCCGGTACACAAGACCAGCCAACTCGCAGCACAATCCGAACAGGCGGCGCCATCGACGGCGTCTCAGCTGGCAACGAAGCAGCCGCCCCAGCCACAGATCCAGACGGTGCTGGTGCAGACCGGGTCGTTCCGGGACCGAGAAAACGCCGAGTATATGGTAAGGGATTTGAAGGCCAGCGGCTTTGAGACCGAAATCATGGAGAAACAGATCGGCGGCACCCTCTACTACCGGGTGGTAATCGGCCCGCTAATGACCGTAGACAAGGCTCAGGCTGTGCTCATGAAGCTGAAAGACGCCGGTTTCGAGGGGGTTCTTCTCTTTCCTGAGTAGTGGGGGGATCGAGCCGGCCGCATCCGGTTGCTGCTGCGCTGCCGGCTTCTATTCACCGGACTCCTGGGCTGGCGCCGACTCCTCCCGGACTTGATCTTCCTCCAGGATCTTGAGCTGCTCGAACACGATCCGGGTCTCCGAGGTCGGCGTTACGCCGTGGACGCTCAGCTTTCCGGGGACCAGGGTCAGTGTGCGGTACAGGTAGGTTCCCTCCTGCTTCTCCGAGTAGTCCATGATGTAGGTGGCCGCGGTAGTGGGAAGGCCGTTCTCGGTCATCCCCTGCAGGTACAGGACGTCCTGATCCAGGTGGATCACGGTGAATCCCCCTGAAAAGTCCCGCCCCTCCTCGATCCACGTGAAACGGGGAGGCTCGAAGATGATCTCAAAGCCCGCACCGCTCTGATAAAGGCCGTTCAGCTGGATCTGCGCGGCGCTGATCCGGGTTTGCTCCTTGCTCAGCAGATCGTGCTGAAGCTCCTCGCTCAGCTTGATGTAGCGGCCGAAAGTGCGGTCCCACTGCTCGGCACCCAGGATGGACACGTCGATGGTGTTCAGAGAGACGACCTCGATGTTGAAGCGGTGGACGATCGATTCGATCGACTCGTTGGCTCCGAAGACCAGCAGCCGGTTTGAGAGGCTGCGGAAGGACGCCTGCCAGACGTAGACCTCCTGGACATCCCCGGAGTATACGCTAATGCGGCGCTGTTCGGGGAGGAAGAGCAGGATCTCCTCCTGTCCATCCGTACCGGCCAGATACCAGGGACCGGCCAGATAAGCCTCGAAGGCCTCTACGGAAGGATCGGAGAACAGCTCCTCCAGCTGCTTCTCTTCGATGACCGCCCCGGGGAGTTGTTCCTTGCTGGTCAGAACGTAGCGGTTCTGCTGATACTGCCAGTAGTAGGTACGCTTGACCTTGTCCAGAATGTTCTCCGACTCCGCGTCCCGGCTGTACGCATAGATCACGAAGCTGGGCCCGTTCTTCTGACCCAGGCGGTAACCCTCGGAGCGTTCGACCTCGTCGATCTCGATGCTTCCATCGGCCACGATGCGCAAGATCTCGGTGAAGTACAGACCCAGACCGGTGGGGGAGGGGGTCTTGCGAAACAGATCCAGAGTAAGCTCACCCACGTCGTTCATGCCGCGGCAGACGATCTCCAGATTGTGATCCCCCACCACGTCCTTAAGGGAAATATCCAGCAGACGGAGGTTGGTGGCGTTGGTCAGACTCTCCCAGGTCCGGGAGTAGGTGGCTCGTATGGGATCGTAGTCGATCACGGCGAGCTTGAGGGGAGCCTGGGGGTCCTCCTTCTGGCGGAGCACCAGGATCTGCTCGTCGTTGGTGTCCAGATCCAGGTTGGTGTTGATCACCCGGATCAGCTTCTCGGTGTCGTCCAGCGGCACCTTGGGTGTCAGCTCCAGGGTCTCAGCGGTCATTCCGTTCAGGTTCTCCGCTCCCAAGCTCGATTCATCGGCCACTTCCGGGACGATCCTCCGGGTGCCCGCCTCGGCTTCCTTGTTCTCCTTGAAAAGATCACAGCCGGTCGCAGCAGCCAGCAGGAACAGAAGGGTGAGGATTGCCGGGACCAGCCGACGCCGAATTATTTTTCCAGTGTTCGCCATGCTCATCGCTCGTTACCCGGTGTTCGTCTGTTGGTTGTTGAAGTACTTGTGCAGCATCTCCAGGATTTCCACCTTCATCACCTCGAAGGGGCGCACACATTTGAAACCGGCCGCTGTCTTGTGTCCGCCGCCCCCGAGGCTCTGGGCGATGGTCGCCACGTCGATGTTGCCCTTGGAGCGCAGAGAACAGCGCTTGATCCCCTCCAGGTTCTCCTTGAAAAAGACGCTGACCCGAACATCACCGCTGCGCAGGGGGATGTTGATCAGCAGGTCCGATTCCTCGTAGATGGCGCCGGCCTCCCGGAGCAAATCCTGGGTCATGGTCTGCACGGCTACGTGATCATCGTAGTGCAGCTCCAAGGTGGCCAGCACCTTGGACATCAGCACCAGGGAGCTGATCGAGTTGCTCTCATACACGTTCACGTAGGTCATATTGGGCTGGACGCCCAGGCTGACCAGATCATGGGCGATCTCAAAGGTGATCGCCGTGGTCTTGGGGTAGATGAACGATCCGGTATCGTAGAGGATCCCCATGTACAGAGCCTGGGCAATGGGCAGATCCAGCTCCAGGTTCATCTCCCGAAACAGGAGGTAGAGAATCTCGCAGGTGGAGGAGGCGTTCTGCTCGATATGGTTTTTCGACAGTTGGACGGTTTCACTGTCGTGGTGATCCACGATGAAATACTCCTTGACCCTCGGGAGGATCAGGGTCGCCACCTGTCCGATGTTGTTGATGTCGTTCACATCCAGGATGAACAGTCCGTACTCTCCGATGTCTTTAGGGATCTGTTCCTTGCGCACCAGGACCTCGAACTCATCGCCGGGATCGATGAAGGCGAACTTCTGCGGAGCAGGATCGGCGTTGAGGATGCGGGCGGTCTTGCCGAGCTTGCGCAGGGCCAGCAGCATGGCGAATTCACTGCCCAAGGCATCACCGTCGGGGGTCTCATGCGCCGTGATTACGAACTTGTCGTACTTCTCGATAAAGTCAATGACCGCTTGATTGGGCATTGCGCTCGCTCCGCTCGCTCACTCTCGATCCGGTTCTTCAGGTCTGAGCACGGTGCTGCTGCGGGGCACCTCCTTGACGGAACGCAGCTGTCCCGAGCCGACCCGGGAACCGATCAGGCAGCCCGAGCCGATTTTCAGCCCTTTGGGTACTTCCGCATTGATTCCGATCACCGTCACCCCTTCCCAGATCTGTTTGGGAAAATCGAAATTCCGGGCGCCCGCCTCGCGCATACCGATGACGGCACTCTCCCCGATATTCGATGATCCCAGGTCTCCAACATAGGGTAGAACCAGAGTTTTGTACAGTTGGGCTTTCGCCCCGATCCGGTTCCCGTTCATCACCACCGAGTTCACGACAGAGGCTCCTTTATGCACCACCACGCCGGGGAAGATGAAGCTGCCCTCCACGTAGCCCTCCACCCGCGCTCCGGTGCTGATGAGGGAATTTTTCACATGCCCGCTCCTGTCGATGAGCGCTCCCTTGGCAGAGGAGGCGAGCTTTCCGGAACTGGTCAACTGTTCCAGCAGCGCCACCGGGCCGGTCTGGCCGACCAGCCAGAGATTTTCCTTGTACAGCTGGGTGAGGTTGTTCTGGAACAGTATCCTTCCTGGGATGTTCCGCACGGCCTCGAAGGAGGCATGAAGCACCTGTGAGAACAGGGCCGTGCCCAGCCTGGAGGAGAGAGTGTGGCTCTTGCCGTAGCTTTCCAGGGCGCGGATTAGAGCCCGCTTTCCCGCCACATGGATCGGGGTTTCCACATTCTGAATGGAAACTCGCAGGATCGAGGCCTTGGCGTTCTCCACCAGCCGCCGGAGGGCGTTTCTGTCCGGGCTGCACACCAGGGTCAGGGGACAGATCAGCATCGTCGGGGACGGATCCCTCTCCAGGGTATCGAGCAGTCCGTCGATCCCGTGATCCACCAGGATCAGCCGCTCCCGATCCCCCCGCGATCTGGCGGTGATAAAAGGCGCCAAGCCGCGGTAGCGGTTCTCGGCGACCACGCTGCAGCCGGAATCGCTCAGGTCGCCGAATGCCGCCCCCGCGAAATCCAAAATACAGTGATGCCCCCAAAAGGGAAAGGAGGCGCTGGGTACTTCGTGGCTGAATCCCGGAAGGTCGTCCGGGAATCCACTTTCTATTAAATAGACACTACACGGACTCATGGGGAAATCAGGGAGATTCTCTGCTAATCTCGGCAAGATTGCAAGACCTTCAGGTCTTGGCCCGGCTGCGCCGGCTGCGCCGGCTACGCCGGATGGGCTAGCCGACCCGGGCCAGCCGGGCCGTGATGTCCTTCTTCTTGTCCAGATCCAGGCGCACCCGGAAGTCGAAATCCAGGATGTTCAGGGGGGCATCGTAGAACTTGGGGAAGCGCTCGGATTTGAGAACGGTCATACGCACCCCCTTGGCGATGGCCATGAGCCGGGCGATGCTCTGGGGGTTTCGCTTGGGATTGACTGCTACCGAGCCCTCGGCGATCTCCAGGTACAGAGGTTTGCCCTCCTTGATCTTGTGGACCGGTTGTTCCTCCTTCTTGTCCCCGGTGACCAGCCTGAAGCGGTACTTGACTTTCTTGAGGCGGCGCGCCAGCGCAACGATCAGCACGACCAGCAGGATCAGCACGGCCAGGGCGATCAGCAGCCACCACCAGAAGTTTTCGAAGAAGGTCTTCACGTGATAGTCGATCCGGCTGACCACCGGCAGAAAGCGATCCTCCCCGGTGAACTCGAATCGCAGGGTGCCGGTGTGATCCCCGGTCTTCACGGAGACGGGGATGCGCACCGACATTCCTATCTCGGTCGTCGAGTCGGGGGCGAAGGTGAAGGAGGCCGAATCTTCCAGGATGTTCTTCTCCATGCCGTCGGGCAGGGTCAGGCGGATCCCGCTGATCTCGACGGTCTGCTCCTCCGTGTAGCCCTTGCTCTCCACGCTCAGGGAGACCCGGCTGCGGCCCCTGTAGTCCACAGGGTCCAGGGTCGCCGGAGAGCTGACCTCCAGCGCGGACAGGAACTCCCGGGTCTTTTCTGTGAGCTCTTCCACCGTGGGCTGCTCGGACAGATCGGTGTAGGTGCCGGCCAGCTCGTCGGCCAATTGGCGGGCCTCCTCTCCGACACCCACTCCCAGGATGTGGACCTTCCAGCCCTTCATCTGGATGATCTTCGTGTTCTCCAGGAAGGCGTGGTTGAAGCTGCCGTCCGGGGAGTAGTACTTGCTGTCCGGTGGCGCCTCCTGGATGCCGTCGGTGATCAGCAGCAGATGCTTCTTGCGATCCGGCCGGGCGTACTTCTCCACCTGCTCACCCAGAACATCCAGGGCGTTGCCGATGTCCGTATACACACCGTCGCCCAGCAGCTGGGAGATGATGGCCTTGGCCCGCTCCTTGTCCTCGTCGCTTCGGATGGTCATGGAGATCGGGATCTCGGTCTGGCCGTAGAAGGCTACGACCAGGAAGAAATCCCCCTCTATGAGCAGCTGGTCGATGATATAGCTGTTCACGTACTCTTTGACGGCCTCGATCTTGTTGTTCTCAGCCATGGATTTGGACTTGTCCAGGGCGATGATCACGTCGATCGGCTCTTTCCGCTCATCCGCGGCGGCCGAGAAGGGCAGAATCAGGGAAAATACGAGTAAAATCAGAAAAAATAGGCGAATTTTCATCAGAAAGCTCCTCGTTCAAAGCATGCACCATATTTTTTTAAAATGGAAGTGAAAAAAAAATTTTGTGCTTTACATTTGTGTCTAGGTGTGGATAATTTAATTTAAGACCTCGAAATGAAGGAGAATAGCTATGGCGAGTCTTGATTTACCCAAAAGTCCGAATGTATTTCATCCGGAAAAACCAAGCGCCGTAGGGTCGCGCAACTCCCTTGCCCAGGAGTTCCGGGATCAACAGGCGGAGGTGGATCTGCTCCTCAGCGAAGAAGTAGATAAGGTGATGAACCATATACAAGCCAAACTGCCCCCTCAGGTTCTGGAGCGATTGGACGTGATGGGTGGTTTGAAGGAGAAGATCTACAACTACTACAACCAGAACTACCAGAACATGTTCAACCGTTACGCGGTGACGGCGGAAGACGAGATGGTGAAGAAGGTCAGGAACTTCGTGGACAAGGAAGAGATGAAGACCCTGGCCCGCTACACCCCCAAGGAGATCGCCGCCCTGCTCGATGCCATCGGCGGCATGGACAAGTTCAATACCGGTGAAATCGAAAAATCGATCGTCAACATGTACGGGCACCTCCACGGACACATCCAGCGGGGTGTGAACGATCTGGAGACCATGACCAACAGCCTGCTGCGACAGAAGACCGATGTCGGTGCCTTCGTCCGGGGCCAGAACGCCTATTCGATCGTCAAGTGTTCCTTTAAGGACAGCACCCACAGGCCCAAGACCGTTTCCGACGTCAAGCTGTCGGTGAACATCCTCGATTCCGAGCTGATCAGCCCGATCTTCCACTACCAGGTCACGGTGGAATATCTGATCAAAGACATGCTCTCCAAGCACGTCCTGGACCTGATCGATCGGGAGATCGAGCACCTGAAAGAACAGATCATCGACGAGGGTCGGGAAGAGCTGTCCGACGGGGAAATCCTCTTCGAGAAGATGGGGAGGGTGGAGAAATACACTTCCGACGACAAGGACGATCCCAAGAGCAAGCGCTACACCTTCTTTGCCAAGAGCCTGATGGACCGTATCGAAGGCCTGCGCGCCGAGATCGATCCGGAAGAGTACGATCCGGTCAACATTCGGGAAAATCTGAAAAAGATCATCGACCTGGAAAATATCAGAAACCGGGGATCCTCGACACCTCAAAGATGGGCTACCAGTACATAGAGAACCTCAAGAACGCCCGGGAGCTGGTAATCCGTGAGTACGAGGACACCGATCCCGCTTCCCTGCCGGATGAACGCTACTCGATCAAGCTGAAGTACTACGACCAGGCTCAGCTGCTGGAAGAGCGCAAGTCCTACGACGTGCAGATGAAGAGCATGGAAGTCGAGATCCAGCACCTCTGGGACGTCCTGGACATGGTCTACGAGGATTCCAAGTTCATGAAGGGGGTCCAGGACTTCAAGGATCTGGCCAAGCGCAAACGCAACAAGATCAAGAGAAAGATCAAAGCTCTGACCGGGGATCCGATGTACGAAGACATCGAGAAGACCTGGGACGAGGTAACCTTCGTTGTGGCCGGGGATACCGAAGTGGAGCGCATGAACCGCACCTACCTGCCCGAAAAGGACAAGGTCAAGAGGCGGATCATCCTCATGCGGGAGAAGCTCCAGAAGGTGTACGGCTACAAGTACCCGATTCAGCGCCGGGTTGCCGAAGAACGGCTCAACTACCTGGAGGCTGAGTTCAACAAGTTCGACTACATGATCAACCCCTACCACATCCAGCCCGGGTTGATCCTGGACGTGGACATCACTTCGATAAAGAAGAAGAAGGCCACCCTGGAAGGCATGGCGAACGTGCTGAACGAGTTCCTCTTCGGCGTATCCAAGGGATTCGCCGATGCAGCTTTCGCCTCCTTCTCCAGACGGCGCTCCACGGTGCGCGAGGACATCGCCATGGCCTTCGGTGAAACGGGCATGGGCGAAGAAGGTGGCGAGCCTGGTGCTGCTTCGGAGTTCGTGGACATGATCCGCACCGGTGAAACCGCCGCTTCTCAGGTCAGTGCGACGCCCAGAAGCGGAGTGGTGGACTCCACCAGCCGCGGGCGGGGACGGCCCAAGAGCAGCGGACGGGGTCGACCTAGTAGCAAAAGCAGCGGAAGAGGCCGCTCGAGAGGATCTTCAGGACTGAAAGAGATCTAACTAAAGCAATGCTTACATTCGGTGATCCTCTGCCCGTATTGGCGGGGGATCACCATTTTATTTTGTCCCCACCGCAGCGGCTTTGAGCTGCGCTGGGTGCTGGCTGTAGCGGAATAACGAAGAAACAACGAAGGCTCTGAAGGACGCGGGTCCGGGAGCAGGGGGTAATTATGGCAGAGGCTGTATATGAATACGTCGCTTTGAGCACAAGGGAGGGTTTCAACCGGTCCCTGCGTCATTTCCAGGCGGTCAACGATATCGTGCCCGAGTTCGAATCGAAAACGAACCTGGCGGATGAGCTGAATGGTTTGCTGGATGAGAAAGCCATCCAACCCAACCAGATCGGCCCCATCGTCAACGCCCTGTTGGTGGGGCATCCGAAGTACAACTACCGGTCTCGATCCTACAACCTGATCCGAAACATCGAGGAGTTCGACCCGATCGTCTCCGAGGTAGGGAAGTGGGACGGCGTGGATATGGTCCTGGCTTACTACCATCCGGATTTGGGGCTGACCCTGATCAACCCCAAGAACAAGCAGCACTGGGACTCTGTTCAAGCCTTGAGAAAAAACGAGCTTCTCACGATCTACTGCGGTACCATGACCGAGAAGGCGCCGGAGAAGCTCCTGGAAACGGCGATCGATGCGCTGATCTCCCTGCTGGAGACGGGCAAAGTCCGAACCCCCGCCTCCCTGACCCAGGGAAAGTTCAAGTGGAAGGCCCCCAAGCCGCCGGCCCCGCCCAAGCCCAAGGTGAAGAAGAAAGCGGGCAGACCGCCGGCTCGGGCCAAGGCCAAGGCTGCACCGGCTCCCGGCGCCGCCCCGGCGGCACCACAGGCGGTCGCTCTGGCGGTGGAAGTCCCGTCCAAGAAGCGCCGCATGACCCCGATGTACTCGATTCCGGTCAGCAACGAGCTGTTCCACAACGGGAACGTGGAAGCCTGGAAGAAGGTCATCCAGAGCTACAATATGAAATACCCAGGGCTGGAAGTGTTCATCTTCTACGAAGGCGAGCGCATCCACGACATCAACACCCTGTTCAAGTGGGGTAAGGTCAAACACGGCTCCACGATCATGATCGCCATTGCCGGTGAGGAGATCAAGGACCTGGCCAAGCTGCAGCGGTACCTCAGGCAAGGCGCCAGTCCGGCTTTTGAAGCCTTCCTCAGGTTTCCCGTCAATACCGTATTGAACCTGTTCTAAGGGGTAGCAAGATGAAGAGAAACGTCTACTTTTTCAACGATAAAGAGTACGTAAGCAAAGAAGAGGTCCTGAACAAGATCGGGATTCGCGGGCGCCGTGCCATGGAGCTGGCCGAGCTGAAGCTGCCGATCCTGCCCGGATTCGTGATCGACGCGGAGATCGCCTCGGATCTGGCGGAAATGTCGATCAAGTCGCACCTGCAGGGTTTCTTCAAGAAGCTGGAGGCGGGCACGGGAAAACGCTTCGGGGATCTGGACAACCCGATGCTGGTGAAGATCGTCATCAGCCCGTCCCTGGTCATTACCCACTATCCCACGCTGCACAACTACGGTTTGACCGACAGCACCCTGCCGGGTTTCGTGAAGTTCGTGGGAGAAAATTTCGGGCATCACGAGGTTCAGTTCCTGTGCAAGGGCAGTCTGGCCATCGAAGCCCGCATCGCCGAGCTGGAGAAGAAGGAGAAGTACTCGGAGAGCATCCGCCGGGCCGCCGAGAAGCTCGACAAGCAGCTGTCCAGCAAGATGAGCGCCCGGGAGCGGGATTCCAGCGTGC
>Ga0315551_10003886_pt1 | contig 10532 bp, 11 predicted proteins | sample SalMarSW160290MG_FD_203678 | JGI IMG/M metagenome (GOLD analysis project Ga0315551, IMG submission 203678) | Salt marsh sediment microbial communities from the Plum Island Ecosystem LTER, Massachusetts, United States - Salt Marsh Sediment SW1602-90 ... | reverse complement strand
TTTAGCACTCTGCATACTAACGACGCCGTGGGTGCTATCGCTCAACTGCAATACTTCCGCATTGAACCCTATCTCATTGGCTCTGCCGTTGACTTAATTATAGCCCAGAGGCTGATTCGTCGCGTCTGCCCCAACTGCCGGGAGTATTATGCTCTTTCTGGGGAAGTTTCGCATCGACTGGGTCTCGGGGATAGAGGGAAGGATGAGCTCAAATTGGCTCGCAGCCGCGGTTGCCGACAGTGCAGCTACACTGGTTACTTTGGCCGAATTGCTGTATTCGAGTTCTTTGAAATCAATGCTCGAGTGAAACGGCTCATTTTTGAAGGAGCTAATATGCATGCTCTGAGGACTGAGGCCACCAGGCAGGGTATGAGGACCTTGAGAGAATCCGCTATAGAGAAGCTTCGCCAGGGTGTAACCACGGTTGAGGAGGTTCTCAGCGTTACTCTGGAGAAGTAAATAATATGCCCAAATTCGCCTGCATCTCAGTAGACAACCAGGGACAGAAGATCGAAACTCGGCATGAGGCAGCCTCAATTCCGGAGATATCCTCTTTTTTGCGAACCAGGGGTCTTACTCCGGTCTCCATAAAGGAGGTTAAACCGGAGACTTTTGGCTCACAAGCATTGAGGGAGCTTTCCTCTTTCCTCCAGGCACGCCGGATAAAAGCAAATGAAATGGCGGTCTTTTTTCGTCAGCTCGCCACTATGCTGGAGGCAGGAGTGAATTTATCAGAATGTCTGGACAGTCTTTCCTCTCAAACAGAGAACCAGAAATTTGCCCTTATTCTAAGACAGATAAGAGAGTATGTAACCTGGGGACGGAGGTTTTCCCAGGCTCTTTCCGAATATCCGCACCTATTTCCTCCCCTGGTTACGGAGATGGTAGCGGTGGGAGAAGAGGCTGGATCGTTGGACCAGGTGACCTCCGAGGTGGCCAGTTTCCTCGAGGATCAAATAGACATGAAAAAAAAGGTGGCAAGTGCTACTAGATACCCTATGTTCATCACTGGCTTCTTTTTGGTAGCGGTGGGAGTAATGGTCTTTTACCTCATTCCCCAGTTTAAGCAGATATTTGCCTCCTACGGAGCTGAGCTGCCGGCCATTACCCTCTTTGTCATGAATGTAAGCGATTTTCTTATTAGAAACCTTCTCTATGAAATAGTTATTATTCTGGCACTGGGAGTGCTGGCGTTAGGATATTTCCGAGCCGGTAAAGGAAGGGGCACCCTGGATAGGATTAAGTTAAAACTGCCCATAGTGGCGAAATTAATTTATTATCTGCTGCTGGCAAGAATATGTCGTACTTTAGGCATACTGCTGTCCAGTGGAGTTCCTCTGATACTCGCCCTTGAGCACACCGCCGCCGTGGCCGAAAATGTAGTGGCGGAAAAAGCGATAAGGGAAATTCGGGAAAGGATTGTTCAGGGCTCTACCTTAGCTGAAGAAATGAGGAAACAGAGCTTTTTCCCTCCTCTGGTGACGGGAATGGTCTACACCGGTGAGCGATCAGGAACCCTCAACGAGATGCTGCCTAAAGTAGCCGACTTCTATGACCGGGAGCTGGATTACCGGATAAAAGCCCTAACCTCAACTATGGAGCCGATTCTTATCATCGGCCTGGGAGTCCTGGTGGGCTTTTTTGTCATTGCTATGTATTACCCTATCTTCCACCTGGCCGGAGTTATGGAATAGGGACTAAGAATAGGGACTAAATTGAAGAATAGAACACAAGGGGGTGATGAGCTATACTGAGAAGATAAAGCTCTCTAAAATTAAGTTTTAAATTAAGGAGGGGAAAAGTTATGAAGTGGTTAATGAGGATTTTAGGTAAAGAAAATAAGAAGAAGGCTGGATTCACTCTGGTTGAGTTGATGGTGGTGATCATAATCGTGGGTATTCTCGCTGCTGCCGCTGTCCCTATATACTCAGCTTTTGTGAAAAAAGCCCGTGTTTCAGAGGCAAAGGCTAGTATTGGTACTATCCGGGCCGCGGAAGAGGTGTACTGGGCTGAGAATGCTGAATATCTCACGTTAGCCGCCGTAGCGAGTGATGCCACTGCCTTGACGGATACATTGGGAGTAGATGTCGGCCATAACGTATGGTGGAACACCGGCGTGACGTGGACCGTCAATACCACTGGTACACCCGCCACGACTTTGGTATCTATCGTCGCTGATGCTACGGCCGGTACGTGTGATGCAAAAATCCAAGGTATAACGGTGACTTATACTATAGCTACTGATGTATGGACTATAACTGGAATGTAATTATGTACAACGGCAGCGTTTCATAAGTGACCACCAGGGGATAGAAGCTGGATTTACTTTATAATGGAGAATGGCTTTCATACATCTGTTAAATAAAGAGACCTAGGGCTTGGAAGACCATCATTCTTCCAAGCCCTAGGGGCAGGCTCTTATGAAGTTTTTTCCTCATGGGTCAGAAGAGGGGTTTAGTTTAATAGAGTTGATGGTAGCCCTGATTATCATAGCTTTAGTAATTGTGGGAGGAGGGATGTTTTTTTTTCATGGCCGAGTCAATGTTATGCGGGAGGCCCATCGCCGGGCCGCCCTTCTGGTAGCCAGCCAGAGACTAGAGGCCTTGAAGGCAGCAGCCTGGGATGATGTTGCTCTTGATCCTACTGCGATTCCCGATCCATTGAATCAGCCGTATTACATTAAGCACGGTAGTCCTTGGGATCGAAGCTTAGAGGAGATTAGGGACACGGAAGTACCGGTAGATAATCTTTCTGATGGAGAGATGGTGACTGAGGCCCAGTGGGTGGATGATGACGGTGCGGGCGATAGCTGCGACTACTTGAAGGTAACGGTAACGGTAGAGTGGACCGATAGTACTACCAATACGGTGAGCTTAACTAGCTTAATTGCTCCTCAATAAATGGGGGTAAATGCTCAGTAAACGCCGTGTCACATTGAATTTTCAGGGTAGCCGCACCCTTTATAGGGTGCGCAGGCTAAAGCCTGCGACTACCAAAAATGACGTGGTTGAGTGAATACTTACGAATAAGGTTTAGTCAGTGAACAATAGAACTTCCGGGTTCACGTTAGTAGAATTAATGGTGGTGGTCCTGGTGGTGGGTGTGGTAGTTTTGCTCTTTACTCAGATTCCTCTCTTTAGTGTCAGTTCCTGGACAAAAGGAAGCCAGAGGCTAAAGATGCAGCGAGATGCCCATTATGCCACGATCAGAATCCAGCGTAAGCTAAGACCAGCTAGTTTTACCGAAGACCCCTTGGTTTCCCTCGACCAATATGTTGAAGAAGAGGGTTATTATCGTAAATTAGGTATTGGTGATGACTGGTTCTATGTAGACAAAGAAGAGGCAAGCGATTTCTTTAATGACTTCGTCCAGGAATCTGGGGGGAACAAAGAATTAATTGTGGAGGGAGACGAGGGTACAGATTTTGAAGTCATTCTTGAGGGGAGCGCCATAAAGATGACTTTGACTCTAGCTAGAGGAAATGTTCAAACTATCCTTAGGACGTCGGTGAAGCCAAGAAATTAATTATCAATGAAAAGCAAGAAAATGAGACAAATATCTTGCTCTGAAAGCGGAGTAATATTACCCATCGTTATCATCCTGACGCTGGCTCTTACTATAACAGGACTGGCCCTTCTTAGTGCAGGGGTAATGGAGAACAGTCTGGTAAGAAAGGAAATTGGCAAAACCCAGGTTTTTTATGCAGCAGAGGCGGGGATAGAATGTGGTCTCTTTCGACTGCGTGCACTTCTATCCAGTGAACTGCATCCTACTCAAGACGACTTAGACGAAATTGCTCTCGATATAGAAGCTAACCCGCCGGTTAGCGGTTTTAATTTTGATATTACAATAGGGAAAGACGGTGTCGAAGGGAGCGAGCTTGTGACAACTGGACCATATGCCGGATTGACAGCCATTACTCAAGGATATGAAATTACTTCCGAGGCTACTAGTACTACCGGAAACCCGGCTTCAGCGAAGATAATCCAAAAGGTCAAAGATCGTCATTTTTACTTATTTCAGTTTGGCGTTTTCTATTCCGATGTGGAGTGTGAGCTACAGCCCGGTCCAGACATGACCTTCAAAGGTCGAGTCCACTCAAATAAGGACATTTATCTAGATTCCAATTCGACCCTTAAGATTGATTCTTATTTAACCAGCGCCGGTAAAATCATTAAGGGCTCGATGCCCGGAGATCCTTCAATAGAAGGTGGAACGGTAACCATTAAAGATGGCGATGGTGTCTATCAAGAGATGTATTATGATAGCGACCTTGGGAAATGGTTTGATCACAATCACCCAAATTGGGTCCCGCAGGCCGGAGATAGGTGGGATGAGAATGTCCAGGATCAAGCTTATGGAGTCACCGAACTGAAGCTTCCCTTACCACCTCTGGAGGATCCGATCGAGATAATCAAGCGAGGTGATCCCATAGATTCTGAATTACTCAAGGAAGCCAGACTATACTGGCAGGCAGACCTTCGCATTCTTGATGGAGTAGCCTATCTTAAATCCGGTCAAAAAGTAGAGACTCAAAAAGTAGAGGAAGGAGGCCTAGTAGAAGGTTTAGATTATTGGGATCCTGAGGAAGGTGAGGAAGGAGAGACTATAAGTCCCGTTGTGACTAGATCATTCTATAACTATAGGGAGGGAGCAACGATTACGGTTGTAGAAATTGATATCGAGAAACTAATGAGAAGGGAAGAACTTATTGAGATGGGTCCAGGGGCTGGAGGAATTGGCGGTGATACGGTTCTAAAAGATGATGGAACAATCCTCTATGTTTCCGAATCAGGTTCAAATAAAGGAGTTCGATTAGTTAATGGTTCAGGGCTGTCTTCAGGTGGTCTAACGGTAGGAACGGATAATCCCCTTTATATTCAGGGAGATTATAACACTGTTAACAAAAAGCCAGCGGCAGTTCTTTGCGATGCCTTGAACATTCTTTCCAATGACTGGGACGATAGTTCTTCTGATCACGACAGAATAGCATCTAGTACTACGGTTAACGTTTCTATGGTCACAGGAATTGTAGAAACGGAGGAAGGTTATTACAGTGGTGGAGTCGAGAACCTTCCCCGGTTTCTGGAAAATTGGAGCAGTAAGACTTTTACCCTTAGCGGGTCCATGGTAGTTCTCTGGGAAAGTGAGCAGGCGACGGGAAAGTGGGTCTATGGCATGCCCTATTATACGGCACCAACTCGTGCCTGGGAATTTGACCAGGATCTTCTCGAGCCTGCCAATTTACCTCCAGGGACTCCTCAAGTGAGCACTGTGACAAGGACTCACTGGCAGCAGGAATAGGAGGAAGATTTATGTTAGGGTTGAGGCAAGTGGTTAGTATAGACATCGGGTCCAGTTTGATAAAACTGGTTCAGTTGAGTCAATCCTCCGGGAAGATAAGGTTGGAAAAGGTGGAGGTGGTGGATAATCCCATCTCTAATTTCCGTACCGAGGGGTATAGAGTGGGTAAGAATGCCATTGCCCCGGCCATCAGGCACTCCTTGAGAAAAGGCCGCATTAAGGCCAGAGATGCGGTTTCCTCTCTGGGAGGATCTTCCATCATTATTCAGTACTTCAAATTTCCTCCCTTTTCGAGAAAAGAGCTGGAGAGTGCGGTCAGGCTGGAAGCTCAACGGGTGATGGGTAGCAAGCTCAACTCGATGGAGACAGACTTTCAGATCCTACCGCAGAATCAAAAAGAAGCTGAAGGACAGCAGGTTCTGTTTGCCGCGGTGCCCAAAGAGATGGTTCGCCAGCGTATGGAAATCCTTCAACAGGCGGGCCTCAATCCCCTAGCCATTGATGTTGACTGCCTGGCCCTGGCTAACTGTTTCTTGAGACTGAAGAATCTGGTTTCTGACGAGCATGTGCTGGTCTTGAACCTGGGGGCGAGATTAATCAGCCTGGGGATTTTAAGCAAAGATAATCTATACTTCGTCAGAGACATTAGTCTGGATTTGAAGACTCCTCTGGACTTCGAGGAAGTAAGCATGCTGAGCAGAGCAGTTGAGGAGATTCGTCGATCCATCCATTATTACGAAGGTAGAGTCCAGGGAAACAAGGTGGCCAGAGTTTTCTTAACCGGAGGAGGTACCGTGGCTTTAGAGACTACTGATTCATTTTCGAGCGCTCTGGAGATACCGGTGGAAAAATGGAATCCGTTGAAAGATCTGGAATTTGACCCCGGCAAACTGAATCATGAGTTTAAGGAAAGCCAGGGCTATCTTCTGGCCATCGCTATTGGATTGGGCTTGAGGGAAAAATAAAGATGAAAATCCAGTTGAATGTGATTGGACGCAGAGTAACTCCCTTTAGACTGAAAAGTTTGAGAAGAATTCTCTTCGCTGTCTCACTTTTAGTCTTTCTTCTTTTGATTATGGGGATGGGGTATATTTACATAGACAACTATTATGAAATCAAAGACTGCCAGAACCAGCTAGCTTTGATTTTAAGAAAATATGACACCTTAAATCCGGAGGTCTTCCGGATAGTGAAATACAAAAAAGAGTGGGATTCTTTGCACCACAAGATTTCCCTAACCAGTGAGCTTAAGGGAAAACAAGTCTGGTGGACGCCAAGGCTTCAGGCTCTCAGTGAGCTGATGCCAGAAAATATCTGGATAAACAGGCTATTGGTGCAAAAATCGGCTCCCGCCTCCAGGAAAGTATCTTCTCCCGGGGCTAAGGCTTCCCCAGCTAAAGCTCATCCTTCTATGACTCTAGTCCTGGAAGGTTTTGCCTTGCCCGGTGATAATCGGGGACTTCGCTCCATAGAAAACTTCGCCCATCAACTCAAGGAAAATCCAGCCTTCAGCAAAATCATTGAGGAAATCAATTTGACCACTGCCACCCTGACCGAAAGGGAAGAAATTTCCACCATAAGTTTTCGACTTTCCTGTGGATTGACGGCCGAGGGAAGTTTATGAACCCCAGGCTATTGGATAAAAAAATCGTGCTCCTCATCCCGGTAGGAGTAGCTGCTTTAAGTTTACTCTATTTTTTGGTCATCAGGCCCCAACAGACCGAGCTAAGAAGGATAAAAGTGGAGATACAGGAAAAGGAGGTCCTCTATACTAAACTGGGGGTTCTTTCCCGCTTAATTGATGAGCTGCGGGAAAAGAAAGCTGCCATAGGTGAGACCATGGACCGTTTCCTAAAGGTGCGAGAAAGAGGAGAGATGGGTTTAGTGGTTCCGACGAGCTTAATGGAAATTTTCCGGGAGAGTAAGCTCAAGCTGATTTCTATCAGGCCGGTTCCTGAGAAAATCGAAGGGGATTTACTGGTATCTTCCTGGGATATCAGCATTTTGGCCAGCTATAATCAACTAGGCCATTTTATAAGCAGGCTAGAAAGATCAGCCGATTTTAACCGCATAGATAGTCTAACCATTTCCTCAGAAGGAACTTCATCTGAACACCGGGCCCAATTGGTTATCTCCAGAGTTAGCTTATTAAAGACGGAGTAGGAAAAGAAATGAAAGGGAAAAGGGGGGTCATAATTGTAGTGGTCCTGGCGATAGTTCTGGTAGGATTATTATGGTTGTGGGTGCTGGGAATTGTTCCTCTAAAAAAGACGGTGAGAGAGCTTGTAGAAAGACCGGCCACGGTGGAGGTGAGTCCTGAGGAGTTAAGGGAAAAAGCCGAAGAGACTGTTCTTTCCCTCTCAAATTGGTTGGAAAAGCAAGAGAAGATGGATAAGATGCTGGTCTATCATGAAAGTCGGCGGGACCCTTTTTTGCTTCTGGTCAAAGCGAAAAAAAAGAGCCTGCCGGTTGAGCCTCCCAAATTAGTGCTAAAGGGTATTGCCTGGGATGAGACTGAGCCCCTGGCTTTGATTAATGACCTGGTGGTCAAAGAAGGCGATACTATCCAGGGAGCTAGAATAGTGAAGATAGACTTTGACCGGGTAGCTGTCCTATATGGCTCTAAGAAATTTGTCATTGAACTAATGAGTCCGAAGTCCTGAATGCGTTGGAGCGTAAATGCTTGGTGAACCCGGTGTCACATTGAATTTTCAGGGTAGCCGCACCCTTTAGGGTGCGCAGGCTAAGGTTTTACGCAGGCTGAAGCCTGCGGCTACCGGCGACTACCAAAAATGACGGTTCACCGAATATTTACGGAGAGAGTGAGGGAAGAGAAGGAAGTGTTGGTATTTTTAGAAATTACAATATTAAGGAGGGTAAAATGAAGGTGGTAATAAATGTTGAAAGGTCCCAATTGCGGGGGGTGTTGCAGGAGTTAGGGGGAAGTTTTTCTGACATGGATGTTGTGATCAATGTAAAGGAGGAGGAATCAAAGGGAGAGGAATCAAAGGAAAAACATCTAAACTATGAGAGTCTCACTACAGAGGATCTTGAGCGGATACAAGAGAAGCAAAGGGACATAGAGAGAAAGGAAGAATATTCAACTTAAAAAAAAGCTCCCAGCGCTGAGTGTTCAGCTCAACGCTGGGAGGGTGTCCTAAAAACTAACACAACAGGGACAATATTTGTATAAATTTGGGAAGAGCTTCAATTTTTTATTATTTAATGAGTTTTTCCTGGGGTGAGAGTGGTTTATCTTCTCGAAATCCAGAGGGGGTTTCCATAGTATGAGAGAACCCTTTTCAAATTCCGACAATAAAAGATAAGGAGGTAGAGGGATGTTGGGCTACAAAAGGGGTCGAGAAAGGATTCAATCTCGGGGATTTAGCAAAACGATAGTATTCCTGGCGGCTATAATCATAATCTTTGCCGCTTCAGGGGTGAGTGCCCAGGAAAAAGCTACCGGCACCGCTTCCATGTCTAGCCAGGAGGTTATTTCTTTGAATGTTACTCAGATGGACCTTCAGGATGTGCTGAGACTGATCGCTGAGAAAGCTAATTTGAACATTATCATAAGTAAAGAAGTGGCCGGTACGGTTACTCTGCGTCTCAAGAATGTAGATCTCTGGCAGGCACTGGGGGCTATTCTAGAAGCCAACGGGTTTACCTATCGAGAGGAAAAAGGAATTGTCCGAGTGGTTAAGTTAGGGGAGGTTATTGAGGAGAAATCAATGCTGGTGACTGAGGTTATCCCCTTAAAATATGCTGAGGCGGAAGAAATGAAGAAAGCCTCTCAGCACCTTCTCTCTACTTCAAAGAAATACCCAGGGACTATGGAGATAGATGTTCGGAGCAACGCTCTGGTTATCACGGACATCCGTGAGAATATTGAGAAGATTCGTCAGTTAGTAGCCAGACTGGACACCGGAATCCCGGTGTTTAATTTGATGGGAATTCTATCTGCTCCTGATCAGTCCCTGGCCATGATCAATAACAGAGTTCTAAAAGTAGGGGAGACGATAGGGGATTTCACGGTTAGTGAAATTGGGGAAAATAGCGTTACTCTAAAAAAGGGAGATCAAACCATTATCCTGAAATTAATGGAGGAGCTCCGTGCTATGGAAAAATAAATCATCCGTTGGGATCGTCGTAATTTCACTCGCCGTGCTGGGAGTGGTGTTAGGTTCAGGTTCAGGGTTAGCCCAGGTAGCTTCAGAGAAGACTCCGATTCTTATCTCCCTGGATGTAAAACAGATGGATCTCCAGGATGTGCTGAGACTGATCGCTGAGAAAGCCAATGTCAACATTATTGCGGGGAAAGAAGTGGACGGCCAGGTTACCCTGCGTCTTAAGAATGTGGATCTCTGGCAGGCACTGGAGGCTGTCCTAGACGCAAGTGGGTGTGCCTATCGAGAGGAGGACGGAATTATCAGAGTGGTTAAGGCAAAGGAACTCGGTGAAGTGAAAACGCCACTGCTGGAAACTGAGATCATTTTCTTAAAATTCGCCGAGCCAGAAGATGTAAAAAAAGCTTTCCAACATCTTCTCTCCGCCTCGGGAACTATGGAGGCGGATGCCACGAGCAAGGCCTTGATTGTTACCGATACTCCCGAAGATATCGAGAATATTAAAAAGAAGGTAGCTGAATTAGAGAAAGCTATAGGAGAAAAGATTGGGAAGGAAGAGGTTGAAAAAGAGACGATTCAGGAGGTTGTCGAGGCTCTCCAAAAGAAGGTAGCTGAATTAGAGGAAACTGCCAGAGAAAAGATTAAAAAAGAAGAGCTACCTCCTCCAGTGCTGGAGAAAAAACGATTTCAATTAAACTACATTGATACAAAAGAGAAAGAAGAAAAGGATCTTTTAAAGGATATTTTGGGCAACATAATTGGAGAAGAAGGGATTTTTTTTATAGATTCTTTAACTAATTCTGTCTATGTAGAGGCTCCCTCTTCTTGCATAAAAAAAGTCGAGGAATATTTTGAAGGAGCCGATGTCTCTCCCAAGCGAATTATGATTAAAGCAGAATTTGTAGAGGTTCGCCTGAGTGCTCTAAAAGAGTTAGGTGTAAAGTGGAGATGGAAGGGAGCTTACGAGAAGTATCCTTTGGGAGCAACCTTTCGCTATCCTTATGAGACCAGATCCGAGTCCGGAGAGATAGCCCCCAGCGCCGGTCCTTCTACTCTGGCTGGGGGAATGGGAATAATATTTGGCAGTGCTGAGCAGGAGTT
>Ga0315551_10003884_pt1 | contig 10540 bp, 10 predicted proteins | sample SalMarSW160290MG_FD_203678 | JGI IMG/M metagenome (GOLD analysis project Ga0315551, IMG submission 203678) | Salt marsh sediment microbial communities from the Plum Island Ecosystem LTER, Massachusetts, United States - Salt Marsh Sediment SW1602-90 ... | reverse complement strand
GGAGATATGTCGCCGACCGGTTACCGAACTCGAAAATCTAATACAGAGAGACGGCAGAACAACGCTGAGTGGTCTCCCTTCGATGACCTGGCTACAGAATATGATGCCTGGTTTGACAAAGAGGGAAGCCTCATCTTCTTCATTGAAGCGCAGGCATTTAAGTCGCTCCTGCCGAGCCTGCCAAAGCCATGGCTTGAAATAGGTGTTGGCAGTGGCCGCTTTGCCCAAGCTCTGGGAATAGGGACTGGCATTGACCCCTCAATCAGGCTCATTGAGATAGCAAAAAGGAGAGGGATAAGTGCCATTCTAGGAGGGGGAGAACAGAAGCTGTTTGACGAGGAAGCATTCGGTACGGTCTTTCTAATTGTCACGTTGTGTTTTCTCGATTCGCCTCTGGACGTTTTAAAGGAAGCTAACCGCATCCTGATACCGGGTGGCAAGATAGTGCTTGGACTTGTACTGAAGGAAAGTCCCTGGGGTCAGTTTTATCAGGCGCAGAAGGTACAGGGGCACCGCTTTTATAGATATGCCACCTTCTATACATATGATGAATCGCTGAAGTTACTGGAGCAGGCGGGCTTTTCTACGGAAAAGGTCGTTTCCATGCTTTTTCAAAAGCCGGGTAAAGTACAGCACGTGGAAGAGTCAAGAGAAGGCTATTTCGCCGATGCTGGGTTTACGATAATAGCGGCAGGCAAACGAGAGGTAATTACTTCATGACTGGAGGAAATAGTTAATGGCTAAGGAAGATATGCTGTGTCCCTTCACCGGGAAATTATGCCGGGAGTGTTCCCTTTACCGCGGCAGACACTACTACTTGTGTTTCAGTAAGAAATATCGAGGGCATTTGGAAAAGCCAGAGGTAGCTACCAAGGGAAGTAACCCTGGCACCTCTAAAGTGAAATACGATAAGCATTTTAAGCCGCTCACCGAAATGCCCAGCGCCATTGACCCGTTTAAGACGCCAATGGCGGACATCCATGATTAGTTTACTCTGGTTCGACAAACAGGGTAAGAAATAAAACTCAGGGTAGTATTTTGGCAGTTGCATTAGAGGAAGATACTCAACTCAGACAAGAAACAGGGCGGATACCAAAGAGATTAAAGCGTAGAATCAAAGCGAAGAGAGGCTGGAGGGGTTTGTAGCTTTGGAGGTTATGAAAAGAGGCAGATAATGGCTAAGTATGACGTAATCATTATTGGAGGTGGCCCTGCTGGACTTACCGCTGGACTCTACGCCTCAAGGGCAGGACTGAAGAGCTTGCTGTTGGAGCGCGGGGCGCTGGGTGGTCAGATGGTAAATGCCACGCTGGTGGAGAATTACCCAGGCTTTCCTGAAGGTATAGCTGGCCCCGAACTGGGTTCGCTCATGCACCAGCAGGCAGTCAGATACGGTCTAGAGGTAGTAACCGCTGAGGTCATAGGCATTTCTCAAGAGCAGCCCTATTATAGTATTTCAACCACTGAAGGTAGCCTTGAAGCTTCGGCCGTAATCATCGCTGCTGGTTCAGAGTATCGTAAGCTAGAAGTTGCAGGCGAGGAAAGGCTGTCCGGTTACGGCGTTTCCTACTGCGCTACCTGCGACGGCTTCTTCTTCCGCAACCATGAGGTAGCAGTGGTAGGAGGAGGCGATACCGCTATTACTGATGCTCTTGAGCTAAGTCAGCATGCCAGTAAAGTCTACGTAATACATCGACGAGACCAGCTCCGGGCAGGAAAGGCTCTCCAAGAGCGGGCATTTGCTCACCCCAAGCTGGAGTTCATCTGGGACACGGTGGTGGAAGAGGTCTCGGGGGATAAAGTGCTGGAGGAGCTTAAGCTACGCCATATGAAAACAGGTCAACAATCTAGCTTGAAAGTAAGCGGCATCTTCGTTGCCGTAGGGCTTATGCCCAACAGCCGGAGCTTTTTCAATATTTTGGAGCTGGACGACGCCGGCTACATCGTTACTGATGAAACGATGGTTACCTCGGCTCCTGGTATTTTCGCCTCGGGCGACATCCGCAGGAATTCACCTCGCCAGATCGCCGCTGCGGTCGGAGACGGTGTCACCGCTGCCATGTCCGCCTTTAAATATGTTCAAGAACAAGGGAATGGAACTGGAATCGCGAGCCCTTGAGGTTTCGCAACAAATAGGGATTAGCAAAGGAGGTCTGCGAGACAATTACTAGTGATAACAAGGATATCGAAACGCGCAAAATTCTGAACTTCAGGAAAGGGTGATATGTCCCTGACGTAGTTGTAGGTTAATAATTAATCAATAAGGAGGCAGTATGAGCAAGATAGTGCAAATCACGGATCAAAATTTTGAGGAGGAAGTCCTGAACTCAGACATTCCTACAGAGGTCGATTTCTGGGCGCCTTGGTGTGGCCCCTGCCAGATGGTTATACCGATATACGAAAAACTCTCCGAGGAGTATGACGGCAGGTTCAAGTTCTGCATGATTAATGTGGATGAAAACCAGCGTACCGCAACGAAGTATCAGATTATGAGTATACCGATGCAGAAGTATTTCGTTAATGGAGAGAATGTCGATGAAATCCTCGGCGCGGTTCCTGAGCAAACGATCCGAACAATGGTTGAAGATATCCTAAAGAGTTTCCCAACAGATGACACAGGCAGGCTTAAAGTGCTTTTAACCTCGTGGGTTGAGGATAACAAAAAGCACGCTGAGAAATTCAACAAGTGGGCCGAAAAGACCGAAAATTCTGAGAGCGAGCCTATCATTTACAATAGAGCACTACAGGCAGCAAAAGAGTTGAAAAAGGCTAACGAACAGCTGTCCCAGGTGTTGATGGAATTACAAGGAAATAAATAGACATGAAAGTATGCATTATTGGTGCTGGCGCTGCCGGTAGGAGTGCCTCGGGGCGGGTCCGGCAGTTGGACGAGCTAGCCCAGATAGACGTCTTTAGTACCCAGAGCGAGATTGGTTATGCACCCTGTGAACCACCCTTTGTACTTAGAGGAATTGCTTGCTGGGACGATATCTTTTATCCCGACAATTTCTTTGAGAATAGAAACATAACTGTCCATTTGAGCACCGAAGTCACCGATATTCTCAGGGATGAAAAGCGCATTATCGCCGGGGGTAAGGGTTATCCCTACGATAAGCTAATCTTAAGCCCGGGAGCTATTCCTTCTATTCCTCCTATTCCCGGACTGGATGGTAAAAATGAGTTTACTCTCAGCACGAATATTGCCGACGGCAGAGCCCTGGAGAAAATTATTCCTAGATACACCAGCGCTGCCGTTATTGGGGCAGGGGCAATCGGGATGGAGATAACTTTGGCTCTTATCGCCGGAGGTTATCATGAAGTCTACCTGCTGGATATGATGGAGAACATTTTACCGGCCGGCCTTGACAAGGATATGGCCAGCAAAGTTGAGCGGGTGATGCAGGAGAAGGGAATCGAACTAGTCCTGCCTGCCAGCATCAGCAGCGTAAAAAGCGAGTCAGGAAAGAAACATGTCATTCTTCCTGACCGAGAACTGGAAGTAGACCTTATCTTCCTGACCACCGGAGCCAGACCTAACGTCGAGTTGGCACAGAAAGCGGGAATTGAAATAGGAGAGACTGGAGGAATACTGGTGAACCAGTATTTACAGACCAGCGACCCTGATATCTATGCCGCCGGTGATTGCCTAGAGAACTGGGATATGATGACCGGCTCAAAGACCCGCCGTCTAATGGTTACCACCGCTGGTAGGACTGGCGGTGTGGCTGGTGAAAACCTGACTAAAGGTAATTCCACTCCCTATGAAGGCACCCTCATGACCTTTGTCATCGAAATCTTCGGTAATCAGATAGGTGCTGCGGGTTTTACCGAGAGACTTGCCCGTGAGAAGGGTTTGGATGTCGTCTCCGTTACGGTCAGTAGTCCTACCTCACGACCCCATTTAGGAAACAAGATTTTACACCACAAGCTTATCGCTGACCGCCGGACTGGGACGTTAGTCGGGGCGCAGGTTATCTCGGAGGAAATAATAAGGGGTACTCTCAATGAGTTATCTCTGGCTATATCTGAGAAAGTACCGCTGCACAGGCTGGCCTTGCTCGAAACCCCTTATTCGCCTGCCGTCGGAAGAGACCCGATAGAGGATGGCATAAGGGAATTAATACATAGGCTCGACTAGATGAGGAGGTGTAGTGGCTATGTCACTCTCGGAATGGAAAGCAAATCTGGAGAGAGCACGCGAAGAGAAGGATGCTTTCTTTGCCCAACATTGGCAATCACCAGTAGCACCTCAAGATAGGCCTTGGTTTAAAGGTTTGGAATACTACCCTCCTGACCCAAGCTACAAATTTGAGCTTGAGCTTCACGAACATCCTGAAAAGGGGATGGTGAAAATGGCTTACACTAAAGGCAATGAACAAGACTTCGTCCACTGGGGCGAATTCCGCTTCAAGATGGGTGAAAAGGAGCAAGCCCTTCAGGTTTACAAGCGCAGCCGTGAAGAAGAGCTGCTGTTTGTTCCTTTTAAGGATGCAACGTCCGGTAAAGAGACTTACGGGGCAGGTCGCTATCTCGACCTTGAGCCAGGTAGGGGCCGTACTCAAGAAGGAAAGTGGATTCTGGATTTCAATCAGGCCTATAACCCCTGGTGTGCCTACAGTGAGGCTTATACCTGTCCCTTTGTGCCTGTGGAGAACTGTCTTGAGGTGCCAATCCTGGCCGGCGAGAAAACTTATCCTCTAAGCGAGGGATATTAAAAGGTGGAAAATATGGAAAATCGTCTTTCTTTTCAAGATTATGCTATTGTTGCCTGTGGAACACTCAATATGGAGCTGAACTATCTTAGAGACAGCGGCTTTCTGGATGCTCGTAAAATCCTATACACCAAACCCGGCCGCCACGAGGTGCCCCGTGAACTTGAGAGTCAGCTTATCAGACAGATAAGAACAGCTAAGACATATGCTTCGAATATCATCGTGGTCTATGGTAGTAAGTTCTGCTACGTGAATGCTGATGACCCCTACCGCAAGATTGACACCATAATCCAGGAGCAGATAGAACCTGGAATCAGGATTTCCAGAATTAAAGCCACCCATTGCATGGATATGCTGGCTAGCAAGGAGGAAAGAGAGAAAATAAGCCAGGGTAAGGATGTCTACTGGCTTACGCCTGGGTGGATGAAATACCGCCACTACGTATATCAGGGCTGGGACAAAGGTCTGGCGAATGAGAATTTCCCCAAGCATACCGGCGGAGCAATCATGTTGGATGCGATAGGTTATTATGATGAGATTGCACAGAATGACCCGGAGAAGCTTCTGGAATTCTCCGACTGGATGGGTATCCCGATAGAACCATATAGGATTGCTCCAAACCGATTGAGGGGCTTACTTTTGGATGAAGTCAAATAGTGAGCTTACCATGAAGGGTACTACCGTCATTATATGTTCTGCTTATCGTTATCGGCAGCGGTTGATTTCAAGGAAGAAGAGTGGTCAGCTTTTGTCACCGGCACCGAGGGAAAAACTGGCGGAATTAGAAATGACTAAGAATAGAACAAGAGAGACAAGTATGCTGACGAGTATCTAGCAATGCTTTAGCTAGGGGGTATATTTTGCCACCAGTAAGGTCCAAGGTAGAGATTGGGTCGTGGGGAGCGCACTATTACGACTTCCTCCTGAATGTGCTCTCGCTAGGGCGCTACTCTTATTTCATCAGACAAGTTGTTGAAAAGATGGGCATCAAGTCCGGTCAATCAATACTTGACCTTGGCTCAGGTACCGGCAAGAATGAATGTTTTATGGCTGAAAAGGTAGGCCCTTACGGCAAGATTGTAGGCGTAGATGTCAGTGACGAGATGTTAAGCCGAGCCCGTAAGCGTTGTCGTAACTATCCTAATGTCATTTTCAAGAAGCAACGGGCGGAGCTACCCCTGCCATACAAAGAAGATTTCGAGGTGGTATTCATCTCCTTTGTCTTGCACGGGTTTGAGAACGACCAGAAGCTGAGGATCATCCATAATGCTTACCAGGCTCTGAAGGTAGGAGGAAGCTTTTATGTCTTGGATTATGCTGAGTTCGACCTTGGGAGGATGTGGGTTCCCCTTCGCTGGGCATTTACCCATTGGGAGTGCCAGCTGGCTGTGGAATTCCTCGAGCTGGAAATAAAGGAAATGCTTCGGAGTCAAGGTTTCAGCAACTTTGGAGAGGAGTTTTTCTTTAAGAGATATCTGCGACTGCTGAAGGCGGCAAAGCCTTCGGCCAATACTACGTAAAAGGAAATGGGGGTCACATGAATAAGCTGGAAAAGGCCTTAAGCAGATTGTTAAATCAGAGTAAGCTTACCGGTCGCTTGGCGCAAGTCCTGGCCCACGCCTCAGAAAGAGGCAGAGTGGCCTATCATGAAATAGGGGAGATAGTTAATGGCAACGCTGAGGATGTTTTACTCTTGGGCAATGAATGGAGACTACTTCTTCCGGTGAGAACACTTAAGAGTGCTGCCTGGGAGGATCGGCTGCTAGTTGCTAAGCCAGAGGAACTCTATGAGGTGCCAAATATTGTTAGATATCTAGTGGAAGAGGCTAAGATAACAGGGCGCTGGGACGCAGGACGAGCCTTAGCTGAGCTTTTCAGGGACATGGGTGAACTAAACTGGGAGCAAATTCCAAAACTGGTCGAGGAATTGGGGCAGCAGGCTAGGAACTACAAGATTACTGCGATTCAGATAAAGGAAATATACAGCAAGTTGGCCCTAGGAAATAGGGTTGACGCTCTAATAGCCGAGCTTAAGGCAAGTGGGGTGATGAGTCCCAAGCTGGGTTCACTGGCTGAAGTCTCCCGAGCAGGAACACCTATCTACGAGCTTAATCCATCGCTGTTTATAAATAAGGGAGAAAAAGAGTGATTGGACAGATGCAAAAGTCTGTGTAAAAGATAAAGGAGGTAAAAATGCAACTCGAGTATGTGTCTACAGTTTGTCCCTACTGCGGGTGTGGATGCGGGATAAACCTCGTGGTTAAAGACGGCAGAATAGTGGGCGTCGAGCCATGGAAGGAGCACCCGGTGAACGAGGGCAAGAATTGCATCAAAGGCAGGAATGCTTACGACTTCCTATATGCTGATGGCAGGCTGGAAAGGCCATTAATAAAGGAAAATGGCTCCTTTAAAGAAGCTTCCTGGGAAAGAGCACTAACGCTAATTTCAGAAAAACTAAGAAACATAGAGCCGAGTTCCATTGGTTTCATAAACTCTGGTAGGTGTACAAACGAGGACTTATATGTGCTGCAAAAGTTCGCCAGAGTCGTTATGAAGACAAACAATATAGATAATGCGTCAAGATTTTGCCATTCTACCACTGTTCCTGCCCTGGTCTCAACAGTGGGCTCAGGTGTGATGTCAACCTCTGAGATAAGCGTGGAAGAAGCAGACTGCATATTTATCGCTGGCGTAAATATAAAAGAAACCTATCCCATGATCGCCCGCAGGGCGCTAAGGGCGAGAGATAAAGGAGCAAAGATTATTCTTGCTGATCCAAGAGCAACGGTAACCGCAAGAACCCTGGCTGATATACATTTGCCACTGAACCCAGGAACAGATGTGGCTCTGGTGAATGCCATGATGAAAATAATATTGGACGAGGGTTTGGAAGACAGAGAATTCATTGAAAAAAGAACAAAGGGATTTGAAGAATTGAAGGATCATCTCTCCTCCCTCAATATGAACGAGGCTGAGAAAATAACTGGAATCGCGATTGAAGAGATGAAAGAAGTAGCTACAATCTATGCCAAAGCCCAAAAAGGCTGCATACTTTATAATGCCGGGATAGCTCAGCACTTCGCTGGCATAGAGAACATCGTGGCCCTTGCTGATCTTGCCCTGATTACCGGCAATTATGGTGAGCCAGGGACCGGAGTTAATCCTTTAAGGGGACACATAAATGGGGAGGGATTTGGCGATATGGGACCTGTACCTGTTTTCTATCCCGGTTTTAGAGCAACAAACGAGGAAAATGCGAAGCTGTTTGAAGGCTATTGGGGAGTCGAGGATTTGCCGTCCCAGCCTGGGATGACGTACATGGATATGATAGAAAAATGCAGCGTCTTGTATATTATGGGAGCCAACCCGATGATGTCTGCTCCTGATACAAATAGGGTTAAAGGCATGCTCGGGGAAAAGGATTTTCTTGTGGTTCAGGACATCTTTATGACTGAGACCGCTGAGCTTGCCGATGTTGTTCTACCAGCTGCCACCTGGGTGGAAAAGGGGGGTACAACAACGGAGGTTGATAGAAGGGTGCAAAGGATTAACAGGGTTGTTGAACCTCCGGGGGAGGCAAAACCTGACTGGGAAATACTCTGCGAGCTTGCCCAGATAATGGGATTCCAGGAGAAGTTTCCGTTTTGCTCTCCGAGTGAGATATTTGAGGAAATAAGAGAGTGTGTGCCTCAATATAGTGGAATTACATACGATAGATTGAAACAAGCCGGCGGTATTCAATGGCCGTGCCCTTCCGAAAACCATCCTGGAACCGAGACAATGTTTGTGGAGAAATTTGGGACTTCTGATGGTCTTGGCCATCTCCAGCCAGTGGAATACAAGAGTCCCGCCGAACTCCCGGATGAAGAGTTTCCCTACATTTTCACCAATGGAAGAGTCATATTCCACTACCATTCAGGAGTAATGACCAGAAAGACAGAGAGATTAAATAACGAGGTTCCAACTGCACTTGTGGAAATAAATAGCGATGATGCTAAGGAGAAGGGAATAAAGGATGGTGAAAGGATAACTCTAGAATCAAGAAGAGGGCAGATAACCGCAGTTGCCAGGCCAACTGATAACATTGGCAAGGGAACGATATTTATGCCGTGGCATTTCTCCGAAAGCGGCGCCAATGTTCTAACCGGGCCTTCCGCTGGTCCACCGTCCAAGATGCCGGAGTTTAAGTTCTGCGCCGTTAAAATGGAGAAAAGCTAGGGGAGTTACTATTTGCCACAAAGCTTTCGCCCCGGTAGTATAATTTTTTGATTTGGAGCATTTTTGTCTTAAACCGCTTCCACGAGCGAACTAATGATAGTTTTTAATATGAATCCGGTAGCTTTTTCCGTCGGCCCCATATCCGTACACTGGTATGGTTTGATGTATGTAGTGGGCATTACCGTCGGCTTGCTTGTGGCATGGCCTTATGCCAGGTCCAAAGGGTTCACTCAGAGTCAGCTTGAGAAGGTCGTTTATTGGGCCGTTCCTGCCGGCCTTGTCGGTGCTAGGCTGTACTTCGTCATTCAGCAGCCTCTGGGGCCATACCTTGCCGAGCCATGGCGCATCCTGGCGGTCTGGCAAGGTGGGACGGCTTTTTATGGAGCCATCTTCGCTGTGGTCATTGTGTTGCTTATAGTTGGATGGAGGCCTTTCCTGACCCAGATAGTTCTAGGTATCGTCCTCACTATCAAGTGGCTGTACAGCTTCTCTAACCAAGAAAAGCAGCTAAAAGAGGCGGCCAGCTTTAAACCCTCCCTGCTATATTCTACTTAGTAGCTATCTGGAACTTATCGTCGTAAGCTTCCTGGAGTATCTTTTCCAGGTCTTCAACCTTTGCTTTGCGCGGGTTAGACTCAATGGAGACATTCCTCATAGCCATCTCGGCAATTGTTTTGAAGTCTTCCTTTCTGAGGTCTATATCCTTCAGTACCGGTATATTAATTGTTCGAGAAAGCTTAACTACAGCATCGACTGATTTCCGGGCTGCCTCCAGTAATGTGAGGCCTTCAACATTCTCTCCCATAGCCACGGCCATGTCGGTAAACTTCTGCGAGCTGGTTGCCAGGTTATACTCCATTACATAGGGCAGGAGGATGCCCATTATAAGCCCGTGGTGGACATCGTTGAAACCACCGATAGCTTCTCCCAAACAGTGGTCAAGGGCCACATCTGAGTTGAAAAAGGCAACACCGGCTATTACACTGCCAAGTAGCATGCCATCCCTGGCTTCCAGGTCATCTCCATTAATTACTGCTGGCGCCAAGTAGCGGCTGATTAACTCGATAGCTCTCAAGGCCAGGCAATCTGTGATTGGTTCTGCCAACAGGGCAAAATAGCCTTCTATAGCATGGCTCAGTGCATCCATACCAGTAAACGCTGTCAAATGCTGCGGCAGAGCCACCGTCATCAATGGGTCTGCTAAAGCTACTGTCGGGCAGATTAAGGCGCTACCGATGCTCTCTTTGACGACAATCTTCTGTCTGGTATCATCTACTACAGACCAGAAGGTAATCTCACTAGCAGTACCAGCCGTGGTAGGTATGGTTATAAGAGGCAAGGCACGCGCCTTTACCTTGTCCAGGCCAAAGTAGTCATAAATCTCCCCGCCGTTGGTCACCAGCATACCAGCTGCCTTGGCTGCATCCATTGGGCTACCGCCGCCAACAGCCACAATTGTATCAACCTTGCTTTCCTTGGCAACAGCAGCTATTCTTACTACCGTGGTATCCCTGGGGTTGGATTCAACTTCAGAGAATACCTCGTAATCAACGCCGGTTTTTTTGAGCTGTGCCTCTACAGGTTCCAATATACCTGCTTTAACAATACCT
>Ga0315551_10003881_pt1 | contig 10548 bp, 7 predicted proteins | sample SalMarSW160290MG_FD_203678 | JGI IMG/M metagenome (GOLD analysis project Ga0315551, IMG submission 203678) | Salt marsh sediment microbial communities from the Plum Island Ecosystem LTER, Massachusetts, United States - Salt Marsh Sediment SW1602-90 ... | reverse complement strand
GCATTCATGAACCGCACACACTACCCAGCGCCCTTTCACAAAAAAGGCCTTGACTTTTCAGGTGGCGTTCGCCAGGGCTCCGCTCAAGCCCCTGGCTCAATCTACCAAGCCCGTCAGGGCTGGATTTGCCAGGCCGATAGGCCTTCGTAGACTGAGCCCGACGGCTTCAGCCCCGGGCGGGATGGCAATAGAAAGCCAACCTTTGCTGCGTGAAACAGCACTAGGACAGGACCGCTGAAGCCGTTACTTCTGCATCATGATAACCAAGGAGGACTCAAAAATGTCTGACCAATCCGGATTCAACTACATCACCCGAGGCCGGCGCTGGGCGCGCGGCTGGAACAGGTATGAGGCCCGAACGATGAACTGGCTGTTCGGCATCCTGATCATTCCCACTATCCTGGGCCCGATAGCCGGTCTCGTGGTCGGCACTCGTTTTGGATTCTTGCCCTGGCTCATTATTCTGACAGTGGTCGTTGTCGGCTCCGTGGCGCTACTGATCGGCGTCGCTGTCGCTAAGGCAATTATCCCCTTTGTCTGGGAAACGATGTTGACTAAAGAACTGGAGGAATAGCATGGCAGAGCGGAAGCACCGAATAATCCACGATCAGACATTATTCCAGGCAGCGACTATCAAACCCACCTATCCGTTGGTTACCACCTTGACCCTGGGGTTGCTCAAGCTGTATCGCCTGCAGATGGAACCCGACAGAGTCTATCTGGTGGACGCGGGCTACAACGACGTCTTCATCTACGACCAAGAGAGCGCGCGCCATCGGAGCAAACTGTTCTGGAAATTGAACCTGGAAGGCGCCCCTGAGCTCAAGGCGGAGTGGGCACTTCGCAACTTGGACATCGCCGTTGACCTGCCAGAAATACCCAGCTTCGACCCGGAGTTTGGGGAGCGTGGCGCCTGGGTGACGATGGACTACCACATCCGGGTGCAGGTCGAAATGTCGCGTGAGTCGGCTGGTCAGGTGCGCCATGCTACCAACCCTTTGACGACGGTGCAAAATGCCGCCCTGCGTGCTGCCCGCCAGCTTCTCCCCTGTACGCCCTACCAGGAGGCGCTGGTGGCTGCCGCAGAGGAGGTGATCCAACAGCGCGTTATGGATGACCCTAAGGTACAGACCACAGGCCTGCGCGTTGCGCTGGTAGATGTGGAAGGCATAGAGGGCAGCAAGAAACTCTCGGAATCACTGCAACAATCGTTCAGTCGAGTTCTCCAGGCTAGAGATCGGCGTGAGATCGCACTGCAATTCGCTACTCTGGACAGAGAGGTTTTCCAGCGGTTGATCGAGTCGGAAGAACCCAAAGCGGCGCTGGAATTCCGGGCCAGGGCGGCTGACCAGATGATGCAGGCTCTCCTGACGTCCGGCCTGAACCCGATCCAGGTTCACCAGGTCATCGGAGGAGTGGCCCATGACATCGGTCAACCCGACAGTTTGGCCGGGCAGGTGGCTGCCACGGCCTTCAAGCAGATCAAAATGGAGGACTGGCCTCCCTTGCAGATCCCGCAGAGGGTGTCCCATGAGCAGCGATTGAAATGGGAACGTGAACAACTGCGAGAGCGTGTCCCAGCTCAGTTGCAAGATGCTGACGACACGTCTGACACCTTCACTTTCTTACTGGAGACCGATCACCGGCTGGAGATCGTTTGGCAGGCGCCGGAGTTCCCGCCCCGCATCTACATCAACGGTGAAGAGCGGCGCGCTGAGTACGTCGCTCTGGCACCCAATGTCTACGACTACCACAAGACCACCGTCTGGGATCTGTACATGGAAACGCGGAGGCTCCTCGGTGTCTGACCAGCAGGCTTTCCTGACCAGCGAACATCCGCTGGATTACTATACCGCCGACCATGCCCATCTCTATCAGGCCGACTGGCCTTCGGTCTACCACGTGCCGGCTCTGGTGCACACCATCGGCGGGTTCCGCGTCCCGGCGTTACCCGTAGCCCGTGAGGTGGGGCTATCGCCGGAGGCTCAACTGGCCCAGTTGTTGCATCGCTTCGTGGTCTTTGTGCGGGCTCTGCACGATCCGGGGCGACGAGGAGCCATTGCCCTGCACCTGATCGCTCATCCAGAGCGCTCGACCCTGGGGGCCGAGGTCGGTATCTATCTGCTCTGCCGGACCGCGGCCGAGAGCTATCCAAAGGCGGTGGCCGAGGCTAGCCGACTAACCACGCAACTGCACCAACTCTTCCCTACCGAAAGCTTGTTTAACTATGACACCCCCATCCCTCTCAGCCAGGCCGAACTGCGTCAGGTGACTTTCCAGCACCTGGCTGATGCTGACTTGCATGTCGTAGAGTTGCGCAAGTTCGAGGATTGTCTGACAGCGAATTCGCCTGCCAGCCACTTCATAGACGCTCACCAGCGCATAGACTACGTTCCTCATCCCTTCTGGGCCGATACGCGGCTTGATCCCTGGTTGACGCTCATCGAGACCCTTGCCGGCTTATCTTTGCCGGCTGTGATCAGCATCTATCTGGAGCCCACCGCACTGGTGGAGCTGGAGCCTGTGGCCACGCTGGCGCAGCAATTCCGCCTGATTGTCGAAGAAGGCAGTCGCCGGGCCGACTTACTAGACCGGGCCAGTCAGACGGCTACCTCTAGGTCCAAAGATCGCTCGTTCCTGCAATTGATGTCTTTCGCCCGAGCCTATCGGGCCCAGGGGCTCACCGACTATCTCGTGGCCCGGGCCCGGCGCGGTGCGCACGTCTATAGCCAGCTCCTGGCCTGGCAGGATCAGATGTTCATCATGCGTGTCTCGCTAGCAGCGCAGGGGCCGGTGCCTGAGGCGTTGGTGCAGGCGGTGCGGGCAGCCCTCTCCTCACCGTTGCCTGGGGTCAAGGGAGCTGACCTGGGCTGGGTGCGGCCGGCCGTTGTGCGCCCCACCGATGAAAGCAAACGGGCCTACGCCAGGCAAAACCTGCGCTGGCTAGGCCATGCCGACTGGGGCGACTCGGTAGCCAACCCCAAGCTGCGCCGCCTGCGACACCTGGTAACCGCTCAGGAAGCAGCGGGGTTGTTCCATCTGCCGGTGATGCCCCAGGCCGGTCAGACCACGGCCCTGAGTACAGCCGATGTGCCTTTTGTCATACCGCCAGAAGTGGTTTCTACCCGCCGCTTCAAGCCGGAGGATAGACCGCTGGTCAGTTTTGGCTATCTCTACCAGCGCGAGCGCTGCCTTAGCCCTGGGCTTGTCGGCGAGGCCGCAGCGTTGGACTTCAAGCTGCGCCTGGCCGATCTTGAGAAGCCTTCGTTGCTGGTTGGTGCACCAGGTAGTGGCAAGAGCAACCTGGCTCTCTACCTGCTCATCCAGCTCTGGAAAGACCACCGGGTGCCTTTCCTGGTGCTGGACCCCTCTACCGGTCACGAGTACCGCTACCTTTATGCTGAGCCAGATCTGCGGGACGACCTGATCGTGTATACGCTGGGCGACGAAGAGGGGTTGCCTTTCCGCTTCAACCCCTTTGAGGTACCGCCGGGGGTAACCGTGCGAGGCCACATCACCCGCCTGCTGGCCTGCTTCAAGGCTGCTTACGAGATGTGGGATCCGCTGCCAGCCATCTACGAAGCGGCCCTCTCCCGCGTCTACATCCGCCCGCCCTACGAGTGGCTGCTGGATGAGAAAGGGGGCGATCATCGGCCATCTCCGTGCCTGGCCGACTTCGCCCAGGCAGTGATAGACGAGTTGGAGGACAATGTCCTGCCGGACTACGGGAAGGGCACCGAGGCGGGGGGAATCCTGACCGGAGCTTCGAAGATACGTGTCAACAGCATCCTGAAGACAATGGGCCACATCCTCAACGTGCGCCAGGGTGTTCCAGGTTTCTTCCAGGCGTTGCTGGCCCGGCCAGTGGTGATTGAGCTGGGGACCCTTGGGGACCCTAGTAGCATTGCATTGGTGATGGCTTTCCTCGTCACACAACTGGCGGGGCACATTGAGCACGCCTATCGGCGTGGGGCGCGGGAAGAGCGACCGCACCTGCTGCTCATTGAAGAAGCCCATCGGCTGTTGTCAGCCGAGACAATAGCCAGCAGCGGCCCTAACCAGGGCAACACGAGGGGCAAAAGCGCCGAAGAGATGAACATGTTATTGGCTGAGGTGCGCAAGTTCCGGCAGGGGATTATGGTGCTCGACCAGCGCCCGTCGTCTCTGGTGAGCGGAGCACTGGACAACGCGCTGGTCAACGTCATGTGCCGCCTGAACGATCAACTGGGCTTCGAGCACCTGAAGAACGTGCTCAACCTGAGCCCAGTGCAGCAACGGTATGCCCGCACGCGCCTGAAACCGGGGGATGCACTGATGCTGGATGCCATCTCAGGCCAGCCGGTGTTGATGCGAGCCCCCAATGTGGTAGACCACCTACGTGCCGCTCGGCTCTCCCTAGAGGACGAGCGGCAGCAGATGCATGACAACGCCAGACAGGCCAAACTGCTGCCGCCACCGGCCGAACCGCCCGCCGTCCGGCCATCGGCCGGTCCCGACCGGGAGGGCATGGTGGAAGGTGTTTGGGCAGCCGTCCAGGAGATGATGGATGATGGAGTGGTGGAGGCTGTCCATCGTGCGGTCGAGCAGGAGGAGTGGGCTAGTGCTCGTCGGGCCATTCGCACCTGGCTGACCCAGCACCGCTCCGCCGTCAATCCGCTCTTGGAGCAGACGATCTTCGCTCATATTGCGGAGCGCTCCGGCGATCCTGATGCAGCAGCGCAGCTCGAAGCCTTCAGACAGGTCCAATGACAGGAATTAAGGAGGTTCCTCTATCATGGCCAAGATTCGCGCCAAACCAAGGGCTCCCAGGCTATCCAAGCCAGCTCTAAAAACGCCCAAAACGACGCCACAGTCACCCCGCTCGAAGCTGCGTGTCAAGCAGCCGCCACCCCGGCCCAGGGGGAATCTGGCTGGTCCTTCGGCAGCGGTTAAGCGTAAAGCCGTGGAGCGTAAGGCAGAGATGGCCGCTCGCAACAAACTCTACCGTGAGGGGTATCGGAGCGTGCGCCGCCTGCAACATGACAAAGTGCACGGCGTTGACCTGGGAGCCATCAAACACGACAAAGCCAAGCGGCCTATGGCCGGTGCTGTGGTGGAGGTCAAAGGACGCTCCAGTCGCACACCTGGCCCCAGTGCCTTCAAAAAGCAGGTCCGGAGCAGCTACTACACGCCCCGCCTTCTGGCAGCCAAGAAGGCCGGTGTGAAGGGGGCCGACGATCTCTATCGTCTGGCCAAGAAGGGCAAAGTGACCAGCTATGGTGCGACCTACGGCTTGCGAGACAAGGGCAAAGGGGCCCGGCTTTACAAAGTGTCTCGACGCGGGCCGATCTCACGCAAGCCGATATAGTTGAGGAGGAGACAACGTGAGTGATCTAATCTCTTTCTTTACCCAACGCGATATAGTTTTTGAGCCGGTGGGCGAAGGTGGCATCAGCTCCGCCTTCTCCACAACCCTGCCCGATGGCCATGACCACGCCTTCAGCTTGTTCGTTCTACCCCTGGAGGATGGTTTCGGCGACCGTTACGTGCGTTTCACCATCGTCCCTTTCATGGAACAGCCTTTCGAAGGCTATCCTGACAGCCTGTACATCACAGTCGGTCAGATCAACCACGATCTCCCGCAGCTCAAGTTCGCCTTCGACGGTGACGGTGACCTGGAGCTCACCTTCGACGCACTGGCTGACAAGCTTGATGATGCTGAGTTCGACAGGGCATTGCAAGTGATGGCTGACTATGCCGGGGCATATTACCCTGAGCTGGCGTCAGTGGTGGAGAGCACGTGAACAGTCCTTTGAGTTTGTCTGGGATGGTACAATGAGCCGAGATCGCCGTACACGGTCAGGTTCCAGGGTTCCTCAGAGACGACCAAGCGGGGAACGTCGTCCATCACCGCGCCGTCGGCCCAGCCAGGTTCGACGGCCAGGGCGGCGGCCAGGGCCTCAGCGGGGGCTATCCAGAGCATGGATCGGGGGCCTCCTGATAGGTGGTCTGTTATTGGCAGCGGTTGCCGTTTTCGCGGTACGCACACTGACTCGTCCTACACCAACTCCAACACCTGTGCAGACTGTAGGGCCAACCGCCACTGTGGTTGCTGCGGTTACTCCAGCAACCACAGTACCAACACCAACGTCAGTGCAGACCATGGAACCGACTGCTACAGCCATTGCTTCAGCCACACCAACGGTCACTCGGCCTCCAGCCACGGCAACACCCACGCCCACCTTACCTGCTGCTCTTCCCCCAGACATCCCTGCTCTTCAGCAACTCATGCTCACTCTCATCAATCAAGACCGCCAGGCAAATGGGCTTGCGTCTGTTGCATGGGACGAAGCCGCCGCGGCAGCCGGCCTGGCTCACGCTGAAGAGATGGCCCAATTTGGTCACGTGAGTCACTGGAACCTTGAGGGACAGGGGCCAGACTATCGCTATACCGTAGCAGGTGGACTGAATCATGTTCGTGAGAACGTCCACCTCTATTGGCACAGCCCTGGTGCTGGTCCGGATTCCCGTGAAGCATGGGAGACGCTCATCCGCCAGGCCCAGCAGTCGCTGATGGAAAGTTCCCTACATCAAGACAACATCCTTGCCCCAGAGCATACACACGTGGGCATCGGCATTGCGTACAATGCTGACACAGGACATCTTGCCATTGCTCAGGAATTTGTGAATCACTACGTCACCCTGCAACCTTTGCCGTCTCGCGCGTCGTTGGGAGAAGCCATCGTCATACAGGGGCGACTTGAGGCTGGCGCCGTCAACCCATTCATCAATCTAGCCTACGAACCCTTTCCAGCAACGCTGACCGTGACCGAACTGAAAGCTACAGGCACCTATGAGTCACCAGCGGAGATTTATGAGGTCGTTCCCTTGAGCGCTGATGCCGGGGGCCGTTTCAGCCAGTCGGTCAATTTGGACAATCGGGGGCAAGCGGGATTATACCACGTTCGCGTGGGGGTAGAAACGAAATTCGGGCGGGTTCTCGCTGCTGATGTCGTCGTGGGGGTGCAGTAAAGCCATCTCAAACTCAGCCTGCTGGATATGAGGGGGCCAGTATTGCCACTAGCGTTAGTAGAGGAAGCGGAGTATGCCTAAGAGAGCACTCATCATAGGCCTGGGTGGAACAGGCAAGTCCTGCCTAACCATCCTCAAAGAGCGGCTGATCGAAACCTATGGGCATAAGCCAGACACAGTGGTACTCCGGACTTTTGACACCGACGACTTGCGCGATATAGATGCCTTCAGTGGTGTGCGCCTCAGTCCGTCGGAGTTCCAACACATCAAAAGCCCTCCGGGGAAGACGATGCATACAGTTTTCGCTGATATCGCCTCGGGACGTTCATCTGCATACATGTACTGGCTGGAGAAAGAGAAACTAGACCGCATCTTGGGGCCCAGTGAGCGAGACATTCGCGGTGGTGCTCAACAGCGTCGTCCATTGGGACGGGTGGCACTCTTTCTTCGATGGATGAGCATATACGAGTCTATCGTAGATGGCATCGACCGCATGTACGGGAAGCTGGAGGAAGAGCTGCCTGCAGATGCAGTAGACATTGAAAAAGGCAAGCGGCATATCTTCATCGTCAGCTCGGTGGCCGGAGGTACCGGGTCCGGTTTCCTGGTTGACATCGCCAACCTGGTACGTCATGCCATCCGGTCCAATACTGATTGGCAGTCAATGGACGTCTCAGCCATCATCGTTCTGCCAAATGCGTTTAGAGCACATGTTCCAAAAATGGAGGACCCGACCAACCTGAAGCCCAACTCCTATGCAGCCTTGCGGGAACTGGACCGCTTCATCCGTACCCATAGCGCTGCTTTGCCGTACATGATTCGCTATGATGACGACTTGCGCTCCATTACCTGGAGCACTGTCCAGCCACTGGACCACGTCTACCTCGTAGATACTGTTAGGCACTCTGCCAACCAAGATTCCGAACTGGGCGGTGACCCGATGCAGGGAGTCTTCCCGGTCATTGCTGACTTCATCATGGCCCACGTTGACGGAAGCCTGGGCGACAGCTTGGCTACCTTGCGTGCCAATGCCGGTCAACACTATGACAAGGAAGAGGGGTGGCAGTACAGCAGTTTCAACGTGATGTCCTACATCTTCCCGGTGGATGACGTCATCGGGAGCTTCAGCTACCGTTTCCTGCAGGAGATGCTGACCCGCCAGTTCCTACCCATCGCGGACAGGAGAAAGCGCACCCTCGTAGAACAGGAAGCTGTCAAGGAGACCGAGCGCGTCTTCGCCGAAAACAGCGTTGGCAATAGAGTAAATCCCGGTGTCATCCGGAAAGCTATCGCCGCCACCCGTCAGGTGGACTCTGAAACAGTTGACGTGAGCTGGCCAAATCTCTTCAACCTCATCGCTCTCTCCGAGAGCGCCTTTGCCGAGGATTACCAAGACCTGGATCAATCACTGGCTTACCTGACCAGCAGTCTGATCCCCACTGAGGTAAGAGAATATAGGCACGAAAACTACGACGAAGGCTACACCCGTTTGCTTAACTTCGGCGAGGAGTTCATGGACGACTTCCTGGGGCCGCAATTAGACCCCGGCGACGAGGAGTCCCGTACCGGGGGGGGCTGGGATGGAATCTTGGCCCGTTACCCCGATGCGCTGCGGCAGCGTTTTGCAGAGGCCCTTGACGCTATCCTGCTCGATGTGCTGAATCGGCGTGACCCCAACATCTACATTATGGAGCCATTCCTCTTGCCTTACGCCCGAGCAATGGTCGCCACTCTCAAAGAGAGGCTGGTAAGCTTCAAGGCATTGTTGGAACAAGAGTACCGCGAGCAGCAGATTGATACCCGCATCCGCCAGACCAGCGAGGAACTCCGCAATGCCATTACCTGGATGTACGAGACAAAGGACTCTCGTAGGCTTATCCCCATTGGCAAGCCTGCGGCCCGCAAGGCTCAGGATGCCTACATCAGTCTGCTGGTCGAGAAGATGGAATTGGTCTTGCACCAGCGCATATACCGTACTGTGCTGGATATCTTGGATGCCCTGGGTGCGGCCGAGCAGGACAGCGCCGGCCGGCCCAGCGTGCTTGATGTCGCCGCGCAGGAACTGGAGAACTGGCAGGCCACCTTCCAGGACGTAGACCGGATCATTCGCGATCGGGCGCGCGTCCACGAAGGGAATCGGAAGGCGAAGCGACGGATCAAGGTGCGCCGCTATCTGACCGATCCCCAGTTCGAGGAGCAGCTTTACCAGCAGCCGGAACACTCCGGCATGGTCGCCATGCATGTAATGGGCCAGGCGCAGGATACAAAGGGGCTAACCTGGCAACGGCTGGAGGAGGCAGAACCACTGGAGTACAAGCTGGTCACGACCTGGGCTGAGGAGGCCAAGGGGGCTGAGGAGATTGCACACAGATTCTTTGTCGGAGTGAAGGACCTCTTCCGGGTAGTGCGTCAGAACGTCACCGTCGCCGACCGCGTAGCAACGGAGTTCGCCTCGTCAGCCAGCTTTGTCAATGCCGTCGGCCAGGTTAACGAACCTTTCCTGCGCTACCACTCACCAGCCAACGGCAAGCCAATGTTCCACGAGCGATATGTCTCCCTCTACGTAGACAAAGCCTCTGACGAGGCGCGCAAGTTTCTCGAAGAAGCCCAGACCACGCTGCGCAACCAAGGGCTGAACGTGGACACGGCCGCCGAGAGCCTGGTCGCCTGCACTGTCGCCGAGGTGGCACGAGGTGTCCGCCTGGGTGCAGTAGACCAGTTCGTCTCTTGCGAGCCTGACTATCGGAGAAAACTCTACCCGGCGCGTGAGAGCCTGCACATTTTCCCCGAGGAGCAGGTGGCCGCTGATTATGAAGGACGCATTGAGAGCTTAGGGGAACCCGATCGTAGCCAGCGTTCTCTAGCTCCGGAACTGGTCATTGCGATGGGCGACGAGGTGAAACTGAAGGCCTTCACCCTAGCCTGCGCCTACGGATTGATTGATCAGGGCCTGTACCTTGACCCAGAGACGGGTGAAGAGACGACCGAGCTATTTCTGACTCTGCGTCAGAACGGTCAGGTGTGTCGCCTGCCTCTCAGCCAGAGACGCCTGATGCGCGAGCTGGATCCTCGTTTCGATGATGTGGCCGGCGAGGAACAACTGGCCCGTCTCTACCTGAACGCCCTGCAAAACTTTGTTCTCAAGGCAACTGAAGTGCGAGGAGTGCCTCACCAGATGGTCTCTACTCTTGTAGAAGACCTGAAGGGACGCGGCGTCTCCCTGGGGCACATAGAGAATCCCTTCACTCTCTCTATCCGTCAGGTGTACGAAGCTATCAAGCAGGCGACGCAGGCCCTGGGACCGGATGAAGCCGAAGAACCCAACTCGAAGCGTCGGGACGCCCTCAACGCCCGGCGGCACATAGAACAGCATCTGCAGCCTTTCCTGGACAATCGGGTACGCAAGTTCAAACTCAGCCCTGTGCCTCGCGTGTGGGACATGGGAACGGTGATGCACCTGATTCTGAGAGAAGAGATCAACTCTCTAGTAGAAGAGACACAGAGCAAGGCATTCCCTGTTATTCTTGAATATGATAC
>Ga0315551_10003879_pt1 | contig 10549 bp, 13 predicted proteins | sample SalMarSW160290MG_FD_203678 | JGI IMG/M metagenome (GOLD analysis project Ga0315551, IMG submission 203678) | Salt marsh sediment microbial communities from the Plum Island Ecosystem LTER, Massachusetts, United States - Salt Marsh Sediment SW1602-90 ... | reverse complement strand
AGCTAACTGTGTGATACATGTTCGACGTCAGCAACAATGAGACGCTTCATCGAACAGCGCTCGTGGATATCCTTGAGCCTTGCTCTTACTCCCTGAAGGTCTTGCGCTCCGAAAGGAGAGTGTGCCTCGCAATGACGTATGGGAGTTTCTTCTAAGTTTCCTTTAACATTGCTCGCGGTGGAGCAAAGCTGCAAGTTGTTTTTCTGGAAAATGTAGGAAAAGTTGAGAAAAGTGTATTGACACAGCACAGCTTTCGACAGCACAATAAGCTCAAACGAAAGTCGTTAAGTTCTGGGGGCAATGAGGCAGAGCTTGTATCTGGGCGCTTGAGTTCCGCGGGCAATGAGGCAGAGCTTGTATCTGGGCGCTTGAGCTCTGCGGAGGCGATAGCCTGGTAACAACGATACTATTTCTGGAGGTTGATATGAAGTGTAAAGTCTTAACGTCACTCGTGATTATCAGCTTACTGCTTATTCCACTTTCGTGTGTACAGCCACAGGAAAGCTTGGAGCCTCACGAGATCATCAGGAACTGGACAGTAGAAAACGAGACGCACTTCCTGAGGTTGTGTGAGGAGAACAACCTTACCAGCTACTTTACAAAGAAGTCTTATCTTAACTACACCAGTTATTCTTCTTCTCCTCGCACGATAGAAGGTGTTCCTGTGGATGGGGATGGGTTCGGGTTTATGTTTAAGGATGGTGAGCTTTTCGACTCATATTCTCATTGGAGAACTGACTTGCCTGATGTTCTTCCCACAGTAATCAGTAAGGAGGAGGCCATAAGGATTATCGGAGGAGATGCTAACACCACCGCAGAACTACGCTACATCGAGCCTCTTGATGGAACATGGTACATAAGCCCGACAAGTAATCCTTGCTGGATTGTCCGTACCTGGTACTGGGACGAAGCCTTCAATGAGAAGACTAATGAGACGGTCGGCTTTCTGTTTAACAATAACGTTACCGTGATAGACGCTGTACTCGGAAAAAGAATAGGGTATGGGGTCCCATATCCGTAATGTGGATGTTTGGAGTGTAATTAGGAGGTGAAAGAAATGAAGTATAGAATTCTAGCGTCAATCCTGATTATTGCTCTGGCACTTATCCCACTGGCGTGCAACGATGAAAGCTCGCCAAATGGGAACACGACTCCGAACGGGAACTTAACACCCAACGGAAACGCAACTCAAGGTGGGCGCATAATGGGCGTGAACTGGACTGAGATGAACGAGACCGAGTTTCTTGCCGCAGTTGAGGAGAGCGGTCTAAACTTCACCAGATATGATTTTGGTGAGCGTGGTACCGTTTATGAACACCACAGGAAGATAGACAATGTTCGTGTGGTAGCTGACGAAATACACTACCAATTTCACGCCAATGGCACCTTTGACGAGATGAGAGTCCATTGGACTGAAGGCTTACCAGATACATTACCAGAAATAATCAGCGAGCAGGAGGCAATAGATATTGTCGGAGCAAACAATACTACCATGTATCTAGCTTTCGTCGAGTCTATTTTTGGGGCATATAATATCACCACTCCAACGAATAATCCTTGTTGGGTTGTGAGTATCTGGCAGGACTATTATGACTCCGAGAGCAACAGGACATACACTTGGAATGTGGATGTTGTAGTGGTCGATGCCGTAACAGGGGAAATTGTAGGACATGGTACTCCAGTTCCATAATAAGGTGGTGAAGAATGAAGTATAAAGTTTTAATACCACTCGTGATTACTGCTCTAATGCTTATTCCATTATCGTGCCATAATGGGTCTATTCCTCCATCAAATGAGACTTGGGTAACACCAAGCGAGGATGAGCTGCTTGGGCAGTATGAGAATAGTGACTTGTTGTTTAAGAAGACTGTGAGAGAGGAGTGGATAGCTTACTCTCATTGGCGAAAAATAGACAATGTAACAGTGGAGCTTGACCGGAGGGTATATATTTTCGATAGAGAAACGGAAGAACTTATTGAAAAAGAAATCCACTGGCGTGATGATTTGCCAGACCATTTACCGCCGATAATTAGCGAAGAGGAGGCAATGGATATTGGTGGAGGAACTGAAGCATACTTGATTTACATTGACCCTGACTCAATAATGTTCTCAATAGAACCAACAGAAAATCCCTGCTGGGCTGTCCGTATCTGGAAAGAGTTCTATGACCCAGAAACCAACGAGACAGATATCTATAATACAGATGTTATAGTAGTCGATGCTGTAACTGGCGAAATATTAGGACACGGTACCCCAATACCATGAATAGGCGGCAAAAGTTATGAAAAAGTTATTAGCAATAGCGATTTGTGTGCTAATAGCTACGGCTGGAGTAATTGTGGATGGTGGCAACTTAGCTGGGAAGGAAGCAGATTAAATTGCCAATAGAACTGCAGAGGCCGTAGAGATGATTTATGGCAGTAATGCAACATTCGTTACCCCAGGTGAGGATAAGCTTCTGAGCAAATGTGAGGATGGTAACTTGTCATTTGCCAAGCTTGAGAGGCACGGTAGGGTAATCTACTGGCATCATCGCATAATAGATGGTGCCATTGTAGAACTTGACCGGAAGGTATATATGTTTGACGCAGAGACTGGGGAGCTTATCGAGAGCAATGTTCTCAATTGGCGAGAGGATTCACTTGAACATATGACCCCGGTGATTACCAAAGAGCAGGCGGAAGGCATTGCGGGAGAAGAATCTATTACCCTTCACCTTGCAGACTCAAAGTATTAAAATGGTCAAAGGGAGGAAACGGATGAAAAGTTTTAGGGAGAGCATGAAGAAAATAGCATTCCAAGCAATGATAAATAAGAAACTCCTTCTTATTGCGATGTTATTTGTGCTGGTTTCATCTCTCGTTGGCTGTGAGCAGCCCGCGATGTCAAAAATACTCTTTACCCGCCAAGATGATTCTGGCGAATATATATACATTATGGATGCCGACGGCAGTAATGAGACAAATTTGGGTAGAGGTGGATATCCTCGGTGGTCACCAGACGGAAAGAAGATCGTCTTCTTTTCCGCTGCTACTATATATATTATGGACGCCGATGGCAGCAACTTAACAGCTCTAAGCAAGAGCCTACGATATGCTGATTGGCCTTCGTGGTCAGCTGATGGGAAGCATATTATTTTTAGATCAGACCGTGATGGCAGGACAGGAATATATATTATGAATGCTGATGGCACAAACCAAACCAAGCTGGTTGAGGAGGTGGCTTCAGGGGCAGCTTATACATCCTCCCCTGATGGCAGGAAAGTCGCTTTTGAACGCCAGCGTGAAGGTGCTCACAATATCTGGGTAGTAGATATCGAAACTGGCAAGGAAATACAGTTGACCTGTAGCCCTTCACAGGATAGATACCCCATATGGTCGCCAGATGGCAGGGAAATAGCCTTTACTTCTGGCCGAGATGGTCACGAAGAGATATATCTGATGGATGCTGACGGCAATAACTTGCGACGGTTAACCACATACTCGGGGACAGTGCCCGAGCAAGGGGGTATGATAGCCCCGGGTTACTGTGCCTTAGCATGGTTTCCTGATGGTAACAAAATACTTGCCTGGCTCTTCGATTATGGCACTAGGCGCTGGGACCTCTATAGTATAAACAAGGAAGGAAAGGAAGAGATCAACTTGCCCCATGATATATCTGAACTTGGGGGGTGGACGGTAGGTTCATGCTCCCCTGATGGCAGCAAGGTGGTGCTCAGCATTGGGCTACCCCGCTTGCCTGAGTCGGGGAGCTTTCCCGAGATTTGGGTGGTGGACGCCGATGGCAGCGATTTAACCAGGCTGACCTATAATCAAGCCTCGGACGAGTTCCCATCCTGGCAGCCTCGCTGACTATGGTTAATATGGAATTACAACTAAAAGGAGGTTATATGTGAAAGGGAGGGTAGCGTTGATCTTAAGCCTTTTGTTAGTTGTGCTTTTGCTGATGCCAGCCGTTGCCTTTGCTAACAGAGGTGATTTAGTCCAAGAGGATCTCAGCTTAGCCAAGCACTCAGCTCAGATGTGGCTCGAAACACAGGCTGAGAGTGTTTTCCCTGAAATGGATGGCGCAAATCTAACATCGACCCTGCCGTATTACGACCTGGAAGACAATTTGATATGTTATATGTTCGCCCTGAGCAAAAATGGCGAGATAGTGGGAACCATTGTCGTTGGCAGCTCATTATATAATTACGATATATTCGAGGTTAATACGGGTACTCCTCCTCCCATACCTACGGCGGCTGAGGTTAGCTCCAGCCTGGAGGAATATCCACGCTTAAAGGCGAAAGAAGAGGACATTGGTAAGCCAAAGCGACTGCTGTATCTCGGATGTTGTGCCGAGTATGCACTTTACCAAATCGAAGGGCAATCAGTGGCAATCCATCTCCGGACAAAACAGGCGGCACTCGCCTCGGATTTGAAGTTTTACACGCCTACCCCCGATGAATATCAGCAATATAAAAGTAACAGAGTGAAACTCGATGTTGATGGGGAGCCAGTCATTTTGAATGTCACGCACCTATGGATGGGCAATTCCAGCCTTGGCGATTTGGCAAACAATGACAATTGCGGTCCTACATCGGGCTCTATGATTGTTCTCTACCACAAGGAAGAGCATGGCTATAACAATTTTGATGACTGGACCAAGTGCCACAGTGACCCTGCTAACGGGACGGGACTTTATTACACGATGAACTGTAGTGCTCATCCACCAATCAATGGAACTTTACCAGGGCATGCAGGTCCCGGCTGGGTGGCATACGCGGAATCCTGTGGCTATAGTTTTGCCGATGCTGGTGAGTATGCGCAGTTCGATTCCTATGAAGATATCATGAGCTACATAAACCAGGAGGCCCCGCCCATGATACTGTTCGTGGTAGGCAATTACACAGATGAGGGAGGAAATGTTGTTCCTCATTTCCATTGGAATGCATTAAACGGCTACCAAAGGACTGTTGACGCCGATTTCATATTTACGGTCGACCCGTGGTACAGCCCAGAGGTTAGGCAGATTAATTATGCCCTCTGTGTGGGTAACCTAACATGGCTCACTTATATAGTAGGAAAGTGCAAAATATTATGTTAAGCCAATATTAATGATCAAAGATGAAAGTCCGAGGACTGAAGTTTTACGTAAACTTCACTAAAATCCATAATTTTTCATGCATTTTTACCGAAAAGGTATTGACAAATATTTACTTATAGGTAATACTATGTATGTGGGAGCAAGTGGGAGGTGGTGGGAGTAAGTGAATGGGGGTGGGAGTAAGAAAGGAAGCACTTGTCAAAGGGGAAGAAAGGTGCCAATTGGTTGAGGGAACTCAGCATAGAGGATGTATTACGTCTCTTAAATTCGTTCTTCCGAAGAGCCGCAATTGATGTCACAATTGTAGACTTTTATTTAGCGCGAGAAGAGGTTGTAATCGGATTCGCTGGGCAGATTGAATCGTTTGAGAATGAGCTAAGGGATATAAAAGGGGAAGAGCTTGCTCGACAAGGAGGCCGGTATATAGCGGAGGTAAGGCTAGTCTCTGGTGGGCGTGAAGTAACAAATATTGTTAGGTTCTATAAGAAAATAGATGGTAGTTTGTCTATTGAAGACACATGTAATGTGGCGATAACCCTGAATGAGGAAGAAGAGATCAATAGGCCTAGGCAATGGGAGAAAGTTGCAAAGTTTGGTCAGACTATCTCGGAGACTATTGTGAAATCAGTAATAGAAATGTTGGTACGGTCATTGATGGGATCATCCTAGCACACACCGAGAACAAAACTGCAAGGAGGAAAACATGGAAAGGAGGTTAAAGATGTCTAGTGGAGCTTATGTTTTGAGTCATCCTGTGCGTACAGCTATAATTGAAATCTTGAAAAAGAAACAGAAAGCTTATATTGCCCAAATTGCGAAGGAACTAGGCCTAAGTGAGCGGCTCGTTGCCTTTCACCTTTCGATACTTTCCACTGCTGGATTTGTGGTAAGTGAATATGGGTTGTCAAACCCGCAAGCGACTCCCCCGAGGGCAGTCAGGTACTACCATTTGACATCGAAGGTGGACAAGGTTCTGAAGCAGTTTGTAGCGGCACTAGGATAGCTAAGAGGGCGTCTCAAATTGTTTAGGCTATCTTTCTAGCATTAACACGAATCTCATTAACTTGCCCAGCTTGGACTTTTGCTAACGCCATCGCCTGCATTACTAGAATTGATAATGTGCAATGTAAGTTTATTTTTCTAAAGCCTCGGAAGCAATGGGAATCTAAACGCCGTTTATCTTTAAGCCTAGAGAATACACGTTCAACTGCAGTTCTTTTGTTATACAGCTCTTGCCATTCTGGACATGTGCGTCGAATATGATAGCGAATCGTCTATAGTCATGCTCTGGATGTATAAGAGCTACTTTAAGGGAACACTTCCCAAGAAGTGGACATATGGCCTTGCCAAACTTTGCAGGGCATCCCCATTCATGTTGTCCTCTTACTACTCTCCTGTGGACAAGAGGCAAACCCCCAGGGCAGATAGGCATCTGTGCAGAACCTGAGACTAGTGGAGCTTTCTTTGTAGCCAAATCTATTATTGGTTCTGCATCAAGTTCCGTAACTATATCTTCGTAAACATGGTAAGCATCATAGCCTGCATCAGCGAGCACCGCTTTGGGGCTAAGCCATTGAAGTTCATCACGAGCTTTCTCCAAAAGAGGGAGTGCTGTTGGTTTTTCACGCTCATTCCAAAAGTTTAGCTTCCCTACTATAGGAAGTTCTAAATTTGCATCTATCACCAAATGGAAATAGTAACCAAATCCCCATCTATATTTGCCTTGAGCACCACCTTTATAGACAAAGCCAGCCTCTGGGTCTGAAATGGGATTCTTATTAGGATGTGAATGACTATGGATGGGTGTGGTATCTATTGCCACTATGCTTCCGAAGTTGGGCATTACGTCATGTAATTTTGTGGCGACTTCACCGATACATTCGTCAACTAACCCTTGATATTTAGTGAGCTTGCTGAAGAATCTGTTAAATGTTGTTCTATATGGTAGTGGCTTTGTTAGATTGAAACCACACACCAAAGCAAGAACAGGATTCTCCTGTAGGCGCCTTATGAGGTCATTTGTGCTTTTCACTCCAAGAATGTAGCCCGCTAAATAAGCCTTTAGCATCACTTCAGGAGAATAGCCAGGTCGACCAAGAGGACTGATCAGCTTTGTTTTCCCATCGAGTATTGTCTTTATCAGCTTTTGATATGGAATACAGTTGAAAATTTCGTCGAGCTCGGTAGAAAGAGGGGTATAGTTAGCTAACTCACTAAAGCTATTTTGACTTTTAACCTGGTTTGTGGCATTATTAAAAATGGTTAAGGGGTTCTGCAAGGTTCTCCTTATCTACGCTCCCAGTGGGCGGTCAACCTGCGGGAGCGTTTTTTAATATCGAATATTATTCATTGTCCTTTTTGTTATCCCGCTCGTTTAATTTCTCTTGATAAGCTTTAATGATATTTTCTGCTTCCTTTATTACCGCGTGTGACTCTTCGTCGTACAATTCTTTCTGTAATCCGAAAAAATAACGACAGATGTCATCCTCATATAGTGTAAGCATTCTGGATAACTCCGGAATCGAATATTCCATCTCATTACTATAAATGCTAACAATCTCCTGTTGTAAACTGGGGATCTCTGGAGGTATGTCCAGTTCAGCGGGCTCTCGATATCTGATACCTAATTTGCTCATCTGTGCCCAAAGTGTTCGAGATCTTCGTTCTGTAATCGTACCCAGATCTGTAGCTCTTTTCAGGAGTGCAGCCATAGACACTTTCCAATGTGGTTTTAGGATAGCGAGCTTCTCGAGTGTAGTATCAATCAACTGTGATCGTATTTCCTTTTCAGGCATTAAGAATTCAGCAGCAAATATATCTGCTTGCCTTTCGATATCGGGAAGAGGGTAATTCTGGTGCATTATTATATGGCCAAGTTCATGACATAAAGAAAAACGGAGCCTATCCCCAGGGATATTAGTATTTACAAAGAACAATGGCACAGAACTACCACGCCAATAGCTAAGGGCGTCTATTCTATTAGTACCAAAATCGAAGGGAATTACTACCCCCCTAGCATATTCTATTATCCGGGTAAGATTACGAATGGGCCCAGGCGTTACATTCCACATTGCACGCACAGCACGGGCTACTTCCGCTGCATCACCACTAAACTCATCTATATCGAGATAGCGAAATTCCTTCTCCCCGATTTCAACTCCACGTAACATCTTATTCAAACTCATTGTTATAATGTTAACCTGAGCATGTATCCTATCTAGGGTCTTATTTGAGATATCTTGACGTCTGCGGTGATATATCTCGCTAACGCCTAATCCATAGATAGAATCTTTATTGAAGAAAAAGTCTACAGGATAGCCTAAGGTATTTGCTGTTTTTTCTAGATTTTCGGTGGTTGTATCACGTATACCACTTTCCATTTTGGATAGTAGGGCGGGGGTAATTGATAGTTTTTGTGCTAGTTCTTTCTGAGATAAACCTCTAGATTGCCTGGCAAGTGTAATCATCTCGGGATTAACTTCTTTTGAAAGGCTAGCCATATTTACTCCTCCGAGGAGACTTTTTTGACTAAACTCTCTTTTGGTACAACTTTCTTTTGAGGTGGTTCAATTTCGTGTTCTGTACTTGATATTAATGAAGCTAATGTAGCAGGAGCAATCGCTGTTATAGGAACTTCAATTTCCCATTTGTTTTGGGAACCATATGGGCAAACTATAAATATACCTCTAATTCCTGTCCTTATTGTATTCAGCTGATATCCGGCAACAATATTAGTAATTGGGTGTAACATGCCAGGGAACTCAAGCTGGACCTGATTCATAAAGTCTTGTGATTCATAACTACGGATATTGCTTGGTCTCCTATTATCGTCTAATTTTTTAAACTTTACCTCTAAGGCTCCTTCCTCACCGATGATGACGAGATGCAGTCTCCCTCGGCGTTTGATGAAATCAGTACCTGACATATACCCTATCTTTTCACGAATATGAAAACACATACGGTCATTAATGAAGCTAGCTCGTGTGGTAGCCGACAGAGTTAGTTTCAGGTAGGTGTCCAAGTCATTGTAATCTTGGAGGGCATTAATGATACCGGAACGAAGTTTCTCCTCGATAGTGGGTGTTATCAATTTCTTAGCTTCATGTATTGATATAACCATATTTAAACCTCCTTGCTCGAATATTATAACATATGGTGTCAAAAGTCAAGCATAAATTGACAAAATTATTGACATTTTCAAAAATTAACTGATAATCCAAATTAATCAGCTTGGGGTAAACTAATTCTTCAGCTTTTTTATTTATGCTTGGCTTCACGACTACAAGGAGTTTCGCACATCCCTAGGCTATACCGAAATAATTAGGTTAACATAATATTTCGCACTTTCCTATATAGTAGCAATAATCCCCGGTGATATAGTGGGGGAGACACGTGATGTTAATGCCAACCTGTTATCTGATGTAGAGGTTTCATTATATGAATATGAAGAAGGGTTTTATGGAAGTGATGAGGCTTCTCCAGACTACTGCATAGAGGTTGGCCAAACGGGGGAGTACTGGCTGCGTGCCAGCAGATACTGCTACCAGACTATAGATACAAATGCCATGCATATGCCTAGAAATCCATATCACCCACGATACATAGACCTGACAACACCAGAGCTATTAGCCGCGGGATACACGCTTGACTTGGAAGGTGACTACGGACTTATCTGCAAGGCAGCCTCGATGTCCTACGCCATGGAAGCCGTCAACCACATGCTGTTTGTACCGCTTGGCGACGACGGTATAACGCTTGAACCTGATTGGCAGCTTTCTGGCTGGAAAGTCACGCAGGTGGTACACTCCTGGCAATTTCCCTGCGGCTGCAACTGCTAAAGGCAGGTAGTCAGGGAATATAGCCAGTTTCAGTTCCGTCTGAAGGGCGTCAGCGCTACAACTAGGAAAACGAGACGCCCTGGCGCAACAAGCCAATCCGGAGTCGCCCTGATTTAAATCGCCGCCTTGCGATAGTCCTCAAACCGCGGCTTTCTCTTCTCTTGGAATGCCTTCACCCCTTCTGCTGCCTCCTCAGTATTGTAGTACAGACCTAAACCGGCAATTCCCAGGTAAGTAACCCCCGTTACTCCATCCGTTTCGGCATTGAAGGCATACTTCAGGAATTTTAGAGAGGTTGAGCTCTTTGCCAATAACTCCTCACACCATTTGTCCACTTCCTCGTCCAGCTTGTCTGGAGGCACTACCGCATTAACTAATCCCATCTGTAAGGCTTCTTGAGCAGAATATACCCTGGTGAGGAACCATATTTCTTTGGCTTTCTTTGTGCCGACATTTCGCATTAACTCCCCGGTGCCAAATCCGGGGTCAAAACTTCCCACCCGCGGCCCGGCTTGCCCGAAGCGAGCGGATTCAGAAGCTATGCTGAAGTCACAAACAACCTGCCAGACATGCGCACCTCCAATGGCATAGCCATTCACCCGAGCAATTACAGGTTTCGGAAT
>Ga0315551_10003868_pt1 | contig 10568 bp, 11 predicted proteins | sample SalMarSW160290MG_FD_203678 | JGI IMG/M metagenome (GOLD analysis project Ga0315551, IMG submission 203678) | Salt marsh sediment microbial communities from the Plum Island Ecosystem LTER, Massachusetts, United States - Salt Marsh Sediment SW1602-90 ... | reverse complement strand
ATTCATCACAACATTCATAACCTTGACCAGTACATGTTTCTGGCGGAGGAACTGCACCTTCTTTATCAACAGTAAATGATGATTTTGATGTAAGTTTTTCAGAAATCAAAAACATATCTATAATGACTTTATCTGTAGCAATAGTATAATTAAAATCCAGAATGTACCCATTCTCTGCTGCCATATTCTCAACAAAATTCTTATATGCTGCAAGATTGTCATTTAAATTATCAGAATCGCTTAATTCGATTGTTTTTACTGCCTTTCCATGAATATTATCAAACAAAAAATAATCTCCTTGCTCTACTGCTTTTGATGTGTCAATAAACGAATATGGATTGATATATTTGCTTAATGTATAGAAAACTCCAACTATAACGACTGTGGTAAGAATGAAAAATTGAGCCTTATTGCCTAATGAACTGCGCATGAGGAATTTCACCTACTAATATGATATTCTTTCTATCAATTAAACTTTTTTTCTCAGCCAGATCTGTTATTCTTCTGCCAAACATATTACATATGTCTGATTGTGATATTAGTTTTAAAGCCTCGTTTTCATCCACTTCTTTGTCACAAAAGAATTCTTTGCTTATTTTTACATAATTTCCTATATTTTTTCCTAACAACTCTTTATCACAAATAGCTAGAATCATTTGATTTTCTATTTTATGAATTTTACACCAGAACATATTAACACTAAATATTTCTTACAGTTTCTTTCGCACCGCATGCTTCACATTTCAAAAATGTAATTCTCTTTTCCTTTATAATAACCGTGTCTAATTTTTTACATTCATCACATTCAACAAATTCTTTTATGTAATCATTTATTTTCTTTTCAATCAAGTTTCTATAAACCTTACCTTGTAGAATAAGTCTTGTATCATTTACATTTCCTGGTGTTGCCAATTCCCTGAACAAAAACTTTGAAAGATGTTTTGGATCTCTTCTTAGAATATTAGATATTTCAACAAAATTAGTTATTATTGTTTGGTTTCCTTGCACCATAATTTGTGGACTAGGTATTTCTAGTCTTGTTTCTTTAGAAACTTTTTTTGATATTTTTGTCATTGCCTCTGACAACATTTTTTCATAGTCTTTCATCATACCACCCTTAAAACTCCTGGTTTTGGCTCATAACATATACCATCTGATAATAATTCATTTACAACCTCTTCAAATACATTTTCCGGAAGTTTGCATTCTTCAAATAATATCTTGATTCCAACTCCATCTCCTTTGTCTGTTTCCTCTATCTTTTTTATCACAAATGGCTTATAATCTTTTTCTTTTGCTTCTTGTTTTTTGTCAAGTGATACAGATATAGTTTCTGTTATGTCTTCATCTATATTATATTTTTTCTTTAAGAATTTTTTCAATTCTTCCAAATCAGCAAAATTATCCTTATGTTTTTCAATTATTTTCAGGGTTTTTTTCTGTTCTAATAGATTTTTCAATATCTCTAATTTATGTAGAGATTCATAATTCGGCTCTGTTTTTTTAATAACTTCAGGTATTATATAATTCTGATCATTATATTCTCTGACCTTACCTATTACAAATACCATATCTCCTGTTTCAAAATTATCTAATAAAGATGTATCATCACCAAATGTTCTTACTTGAATAGAATCTGTATCATCATCAACAGTTATAGAAGAATAATTAGTGTCTTCCCTAGTGAATTTGTCAACTATAGTTCCGACTATTTTTGTTCTTGAAATTTTTTGGCTATAATTAGTAATAACAAAACTAGGCTCCATTCCTTCTTTTCTTATGAATTTACCTTTTGTTATGTCTATTATTCTAGATGGTATTGTTGTTTGTCTTAAAGTTTCCATAGTATTTTATTATGAAGTAATGTTTTTATGGTTTAAGATTAAACTCTTGGTGCATACGAAAAATCAAATTTTTCTAGGATTAAAGAAGAAATTGATCTGTATTGCTCTTGAAAATCTGAGGGATTTAAGCCTTTCTTAGGGATAGAAGGAATGTTCCCATCTGTTTCAGGTAATAAATAAAAATAAAATTCTCTAATTGGTCCATAATTGAAAGCTTTTTTTATCTCACTACCATGATGATGTTTTAATCTTGATTTATTATATTCACCTAATTTTTCAAAATTTTCATGTTCCACTTGTGAAACACCAAATAAATAAAAATTCGATGTTCCTTCTATTTTCTCACATTTATTTTTTAATAATTCATGAGAAAACATAATATCTGGTTCTAGATTCATCCAAGAAGAATTTTTATTTATAGCGTCAATAATTTCATTGCATGCTAATACAGATTTACAAATTTTTTCTTGGTCTTGAAACAGACCAGAACATTTTAAAGATGGGAAATAAGTTTCTGGACCTAGACTATCTACGATTGCTTGAATTTTTTCTCCCGTCAATTCTATAGAATAAAGTATTCGCCATAGATAATTACCATAAGATTTTGTGGAGATTGAAAATAAATTATGTTTTTTTCCATAAGGAGATAGTGAAAGTTTAACATTTACAGTTTCATATGGATGTTTTTTATATTTATTTTTAAGCAAAAATCTATGAAAATCTAAATTATCATCAAAAAGACCTTTTTCAAAAATTTTCGGGAGGTCACATAAACTGTTACAATTTTTAAAATCAATTTTAGGAAAAAGTCTTTTGATTTCATCCATAACGGTTTTTGATTTTTTATCAATCAAAGATTCATTTTGTATTAAAAAATATTGCTTGGAAAAATGTACAACAGGTAGTTCTATCGGTAGTTTTATCATATAATCCAATTATTAGTTAAAATTTAAATTTTAAATTGTTATTTTAAGTTAATTATTTAAACCTTCTGAATAATTCCATGTTTTGGCTCGAAAACCATTCCTTCATTTTTCATTTTTGTTAGAATATCATCTACTCTTTCTACGCCCTGTTCTTTTGCTCTTCTTGCTATTTCATCAACAGGAATGTTTTTACCTAAAACAGATTGTAATTCGTCTATTATATCCAATACAATTCTTATTTTGCTTCTTTGTGCACTTGTTGTTGCCCCTTCTGCCCTGTCTATATCTATTAAACCAGTTTCTGGATCAAATCCAAATTGTCTTAAAGAATATTTCATTATGTCTATTGCCCTGTCAGCATCTTCTAGCAAAACTTTATTTCCCAATCGAATCTTTGCTGATGCTTCAGATAATCTTATAAGTGCTTCATATTGTCTTAGTGTTATTGGAATTGGTGCTTCTTCTCCTGATGATCTTGACCTTAGATTAACATAAAATTCTTTTAATTTCTTGCCAGCTTCTTTTGTTAGTTCTGGCTTGCAATTTACTTTTGCATATGTAATATATTTTTTCAGAAAAGCTGGGTTTATAGTTGGCAAAACTTTATCTTGTTCAAAGTGTCTTGCCCTTAAAACATGATCAACCATTTTTTCATCTATTTCTGGGTTAGGAACATCTCTTAAAGCAAATTTCACATCAAATCTTGATAAAAGCGTTTCAGGAACATCTACTTGTTCTCTTATAGGAATATATGGATCAAATCTTCCTAGTTTTGGATTTGCTCCTGCTAATACAGAAGTTCTTGCTGGTAATGTTGCTACTATAGATGCTTTTGCTATGCTTATCTGTTGTAAGCTCATTGCCTCATGCATTGCAATCTGATCTGACCTATCCATTTTTTCAAATTCATCAATACTTATAATAGATCTGTTTGCTAAAACTAGCGCACCTGCTTCTAAAACCCATCCGCCAAGAAATTGCTCGTCTTTTACTACTGATGCTGTCAGACCAGCACCTGTAACTCCTTTACCAGATACATATTTTCCACGTGGCATCAAGTCTGAACTCAATTTCAAAAGTTGTGATTTACCTGTTGAAGGATCTCCTATACATAATAAATGAATATCTCCTCTGATTCTTGTTCCATCTTTTAATAAATGTGTAACTCCACCAAATAATTGAAAAATAATAGCGAGCTTTAACTTTTCCAACCCGTACATTGTTGGAGCCAAAGAAGTTATTAATTTATTATAAATTTCAGGATCTTTTGCAAATTCTTTTATTTTCTTTTCATCTTCAGAATCTATCGAAATATCTTCCCATTCAGTTTCAACAGATTCTATGTTATTTGCGTCCAAAAGAATTTCTAATTGCCTTGATTTCATACCTCTAATATTCTTTCTAGGTATTTCTTTTAGAACTCCTAGTACTCTTATTCTATTTCCAGGATCTGTTTTATTTCTTATTTCAGGTGATGTCAAATCTTCTTTAAGAAATATGTTTACTTCTGATGGTCTTTCTCCTGTTGTTATTTCAAATGGTTCTTCTATTGCTATCCATCTGGCATCAAATAATTTTTGGCCAGTCAGTCTGAATCCTCTTCTACAACCGCAATCACATTTTGTTGGATATTGAATCATTTTGTTTTGTTCTGTTTGTATAACTGTTATTTTTTCTCCACATTCTGGGCATTCAAAAATAGTTTCAGCAACTTCTGGCCTTACTTCTGAAGCTCTTTTTACAACTCCATCAACACATATGAATTTTCCAATATGCTCAGATCTTATGTTTCTGATTCTTATTCTGCCGGATTCTGGCATATTAAATAATCTTATTCTCAGTTCTTTTTTGCCAGGAACATCTATTTGTTCTAATGATTCTTCAAATATCTCTATGGCCTTTTTTGGGTCATCTAAGACCATATCAGCAAGATCAGGATTTAATTTGTCCAAAAGTGAAATGTCTATTTGCAATGATTTTTTACCTTGAGATGCTGCTAAAGCAATATCTTTATAGTAATTATCTGTCAGAAATTCTGCAAATTGATCAATAATGTTTTTTCTTTTCATGTATTAGTTTATTGAACTATAATTTTTTTAACCTTTTTGATACTAATTTAATAGCTTGTTCAACTTCTTTTATAGTTCTTGCTCCAGTGCAAACAACCTTTCCAGACGAGAACAAAAGAAATGTTACTTTTGGATCTGACATTCTATATACCAGACCTGGGAATTGTTCTGGCTCATATTCAGAATTCTCTAATTCAAATGCAAGTTTATCAAGATTTAGCTCTATGTCCAATTTCGCAGATGCGACTATATTTTCAACTTGAATAGTAAAATTTTTTGGACTTGCTGTTTTATATTCTCTTAGCAATCTTACAAGTTTTCTTATGATTATATGGACATCTTCAACACTTCTGGTGCCAGTACAAACTATTTTACCAGACGAAAAAATTAAAGTTGCTGCCTTAGGATCTTTAAATCTGTAAACTATTCCAGGAAACTGTTCTGGTTCATATTCAGTTCCTTCAAAATGTTCAACTACTTTATCCAGATCTATTCTGGAGTTTAAAGTAGCAGATGCTACTATATTTTCGATTTTTATATCAAATCCTGGCATATCATCAACAAATTTGATTTAAATTTAATTAACAAATATTTATAAGGAAAGTTTTTAAATATACTTATCTGTTTTGGAAAAATAGTATTTAGGTGAGCAAAATAAAGATTTTAGGCATAGATGAGGCGGGAAGAGGAGCAGTTCTTGGTCCATTGGTTGTAGGAGGAGTTTTAATAGAAGATAAAAACGAGAAAAAACTAAAAAAAATAGAAGTCAAAGATTCCAAATTATTAAAGCCAAAACAAAGAGAAGACCTTGCTCCGAAGATAGAAGAAATCGCAACTCATTCTGTTGTAATTCGTATTTCTCCTTGCAAAATTGATTCTAATAGAAGAAGCGGAGGTAATTTAAACCAATTAGAAGCATTACGAATGGCTGACATAATAAATATGACAAAACCTGACAAGGCCATAATAGATTCACCAGATCATAATAGTCATAAATTCAGGGATTTTCTTTGGTCGCACCTAGAAAATAAAAATGTTGAATTAGTTTGTGAAAATTCTGCTGATAAAAACTATCCTGTTGTTTCTGCTGCTTCTATAGTGGCTAAAGTAAGTAGAGACGCTGCAATAAAAGATTTGAAAAAACAATTAGGAGAAGATATAGGAGTTGGATATCCTCATGACAAGAGAACCATAAATTTCTTGGAAAAAATAGCAGAGCAAAACAAAGGTAAAATGCCGTCATATGTCAGAACCACATGGGACACGACTATTCAGATAACAGAAAAATACAGACAGAAAACAATTTTAGGATTTATAGAAAGTTTGATAAAAAAGAAATCTCCATGCAATTAAGTTTTCAACCAGTCTCCTAAACTGGCCTGTGATCCTTGTTTTTTTGATTCTAACATTTTATCAATATTTTTTTCTACTCTATCCATAGAAAAATCATGCTCATCCACTAGCAGTTTCATTATTTTATTTTTATCAGGCTCTTTGTATTCTATTTTATATTTTTTCTCTATTGGTGGATTCAAAAAGAAATTATATATTTCCTCAGCATCTATATCAAAATTCCAATCTATTTTTTTCAAAACTTTATCAAGAGTTTTTTCTTCTTTGACTAGTTTCAACGCACCTTTCGGACCTATTCCTTTTATTCCTCTAGGATTATAGTCTGTTCCTATAAGAATTCCTGCTATTATAAGTTGATCTCTATTTATTCCTAATTCTTCCAAAACTTTATTCAATTCTATTATTTCTGGTTCTATTTGTATCCAAGTTCCTTTAATAAATCTTTTCCTTCCTGTTACTGACATGTTTCTGACAAGTCTTTCTGCACCAAATAAAATAGAATCATAATCCTGTGACCCGACTGCATATGCATCATTATTCTTAACTAAATAGCATGCTTGTGCTTCACCTTCACTTTTTGCCTGTATCCATGGTATTCCTAGCGCATCTAATAATTTTTTACTTTCTTCAATCATCTCATCTGTTAGCTCAGAAGTCTGTTGAGCATAAAGCATCACATCTCCAACTCTACTTTCTTTTAATGCCAGCTCTAATTGCTTTTTTGCCTCTTCTTTTCTTTTTTTCCTCTCTTCTATAGTCTTTCTCTTAAATTCAGGTGGAGGCCCATCAAAAACATATATTGGCTTTATGTTGTTATCTAAAAATCTTATACTTCTATAAAATAAACCAGATAAATGGGACGTTACATTTCCATTACTGTCTTTTAATAGCTCGCCAGTTTCTCTTTGCCTTATAGTCGACAAAAACTGGAAAATCATGTTAAAAGCGTCAATAGCTATTTTTTTATTGCTAAGAAATTCTAGATCTATTTTTCTTTTAGGAATAATTCTGTTTAATTGAACTCCCATATAATCAAATTAAAATAGTAAAAAGAAAAAGAATTATTTTTTCTTTTCCTTCTTTGTTTCTTTCTTTTCTTCTGATTTTAGTTCTCTTTCGATTTTCCACTCGTCAAGTTCTAACCAAATTATGAATAAACCCAAAACCATTAACATTGGTGGAATAATTCCTTGTAATACTATCCATAATGATCCTAAGAAATTAAATTCTAACCCCATGAATGTTGGATTTACATGGTATATGTATTCATATGCATATAGGCCGAGTGGGATTATCAATAGTATAATTCCTATGAAAACTTTTGCTAGGGCATGCATATTTATATCACCTATAACTATTTTTAATAAAATATATTTAAATCTGCAATATCAAAGAGTTTAAGTATATTGGTGTTATCATGAAAGGATTATATCAACATGTAAGAGATTTATGGAAAAAACCAAAAAAGACAATGAAACCTTTAGTCAGGGAAAGATTAATCAAATGGAGAAGACAAGAAAGGTTTGTAAAGATAGAAAAACCAACAAGAATAGACAGGGCAAGAGCGCTTGGATACAAAGCAAAAAAAGGATTTGTAGTTGTAAGATCAAGAATAAGACGTGGTGGTAGATCAAGACCATTATATGGTCGTAGAGGTAGAAAACCATCAAAATCTGGTATAACTGGATTCACACCATCAAAATCATTGCAAGGAATAGTTGAAGCAAGAGTTGCAAAAAAATATCCTAATTTGGAAGTTTTGAATTCTTATCCTGTTGGGGAAGATGGAATACACAAATGGTTTGAAGTTATTTTGGTTGATAAAAATGCTCCTGAAATCAAAAAAGACAAAAATTTGAAATGGATTTCTGAAAAACAACACACTAGAAGAGTCCATAGAGGATTGACTTCTGCTGGTAAAAAAGCTAGAAAATAATCTTATCTAATCCTTCCTCAAAAAGTGTTTTTTCTAATAATTCAGGATGATTCCTGATTATTGTATTCTTTAATTCTTTTTTTAGATAGTTTTTCACGTGCTTTTCTCCTTCTCGTGTTAATTGAAGAACATTACCTTTTTCTTCTTTTATTAGGCCTAATTCTTTTCCAGCGTTTATTATGTCTCTATACAATTCAGAATCTAATTTATTTTCAACATCCGCACCAAAAAATATTGCACAAAGAACACATCTTCCCTTTGTTTTTGAATCGAAATAATTTTCAAATAGGCTATTATATATCTTTCTTTCTTTAGTGTTTTTTTCTCTATTAAAGTATAATTCTTCTTCTAATTTATGATGTATTTCTGAATATTTTTTATTTATTCCTAGATGTATTTTAAATCCGCTTTTTCCTTCAACGGTGAATTTAACTTCTCCGTCTTTTTTTTCAAGACGATTTGTTTCTATTCCCTTTTTTATTATTTCATCATAATTTTCAGCTTTTTTCAATATTGATTTAATTTTTTCAGGCAAAGGTGAATTTTCAATATCATTATATGTACTAGGTATTGATTCACAAATTAACAATATCGAAAGTGGGTATTTTTCTTTTTCTAACAATTTTCCATATCTAAGAGAAATTTTTCTATCCCATTTTCCTTTATTTTTCTTCCTATCTAAAAATTGTTTTTTGAGTTCTGTGTAAAAATTTAGACAATCTGGATTCCGACCCACATGTATACTAAATGCTTTTTTTCCTTTATCTGTAAATATAGCTTGATTATTTTTTTCTTCAAGATATCCAGATTCTAGTGCATTTCTTATTATTTCTTCATAATTTTCAATTCTAGATAATTTTGACTCTATATCTCCATCATGAGGTGTTTTATCAATATCTTCAAGATTAAGAGGAACTGAACCAAAGGATGCTATCAAAAATATACCTTCTTCCTTTTTTGATAATCTTTTATAAGTAAAAATTTCCTTTTTTTGTTCTCCATAATATTTATGTTTACATTTCTGTTTAGGAATTGTATTTAATATTTTTTGGAAGTATAATTGTTTTTCTAATTCAGGGTGAGATTTTTTCCAATCTGCATTTCGGCCTAGATAGGAATTAAAACCTATCCTTCCTTTTTTTGTCATTTCAACTTTATTGTCTTCTAATTTTAGACGATTTTTCTCTATTCCTTTATCTATTATTAATTTATAACGCTCTTTATCTATTTCCATTAATTTAGATTTTATGATTTTATCAACATCAGAATTATATCTGTCGATTTTAACATTTTGAAGGTCATCTTGGTTATAAGGTAATGAACCGAAAAAGAGTATTGCTAGAAATATATTCTTGTCTTTTTCCGATAGACCGATATAGCTTGAAGGTATATCAACTTTTTTTTGTTGGTCTTCTTTTGTTAATTGTTTTTGATTAATTTCTTTGTCTATTTCTGTACATTCTTCTAGATATAGTTCATAGTCTTCTAGAAGTTTTTGTTTTTCTATTTGTTTTTGATGAATATTTGAACCATGATCTAAGTGTCTTTTAATTAAAGGATATAAATCCAAGAATCCCGGATCTTTTTCTAAATATCTGGAAAGGGCATCTTTTCCTTTTTTTTCAAGAATAATAAATTTATCATGCCCAGTAGTTTCAAAGACACCACATTCTATACCAGAAGTAACTGCCTTTGTATAAAGTGATGCATCTTCTGAAAATAATGACTTTAATGCTGCAGTTAATTCTAGATCCCCAGTATCTAAATATTTCCGCAAATCACCAGCATAACGAGGTATTTTAAAATCATAGCAAGAAGCTGCAGCAAGAATAATTTTAGGAAGTTTTCTTGCATTAAAAAGTCTCATAGAATCAGTGACCATAATAAAATAACAAATTCTAAAAGTTAAATTCTTTATTTATTTCTTTTGATATAATATCATTTGTATGAATTATTACGATTTTCACATACATTCTGCATTTTCAGAAGGAGAAAGTACAATAGAACAAATAGCCAAAAGAGCAAAATTGTTAGGCTTTAAAGGAATCTGTTTTGCTGAATACTTCAAAAATGAAAAACAAATCAGCCAACTAAATCAAGAAATAAAAAAAATATCACAAAAAGAAAAAATCAATATATTTCTTGGATTTGAAGCAAGAAACACAGCAGAACTCAAAAAACTAAAAGACATCAGAAAAAAATATGATGTTCTATTGGTTAGGGGTGGAGATCCAGAATTAAACAGAAAAGCAATTGAAACAAAGCAAGTTGATATTTTAACGCACCCAGAATTAGACCAAAGAGATTCAGGATTAAATCATATCCTAGCAAAAATAGCTCATAAAAATAATGTAGCAATAGAAATAAACTTCAGACAAATACTCCAGTCATACAAAAGGACTAGATCTCATATTCTTGAAAAAATGGCAACAAACATCAG
>Ga0315551_10003860_pt1 | contig 10578 bp, 16 predicted proteins | sample SalMarSW160290MG_FD_203678 | JGI IMG/M metagenome (GOLD analysis project Ga0315551, IMG submission 203678) | Salt marsh sediment microbial communities from the Plum Island Ecosystem LTER, Massachusetts, United States - Salt Marsh Sediment SW1602-90 ... | reverse complement strand
TAGAAAATCTAGTTCACGCATCCAGTGATCCAGAGGAAGCAAAAAGAGAGATTTCTGTTTGGTTTGAAGAAAATGAGATTGTTTAACTATTTTATATTTTTAGTTCTCTATAAAAAGTTAAGTTCGAAATATCTTTAAGACTGTTGAATATTGTTGGTAGTTTTATCTTGAATTCTTCTATATTATATTCTTGTTCAAAGATTTTAACCCAATGTAATAAATGATAAATCTTAGTATCTTTTGGATAACAAGAAGCTCCATCGTATTCTTCTTCTATTAATATTTTCAATGCTCTACCAATCAAAAGTGGTGAAAATTCTATAGCAAGTCCTTCCTTGAATTCAGGTGTTATTTCTTCACAATTAGCTTCATTATGATAAACTGATATTATATTATCTGCATAAAATGGTAAAGCAGAAAATTCTCTATTGCTACCCCATCCTCTATATCCATAATTCATAACACTTTTTAATTTATACATGTTTGTTCCATCTAGAAAAGCAGCTCTTTTAGGTCCTGTCATATAGGATTCTCCTATCTTACCATGTATATCCTGAACACGCATTTTTGCAGGTTTTTCATTATGTCCTTGAAAATAACTATATGAAATTCCTAACCATAATTTATCTAAAGAATAATCAAGTCCTTTACTGTTACGTAAATCTTTAAAGATTTTTTTAATTTCTTCATTAGTAATTTCTATATTTTTTTTCTTTGGCTTATCCAAAATATCTGAATTGTTTATTTTTTTTATTAACTCCTCATCCATTTCATATGGAGACCTGCCATATTTTTCTGATACTAAACCGATCAAAAAAGCTTCAGCTATCGTCATGTGACCAAATTCGTATTCATTTCCTATTGTTATGTTCTTAATGGCTGAATAAGAAAGTTCCATATTAAATAAATATATACTAAATGTTTTATGTTTAACCACAAAATCAATCAGTTATATATAAAGATTTATATCGTCATATATATTGAAGATAATATGAAAAAGGAATTTCCAACAATAAAAAATATGGTTGTGTCTGTTGAATTTTCAGATAGAATAGATCTTAATGATATATCTCGAAGATTGGAAAATACAGAATACGAGCCAGAACAATTTCCAGGATTAACATATAAAGTAAAAAATCCTAAAGCAACTGCTCTAATTTTCTCATCTGGTAAAATGAATTGTACTGGAACTAGAAGTATGGAAGATACCCATAGGGTGATCAAGTATATATTAAGAAAATTAAAAGGTTTAGGAGTTAAAATAAAAAAACCAAAAATTGTGGTTCAAAATATAGTATCTACAGCAAGTCTTGAAGGAAGAGTAAATCTTGACAAAATTGCATTTGAATTAGAAAACTCTGAATACGAACCAGAACAATTTCCAGGGTTAGTTTTTAGAATGAAAAATCCTAAGATTGCATTTCTTATATTCTCATCTGGTAAGATAGTAGAAACAGGTGCAAGAGATACAAAAATGATGAATGATGCTTTTAGAAAACTAAATATTGAATTGAAAAGAATCGGGGCATTTAAGAAACCTTAGTATTGTTCTTCTTTTTCCATTTTTTAATTGCAGAATGTAATGTTTCTATGGCAAGATTGCTACAATGAAATTTCAATGGTGGAAGTCCTCCTAATTGTTTTATTATATCTTTCCAAGTGAGTTTTTCAGCTTCTTCAACTGTTTTTCCTTTAATCATTGTTGTTAGAATAGATGCAGTCGCAATATTCGCAGCACATCCATAAGATTCGAATTTAGCATCTTTTATTATATTATTCTTTATTTTGAGATACATAGTCATCATATCTCCACACACGACACTACCTTCTGTTGCTTTTGCATCTGCATTTTTTATTTTTCCTATATTTTTAGGACTTCTAAAATGTTTCAAAACCAATTTAGTATATTTCATTGCCATATAATCACTTGAATATACTTATTTTCAATATATTATTATATGCTTTTTTCAATGCTTTGACAGCATAATCAATATCTTCAATTGTATTATATTTACTTAGACAAAACTTAATTGACCCATGTGCTTGTTCATGTTTTAATCCTATTGCCAATAAAACATAATCTGCTTCTAGGCTTTTTGACACACACGCAGAACCGGTTGAAGCAGCAACTCCTTGCATATCCAATTGTAATGCTATAGATTCTCCTTCAACATTTTTCAAAGAAAATGATACATTATAAGGACTTCTGTTTTCTTTTGGCCCTATAAGAAATGAATCAGGAATTTCTTTTTGTATAGAATCCATGAGTATATTTCTTAATTTTATTACATGATCTCTATTTTTTTCCATTTCATCACAAGCTATTTCTGCAGCTTTAGCAAATCCAACTATTCCTGGCACATTCTCATCACCAGGTCTTAAATTTGACAAAGATACAAATCCATGCATCAAAGGCTCTATATTTGCTCCATCTTTTACATACAAAGCACCAACTCCTTTTGATCCATGAATCATATGAGAACTAATAGACAATAGATCTATATTCATTTTATTTACATCTATTGGTAACTTTCCAAAGGATGATGCTGCATCAACATGAAAATAAACCTTTTTGTTTTTCAGGATCTTTCCTATTTTTTCTATAGGTTGAATTGTTCCAATTACATCATTTACGTGTTGTATAGAAACTAAAATTGTATTTTTATTTACTTTGTTTTTTAATTGCTCTATATCAAAAAAACCGTTTTTATCAACATCCAAATAATCTATTTTGAATCCATTTTTTTCTAAATACTTACAGGTATTCAAAACAGAAGGATGTTCTATCTTGGTTGTTATAATATGATTTCCTTTATTTTTGTTTGCAAAGGCTACTCCTTTTATTGCTAAATTATTAGATTCGGTTGCGCCTGATGTAAATATAATTTCTTGTGGATTTGCATTTATTAGAAATCCTATTTTTATCTGGGCTTTTTCTACAATATCATTTGCTTTTTCTGAAAGAGAATAAATCCCTGAAGGCACTCCATAATTCTCAGTAAAATAAGGTTTCATTTCTTCAAATACTTTTTTATCTAATTTGGTTGTTCTGCAATTATCTAAGTAAACGTTCATATTTATCACTTAAAGACCAAAATATGGTTTTTTCTTCTTTTGAAAATTCTTTTTTTATAATTCCTTTTTTTTCTAATCTGTGTAAAAAATGACTTGGTTCGTCAACACAACCAAGGTTTAATTTATCTACTTTTTTACATATGAGCTCTGTTGATAATGGTTTTTTTGAAACTTGCAAAAGTGAGATTATTGCTTTTTCTGATAATGCAAGAGAATCTTCTTCTTTCTTTTTTTTATTTTTCCAAAACATAAAATCATCTTCTTATTTTGTTTAGTTCATCAAAGAATCTGTCTATTTCCTTTTTTGTGTTGTAAATATAGAAGCTTGCCCTGCATGTTCCCTTTACATTAAATCTTTTTAATAATGGCTGTGCACAATGATGGCCAGATCTTATTGCTATGCCAGCTTTATCAAGAAGCAGTGCAACATCATGATAATTGAATCCTTTTATATTAAATGAAACACATCCGCCTCTTTTTTCTGGATCTTTAGGTCCATATATAATAGTATTTTCATCTTCTATTTTTTCAAGAAAATATTTTACCAGTTCTTTTTCATGATTTCTAACATTTTGCATTCCTATTTTACTAAGATAATCAATAGCAGCTGAAAGTCCGACTGCACCAGCTATATTTGAAGTTCCTGCCTCAAATTTCCATGGTAAAATTGCATATGTTGATTTATGTTGTTCAACTTTGCTTATCATGTCTCCGCCATATAAAAATGGGTTCATTTTTTCCAAGAGTTCTTTTCTTCCATATAATACTCCTATTCCTGTAGGACCCAGCATTTTATGTGCTGAAAAAGTTAGAAAGTCACAACCTAATTCTTTTACATTCACATGCATGTGCGGGACAGATTGTGCAGCATCCACCAATAGAATTGCGTCTTTTTTCATTTCACTTATTTTTTTGATGTCATTTATAGTTCCTAATACATTTGATGCCTGGGTTATAGCTATAATTTTTGTTTTTTTATTTATCATTTGTCTGAATTTTTCTAGATCTAATGTTCCGTCATCCTTTATATCAGCTATTTTCAGTTTAATTCCTTTCTTTTGTTCAAGATATTGCCATGGAACCAAATTTGAGTGATGTTCCATTATAGTTGTTAGTATTTCATCTCCTTTTTTTAGGTTTTCCATAGCATATGAATACATTACAAGATTTATTGCTTCTGTTGTGTTTCTTACAAATATTATTTCTTGTATATCATCAGCTCCAATAAAGTCAGCTACTTTTTTATGAGCTTGTTCATATAATTCTGATGCTTCCTGAGAAAGAGTATGAATTCCTCTATGAATATTTGCATTATATTTTTCATAAAATTCTTTTATAGCGTTTATAACTTGGATTGGTTTTTGGGTTGTTGCGGCATTGTCAAAATATATTAAATCATTTCCATTTATTTTTCTTTTTAAAATTGGAAAGTCTTTTCTTATTTTTTTTATATCCATATTATCTACCTAAACATATTTTACAATTATCTGGTATTTTTTCAAATTTTTTATGAAATCTGCATATAGTTCCAGATTTTCTCATGATCAAACAAATAGTACAAATTTCAGGAATCATTGATATATTATCTATTTTACCTTTTGCTATTTTTTCAGCCAGAGATTTTATTGATTTTTCAGTTTCTTTATCAAGTCTCACTTTCTTTCCCCTTTTTTTACTAATATATTGGGAAATAGCTGCTTCTGTTATTCCTAGTTTTTCAGAAACTTCTTTTTGTGAAAGATTAAAATTATCAACTAGTTGTACAGTTAATCTGCTTCTTATATTAGGCAAAAAATAAGATGATATAATCTCGCATGGAGTTTTCATAAACAAATATTGGTGAAAATATTTATATAAACTTAACGGTGTTAATATTTTAAAGATTAGAGATAAATATCTTTCTTTCTGAATAAATATTATGTCATGGTTTTTTTCAAAAGCAAATAATATATTATACGAAACAGATGTTTTCTTTGATCCAAATAAAAAAATAAAAGAACTATCAGATGATCATAGGGAATGGGATTTCCTTTTACGTCCTAATGGTAATTTTTCTAAAATTTCCGATTTTAAAATAGAAGATTTATTACATCATAGTTTATTTATTGGAAATTCCAATAGAAACAGAACAAATGAGCGTGTATATGAAGATAATAAATTTTTAGTTGGTAATTTTGAGCTTCTGAGCAAAGATTATTATCTAATTTGTAGTTTTGGAATGGATATCCATGTTTATTTATTGAAAGAATATCTAGAAGGGAAAAAAATAAATAAAACAATGGAAAAAATAGCTAATATGGAAATTGGTTCTCTGAAACATAGAGATTTTATATATTATTTTGATTCTCCATTTAAAAAAGTAAATTCAACAGGAGTGGTAGTATATATCGAAAAGGAACAACAATATGAAGATATTATTAGAATGAATCTTACTCCTACAACAAATAAAATATGAAAATATTAATTGTGATATTAATAAAATAATAAATATGACTATATTTGTAATTCAGAAACATTATGCTTCTCATTTACATTATGATTTTAGATTAGAAATGAAAGGTGTTCTTAAGAGTTGGGCTATACCTAAAATTCCACCTAAAAACTCTGGAATAAAACGATTAGCAATACAAACCGAAGATCATTCTCTTGATTATGCTAATTTTGAAGGTGAGATACCAAAAGGACAATATGGAGCAGGCAAAGTAGAAATATGGGATAAAGGAAAAGTAAGTTTTGAAAGTATAAAAAAAGATAAAATTGTTTTTGAACTCAAAGGAAAAAAATTGAAAGGAAAATATGTTTTAGTGAGATTTAAAGATAATTGGTTATTTTTCAAAAAGAAAAGTGAGTGAATTTAATGAAAGTAAGAATCCATGCTTTTGTTGAAGGTAGGGTGCAAGGCGTTTTCTTTAGATCTAACACAAGAGATGCTGCAAGAGACTTGAACTTGACTGGTTTTGTTAAAAATTTGCAAGATGATAGAGTAGAAGTAGTAGCTGAAGGTGAAGAAAATAAAATAAATGAACTAATAGAATTTCTAAGACAAGGATCTGAATCTGCTGAAGTGAAAAATCTAGATATTAAAAAAGAAAAATATTCTGGAGAATTTGATGAATTCGAAGTGAGATATTAAATTAGATATATTTAAAAATTTTAAATGCTTTTATTTTTTAATTAGAAAAAGGTGAGAATATAGGAAATATTGCTATTTTAATAGAATTAGAAAAAAAATATATACAGGATCTTTTTTATAAAACAAAAAAACTTTGTAATGATTTTTATAATCAATATTATAATCCAAAATATTCAAAAATTGATTCAATGGAAATACGTGGAAGACTTGATTTTATAGATAAACTTTTAGCAGAGGAAATCAAAAAAAATATTGAACAGTATAAAGCCTCTATTGATTCGGGAAAAATAGAAGCAGCTTATCTTGAATATGGAGATTTATTATGTGGTCATGAAGGTGTATCAGATGCTTTTATACAAATTGCAATGTATGGTCAATTTACAATGGTAAACCATTGTCTTTTAAGTAATATCAGAAATCTAATTTTTAAAAATTACGATCCATTATCTTTAAAAATGATTTATAGAAGCTATTCGATGTTACTGAAAGGTTCTAAGATCAGTAAAGAACTTTCTTTACGCATCGAACAAAAACCAGAAGGTATTTCAGTGGAATACAATCCCGATGCCCCTCCTCTAGATATAAAAGAAATAAGTGATAAAATAAAGGCATTGGAACCCAAATCAAATCCTAATGAATTTTTTAGAATCGGTAGACATCCAAAATTTACATAAACTATCTTAACTTTTTCTCACTTTATAGTTTATTTTTTTCCTAAATTTTAGTTGTTACAATTGGTTTGTCAAAAACCAATATAGTCTCTTCTGCTTGTGCTGTTGGTGAGTTTGATTTTTCTCTTAAAGGTGGATATTCTTTTATGACTCCATTATTTACCAATTCTTTTAATGCTAATTGTAATCTTAAAGGACTTGTGACGTCTTTTAACCATCTTTTTGCAAACGGCAGTGTTTTGTAATCATTAACAATTTTTTCTAATATAATTCTTGATTCTCTTAGTCTAACTGGCTTTGGATATACAAGCATATATATCAAAGTAGGTGAGGATTCCTTTACCCAGCCATCGCCCTTGGTTGTAAAAACTTCAAAACCTAAAGCTGTTCCTTCTTCTATAGGTTGTTTGTTTGTAATTTTTGTGGGTGGAATTGATATATTACCATGAACCATATATTGTTCAATAGAATGACCAGCTAAATTTCTTACAGGATTTACTCCATGACTTAGAACAACTTCTTCTACCATAGCAGACATTTCTTGGATTGTCTTGCCTGGTCTTATTTCCTGAATAAATTTATTTACTGCATCTTCGGCTGCTGTTATTAATGGGTTTGTTTTTTCTCCGACACAAACAGAAAATGCAGTATCAGCAATATAACCATCAACATGAACACCAACATCTATTTTAACTAAATCTCCATTTTTTAGAATAGTTTCATCATTTATATCTGGAGCATAATGAGCTGCAATGTCATTTATAGAAACATTAACAGGAAATGCTGTACCATCAGCTTTGTCTCTTATTAATTTTTCTATTTTATCTGCCAAGTCTAGAATTTTGGTTCCATCTTTAATTTGAGATCTAGCAAATATTTTTGCCTCTTTAGAAACTTCTCCTGCTTTTTTATATTTCTCAATTATATCTTTTTCCATTTTATCAATAGAAAATTATAGATTTATAACATTTAATGTTTCAAAAAAGAAAGAAAAAAGAAAGAAATTATTTCTTCCTAAATGAGGATCCGACAACTCCTCCTACTGTTAGCAACGCTGCTGCTAAAACTGCCCAATCAGCTCCTGGGGTATATCCTAATAAACCACCACCTACTTTAACAATCCAAAGATTTATCATAAAGTAGACAAGACCTAATACTATTAAAAGTGCTGATGCGACAATCGTATATCCTATCGATTCCATTGTTCCAAATACTCCCATTTTTTCACCTAATTCTATTTAGAAAACCTATATTAAAAAATTATTTATTTTCTTGCGCAAATTTTGAAAATAGATATATTATAATGGTAGCAAATATTGTTATAATAATTGCAATAAATATTTGATGAAACCAAGCTCCTCCATCTCCAACAGATACATTAAATACTTGTTCCAAAAATGCTTTTATCGCGTCTCTCCAAAACAAAGCAGCAACAAAACCAAATGCAGCTGTTATTAAAGTCACGAATTGGGTTTTAGTATGTTGTTGTAATGCTTTTGCTTGTTCTCGCATCATTCTCATTTTTGTCTTCTGTATTTCGATTTTTTCTTGTTGTTCGTCGATCTTTTTTTCTTGTTTTTCAATTTTCTTTTCATGTTTTTTAATTTCTGCCTTAACCATACTTGATATTGTTATTTTTATTATTTAAAATATTGTCAAAATTTTCCTGAGAATTAATCTTTTAATTGGATTCTTATAAATACATCTTGAGGAACTTGTATTCTTAGAACCTGTCTCAGAGCTCTATCATCAGCTTGTAAATCTATTAGTCTTTTATGAATTCTCATTTCCCATCTATCAAATGTAGTGTTTCCATGACCTGTTCCATCACCACATGGTGTTTTGTATGTAGTAACTTTTAATCTTTTTAATGGTAATGGGATTGGGCCTTTCCAATCTACTCCAAGCTTTTTAGCAATTCTAATTATTTCTAAACAAACTTCATCTAATTTTTTTGGATCTTTTCCTGAAAGTTTTATACGCGCCATTTGCATGTTATCAGTAAATATTGTAGTGAAGAGAAACTTAAATATTTTTAGTTGACAATTTTGATAGTTTGTAACTAAACAAAAAATATTTCTAAACCTAACTTTAAAGAATTCTACAAAATAAAAAAAGAAAAAAAAGGGTTACTTAGCTTTTTTTACATCTAACACAATTCCAGCTGCTACAGTTTGACCCATGTCTCTTATAGCAAATCTTGCTAGTTGCGGAATATCTGCTTGTTTTTCTACAACCATTGGTTTTGTCGGAATTACTCTAACTCTTGCTGCATCTCCTGTTTTCAAGAAATCAGGATGTTCTTTTATTGCTTGACCTGTTTTTGGATCTATTTTTGCTATAATTTCCTCGATCTTACATGCGATTGATGCTGTACCACAATGGAAAACTGGAGTATATCCTGCTGTCATAACAGTTGGGTGTTGCAAAACAACTATTTGTGCTGTAAATTCTTTTACAACTGTTGGAGGACTGTTTACATGACCACAAACATCTCCTCTTTTTATATCTTTCTTACCAACACCTCTTACATTAAATCCGATATTATCTCCTGGTTTTGCTTCTGGTTGTTGTTTATGAAACATTTCAATTGTTTTTACTTCTCCTGTTGCACCTGATGGTTCAAATATTACTTTGTCACCAACTTTTAGAATTCCAGTTTCAACTCTACCTACAGGAACTGTACCTACACCTGTGATAGCATATGAATCTTCTATTGGAATCCTTAATGGTTTGTTAGTTAGCATTTCAGGTGGTTTTATTGTATCATCCATTGTTTCTATTAATGTTTTTCCTTTATACCATGCCATTTTGTCAGATTTTTTAAAAATATTATCTCCTTGCATTGCAGAAACAGGCACAAAAGGTATCTCATCTACCTTAAATCCTATTGATTGTAGTAACTTCTTTACATCTTCTGATACTTCGTTGCATCTCTTTTCGTCATAGTTTGCTGCGTCCATTTTGTTTATTGCTACAATTAATTGATTAACACCTAAAACTTTCATTAAGAAAGCGTGTTCTTTTGTTTGTTCTTGTACACCTTCTCCAGGTTTTGCTGAAACTACTAAAACTGATGCATCTGCTTGTGAAGCACCAGTAATCATGTTTTTAACAAAATCCCTGTGCCCTGGACAATCTATAATTGTATAAAAGTATTTTTTTGTTTGGAAAGGTCTGTGCATAATATCTATAGTAAGACCTCTTTCTCTTTCTTCTTTTAGCTTATCCATGACAAATGCAAATTCAAATGTTTCTTTTTTTAGTTCTTTTGCTAGATCTTTCATTTTTCTTAGTTGGTCGTCTCTGATTGCTCCTGAATCATAGAGTAATCTACCTATTAAAGTAGATTTTCCAGCATCTACATGTCCGGCTGTAATTATGTTTATTTTTGGCAATTCAGCCATTTATACACCTCCATATTTAATATTATTAAACATTTTTAATAACTTATAAATTTATTCAATCTTTGGAATTTGCTCACTCAGACCTTTTCTTTTTCTAATCTTTATAATGGTCTTATCACGCAAATCCTTTGGTAATCTCTCAAATATAACATCTATTAAACTATAAAAACCTTTTCCTTCAGTAGCTGATTTAAGGGCAGAATTGAACCCGAACATCTCTGATACAGGAATTTTTGCTCTTATCATCGTTGCTCCTCTTTCTTCACTCATATCCAAAACCTGTCCTCTTCTG
>Ga0315551_10003857_pt1 | contig 10583 bp, 10 predicted proteins | sample SalMarSW160290MG_FD_203678 | JGI IMG/M metagenome (GOLD analysis project Ga0315551, IMG submission 203678) | Salt marsh sediment microbial communities from the Plum Island Ecosystem LTER, Massachusetts, United States - Salt Marsh Sediment SW1602-90 ... | reverse complement strand
CGGCGAATGAAGAATATGCGAGAGATTGTTGCTGCCAATAATATCTACCGGTGGGGAGCTGATAACGTATCCAGGCTTATCTCTATCACAGGGGACTGATGCAACACGTCTTTGAATCCTGGGAGAGTTTTTCATCTGAAATTCTTGCGGCTTCACATATTCTTCTCCTCTCTGACTACGACGGTACGTTGACGCCTATAGTGGACCGTCCCCAAGATGCAGTACTTTCAAATGACATGGGAACTAAACTCCGTACGCTGGCTAATCATCCTAGCTTTAGCATTGGTATCGTTTCCGGGCGTTCACTTAAGGAAATAAAAGACATGGTGGGGATAGAGGGGATATACTACGCCGGAAATCACGGTCTGGAGATAGATGGACCTGGTCTCAGCTATATCAATCCACAGGCGCGTGAAGCTCAGATGAAGATTAAGGATATCGCCCGGCAGTTCATTGAAAAGCTGGGAGACATCGATGGGGTTTTGATAGAAGATAAGGATTTAAGCCTGAGTGTTCACTACCGCCTTGTTGAAGAAAAACACGTACAACAGGTTGTTGAAGTATTCCGGCAGATTACATCTCCCGAAGTATATAACGGTAACATAAGGATAAGTTCCGGTAAAAAGGTACTGGAGGTAAGGCCGCCGGTTGAATGGCACAAAGGTAAAGCCGCGGAGACAATTATTGAGGAAATAGAGAAAGTTACTGGGAGTACAGTTAAGATGAGTATTTACCTGGGTGACGATTCTACCGATGAAGACGCTTTTAAAGCTATCGGGCGTCGCCATGGCTGGAGTATTTTCGTAGGGTCAGAGAATTCATCATCTGAAGCTGAGTATTTCCTGGAGTCCGTGCTGGAAGTGGAGACTTTCCTTACCCGGCTGCTTGAATTGAAATAAAGACTGATAACCTTATTTTAAACACTAACTGAACCCGCCCACTCTATCAGTTCGCGAAGATGCTCCCGAAGAACATCAAGACTGAAGTATTGCTGTCCAATCCTGAAGTTATGTTCGGTTGTGCCGCGGTATAACTCCGAATCGGTTAAAATTATCACTATTTCCTTAGCTGCCCTTTCGAGGATTTCGGGTGCGAGCGTGACCAATCCGTCAGGGTCTTTCCCCTGGGCACTGTCGCCAAGTGATATGACCTTTACTCCCTTAGGCGCGATGTCTTCCTTGAAGACGGGGTATTCAAACACGACTAAAGGCAGGTTGCTGGCAAAGGTTTTTAGTACCAGGCTGCCGAACCCTTCCCAAACTGACGGGTACAGCGAAATATCGGCAAGATAGTATAAATCAGGGTACAGAGGATGGTATACTCCATCGTCCGTCCACATCGGACTCACTTCATCACCCAGGTATACCCAGTTTATTCTAAGAGAATCGAAAAGCCGGAAGAGTTTATTCTGGTATTCGGAAAAGGCTCGTTCGGGACGTCCGCCCAGTACAAGCATTATCTTGTTTTCTCCTGTGAATACTCCACCGTGGTACAGTTTTTTACCCTTTAACTCACTGTGAAGGCTCTCAACAGAGGCAGCAAGATGTCCAGTCAGTTCTGTTTGCTTGTTAGGTACAATACGGGCTGCAACAAAAAGTACGATATCGTTCTGCCCGATATCATACTTTTTACGGAGAAAAGAACGTGTATCGGCATGTTCCTCGGGGCTGAGAGTATTACCAAAGTTCATTGTATCGTGCATGACTCCGGTTTCGATTCCTCTCTCTTGCAGGGCTTTCTGGTTATGAGTATTAATTGTCCAGTGTATTAGCCGTGGAAGAGAAGGGGGATAATACTCATTGAGAATCGTTTGAGCGAAATTGCAGGTCGGTTTGAATTTATAGGCACCTTCACTGAGGATGTCGTGGTGAACCACTGAGCAGGGCAAACCGGTCTCCCTCAGCAACTCCGTCAGAGCTACAGTAGCTACCGGATGGACGGGAAGTGACATCATGTTATGTGCCAGAATTACCCCTGGTTCATAACTTTTTATCACATTCTCTAGTTCTCTTTTTAACTTCCGGCAAGATTTATCAAATGCATCTTTAAGCCCAGCTTCATCTTTATAGTCTGAAATCTCTGCACCGTACAGGTTTCGCATCATTTTACTTACCTCTTCGGAGTCAAACTCCAAAGCCGGTACCGGGTAATCAGCCCAGGAATAAGCCGAACACATTGCCGTTTGATGTCCCATCTCCTCAAGCAGGTTCCTACGCTCCATCATTTGAAGAGAAACACCGTCAGTACCAGCAGAGTCAGTACTACTCACACTGGTAGTTTTATCCTGTTTTTTTACACGGGTCGGTGGAGAGCGAAAATGAATAAATAATACTCTTATCGACTTACTCCTTTATTGAGATATTGCCAGATGAGGGGATTTCACGAAATATCCTTTTGCTTGAGAGATAAACATTCACTATCGGGTAATGATTGGGCAGTATCTCTTAAAGACTTTGCCGAGTCTTCGGGCAGCATCGTATTTATATAGATTCCCGAACCCATTTCAAACCCGGCAATCATACTCAATCTAGGTACTATCCTGATATGCCAGTGGTAATAAGGATTCTCCTCATCTGTGGTAACAGAAGTATCGATCATCAGGTTATATGCCGGGTCATTGAGTCCCCGGTAAAGGCAGAGCAGTATATCCTTTAGCAGAACTGCCAATCCGGAACGCTGGCCTTCTGGGAATAGACCAAAGGAAGAATAATGCGCCCTGGGGATAATCCAGGTCTCATAAGATGAACGCGATGCATAAGGATGAAAGACGACGAAATCTTCGGTCTTGGTAACGATTCTCTCCTTATTCTTTAATTCCTCATTTAAGATGTCGCAATATAAACAATTACCAACATCTGAATAGTAGTCCACGGCAACATCGAATCTGCGGTGATAATATGGAGTTATTATCGGTGTGGCAATCAGTTGGGAATGAGGATGAGCCAGCGAAGTCCCCGATTCGCGGCCGTGATTCTTGAAAATGGTAATGGACTTGAGATGTTGCTCTTTTTTTAGAGTGTTATATCGTTGCTGGTATGCCGCAAGCAGATTTTCTACCTGCTGGTACGACATCATCGCTATGGTGGTGTTATGGGAAGGATTATCTATGATTACCTCGTGTACCCCGAGACCGGGCATACCGCGGTTGAGTGGCCCTTCTCTGACAGGGAGATTGTTCTCATCCATAGTCAGCGCGGCGAACCTGTTAGGCACTACTCTAACGTCCCATTCAGAATACCTATCGGAACTGGGTATTACAAATACCGCCTCTGGAGTCTGGTCTTCATTGCCAGGACAGAACGGACAGGCTTCGTCACGTTCGGGTAATCCCTCAGTAGGCACCTTTTTTAATGTCTGCTGCGGTCGTTTCAATCTCTCCGGAGCCATTATTACCCATTCTCTGGTTGTCGGGTCTAATCTCAACTCTGACATATTATCTCCCACGCTAGATCAAGGAATTTATTCTACTCAGGCAGATCTTCTCCGTTTCGGTCTTACTGTTTCACCGCTTGGAATCTCCGAAGCTGAGAAGTCGTTATCCACAACGTTATTGTAAATAATACAATTCCTGCCAATCCTAATCCCATCGGGAATACGAGTCCTTTTACCGACAATGGTAATACCGGTATTGACCACTTTAGGTTCTCTACGGTTTATTTGAAAATTATCACCCCAGCCAATATGACACCCGTCTCCTACTACTACGTTCTTGTCAAGTATTGAATAGTCGATAACACTATTCGGTAATACGATACTATCGGATAGGATGATTGAATCTTTCACGACGACGCCCTCGGATATCCTGACTCCCGGAGATATAACCGAATGCTCTACTGTCCCCTCAATAACACAGCCGCAAGAAACTATACTATTGACAATATGGCCTTTCTGAGAAACGATGGCCGGCGGTCTCAACTCTTCTTTAGTGCGGATTGGCCAATCGGAATCGTACAGCAGAGAAGAAGACCAATCAAGCAGTTCCATGTTTGATTCCCAGTAACTTGTAATGGTGCCCACGTCACGCCAGTAACCATGGAAGTTGTAGGCAAAGATGCGGTAATCACCGGCGACTATCCGGGGAAAGACGTTCCGTCCGAAGTCATGCCTTGAAGATCTGAGTCTGGCATCATCTTCCAGACATTTCTGAAGAGCATTCTGGCTGAAGAGATAGATACCCATGGATACTAGGTTACTCTGGGTTTTTTTGGATTTCTCCTGGAAGTCTGTTATTCTTGAGTCATCATTAATCGTCACCGTGCCGAAAGCGGATAGAACCTCATAGGGCATAGGTGTCGTCGCAATGGTGACATCAGCTTCGTTTCTGTTATGGAACTCGAACATATCTGCATAATTCATCCGATAAACGTGGTCGCCGCTGAGGATGAAAACATGGTCTACTCCTTCGCTTTCAATATAATTAAGATTCTGGTAGACGGAATCAGCAGTCCCTTTGTACCAATCCCTGCCCTCTTCATGTGCCAGGTAAGGTTGTAGTAATTTCAATCCGCTACCATCTATATGGGAAAGACCCCAAGGAGTGCCGACACCGATATGATCGATAAGAGAGAGAGGTTCGTACTGAGTGATAATAGCTACTTTGGAAATACCGGAATTAACGCAGTTACTCAGGGTGAAATCTATAACACGGTACTTTCCGCCGAATGGGATGGCGGGTTTGGTGCGTTCGTTGGATAAAACGCCCAACCGCTCTCCCCGACCACCAGCCAATATTATCGCCAGACTCTTTTCATTTCGATAAGTGTTCAAAATACGTGTATCTATTCTACATTTTATTATAGTTACTACTATATCACTAAGTGAAAAGGTATAGATAGTTATCGTTTGGTTTTTATTATAATATGGATTTACTTTCCTACTCGCAGCTCCTTAGTTAATCGACACCTGTTTTTACCACATATGGTGTCGATATTATGACCAGGTGTAAAAAAATTGTAAATAAAATTAGGGGAAAATACAACAGGTCAGTTCCGTGAAAAAATGCGACAAAAACTTAAAATTACTTCAGTCGACAAAGTTTAACCACATGGAATGATTATTCCGTTTGTTGATACAACAACACGGTTGTTATAAAGGAATTGTAGTAATACCGAAGCTACGAGAGATTGTTCTTTGAAAAAAATGTACGACCGAACTAAATAAGCGGCTATTACCTAAGAATTTACTTCTTTATTTGATCACGTTCTACGTGTCTATCATGACTATGATTTCTCTGAGTTAATGTTTACTCGTAGTAGATTTCGGGAATAACCTCAATGACTTCAGACGTAATCTGCTAAGCAACTTGTTTACCTCCAGAATCAGGATATTTACAGGCCTGTAATTTGAACTTAACTAATTATAGTAATTTAAATGTAAATAACCAGTCATAAATGGTAATATCAAACGGGTCATATTTTTTACTTACTGTCCCTATCGCGGATGAGTTATAGGTTTGATCCCAGACTATATGCCATTCACCAGGATATACAGAAAATTTTACTTCAGGTGAGTTAATCATGCCGTTTGCTATTTCAACAGCCTTATCAAAAGGAGCCAGATCATCTGTTTCACCGTGAAAGAGCCAGACAGGCACCTTAATCTTATCTGCAATAGCCATACTACCTTCACCACCTATTATCACGGCTGCAGCTACAGGGCTTTTATCACCCATTTTAGATAAGTAGGAATATATGCCGTCACCTCCTGAACTGTATCCAGTCATATATATACGTCTTTTATTGACCCGGTAATTATCCTGTATATATTTGATAAATTCGTCTAGCTTGTTCGCTTCCCATCGTTCATCGTGTGATTGGGGAGTAGCAACAATCATTGGATGTGATGGGTTCCATTTCCCCTCCTGTATCAAATGGGGCGGTCCGTAATACGCAACATATTCGAGTTTCCCAGCATCTTCGGCACTGTTCCCACGTTCGCCATCACCATGAAGGAAGATAAGCAAAGGATAACTATCCGTGTTATGTTCATACCCGCCTGGAATATATATATAAAATCCATAGGGGGATTTTGTTTCACCCAGAACATATGCCGAGTGTTTACCTCCTGTATCAGGCATCAAAGTCCGGAGGTCTGATATATCTTCATTCTTTATAACCATATCCTTTATAGGAACGCTCCTAATTGTTAGAGTAAGTTATTAACAAGCATAGCGGCTAGCCCGAGGAACAGGAAGAAGCCAATAACATCCCTACAGGTGGTGACAAGAACCAATGAAGTTATGATAGCCGTGTTCGAACCCGAGTTTTCATCGACATATTCTCTTTCGATTTATGGATATTTGTTTATATATCTATTAAAGAATTGTGAGACACGTTCAACGTATTCTTGCGGTCTTTTAGTATAAATATTCACGTGTTCAGTTCTGGGAACGATCCAGAGGCGGTCCTTTACGTTATCGGAGACAACGAATAATTCTCTTGATTCTTCAGCTGATATGACCGGATCATCCTCACCATGTATAAAGAAAATAGGTTGTTCGACCTTATCCACTACCTCGATTGGACTCACCTTATTAAAATCCGTTTTAAAGAAAACACGCCCTGCCAGGTTAACGAGGTACGCGAACCAAGTAGGAAGATAAAATCTACCTATGGACAGGAGTTTCAGGTCCATCATGTAATCAAGGAAACCGCCATCACTAACTACCGCAGCTATACGCGGTTCCTGGGCTGCTACTAAGATCGATACCCCGGCGCCCAGTGAAAATCCCAGAAGACCGATCCGTTCTGCGGGAATTCCTCTACTCTCAACGTAGTCAATAGCTCCCAACAGATCCCATTGCTCTCTGTCACCCTCCGAACTTCGGTCGCCTTCTGATTCACCTCTTCCTCTGAAATCGAATAAGAGTACGCTAAAACCTCTGTCTACAAGGTTTCCTCCAAGGTGCAATGCATTAATACCAGGGCTGTTCCGGTGATGTTCGGTGCCTTGAACTAGGATAATGCATCGGTTATCTTCTTTGGATGGAAGATACCATCCTTCGAGAAAAACTTCGTCATTCCTGCTGGTAAAAGATACATTCTCCCAGGGAAGACCAAGCTGAGCGGGGATACCGAACACGGGCACCCTTTCTACAAGTGTTTTATTATGAGCTACCCATACAGCGTATCCCATTACCAGCAGGATAATAATACACAGAGAAAGAACAACAGGCACGAGCAACTGATTCAACTCCTATTCTGTTGTTCTTGACTTCGGAGTGGTGCGTTTAATCACCTGCTGATATTCCATTGCAGCTGCGTCAGAATCGCTCAAGTCTTCATCGAAATACCCTCGCCTCTTCATAACAATGCGCATACCTTCATTTACGAGCAGCCAGACAATATGACGGACGACTTCGTCAGGTACGCCATTTGTGTAATAGGACTGAGGATTCATGTCAGGATCGGCATTCACATAGTCTACGACATAAAGATGCCCGTCTACATCCAGACAGATTTCCGAAGTAAAGAATTTCATCTTAGAAACTCTGGCTATCTGCTTCATGATACGGGCAAGGGGAGTTAGTTTATGATAACGGCGTTGTGCTGGTGTAACCAGATGATATTCATGGCTATACGGATCCCACCAGCAGGGTATTACCTCGTTAACAATGTGGAACAAACGGAACCAGCCGATGTGGTCTCCCAGCCGTTTTGGTTTAAGCTGCCTTTGTATCAGAAAGGCATCGGAGTCGGGGGCTTGTTCAGCTGACATAAGTACATCCTCATACGAAGTCCCGTCTATTATAACTCCAATGCTTGAATCTCCCCAGGCAGGTTTAACAACGAACGGTACTCCTACCTGTTGTTTAACTTCATCCGTCACTTTAAAATTACTCAACTCTTTCCGGGTGACAATTACGGTTTCGGGAACAAGTATCTGGTTTTCCAACATTATCTGGTGGAAAAGAGCTTTGTGGGCTACGACACTGGTAACGTCCGGGTCATCAATGACATACCCGCGCTGTCGCTTTACCTCTTTAGCCAGTAGAAAGTACGGATCGTTCGGGACTGTCTGGCAGTTACTCAGGTCCAGAAGTACCCGTATTGCGATTTCTTTTTCCTGAAGTTTCTGGAGAACGTCATTAACCCATACCTTATCTGCTACAAAAAAAGAAAGGTTTAATTCGCCACATAACTCACGCATCCGATGACCAAAGAAATCATAGTTAGGGAAAGGACTGGAAAGAACCATATCATAATACGTGGGCATAATATAATCTCCTACTTAATCTTTGATTCGTTGTTAGTAAATTCAGGGTGTTTTCATTCTAGGTGCCTTTTTAAACCGGGAGAGTCATAACAGGTGAAAGTACAACCTTCTGCAGGACACTTTAACTCGGTAACAACCTGCTTGACCTTTTTCTTGAATAAACTCATCTTTACATCCTCGAACCCTAGATGAACTCTGAATATATATTATCATAACATAATGCTGTTAGTCTTCCGTACTTCAATCATGGTTTCCATATAGTTAGAACTGCCGCACTGAAGACATTCCTCATACCAGCCATTCAAATCTCTGTCTAAATATATATTGCCCCCGTATCTCGAGTAGTGTTTCTGAATGAATCCCCTTTTCATTTCCCCTCACTAGATACACACATTTATAAGTATTAACACCCCGGCTACCATCTAGGCAATGCCTACGTCTCCATCTCCGGTCAGGCTGTAAGCGGGAGAATGACACCACAGATTCAAGCCTATCTGGGGATATTCACCGGCACTTACAAGGGGGGAATGTAGGTGATAATTATCCTACCTGTAGCCCTGCTGAAACTGGAGACAGACGGTAATACAGGCAATAAGCTTAAAACAATTCAGTAGATTACTAAAGTAAATTAGTTAAAATTACACGTTTGCTTGAAAAGTGCAATCTCTGAACTAAACCAAATTAACAGGACAAAATGCCTATTTTGTCTTAATTGAGAGAATGTAGTCTCTATTCATTAGAAAGAGTGCTTGAGTACAAAGAAATTTCCCTAGGCTTCATTTCGAAATTAAGGCCCCTATTTTGGATAATCTGGCTTTTATTCCCTGTTCGAAACCATTTCCAAAGGTTTGTGGTTTAACTGAAATGACTAAATTTCTAGCCCACCTAAATATAGTGAAGACATTTCTGTACTAGAGATCACGCGTTTTCAGTCATCGAAATGTTCATAGGTTAATGCTATACTTATCCCGAAAGGAGGCAAGCGGTCTCCGCCTTTTACAGGGGTAACATGGCATTCAGGTGGTCAAATTGTATATCTTTAGTGCCGATTTGGACCTGACTTAATACTAAGAGTCGGGGCGAGAGGATTTGAACCTCCGACCACCTGAATGCCAGAATATGAAAGAGGAGAAGCACGAAAATCTGGAATCCGGGTGAAGGAAGGTTATTACATAATATCTTGACTCACCGGGACTATCGTGATAGCATTCTAGGAGTAAACTCTCAAGAAGGGGTGTTGATATGCTGGTAGCTGTAATAATTAATCAGATTGTCACACCCCGGCAGGTTTCCGGCTAGGTATCTATCCTGATATAATTAATACAACATAGCCGTTCCACCGGGAGCGGCTTTTTACGTTGATAAACTCATTGCATCAGTTCTCATTTGCCTGAATACGCCGCGGTGTGACATATCCGCGGTTTTTCCTTTATCAGAGTTAAATAAGAGAGATACATAATATAACTATTCGTAAAAAGGAGAAATACAAACGATGAATCAAAGTGAATTATACGCCATCTCGAACCAATTTATAGAAATAATAAACCCGATTTCACCTGAAAAAATACTGACTGTCGGGGGGATTCTGAGAATCGACCAGAACAGCCGTGTTATTGATTTTGGCTGTGGCTATGGTGAGTTATTAACGCTCTGGACAGAAAAATACGGTATATCCGGCACAGGAATCGATATCAGTGCTAATGCCTGTAATAGGGCTAAGGCGAAGCTGGACAAGCGTGGATTTACCGACCGTATCGAGATTGTGTGTGCCGATGGAAAGGAATACCCCTTTAAAGAACATAATTATGACGCAGCGTTATGTATTGGTGCCACATTCATCTGGGGCGGCTACCGGGAAGCCATCCAGGCTATAAAAAAGGCGATTCATCCCGCTGGGAAGCTGGTCATAGGTGAGGTGTACTGGCTGAAGGGTGATATCCCTGAGGAGTATTTAAACAGTACGGCGCCGCCTGATACCAGGTATGAGCACGAACTCCTGCAGGTCACCCGCGAAGAAGGATTTGACATCGAGTATGTCGTGCGGGCGAGTCACGATGACTGGGATAGATATCAAGCCGGTTGCTGGCACGGACTGATTCGGTGGATAGACGAGAACCCGGACCATCCGGAGCGCCAGGAGGTTATCGACTATCTTCACAGATTCCAGGACGAGGTTTTCAGATATGAACGTGAGTACCTGGGGTGGGCTATTTACGTCCTTAATCCCGTCAAGTATGAGAGCAAGATTTAGGCAAGGTAACACCCCGACGGTTTTTTTAACGGTTCAAGTAAATTAAGGAGGATAAAATGAAGCATTTAGTAATAAACAAAGAGTTACTGTTAATTGAAGAAAAAATACCAGGAACAGG
>Ga0315551_10003856_pt1 | contig 10583 bp, 11 predicted proteins | sample SalMarSW160290MG_FD_203678 | JGI IMG/M metagenome (GOLD analysis project Ga0315551, IMG submission 203678) | Salt marsh sediment microbial communities from the Plum Island Ecosystem LTER, Massachusetts, United States - Salt Marsh Sediment SW1602-90 ... | reverse complement strand
TTTTCTGGTTGAAAACCTTCTTCTTTATCTGCTAAAAAATCAACTCTGTTTAAGACGCCGATAGTTAAAGGCCTTCCGCAATTGGGACAGATATTGTTATATTTTTTTGATTCCTGGGGCGATAAACAAATCTCGCATACTCTGTGGCCGTCGTAATGATATTTTCCTTCCTCGGGGAAAAATTCAACCGTATATAAAAACTTCTGAGAATCTCTTGATTTTATAGCTTCGACGATGGCAGGGTAACTAATTTCTGTATCAAAAACATTAGCTTCCCGACCGATATGAGCTGGGCTGTGAGCATCTGAATTGCTGATTAAAGTAACTCTCCGGCCGTCTGGAATCCGCCAGAGCATTTTAGGATCGGCTGACAACCCTGTTTCTATTGCGTAAATATACCTTGAATAATCTTCAAAGCATTCTTCGATTGAATCAAAGCCGGATTTAGAGCCGAATATACCAAACCAGGGAGTCATAGCGTGGGCCGGGACAATTAAACAATCCTGGGAAATGCTTAAAATAGTTTTGGCTAATTCTTTAGCGTCCAATCCTAAAATTGGTCTTCCATCAGCTTTTAAATTACCTTGCCATCCTAAATGAGCGTTTATTTTATCAACAATTTCCAAAGAGGGAGCGAAAACTACAATGTGAATTTTTCTGACCTTCCCTTTTTTAGAATAAATGCAGCTAATTTCAGTGGTTAAGATAAACCGAGTTTCACTATCGGAGGTTTTTAATCTATAAAGGCCCAGTTCGGCCGGTGCCAATTTTTCCTTTAAGGTTCTGAACCATTCGGGGTGAGTAAAATCGGCTGTTCCCAAAACTTTAATCCCTTTAATTCTTGCCCACTTATCCAGATTTTCCAAGTCCATGTTCCGGGAAGTGGCTCTAGAATATTTACTATGGAGATGAAAATCAGCTATAAATTGCATGATTTTAAAAATGCTTGAGAAATTGCTCCCAAAATCAGGATGAGCATTAAGAAGTATAACAAAATTGAGGGAATTTTCAAACTGTATTCTGGCTTTCTGTTTCCTTTTGTCTTAGCTTTCTTAAAAATTAAAATTATCGCTATTCCCTCAATTACCCCGACAATTGTCCCAACAAATCCAATAGTCTCAATAAAGCTTCTAAAACCTATCAAGAATAAAATTAAAGGGAAACCGCAAGTTATCATTGTAGATGTTATTTTTGGAAACTTTAAGTCGAGAATAAAGGTATTTCTTAGGTAAAGGCCCAAAGCTAAAAAAGAATCAGCCAGAGTTATTACTGCAGCTAAAGCTATAAAAAATATAATTTGAGGGCCCAAAAATGGTATCAATCCTGAAAGAGTATCTTGGCTCACATTTTCCCCGGCTACTCCAATCACGGCTAAAGCAAATAAAAGATAAAGGGTAATGACGATAATTGAAGATAAAACTATTATTTTCTTAAGATTTCTCTTGGCTCCCGGATTCTTCAGAAAATTACAAATCTCGGGAATAGCTGACCAGCCGATTAAAGAAAACAAAAGTACTCCAAAAGGAAGAAAAATGCTGGGCAAGTTAAAAACGCTAATATTTGTTAAATCAAACTTAGGAAGACAAAATCCCAAAATAATAATAATAATAAAAAAGAAAAGGGAATTTGTAAAAAATTCGGCTGGAGCTATTAATTTAATACCCCGAAAAATAAAATAAGATAACACTAACCAAAAAATAAAAGTAAATTCGGAACTAGATAAATTTAAAAGGGGTGATAGTAAAATTTTCAGGAATTCCCCGCCAAGAATTAAAAAAGCTAAAAGGGCGCCGGTTATCCCAACAATAACTGAAACTGTAATTAGTCTTCTTCCCCAATTCCCTAAATATTTTTGACTAAGCCCTACTAATCTACAATTTTCTTCTGTTCTTAAAATTATTTCTCCAAAAAATAAATGGATTAAAAGAACTACTCCGCCCAAAACGAGGAAATAAAAAAAACCGGGGATTATCCCGCTTTTTTCAATTACGTAAGGAATTCCAAAAATTCCTGCTCCGACTATTGTCCCAATTAAAATAGATAGAGCGAAAAGGAAACTTTTTTTCATTTATTTTATTTGTTTTCTTTAAAAAATTTTTCCTCTAATAGACCGAAACCTGCCAAAATTAAAAGACTAAGTAAAGTAACCAAAGTAGCCAAAAAATAGAACTTAGTTCCCACTGCTATTCCAATAGCAGCAGTTGTCCACAAACCGGCGGCTGTAGTCAAACCAAGAATTCCGGAAGATTGACGAAAAATTACTCCTGCTCCGATAAAACCAATCCCAATTGCTATCGCCTGAATTATCCTTGAAGGATCGAAACTTATTCCTGTTTTTATAAAAAAAGAGTTAAACAACTCAAAAGAAATGATAGTAAAAAGACAAGAGCCTAAAGCAACTAAACTATAAGTCTGAAGTCCGGCTTCTTTTCCTTTGTATTCTCTTTCTAAACCAATAAGGGCACCTAAAAAAGTAGCCAAAAGAAGCTGGCAAATAATCTCAATCTCCATAGGTAAGTTCAAGGTTTATAGTTTGTAAGTTTTATACCCTTCTCTAACTTTTTGAGCCACCTTTAGCCCAACCGACTCTCCTTTTTTGGCGACTTCCACTTTTTGATGCTCTACTTCCATTGATTCAACACCCTGAGTAAAATCAGTTTCCCCGCCAACTATTCTAATGGTATCCCCTACTTTTAGAGAATCTTGAAGTTCAATAACTGCCACCCCAATATTACCAAAGTAGTGGGTGACCTGTCCTATTAATTTTCCTTCTTCAGGAAGAGGTTCTTCATTTGCCATATTTTTATTTTAGGGGTCTTCTTATAATTATTTTATCGACCTTTCTCTTTTTTAATTAATTGAATTAATTTTTTGACCAATCTTTTAGGTTCTTTCTCGTAGACAATTTTTTTGACTCCCCGATAGGGCCCGGTGGCAATTGTTTTAATTTTATCTGCCGTGCCTCCCGACCCTACTAAAACGCCGATTGGTTTTTGGACTTCAAAAGCGGTAGCAAATTCATGTAAGGTCCCCATTCTGCCACAAATAATAATTACTCCGTCAGCCGACTTGGTCATCATTACATTTCTTCCAGCATAATCTGCACCAGTATAAACTATGACATCGAAGGCCTCTACTGGAAGTTTGTATTTTTTCAAATGGGCGGCCTCTGAAGAAGCTGGAGAAAATCCGATACTAAAGCCACCGACCTCTTTACATCCTTGAGCGGCAAAATAAGGGATGCCGGTTGTAGCTCCGGTGATTAAATTGCAATTTTGGCGAGCAATTTCTCGGCCAATCTCTTCAGATAATTCCCGGACCCCCTTACGGCAATGGCTAATTTGAGCTGCTCCAGAAACAGCAATCTCAAGTTTGTCTTTCATAAATCTATTTTAGCAAACTAAAAACGGGAAGTAAATTCTTCCCGGTTTTAGTGAGGGGGAAAAGCCTTAACACGCTTGGCCGATGCTCAAGCCTAGTTGGACTTCGACCAGGGACGTCCGATTTAGCCTCCTGCATTAAGAACTTTTAGTCCTTAGAGAATTTCATCTCGCACCCCCTCAGGTTTAATGATATTTAATCGTGACTGCTTGTCAAGCAAGTATTTTGTGTCCCCAGAAGGAATCGAACCTTCATTTCAGCCTCCGGAGGGCTGCGCTTTGTCCATTAAGCTACGGGGACTTTTTATTTCTCGGCAATCAAATAAATGTTTTGCCGATTGCCTCTTTTGTTTTTAATAATCCCATTCTTTTTAATTTTAAATTCCGCCCTCTTAACCAAACCGGCCAGCTCTTTTTTAGAAAAACAATGATAGTACCTTTTTATTTTTTTACCCCAAGGCTCCAGAACATCCTTGAAATCAAGATTTGATTTTCCTATCAATTTTAAAATGGTATATTTAAACAGAAGGGGAAGCTCCTTTTTTTCGTGAAATTTCCAGGTTGTTAAAATTAAAATTCCTCCGGGCTTCAGAATCCTCTTGGCTTCTTTCAAGGACTTTAATCTCAACTCCTCAGAGGGAATTTGGTGTAAAACAGCGATACTGTAAATTTTATCAAAGTAGTTGTTTGAAAAAGGTAATTTTAAAATATCAGCGGTTTGAAATTTTGCCTGAGGGTAGTTTCTTTTGGCAATTTTAATTAACCTTTTAGAGAAATCAACCCCAATATAATCAATTTTTTTCTTTTGAAACAGTTTGAACCATCTGCCGTTCCCGCAGCCTAAATCTAAAACTTTTTCGTCTTCAGTTAAATAATCCTCAAAAAGAAAGGTCAGTTCTGGCCAAATTTCTTGACGCGTTGCTGAAAACTCATCAGCAATTAAATCATAATCTTGACGAGTTTTTTCTAATAAATATTTTGCATACTCTGGGTCCATGAGTATTTTAGAAACAACAATTAAAAAACTAATTCAGGATGAAGTTAAAACTTTTGAGGATTTGGCACGAACAAAAAGAGAAATGGCCAAAAAGTATAAAACGCCTTGTCCGAGCAATATCGAACTATTAAAAGTTTATCACGAACTGGTTGAAAATAAAAGGATTAAAAAATTAAAAAAGATTGAGGAGTTACTCAGAACAAGACCAATTCGTTCTCTTTCGGGAATAGTTAACATCTCTGTTTTAACCAAACCTTATCCTTGTCCGGGAAAATGCATTTATTGTCCCACTGAAAGCGGTATTCCTAAAAGTTATGTATCTGGCGAACCGGCAGTAGAAAGAGCTAAAAGATTAAATTATGATCCTTATTTACAAACGAAATCAAGAATTGAAATGTTAGAATTGGAGGGCCACCCCACTGACAAAATTGAGTTGAGAACAGTGGGTGGGACTTGGAGTTATTATCCGCAATCGTATCAAAATTGGTTTATTAAAAAATGCTTCAACGCCTGTAATAATTACACCTTGGGGAATTCTTTATTAAAAGCTCAGAAGTTAAATGAAAAAGCTAAACACAGAATTGTTGGTTTGTCTGTGGAAACCAGACCTGACTTTATTAATCCTAAAGAAATTAAACGACTAAGAGAGTTAGGGATAACTATGGTGGAGTTGGGAGTACAGTCAATTTATGATGATGTTTTGAAATTAAATCGAAGAGGGCATGGAATTAAAGAAACGATTTTAGCTACGAAACTTTTGAAAGATGCCGGTTTTAAAGTTTTATATCAAATGATGCCTAATTTGCCTGGGTCTAATTTAAAGAAAGACAAAGAAATGTTTGAAGAGCTTTTCTCTAATTCTAATTTCCGGCCAGACTTATTGAAAATTTATCCTTGTGCTCTTTTAAAAGAGGCTCCTCTCTATAAGTGGTGGAAGGACGGCAAGTATAAACCTTATACTGAAAAACAGTTAATTAACCTTGTTAAAAAGATTAAAAAACAAATCCCCTATTATGTAAGAATCCAAAGAATAACCAGGGACATTCCCGGTACCAGCATCGTTGCCGGTCCGGCTAAAATTTCTAATCTCCGTCAAATAATTGCTAAAGAAATGAAAAAGGAAGGTTGGCGCTGTAAATGTATTAGATGTCGGGAGGTAAAAGGAGAATACTTACCAAAAGAAAAAGCTTTTCTTTTTAGAAAAGATTATAGAGCTTCTGAAGGAAAAGAAATCTTTTTGAGTTTTGAAAATAAACAGAGGACGAAACTTTATAGCCTGCTCCGTCTCCGAATTACTTCCCAAAATAAGGCCATACTTAGAGAAGTTCATACCTACGGCCAATTAGTTCCAATTACTGAAAAAGGGTTAGCGCCCCAACACAGAGGACTAGGCAAGAAATTAATAAAACAGGCAGAAAAAATAGCCAAAAAGGAATTCGGCTTAAAAGAAATTTCAGTAATTTCTGGAGTGGGAGCACGAGGCTATTACCGAAAATTGGGTTACAAACTAAAAAATACTTATATGGCGAAAGTCCTTCTCTAAGATTTTCTTAATCCTAGGAAATCTCAGGCCGGCAGCCGGATGATAGGTTGGGAAATAAATTTTCCCATCTTTTTTTATTATTTTTCCTCTAAGATTATTAAGTTTTTCTTTTGGGAAAAACAATGAAAAGGCTACTTCGCCCAATAAAATAATTTTTCGTGGGTTAATTATTTCAATTTGCTTTTTTAGATAAGGTAGGCAATTTTTTATTTCTTCTTTTGTTGGTTTACGATTTTTTGGTGGAAAACACTTAATAGGAGAAGTGATAAAAACTTTTTCTCTTTTTATCCCGGCAATTTTAAAAAGCTGATTTAAAAATTTTCCTGCCCTACCAACAAAAGGCCTGCCAGTTTTGTCTTCTTCTGCGCCTGGGGCCTGACCAATAATTATAATTTTGGCATTAACTGGTCCCTCTCCAGGTACCGTATTTTTTCTGAATTGCCAAAGAAGACATTTTTTACATTTTCTAATTTTTTGATTTAATTTTTCTAATTTATTCATAATTATCCTGTTGCCCTATTATACCAAAGCTTTTTTTGATATAATAAGGGTAGGTCGATTTTTATAAAAACATTAGAAACCTTTATATTTATGCTCGGTTGGATATTATTAGCCATTTTTATCGTTTTTGGTTTAGGTGGTCTGCGAGTGATTAACCAATACGAAAGAGGGGTAATTCTTACCTTAGGGAAATATACTGGGACTTATAATCCGGGGCTTCGCTGGGTTCTAATCGTTATCCAAAGAATGATAAAAGTAGACATGAGAATTACCACCGTTGATATTCCCCGCCAAGAAGCAATAACAAAGGACAACGTACCGGTTGGGATAAATGCTGTTGTTTATTTTAGAGTAGCCAGAGCAGAAGACGCAGTCTTGAAGATTGAAAACTATTCTTATGCAACCTCTCAATATGCTTTAGCCGCAATGAGAGATATGGTTGGCGGAGTAGAACTCGATACCCTTCTTACTGAAAGGGAAAGATTAGCCGCAGACATTAAACTGGTCGTTGACAAAGAAACAGATCCCTGGGGAATTGATGTTACGGCAATTAAAATGCAGGATATAGAACTACCAGCCGGAATGAAAAGAGCTATGGCGGCTCAAGCTGAAACCGAGAGAGAAAAAAGAGCCATTATTATTAAAGCCGAAGGTGAAGTAAAAGCTGCTGAAAACCTGCAAAAGGCTGCCGAGATTTTAGGAGTTGTGCCTGGAGGATTGTCTCTAAGAACCCTGGAGACGATAGATAAGCTCCAGCCCGATCCTTCAAAAACTGTCATTTTTGCTTTACCAGTAGAAATCCTTGAGGGGATAAAATCGTTGATTGCAGAAAGAAAGAAAGAAAAATAAATAATAGAAACATAAAAACAAAAGTCCCTTTTGATGGGGATTTTTGTTTTGAAAAAATTATTTATCTAATTTCTTTTAAAAATTCCTCGGCTAATTTTGCCGTATCGCCAGTGCTTTTATAAAAAGACTTCCAAACAACCACAATATCGGCATCATTAAATAATGCTCTTCGGGCTTCCTCAAAGGTGTCGCCCCCAGCAACGGCAATCATAATATCATAGTTGCTTTTTATTCTTTGAATCTCATGAAAAGGAATTTCTTTTTCTGGATTAAAAGCTTCTTCATCTACTCCTCGGTGTAAAATTACAACTTGGGGAGGTTTTTTTAATTGGCGGAGGACATTTAAAGGAAATTCAAAATTCATCATATCTATCATTGAATCTAAGCCTGCTTTTTCACAATCTTCGATAAAAGCATCTAATGTTTCGACTGGAGCATGCCCGAGAGCTACAGCTGCATTGGCTCCCCCCTCCCGGGCAATCTCAACCTCTCTTGTTCCTCGATCCATACATTTTAGATCGGCAACAATATAAGGGTTGAAAGTGCTTTCTGTATTTTTTTCTTCTCTACTTTTTTTTATTCTTTTGTCTAATTTTTTTGCCAACAACCCGACTAATCTCATCGAGCTAAAAGCTGGTGAAGCGGGAACGCCGGGAGGAGAACCAAAAATTCTTCCTTCCCACCAAGCTCTTATCGCTCTAATCCCTTTTACTCCAAAAGCTTTTATTAGAGGAGTCCCGGCCTCAATAATAATTCTTTTATCTAAGGGAATCTGGCTTATTATACTATGAGCTTCATTTAACGTACTGTTTAAGGCAATCTGAAGATATTTTTGTTTTTTATCTAACATATTCTTTTAGTATATCAAATAATGAGAGTAATTAAAAAACCGATAATTGAAAATAAAGCAATCGGTGGTAAGGCGGGAATTGCTTGACGAAATTTCTGGCTACTAAAGATGTAAAAACTAACTGAAAGGCCCACTACAGCAAAAATTGCAACAATAAAAGAATCGACGACTCCTTGAGAAATTAAAGAGGCGCTGAGAAGCAAAGGAAAAATAACGTCCCCTCCGCCTAGAATTAAAAATTGGCCGCCAAGTTTAATTTCCCCCAAGTTCTCTTTAAAACCATAAGGAGTTTGGGGGATAACTAAAGCTAAAATAGCTTTGTTTTCAATCATTTCTTTGGCCATTTTGACCATATGCTTGGTTTTATAAACGGCGATGAAATCATAAATAGAAAAAATAATTAAGAGAAAAACGACTGCCAAAGGAGTAAAAGTAACCCCCAAAGAACTTCCCACTCCAGCTATGGCTAAAATCATGCAAATATCCTGAATTAAAACCGAAGGTTTCTTTACCCACCACAAAACTAAAAAACCCATTAGGACGAGGGCTAAAATATCTGAAATCCAAATTTGCAAGAATAAAGAACCGCCAAAAAAAACAACGAAAATAAAAATTAACCTGAATATTGTTGATTTTTCTTTTTTAAGTTTTAAAAAACGGGAAATGAGGAAAAGGGAAAGGGTAGCCAAGAGGAAATAAATAATAAATTGTGGGGAAGAAACTTGAGGTAGGGTAATTTTTTGAACCGCTAAAATTTGGTTTATTCTAAAAGCGGCTGCGATTCCTAACCCTAAAGTTAAAATAAATAAAAAAATCTCGATAATAAAAACTTGCCGAGAATTTTTAATCAAGGCTGGGGTTATTTTCTCCTGCTTTTCTGTTTCGTTATCTTTTGGCATTTTTGGTAAATAAATCGGCTTGGCGTTCTATAAGCTAATCTTCCTTTTTTAGCTTGCTTTGAAGAATACTTTTTCATATTGAATTTTTTAATCTCCTTTGAGCTTTAATCTTTTCTGAAATTGAAATCTTGCTCCTTTGGATACCTTTTTCTAATAAAGCGATGGTCTGGTCTAAGGTCTCCCGATCAACCGGATAGGGAGTGGCGTCTTTTCCGCCATGAGCAAAAGAATATCTGGCTGGATCTTGATAAGATGGTTTAGCCCCATAAATTATTTCTGCCACCAAAGATAAAGCTCTAATTGTTTTGGGGCCGATCCCTTTTAGAGCTAAGAGTTTTTCAAAGTTTTCCGGGCTTTGCTCTCTAGCTAAAAAGATGGTTTTTTCTAATCTTTTTAAATCAAACTTCTCCTCTACTGTCCAAGTGGAACGAGGACGAGAGATGAATGAAAATTCATCGATCACTGGATGCCAATAAAACTCTTTATTCGGCAGTTCCATTAAAGTAAGATTTTTTGTTCTTTTTGCCTGAATTAAATTTAAATCCTTTAAAAATTTTTTAGGCTCTTCTCTGGCTAAACTGGTAGAAATTTCTCGGTTTTCACTGCTTTCTTTAGCAGTTAAATTCAGAGGTTTTACTTTAGCGCCAGAAATAATCCCTGAATGAGGTTCTTCAATAAAATTTTTAATCTTAGGAGAAAGCCAGTGGTAACGGCGAGCGGTTTGATTTTCGGCATTCATTCCCTGCTGGATAACTGTCCAGTTTCCGGATTTGCTGAAAAGAAAATTGTGTTGATAAATTTGATAACCATCTTGAATTAGAGAAGAATCGATCTTGGCGGCCATCTTGGAAGCATAAATTAAATCTGGAGCAAAAGAAAAACCTCGGGATATCCCGTAGGCCTCGATTTCTTTTGGAGTTTCTCTGGAAGTTCGCTTACCGCCACAGACGTAAATCCCTAATCTATCCTGGATATCAAAAAGAGCAGTTTTTACAGCACCAAGTGTGGTAGTGGTCAAACCGGAACTATTCCAGTCAAAACCAATGACGCACCCTAAACTCTGAAACCAAACCGGATCAGAAAACCTTTTTAATACCTCTTCTTCTCCCAGCTCTTCGGTAATGGCGATAATAATCCCCCGAGACAACCTTTTCATTCTTTCAAAAAGCCAGCGAGGGCAACGACCATAATCTAATGGGACTGTGGCAATTCCTGTTCTCATACTTTCATTTTACAAAAAAACCGCCCTCCCGCCCACTGTTTTAAGAGTCGTTTAAAGGTTTAGGAAATATACAAAGGGTTTTTCTATATTTTACGTCGTACTACTTATCTTGGGCGACAAAAAATCGCCAAAATTGGCGATAAATAAACCTTGTAAGACCTTTATGGACGAATAACTTCCTAAACTAAGAGCTAGATTCTTTTATTTAGAATATCCAACTGGTCATAGATATTTTTAAAATACAGTAAAAAAATATCTTTATCTTTTTTACTCAGAGGAATCGTATGGGCAATATTATTTCTAATATTAGCACACTCTTTCAGTCGCTGTGCTAACCAGTTT
>Ga0315551_10003854_pt1 | contig 10585 bp, 13 predicted proteins | sample SalMarSW160290MG_FD_203678 | JGI IMG/M metagenome (GOLD analysis project Ga0315551, IMG submission 203678) | Salt marsh sediment microbial communities from the Plum Island Ecosystem LTER, Massachusetts, United States - Salt Marsh Sediment SW1602-90 ... | reverse complement strand
TTTCCTTTGGATTATGCTTGCCCTTTTTCTGTTGTTCCCTTTTGCCTATATCCTTTTTTCCCTTATCACCCATATCTGTTTCTCCTTGCTTGAAAATGACTTGTGCCGGACTGTAGCACCGAATGTATGTCGTCAAGCGGTTTCAGACTTTTATGCTGATTTCCTAAGCTACAGTTTCCGAGTATCATACTACTACTAACTGATTCCATTTGACAAGGTTCGAAGCGAATGAGAACCCCTCTCCCCCTCAACCATCTTTATCCGCTAATTCGCTCAGCTGTCCTCTAAGTAGGAGGCCAGAGTTTAAGTCCATTGTTGCAGCCCAGCCAGCCTCTTTTTAGTATCCCCATCCTCTGGTATACCCAGGTCAACATCCTTCCAGAGTTCGAGGAACGCTGACACCGGGATTCCTAAGGTTTAGGATGCCAAGGAGCGTTTGGTAGCATTGAAGTAAACGGAACCAAAACAGCCATCAATTCGTCATATTAATCAGTATTCCGATGAAAATTAAAACAAGCTGAGAGCTTGAAAGTTGAAGTTCTCTTTAGTTTCTGTTTCTTATCGTTGCCTGTACTTATGTTTTTTCCTTTTTGTACATAAAAGCTTTCAGCAAGTCAAGTGGGATAGGGAAGACGATTGTTGAATTTTTTTCTGTTGCAATTTCAGCGAGAGTGCCCAAAAACCTGAGCTGAAGTGCCTGAGGGTTTGTTGAGATGATATCTGCAGCTTGATATTCACCTTCGGCATGTATAACCTTGGCTTTTCTTTCTCTTTCCGCTTCGGCTTGTTTGGCTATGGCTCTTTGCATATTTTCAGGAAGATCCACATGTTTCATTTCTACCAGCTGAACCTTGATTCCCCAGGGGCCTGTACGCTTATCGATGATTTCTTGGAGTCGAAGGTTGAGTTTTTCTCTCTCTGAGAGAAGATCATCGAGTTCAACCTCACCCAGTGTACTCCGCAATGTTGTCTGTGCAAGCTGTGAAGTGGCATAAAAAAAATCTTGGACTTCGATGACGGCTTTTTGGGGGTCCATAACACGAAAATACACAACAGCGTTGACTTTAACTGAAACATTATCTTTCTACTCGCCGTCGCCTCATTCACCCACGGGCAAGCCCGTGGAACTCTGCCCTTCGGGCCGTTTGGAACATCCGTTCCCAAGCTGAAGTTGATGCTATCCAGTTACTCATGGAAAAAGAGAAAAAGCGGATGCTCTCTTTCCTTAATTTCAAGAAAGACCTTCATGAGAAACTTGAGGAGTTGTTTAACATTGATTTCAGCGGTATGCTGGGAGGAAAAGAGCCAATGTGTTTTACAAGGGCTACATTTGAGGTGAAAGATTCAAAGTTAACCAGAAAGAAATTAGAACAGCTTCCTGATGTTGATTTAGCGGAAGAAAATCCTCCGCATTATGTATGGTTCAGACCCTATCCCAAAGGACACTGGAATCCAGCCAGCACTCTCCCGGGGACAGTCCAGATTCTCGCACACATTGACATGAATCCTGATAAAAATATTCTGAAGATGGAGACGAAAACCAAGAGTTGGATGCACGGGCTTATCAACTACATGGTGAAAACATTGGGTAGTGAGATATTACTTGTTGGTCTTGAATTTGAAGATCCGCTGAAGACTTTGAGAGGGAAATGAGACACAAGTCCAAGCCAGGTCCACAGATCCAAAATCTTGTTGCACTGTTAGCTTTCAGGTAGTAGTATATGATCGCTGGCAGTTGAAAAAAATCGCAAAAACGAAAAAATCAAAAAAAACTGGTAGCTAAAATTTAAAAGTGGATTATTTAAGTTTTAAAAGTGGACTAAATTTAGGTCTTCATTTTTAACTTTTTGGATACTTACTAACTTATTATCCCACCAGAATCTGATTTCTGCCAAGCCTGATTCTTTGTCGGGGATAATTCGTAGTTGAACAGTATCCCTTATAGGAACTCCAGGAATCCTAAATTTGAGATTATTGAATGATATTTTTCGATATGGGTTCACTACTCTCTCAGCTCTCAAAGAGAAGATATCTTTGCTTGAGAGGAAAGGTGGGGGCACTCGAAACTCTCTGAAGAGAGATCTCTTCTCATCAAGCGCTCTTTTGAATCTTAAATAGGGAATTTCCCCAGTTGTACTATGAACTTGATGATTGTTATAGCGTAAGACCTCCGCTTTGAGGAGTTCTCTGGCCTGGTCTATTGTCCTTACAGTCTCGCGAGCACAAGTCCTTACGATTCTATCCTGGAGCCAGCCATAGGGGCGTTCAACTTTGCCTTTGGCCTGGGGTGAGAGAGCATAAGTTATTTTCACCTGGCACTCTTGAAGCACTTGTTTCCACTGCGGATCGACTTCATCAGTAACCTTGTAGTGCTTCCGCCAGAAGGAGTCTCTTCCCTGGACAAAGCGAAAGATAGAATGACTATCTACATAATAGGCGTAGGGCAATCCATGTTTTAAGATGAGAGTCTCTATAGCCAAAATATGGTCCCAACTGGTCTCTGGCTCCACGAATTCAGCATAAAGGAGGTTACGGCTGTAATCATCGAGACTGGTGATTAAATGCCATTTCTCCTCCACATAAGGCGACCATTTATGAAAGGAAGAGTCATGTTGAATCAATTCGCCTACATAATTGGTCAGGACCTCGCGATCGTGAGCCTTTCTTTTAGGGCGAGGAAAGTAAAAGTTGTGTTTCTTTGCTCTATCTATGATGGTAGGTAAAGAGACTTTCTGTCGATATTTAATCCGAAGCTGATCCCTGATGTAGCTGTAGTTGTAGGATTTAATAGGCATGTCTCTATTTTCAATGAGGCTCCTTTCTATCCGCAATTCTTTGATAATATTGTGCTCGATCTCTTGATCTATCCTTCTGGGAGCGATCTTCCTCTGATAAGAGATGGAAAATTTTTCAGGATCCTCCCGATATCTTTTAAGTAATTCAAAGAACCGGCTGCGCTTTATCCCTAAGAGCTCTAAAATGTAGTGAATTTTGATTTCCTTAGAGATATACCTTTGTAAGAGTGATTTAACCTGCTGCTTAGGAAATTTCTTATGCAGATGTTTAGCCATGATTTAAAACCTCCTTTATCAAAGTGAGGTTAAATCATAGCAGTAACTTTAAAGATGGCGAGTCCACTTTTAAAATTTAAATCATTATAAAACTGTCCACTTTTAATTCTTAAATGACAACAGTCATCAAAAAGGTTGACAGAGAACGGCTTAATGGTTATAAAAAAAAAAGGAGGTTACTATGCTTTGGACAATCTTAGTCATACTGTTTGTTCTGTGGCTTGTGGGTCTTATTACGGCTCACACCTTCGGCGGCCTTATCCACATTCTTCTGGTCATCGCCGTGATCGTTCTTGTCGTCCGACTGTTACAGGGACGGAGAGTACTTTAGCGGGGAAAGCGCCAGAATGATTTGGCCGAAGGTCCGGGCCTCAAGACGGATATGGGGACTCCTCGTAGGTCTGGGGCTGATTACCCCCTGTCTTTTTTCCGCACAGGTTTTCAAATACCAGAAAATCAAGCCTGAAAAGGGATATTTGATCCAGACGGTGCCCTTCGAAAAATGGCTGGGAAGAAATTATTGCGGCCCGGCCTGCTTGACAATGGTCCTCAACTACTGGGATGAAACGCGATCCTTCAGCCAGCGGAAAATCACGGATGAGATCTATGATTCCGAAAATCAGGCAACCTATAATTCCGATCTGGTCTTTTATCCGCGAACCAAAGGATTTGATAGCTACTCTTTCCAGGGAAACCTGCAGATCTTGAAGGACGTGGTTGGGAAAGATATTCCGGTGATCGTTCTGACTAAAGCCATAAAACAGATCGCCAAAGGACACTACCGGGTGGTCATCGGTTTTGATGATGACGAGGGCCAGATCATCTTCCACGACCCCTATTTCGGAGGCCGGAATGCCATGACGTCCGAGGATTTCATGAAGGTCTGGGAGCTGGGAAAGGGGCGGAACCAGTCCCGGTGGATGATGGCCGTGGTCCCCGGTCAAAGCCCTTTCCCTTTTCCCGCTCTGCAAAACGACCCTCTGACCGCCATCAATCTGGCCACGGCTTATTACCGGAGGTCGGAATTCATGAAATCGAGGGAGCAGTGGGAAAAAGCCAAGGAATCCCTCAGCGAAGATCCCTATCCCCTGTACAGCCTGGCCATGGTCAGCATTAGAGAAGGCAAGGCCGAGGAGGCCGAGGATTATGCCCTTAAAGCCCTCAGCTTGGACGCAAAAAGCGCTTACGCCCACGATGTCCTGGGCCTGGCTTACGCCAGTCAGGGAAGGCTTGTCCAGGCGTTGCAGTCCCTCGGTCAGGCTCTCCGGCTTGCCCCTAGTGAGGAGTTTATCCGAACGCATTATCTGCAAGTCAGGGCCCTTTACATCGAAAGGGCCAGACTTGAAAACATTAAAAAAAAGGAGAATACGAATGAGAAAACAAGTTAAGATCTGGAGTGTCCTGTTGATGATCGTGTTGGTCTCTTCCTTTGCCGTCGCCCATCAAAAACCGGTGCTTCAACAGGAGGGCACGTCGCCTCAGTTGGTGATCAGTGGGCAAGACGTGATCACGGCTTCCGATGCAGGAGGAGGCTGGCTCTCCTCGAGGGATCTGCTCATCATTGCAGTCATCGGTGTTGCGGTCCTAGTGATCGCGTTGGTCCTTTAGCTTGAGCGTGTCCGGCAGCTAGTTTCTTGCGGAAGATCTGAAGAGGGCGTCCTCTCACAGGGGAGGACGCCCATTCTTACATTGCTTAAGGAAGAATAATTCCATGAAGCTTGTGGGTATTATTTTCATCGTTCTAGGAGTCTTGGCTCTGGTTTATCAGGGTATCCAATATACGAGCAAGGAGAAAATCCTTGATATCGGTTCCATCAAGGTCACAGCAACAGAGAAGAAGACCATCCCGCTGCCTCCGATCGTGGGCGGAGTTGCGATCGTCTCGGGTATCGCGCTGATCCTTGTGGAGCGCAGAAAGAAATAACGGAGTTTTCGCGGAGTCCGTTCCCGGCTGACCGGCGAGGCCGGGCGGTTTTCTTCTTTATGAGCAAGAAGGGAAAACGAACGGACAAGGAGGATGTTCATGCCGAAGATCGTTTTCATAGAGCCGTAGGCCCCGAATCTTCACATCTTTTCCCAGTTCCCCTTGCCGCGCGTGGGAGTCCTCATCCTCGGCACAATGATGAATCAACGGGGCTAGGACGTCGAAGTCTACGTGGAAGATCTTCGCCGGATCCGACCTCGTCGGCATCTCGACGATCACCTCGACGGCGCCCCGGGCTTACGCCATCGCTGACAAGGTCCGAACCATGGGGATCCCCGTCCTCATGGGTGGGCCGCATGTGACCTTTCTGGCAGAGGGATAAGAATTTGGTTTTTTATCTGGGGGGCATAACATGTATCTCTGTCCCGATTTTCCCATCCAATCATCGTGGGGAATTATAAATTTGGGCTCAAAGAATGTCAAGGACCACCTGGAGCGTGGCGGTGCGCTCCTGGAGCTTCGGGAGACACCGAAAGAGCCAGGAATCATGCAGACCTCTCCTTCCGGGCCAAGAGAAGGTCATAAAAAATACTCACTGCCGGCCTCGGCGGCCATCAAAACTTCCTGATAAGCGATGCGAGGCGGGGGAGGTTTGTCTGCGACGAAGGTCAGCTTCAGGTGGTTGAGGATGCGATCGACGACGGCATAGTCTGTGATGAAGGCGATGATGCGCAGCATCCTGGGGATGGTGAAGACCACCTGACTGTGAGGGACATTCAGCACAAGCTCCTCCCGCATCCACTCGGCCCACTCCTCAGGCGTTTGGCATGGCAAGAGGGGCAGAACCCTCTAGTGCGACAGGAGAACATCAATAACCTCTATTCCCCACACGAAGGACAGCGGATGCGGGCAAACCCGCAGCGCGGGTTGCCGCACTCGAGGTAGCGCTCTACTACCTCCTTGATGATGGGCCGGAGAAATCCGTACTCCTTCTCGAAGCAGCTCTCGTACTCGGAGAGAAACCGGTCAAAATGGTGAAAAAGCACGCGGTAGAGGACGGTGCGCTCCGGATGACGAGGGCGATAGATTCCCGGCATAGCAGGAAGAATGACGCAAAAAATCGGCCGAGAGTCTCGAAAAATCTGAAACAGTTTAGCTATCAATATGTTGATCTCCCTGAGGGGAGTTTTGCTAGAGCATTGGGAGATAAGATTTCTTTAAAGAAGACCAATGAGCGCCTGTGCCGGCAGTTAAGGAAAGTCTGGTTGGGGTTAAGACTTACCGATGCTCTTTTGCGGATAGGAGCCGAGAGGATTGGAGAGTCGAGTCTTTTGGTGCTGGATATCTCGGATTTGAGTAAGAAGTATGCAGAGAAGATGGAGTACATGGGGAGGGTGCGGTATGGGAGCGAAGCGGTGCTGGCCAACGGGTACTGGATGTTGAATGTGGTCGGGACTGAGGTAGGAGAGACGGGGATTATTCCGCTTTAGATCAATTCATCTTGATTGTATCCAAACATTATACCTATAGCTAAATTGGCATATCTGAATTTTTTTGTTAGGATGCAGGCTGTAAGCATTCCTTGTTAACCGTCAAATGCTTTGGGAACATCTCGCCGGTCTTCTAAGTTATGATTTAACATTTTCATCTTGAGCTTAATTGCCATTAATGAGTTGCTCTTCGGTTTCGTCTTTCAACTTGTCCCCTTTCACGAAATGAAAATATTTTTCTCTAGAATTAATAATCTGCTCTGATTATCTCTAAATCGCTGGCACAGCAGGGATAACAATTCATAAAACGGACCATAATGAAGTATCGGGCCACATAGGATGGTGGAGGCCGTTCGGCCTGGAAGCTGAGCTTCTGGCAACAACAAGCTGCACTCTCCAGCCCTTTTTTTAAGTGTCAACAGGAGTTACCGGTGAAGAGGCTCTCCTGACAACTTCAATAGTCAGGGATAAAAGGACTCTGGAGGGTCAATCAGATGAAATTTTTCCATTCAAATTAAGACTGGATTCTCAGTTTATTCACTTAGGCTGAAGGCCTGAAAAAATTGTTCCATCTCTAAGCCTCATGATTTATTGTTTGAAATTTCCATTAAATTTTTTCTGAAATTCTAAATGTTCATCGCAGATAACGACCAAGCTCACCTGCCGCTATGGAGCGTAGCGGAATAGCGGTCAGGTGTAGCGCCTTGTTATACCGCGTCGAGCAGCGATAGATATATCTGCCCGCTCAGCTACGACGGCTTTCCGTTTTTACGTGGTGGAGCAGCACCGGACGCCCGAACAAGGCGATGAGCACCAGTAGCCCGAGGAAAACGAGTGCCAGCGGGTCAGTTCGAATCAAGCGAACAATAAGGACAACTGAAGCACTGGTCCCGGCCAGGGCACCCAATCCTGTCACGGTCCGCACGCCTGCCCGCTGATGAAAAGCAAGTCCGCACACAACGGCAAACGTGAATAGAAACGCTAGGCTGGCGGCCTCAACGAGGGTGGTGAGCGTTCCCACAGCGGCAAGGACCGCTGCCGCCGTACCTAGTCCGATTACAGCCCGATCCGGTATGCCCTTTGTATTCTTGTGATCCAGTGCGGCCGGTAACTCCCCATCCTCGGCCACCCTGTACGCGAGACGTGCTGTGGCAAAAAGCGTGGCGTTGATGGCCGAGCCGGTGGAAAACGCCGCGGCAATCGTGACGACAACGAGGCCAACGGTTCCGAACGCCTGCCGCCCCGCGATGGCCAGCGCGACCTCCTTGTGCCGCACTACCTGGTCCGCTCCGATCAGCATGGCCGTACCAAGGGCAACGCTGATGTAAACAACGATCACAACGACGATCGCCGACAACACCGCGCGGGGCAGCGTCTTCTGCGGGGTATCGATGTCCTTGTAGTCATAGGTCAGCAGTTGAAAGCCCTCGTAGGCCATGAACACGGACGCTGCACCGAACAGCGCTGCGCTGATCCCGGAATCCGGCACACCCCGCGAGAGCATCGGGGGATCCCACTGTGCAAGCCCCCAGCCGGCCAGCCCCACAAGCACGACCAGCTTGAACCACACGAGAAACACCTCGACGCCGCCAGCCTCGCCGACGCCCCGCAGGTTTAGCCCAATAAACAAAGCCACGATGGTAATGCCAGCCACACGCGGGAACCATGGCCCGAGACCCACGACATGCCCGAGATACTGCCCGAAGGTGAAGGCATACACCGCATTTGTGAGCACGTACCCGACGATGAGCACCCACGAGAGGCTACCGGCGAACCCCTCTGCATTGATCTCGCGGAGAAAAGTGAACGCTCCACCCCCTTCGCCGTAATAGGCGGCCAGTTTCACGTAGCTATACCCTGCGGCCAGTGCGATGAAACCCGCGGCGGCGAAGCTGAACCATGCCAATGCACCGGCTATTGCTATAACCACACCGAGTGTCGAGAAGATACCGCCGCCGATCATGCCGCCAACGGCCATTGACCATGTCGCGTTGAAGCTGAGCTTGGATTCAGTCTGAGTCATGTTAACGGTCTACCAAGTATCAAGGAGCGGTATAACGCACCGCATAACCAGTCAAAAAGGCCGGGTCGCAAGACATGAAGACCAACAATAATGTTAGCCCCGGCTTTTTTTGGTCTGCGTTCATGCGATTGTTCGCAATCTCTCAATTCTCGTTCTTAAATCTGGCTTACTTTTTGGTTTTTTCCTTAATTCCTTTCTTTCCTCCAGTCATCGGACCTTGACCAGGGCTATTGCCCTTGCCCTTACCTTTACCATGACCGTCTTTCGGTCCCTGACCTTTTGGTCCAGTTCCATCTTTATTTGGCATCTTAATCACCTCCTTCCTGCTGGCGAACGATAGCGACCGCTAATTTGTCGTCGCCTGAATCCGCCTTGTTGGCTGATCTTACCTTTCTATTGAGCTTTACCTTGGTCCGCTACAGCCTTCGTTGCTTGCGCCACAGATTCTGAATTCCCCAAATAGTAATGTTTGATAAGCCGCAGCTCCTTATCCAGCTCATATACCAACGGTATTCCGGTAGGAATATTCAGTGTAACAATGTCTTCGTCTGAAACATTGTCGAGATACTTCACCAGTGCCCGTAGGCTGTTGCCGTGAGCTACGATGATCGCTCTTTTTCCCGCTTTGATGGTAGGTGCAATAGATCCGTGCCAATAGAGCAAAAAAGGGATAAGAATTTGGTTTTTTATCTGGGGGGCATAACATGCATCTCTGTCCCGATTTTCCCATCCAATCATCGTGGGGAATTATAAATTTGGGCTCAAAGGATGTCAAGGACGACCTGGAGCGTGGCGGTGCGCTCCGGATGACGTGGGCGATAGATTCCCGGCATAGCAGGAAGAATGACGCAAAAAATCGGCCGAGAGTCTCGAGAAATCTGAAACAGTTTAGCTATCAATATGTTGATCTCCCTGAGGGGAGTTTCCACACGAATACGCTTGGGCTTCGCATGTTTTACTTTTTTTCTACAGATCTGTATTTAAAAGCTTATGTGCAGTGGAACGACGACAAATATTATAACGCTGGGAAGGAGAAGGTCGTCAACGACATTCTGCTGCGATGGATCTATTCACCGGCATGCAACCTCTATCTGGTTTACAATGATGGAAGATTGATCGGGCCAGGGAATAATGAGATCATCAATCGGACATTGATTGTCAAGGTCACTTATTTCTGGCGCAAGTGACCCTCCACCTCCTTTAGGTCTTTGATCCTGTTTCTTTTAATGACTTCCTGCAGGTGGGTTTGATGAATCAAGCCCCTACAGTTTTTTTATTCTTCTTGTGTAATCATGGATAAAATATCGTCCAAGAAAGCTTGAACAGATAACTTCTTAGCCCATACTGAGAAATAGCCCGTATCCAATTCTTTCTGGATCTCAAAAACACCTAAAGCATCATCAAAATGTTTTTGGATTTCTGACCCTTTGAACCAATCTAACTTTTTTAGAATGACATCTTCTGGAGTGCTGAAGAAAATCCTTCTGCCAGAATAGACATGTCTCTGCCTTCTCTCGAATCTCTTTCTATCGAATTCGTCATTTTTCAGCAGCCAAAAATCAACTTTTATACCTGAATCAAAATGTATAATATCAAACATGTTGCGATTTTCAATTGCATATTGAATGGCCTCCAGACTGACATAAAACTCCTCTTCAAAAATTGTCACAAGATTCGATACGTTTTTCTCCTCTATCTCCACAACCATATCAAAATTATGGGTTAGTCTTGGCTTTCCGTAGAAAATGCTGGCTATCCCGCCCGTAATCATGTAGGGAATACGGAGTTGGTTGATTTTATCTATGACTCTTATCAGTAAATCTTCCTGTACCATATCCAAACCTCTTAAACAGCATTTTCTTGAGGTCTGTATCGGAAATGCCTGCGTTTTGTTCGAGTATACTTTGTCTGCAGAGATTAAGCGCTAATTCATAAAGCTCAAAGGCTGTTTTGAGCCTTTTTTCCCCAGTCATTTCTCTTAGGATTTTAATATAAATAAGCTCTGTTTGTGGACATTTTTTTAGGTATTCTGAGATATTTTGGGCTGCTGATCTGTCCTCTATTTTATGCTTGTATT
>Ga0315551_10003852_pt1 | contig 10590 bp, 8 predicted proteins | sample SalMarSW160290MG_FD_203678 | JGI IMG/M metagenome (GOLD analysis project Ga0315551, IMG submission 203678) | Salt marsh sediment microbial communities from the Plum Island Ecosystem LTER, Massachusetts, United States - Salt Marsh Sediment SW1602-90 ... | reverse complement strand
CCCATTTTATATCTTTTCCCACCCACCACCCTTGATGTAGGGCTAAAGCCCTTTTTGCCCCCACCCCATTTAAGGGAATTTTAAAGGCACAGCCTTTGAGGGCGGGAGGGTGGGACGCAAAACAGCCGCTTTTAGCCGTCCTTTCCCCTCTATAAAATAAACAAATTACCCCCTTACTTTAGTAATAGCCATAAAGAGTGAGAGGGTTTGACAGTAGTGGAGTGCAGTTGTAGACTTTAAGCCAGGAGGGAAAATGGACTCTTTAAAGTCTACCGACCCCGAAATCAGCCGCGCCCTGGAACTGGAGGCAAAACGCCAGCGGGAGACAATAAATCTTATCGCCTCGGAGAACTACGCCAGCCGGGCGGTACTCCAGGCCGAAGGCTCGTTCCTAACCAACAAATACGCCGAGGGCTACCCCGGCAAACGCTACTACGGTGGCTGTGAGAATATGGATATAGTAGAAGACCTGGCCATCCAGCGGGCCAAGGACCTGTTTCATGCCGGGCATGCCAACGTCCAGCCCCACAGCGGAGCCCAGGCTAACATGGCGTCATACTATGCCCTACTGGAATACGGCGACACGGTAATGGGCATGAGCCTGGCTCACGGCGGCCACCTCACCCACGGGGATAAGGTGAGCTTCTCCGGAAAGTCCTATAATTTTATACACTACGGGGTTAACCGTGAGACGGAAAGGATGGACTACCCGGAGATAGAGAGGCTGGCCAAAAAGCATAAGCCCAGGTTGATTGTGACCGGCGCCAGCGCCTACCCCAGGATTATCGATTTTGAGCGCTTCCGGCAAATCGCCGACCTGGTTGGAGCCAAGCTACTGGTTGATATGGCTCACATCGCCGGTATGGTAGCGGTGGGCTTACACCCCACCCCCATCCCCTACGCCGAGGTAGTCACCTCAACCACCCACAAGACGCTGCGCGGCCCCCGCAGCGGCTTTATCCTCTCCCGAAAAGAGCTGGCTCCGGCCATAGACGACGCCGTCTTCCCCCGGATGCAGGGAGGCCCTCTGATGCAGGCTATCGCTGCTAAAGCGGTCTGCTTCTGGGAAGCGATACAGCCGGGCTTTACCAACTACCAGCGGGCGGTGCTGGATAACGCCCAGGTTTTAGCCGCCGGGCTACAGCAAAACGGACTGCGCTTAATCTCAGGTGGCACCGATAACCACCTGGTCCTGGTCGACCTCACCGAGACCGGTATCACCGGCCGCCAGGCCGAGGAGGCTCTAGGCACCGCCGGCATTGTCGTCAACCGCAATACTATTCCCTTCGATAAGCAGCCTCCCAGAATCACCGGCGGCATCAGGCTGGGCACCCCGGCGGTGACCACACGGGGCTTCGGCAAGGAGGAAATAAAACAAATCGCCGCCATGATTATAAAAATTCTTACCAATATTGATAATCCCAAAATTAAAAAGGAGGTGAGAGAGGAGGTCAGTCAGATGTGCTCTCGCTTCCCGGTACCCGGCATTGATGACTGATATCAGGCGCTATTAATGCTATAATAAAGGAGGTGATTAACGTGAGGACGAAACTAGCCATAGGAATAGGAGCGGTAGTACTGGTGCTGGTCATCGTTTTCTGTGTCTTGCCCCTCAAGCAGGTAGCCTACGGAGCCACGGAGGACTATCAAGCCTCCGAGACCTACTACACCTCAGAGCCCTATACCGAACGAATACCGTACGTAGTTAATGAGCCGCATTCCGTCCAGGTACGGTATACCGAAGAGGAGCCCTACACGGTCTGGCAAAACATTATTGAAGAAGGCACTGGTAAAATAATTGGTCGTGAGGCAATTACCAAATACCGAACGGTAGTCAAGTACAGAAGTGAGGTAGTATACGGGCCGGTCACCAAATACCGGGAGGTGACCCTGTACAAAGACGCCGCCGGGCAGACGCAGGTATGGCAGGAAAGACCGGCAACACAGTACAAGAAGGTCTCCCTGCTGGAAGCCCTTATAGCCTATTGATTTTACGCAAAGAGAGGTAAGAGCCTATGGATGAGCTGAAGGTATTCACCGGTAACGCCCACCCCCTCCTCGCCCAGGAGGTAGCCGAATACCTGGGAATACCGCTGGGCAGGTGCGAGGTATTCGAGTTCAGCAACGAAAACATCTTTGTCCGCATCCTGGAAAACGTGCGCCAGAGGGATACCTTTGTTATCCAGCCAATATGCTCGCCGGTTAACCGAAGTCTGGTCGAGTTGCTGATTATGCTCGATGCCCTTAAAAGGGCCTCGGCGGGGCGTATCACCGCCGTCATCCCCTACTACGGTTACGGCCGCACCGATAAGAAAGACCAGCCCCGGGTGCCGATAGCCGCCCGCCTGGTAGCCGACCTGCTAACCGTGGCCGGTGCCAACCGGGTGCTGACGGTAGACCTGCACGCCGCCCAGATTCAGGGCTTCTTCAATATACCGGTTGATGAACTGACAGCTGAATTCCTGCTCAGCGACTATTTTAAAGAAAGAAAATTAAAAGACCTGGTGGTGGTTGCCACCGATATCGGCATTACCAAGCGGGCGCGCGATGTGGCCACCCGGCTCAACGCCCCCCTGGCTATCATGGAAAAGAGGCGGTTGGGCAATGACGACCAGACGGAGACAATCAATGTCATCGGCGAGGTGGAGGGCAAGGTGGCGCTTACCGTAGACGACGAAATAGACACCGCCGGCTCTCTGCTGGGCGTTATCTCGGCGCTGGAGAAGCGGGGGGTCAAGGAGGTATATGCCTGCTGTACCCATCCTATATTCTCCGGTAAGGCCATCACCAGGATAGCCTCCTGTCCGGTCAAGGAGGTAGTAGTTACCGATACCGTTCCGGTTTCCGGTGACAAGAAACTGGATAAGATTACCGTTTTACCCATAGCCCCGCTGCTGGGTGAAGCCATACACCGCATCCACACCGGACTATCCATAGGGGCTATGTTCGAACAGGGGTGAGCGATGTTTAAGTGGTTGGGCGGACTGGTTGACTCCAACGAGAAGGAGCTCAAGCGGCTACAGCCTCTGGTAGAAACCATAAATCAGCTTGAGCCTGAATTTGAAAAACTTTCTGACGATGAGCTTGGCGCCAAGACCGACCAGTTTAAGGCGCGACTAGCCAGCGGCAGTTCTCTGGACGAGCTTCTGCCCGAAGCCTTTGCCGCCGTTCGTGAGGCGGCCAAACGCACTATAGGACTGCGCCATTTTGATGTCCAGCTCATCGGGGGCATCGTCCTGCACCAGGGCAAAATCGCCGAGATGAGAACCGGCGAGGGCAAAACCCTGGTGGCCACCCTTCCCCTTTATCTAAACGCCCTTACCGGCCAGGGGGTTCACCTGGTCACCGTCAACGACTACCTGGCCAGGCGAGACCCCTACTGGATGGGGCCGGTCTATCATGCCCTGGGTTTAAGCGTGGCCAGCATCTACCCCATGCAGTCTCCCGACGAGCATACCCCCGCCCTATTCTACGACCCCGAATTTGATTCCGGGGACAGCCACTGGCCCCACTTCCGCCCCATCCCCCGTAAAGAGGCCTACCAGGCCGATATAACCTACGGCACCAGCGCCGAGTTCGGCTTTGACTACCTGCGGGACAACATGGTCAACGACCTCTCCCAGTGCGTCCAGCGCCCCTTAAACTACGCCATCGCCGACGAGGTAGACTACCTGCTCATCGATGAAGCCCGCACCCCGCTCATTATCAGCGCCCCCGATGTGGAGGCGGGGCAGAGGTACCAGCTGTTCGCCCGCCTTGTCCCCAGCCTGAAGAAAGAAGCGGACTACACCGTCGATGAGAAGAGCCGCACCGTCAGCCTGACCGACACCGGCATCACCAATATGGAACGGATGTTGAAGCGGGAAGGGCAGCTAAAGGCACCCAATCTCTACGACCCGGCCAATGCCGACCTGCACCGCTACCTGAGAAATGCCCTCAGTGCCAGGGAAACATACCGCCGCGACCGGGAATACGTGGTCAAGGACGGGCAGGTTATCATCGTTGACGAGTTCACCGGCCGGCTGATGCACGGTCGGCGCTACTCGGAAGGCCTGCACCAGGCGATAGAGGCCAAGGAGCGGGTCAAGGTTCAGCAGGAAAGCCGCACCTACGCCACCATCACCATCCAGAACTACTTCCGCATGTACGGCAAGCTGGCGGGCATGACCGGCACCGCCCTCACCGAGGCCGAGGAATTTCACAAGATATATAAGCTTGAGGTGGTGGTCATTCCCACCCATAAGCCGATGGTCCGCCAGGACTTCCCCGACCAGATTTACAAGGACGTAACATCCAAGTTCAAGGCGGTAGCGCGTGAGATAGAGCAGATGAGCAAAGAGGGACGGCCGGTGCTGGTGGGCACGGTATCTATCGAGAACTCGGAATATTTAAGCGACCTGCTCAAGAAAAAAGGCATCCCCCACCATATACTCAACGCCAAGCAGCACGAAAAAGAAGCCTATATCGTCGCCCAGGCCGGCAAGCCGGGAGCGGTAACCGTGGCCACCAACATGGCCGGGCGCGGCGTTGACATCATACTGGGGGGAAAACCCGGGGACGGAGAGGACAAGGACTGGCAAAAGGAGCACGAAAAAGTCGTCGGGCTGGGCGGACTGCACATCATCGGCACCGACCGCCACGAGGCCAGACGGATTGACAACCAGCTCCGGGGCCGCTCAGGCCGGCAGGGCGACCCGGGCAGCTCCCGCTTCTATGTCTCTCTGGAGGACGAAATCGTCAGACGCTTCGGCGGCGACCGGATTAAGGGCTTTATGGAGTGGGCGGGCATGGACGAGGATACCCCGGTTGAGAATGCGCTGGTGAATAAATCCATAGAAGGCGCCCAGGTCAGGGTAGAGGGCTATAACTTCGATATCCGCAAGCACCTGGTGGAGTATGACGACGTGGTCAACCACCACCGGGAGCTCATCTACGGCGAGCGCAAAAAGATAATAGGCGGTGCCGACCTCAAAGCAAATATCCTGTCCATGGTCGGTGACGAGATTAAGAATATAGTGGCCGTTCACACCGCCGATGAGCACGGCGAGGGCTGGGATGCCGACGGCCTAATCGGAGAAGTCTCCAAAATCTTCCCCGTTCCTCCAACATTAAACGCCGAAGCCATCTCCCGGATGAAGCCCGGGCAGATTGAGGAAAAGCTATTAGAGCTGTCGCAGCTGCTCTACGAGGATAAAGAGAAGGAGATTGGCCCCGAGAACATGAGGGCGGTGGAGAGGCTGTTGATGCTGCGCATCATAGACATGCTCTGGGTAGAGCACCTGACCATGATGGAGCACATGCGCCAGGGGATAGGGCTGCAGGCGGCCGGGCAGCGAGACCCGCTGGTCGCCTACAAGAGAGAGGGGCACAACCTTTTCCAGAACCTGCTCTCCACCATCCAGCATGATGTGGTCCACTCCATATACCGCGTCGTCCGGCGGGAAGCCCCCCCCAAGGCCCCCGCGCCGGTTCAGGCCGGGGGCGACGGCCAGAAGCAGAGGCTCAGGGTCGGCGGCAAAAAGATAGGCCGGAACGACCCCTGCCCCTGCGGCTCAGGCAAAAAATACAAACACTGCTGTGGAAGGTGAAAAATGTGGAAGAGAAGGCTTGTTGAAGACGTAACTTTTGGCCTTGCCCAGGAGGTTGCCCTACGGCAGCGCTACCAGAAAGACGGCTTTGGGCTGGAAAGTGCCTTTGGCAGTGAACGGCAGGCCAGGGCCCGGATAGAAGAGCTCAGGCGGAAATTCGGCCTGGCCGAAGCTGATATTCGACTGATACAGAACATCGCCAAGGCAGGTGGCCAGGAAAGGGTAACCTGGCAAATCTACGCCAAATCCGGCAAAGGGGTAAAGGTCTTTTTACCGGACAGCGGCTAGATAAGGCTAACCCCCATGAACAACCAGGAAATAGCCGCCGTATTTGATGACATCGCCCAACGGCTGGAGCTCAAAAAGGACAATATCTTTAAAATCAGGGCTTACCGCAGGGTCGCCCGCTCCATCGAGCAACTGCCGCTGGAGGTAGGGCAGCTGGCTAAAGAGGATAGACTCAAAGAAGTCCCCGGGGTGGGAGAGGCAATCGCCAGGAAGATTACCGAACTTATAACCACCGGCAGGCTGGAATACTACGAAAAGCTAAAGGCCGAATCCCCCCAAGAGTAATACAACATGACCGAAGTACCCAATCAACCACAATCTGCCCCAACTAACAATGCCGGGGCCATAAAACACCTGGAGCAGGCTATCGCCGGCGGCCAGCACTGGTATATCGCCCTGCTCGAAGCTATCGGGCTTTGGACTCAAAACGAGGAAACCGTTAACGGCCGCCACTACCAGTACCTCATTGACGGCCAGGCCTTCGACTGGCTGCTGCTGGCGGAGCGGCTCTGTCAGGCGGTGGATGACCTCCTGCCCGAAGAAGAGAAAATGGCCCTCCTCTTCCACGGCCAGCCGCCGCTCAAGTTGAGCACGGAGCAGTTCAAGGCGCTTATCGGCGGCACCAAATACCGCCAGTATCTCAACTATTTCTACGGCGTCACCGTGGAGGAAGCCCTGGTTCTGGCGGTTCAGGAAGAGGTGCGCAAGGAAAAGCGCACCCTGGGCTATAATAAGGAGCATAATCTCACCGACGAGGTCTACCAGCGGATATACGGGGCAGCCAGAGCGGTGCTGCTCAAGAGCTTTCGGCGGGAGAAGGGTTACCCCCGGCTTAAGAACATCAGCCTGACCGAGCTAAAAGAGTTCAGCTACTGGCTGTTCAACTACCGGCTCAAAAACTGCGATAAGGCCAGGATTGCCAGCGATACCAAGAAGGCGCTGGAGCGATTGTGGGCTAATGGGTCCGCCCAGGGACTGGTAGCCACTGAGATTGAACTCTAGCCGAGTCTATCCAGACTTTGCTTTAGCCTTCCTAGCCTGTCTTTTCTCTCTGCCAGCTTATCCCGCTCTTTAGCCACCACCGCCGGCGGCGCCTTGGTCAGAAAGGCTTTATCTTCAAGCCTGCCCTCAAGGCGGGACACCTCGGCCCGGCTCCGGGCTATCTCCTGCTCCAGCCGCTTCTTTTCCGCCACCGGGTCAACCATGCTCTCCATGGGTATGATTACCTCGGAACTTCCCAGCACCAGCGCCAGGACATTCTCAGTCGGTGCATCCTCCCGGCTCTCAAGAAAACTGACCGGCCTGGCCTTAGCCAGCGTCCCAATCGCCGGAGAGTAAACCTTGATGGCCGGGGTAAGCTCGCCGGCACAGACCTGCGCCTCGACCCACCTGTTGCTCTCCACCCTGTGTTCGGCACGGGCGTTGCGGATGGCGTGTATAATCTCGATGACGGCCTCCATCACCCGCTCCGCCTTCCGGTCAATAGCCTTTTTGTCGGCCTCGGGGTAAGCGGCAATCATTATGGAATCATGCCCCTGCCAGCCGGCGGGCAAACGCTTTCTCAGGCTCTGCCACAGCTCCTCGGTGACGAAGGGCATAAAGGGGTGCAGCAGCCGCAGCGAGCTCTCCAGCACGTGAACCAGCACCGGCAGGGGCGACGGCCCTTCCCCGGCACCGAGGCGGATCTTGGCAAACTCGATGTACCAGTCGCAGAACTCGCCCCAGAGGAAATCGTGGAGCTGCCGCTGGGCTTCGCCGAACTGGAAGTTAGCCATCAGTCTGGTCACGTTGGCGGTGGTGCCGCTCAACCGGCTCAGTATCCAGCGGTCTTCCAGCGTAATCGTGTCCTGCTTAACTTCAACGTCAGCGCCCGTCTCAATGCTCCTGACCACGAAACGGGTGGCGTTCCAGAGCTTGTTGGCGAAGTTTCGGCCGGCTTCCAGCCGGGACGGGGTCAGCTTGATATCGTTGCCCGGCGATATATCATTGGTCAGGGCAAAGCGCAGGGCATCGGTGCCGTATTTAGCTATAGTGTCAAGGGGGTCAACCACGTTGCCCCTGACCTTGCTCATCTTCTCCCCCTTCTCGTCCCGCAGCAGCCCGTGGAGATAAACGGTGCTAAAAGGTATATCGCCGGTGTCCTCCAGCCCCATCATAATCATCCGGGCCACCCAGAAGAAGAGGATGTCATAGCCGGTCTCCATCACCGTGGTGGGGTAGAAATAGCCCAGGTCTTCGGTATCATCGGGCCAGCCCAGGGTGGAGTGGGTCCACAGCGCCGAGCTGAACCAGGTATCCAAGACATCGGGGTCCTGCTCTATACTGGACGAACCACATTTACTACAGGCTTTGGGCTCATCAACCGCCACGGTGACCTCACCGCAGTCTTGGCAGTACCAGACCGGTATTCTGTGCCCCCACCAGAGCTGGCGGCTGATGCACCAGTCGCGGATATTCTCCATCCAGTTGAGGTAGACCTTGGTAAAACGCTCCGGAATAATATTGATGCGCTTAGTCTGCACCGCCTCTATAGCTGGTTCGGCCAGAGGTTTGGTATTGATAAACCACTGCTGGCTGGCTATCGGCTCGATAATCGTCTGGCAGCGCATGCAGTGCCCCACCGAATGCCCGTAGGGCTCAATCTTGACCAGCAGCCCCTCTTTTTCCAGGTCATCAAGTATCGCCTGGCGGCAGTGAAAACGGTCAAGCCCGGCATACGGCCCGGCATTCTCGTTCATGGTCACGTCCGGGTGCAGTATATTGACCAGGGGCAGATGGTTACGCTGGGCCACCTCAAAGTCCACCGGGTCGTGGGCGGGGGTAATCTTTACCGCCCCGGTGCCGAACTCGGGGTCGACGGCCTCATCGGCGATAATGGGTATCACCCGCTTGACCGCGGGCAGGATGACCTTTTTGCCCACCATCGCCTTGAACCGCTTGTCCTTAGGGTTAACGGCGACGGCGGTATCACCCAGGATGGTCTCGGGGCGGGTGGTGGCCACGGTGATGAACTCTTTGCTCCCCTCCAGGGGGTAACGGACATAGTACAGGTTGCCCTGGATATCCTTGTGGTCGGTCTCCAGGTCGGAGAGGGCGGTGGCGCAGCGGGGGCACCAGTTGATGATCCGCTCCCCCCGGTAGATTAAACCCTTTTCAAAAAGGCGGACAAAGGCGGTGCGCACCGCGCGGCTCGGCCCCTCATCCAGGGTATAGCGCTCCCGGCCCCAGTCGCAGGAAGCCCCCAGCCGCTGGTGCTGCCGGGCAATCATCTGGCGGCGGCTCTCCGCCCACTGCTTTATTCTGGCCTGAGTCTTCTCCCGGCCCAGCTTATGGCGGTCGACCCCCTCTCTGGCCAGCATCTGCTCGACCACCACCTGGGTGGCGATGCCGGCATGGTCGACGCCGGGCAGCCAGAGGGTAGGCTCACCCATCATCCGGTGCCACCTTATCATAATATCCTCTAAAGTGGCGGTTAACGCGTGGCCGATGTGAAGCTCGCCGGTGACGTTGGGCGGGGGCATGATGATAACAAAGGGCTTCTTTTTGGGGTCTATTTTGGGGGTGAAATAACCTTTATCCAGCCAGAACTTATACCATTTCTGCTCGACTTTACCCGCCTCGTAGGCTTTGGGCATCTCATCTTTTGGTGCTTCGGCCATAACTTTCTTTCTAGAACCTCACCCCCTGTATCCCCCTCTCCTTACAAGGAGAGGGGGAGGAGGTTTTTTAAAAGAGGGGGCTTCGCCCCCTCAAACTCCCCCTCCTCGTGGGGTGAGGATAGATTGCCATACAACCCGCTTACTTCTTCTTCCCCAGCAACCCCACCACCCTGTCCAGTATCTTATCGGCTGCCTCCCGCTTGCTCATCAGGGGCAGGCTTTCCGCCTTGCCCTTTTTATCAATCAGGGTCACCTTATTGGTGTCAACGCCGAAACCGCTTTTCTTATCGGTAATATTGTTGGCCACGATTAGGTCGAGCTTTTTCCCGGCCAGCTTCTTTCTGGCATTGGCGACCAGATTATCGCTCTCGGCGGCAAAGCCCACTTTAATAAACTTCCCCTTGACCTCGCCCAGGATATCCGGCGTCCTCACCAGCTCCAGGGTCAAGTTCGGGCTGTCTTTCTTAATCTTGGACCTGGCTGTGGTCTTGGGCTGGTAGTCGGCCACCGCCGCCGCCATAAGCAGGGCGTCGGCCTTGACCACCGCCTTAGCCACCGCCCGCTTCATCTGGGCGGCGGCCTCCACCGGGACAATCGTTACACCCTCCGGCTCGGGCAGCGAAGAAGCGGTAACCAGGGTTACTTTAGCCCCCCTGTCCCGCGCCGCCTCGGCCAGAGCGTAGCCCATCTTGCCCGAAGAGGGGTTGCCGATATATCGCACCGGGTCAATATACTCCCGTGTGCCGCCGGCGGTAACCACCAGGCGCCTGCCGGCCAGGTCGGCTCTAGCACCCAGTGCCCCCTCGATGGAGGCTATAATTTTTTCGGTATCAGCCAGACGCCCCCACCCCACCTTGCCCGAGGCCATCCGGCCGTAACCGGGGTCAACGATAATAAAGCCCCTGGCTTTAAGCCTGGCCACGTTCTCCTGGGTGATTGGATTGGCAAACATGTCGACATCCATCGCCGGGGCAACGATAACCGGCGCTTTGGTCGCCAGCACGGTCAGGCTGACCATATCGTCAGCGATGCCGACGGCCATCTTGGCAATAATG
>Ga0315551_10003851_pt1 | contig 10590 bp, 9 predicted proteins | sample SalMarSW160290MG_FD_203678 | JGI IMG/M metagenome (GOLD analysis project Ga0315551, IMG submission 203678) | Salt marsh sediment microbial communities from the Plum Island Ecosystem LTER, Massachusetts, United States - Salt Marsh Sediment SW1602-90 ... | reverse complement strand
GAATATCCTTTCCGAGTTCTTCCCTTGCCTTGCCAAGTCCTCTGAAACAGTGTGGTAAGTCGTATCTCTGTAGTTTATGTAACTCTGTGAAAGGGATGTATTCGAATAGCCATTGGCCCCCCACATACAGAACCAGTTCACGCCGACAGTATATTCGGTTGTATCCAGGCCGCCGTAAAAACTTTCTTTATCTTCGAGGGCGTCTTCTTTTTCGGTCCCACTGTCGTCAACACCGCCGATGCCGATAAAGGTCAACTTGTTTTTTGGAGAAAGATCGATATTCAGTTTTCCCTGAAAGTCACTCCAACTTACAGGCACTCCCTGACCCATGAGACCGATTAAAAGATCGATATAACTTCTTCTGGCAGAGAACATCCATGAGCCTCTGTCTTTAGCCAGAGGCCCTTCGGCAACAAGACCCATACCCATCATGCTCAGCTCAAGCTGATAGTCTCGCTCATCACGGTTTCCTTCTCTAAATGATATGTCCATGATGGAAGACATCCGGTCTCCAAATACAGGAGAGAATCCCCCCGCATAAAAACGGACATCCCGAATAAAATCCACATTCAGATGGTGTAGCCAGAACTGGAGGCCAGCAAAAGAGTGAAGATGAAGAATACCGTTGCTAGAGGAGCTCTTATTGCCTTCCTCATTGATTTCTTTAAGTTTGTTTTATCCTGATAATGGCCCATAATAAAGAATCTTATCCGAGTCTCGTTAATTCTGTACATCTGATTAAATCATGTGATTTAATCAATCGATTAATATAGATAAAAGCAGTTAACTTGTCAATAGAATATTTAAAATATCAAAAACTGGTGAGAAAGAATGGAAACCTGGATGATGTTAGAAGGCTAAAGCGAGATGAAAAAATTGACGATCGGTCTAAATTCCCCGTGGCTTGTCATCACCGTTGAAAAAATTTATAATCTAATCAAGTGATTAAAACAAGTATTTAAAACGAGAAAGGATTCAAAACATGAATAGCCAAGAGCTATCGGCCAGGGAAAAAATTATTCATGCGACTATCTTTTGCATAGAAAGAGAAGGAATTCAAGGCGTCACAATTCGCAAAATAGCCAGGGAAGCCGGTGTTAACAGTGCTGCGATTAACTACTATTTTGGGACAAAAGAGAAACTCTTGGACATAGCACTCAGAAAAACTCTGGATGAGATGTCCAGCATGCCTGAAGAAATTCTCGATGAAGAGGGCCCGGATCACCGTGCCCGCTTGCAGAATTTTTTTACAGCTTTGATGGATGGGATTCTTCGCTATCCAGGCATCACCAGAGCCCATCTATACAGCACAATCTTTGAGTATGATTATAACACTCTTTTTGTCCGGCGGTTCAATATCTTACTCGAAGATTTGATGAGCAAGATGAGAGGAGTTGAAGCAAAGGACAAGAAAAAAGACCTTAAAATAACTCTGGTGCAGATAATCTCTGCGATTGTTCTCCCCGCGCTCATGCCCCGGTTTGTCCGCCCTTTTGCCAAAGTCAATTTTGAGGACGCGAAAACGAGAAAGGCTTATGTGGCCAGCCTCTTGGACCATTATTTTGATTGACCGGCGATGCTTGCCCTTTTATACTTCAATATCTTGGCAACGCTCTAGTTATATGTTAAATATCCAGCAACTTTTGGACAAAGCCAGCGCTTTGGCTTTGTCTCAAAGTTACTTGATGATATCAATTACGGATGAAGGCACTCATTATTTAATTTAAAGGCGAAAGGAGGAAAGATGTTCTCTTTTATCAGGATGATATCCAGAGAAGGGGATGCCGTCGTTTTGCTTTTAACTTTTCTTTTTGTTTTAGGGAGTGTGAGTTTTGGCCGCACTGAAAAACCTGTCCTTCATGGTCGACACTGGATGGCCATCACCGGAAAGCCTCTCGGTGCCACCGCCGGAGCTATGATCTTCCACCAGGGAGGGAATGCTGTTGATGCAACCTGTGCCATGCTTGCGGCTGTCTGTACCATGTATGATGTTTTGAGTTGGGGCGGAGAGACTCAAGCTCTGGTCTATAACCCGAAGACAAAAAAGATCTACGGCATCAATGCATTAGGTGTAGCTCCAACCGGAGCAACTCCAGAGTTTTTCAGGGAAAAAGGATTAAAGTATCCTCCGGGATATGGACCTTTGGCTGCAGTCACTCCTGGGACCCCAGGGGGATTGATGGTCATGTTGGCTGAGTTTGGGTCCATGAGCCTCAAGGAAATTCTGGAGCCTGCAATCCAGATGGCCAAGGGCTACCCCATAGAAAAACAACTGGCAGATAGTATAGAAAGGGACAAAAAGAGGATCAAGGAATGGCCTTATTCAAAGAAAGTCTTGCTCCCTCATCTTGGTGAAGAGCGAGAGGCCCCTTATCCTGGAGAGGTCTTTCGCCAGCCCGATCTGGTCAAGACGCTTGAGAAGTTGGTAGAGGCAGAACAGGAAGCCTTGGCAGAGGGCAAGAGCCGCAAAGAAGCTATCCATGCTGCCTATGATCGGTTCTACAGAGGAGATGTTGCCAAAGAGTTTGTCCGGGGCTGTCAGGAACAGGGCGGGCTCATCACCATGGAAGATCTAGCTAACTGGAAGGTTTATATCGAAGAGCCGGTGATGACCACTTATAAAGGCATCGAAGTCTATAAACTTACTTCATGGGTGCAGGGTCCGGTCCTCCTCCAGATGCTGAACATGTTGGAGAATTTTGACCTGCAATCCATGGGCTATAACACGGCCAGATATATCCATACCATCTACCAGGTGATGAATCTGGCTTTTGCCGACCGTGATTTCTATTACGGAGACCCCTATTTTCCACCTGAGGAGCCGATCGAAGGGCTGCTTTCCAAAGAATATGCCAAGGAGCGGATCAAGTTGATCAACTGGAAGCGGAATGATCCGGATGTCAGGCCCGGCAATCCTTATCCCTTCCAAGGAAAAGAAAATCCTTTCCTTCATTTTCTAGAGAAATGGACAACTGTGGGAGATTTGGATCCCAAGGATTGGAGCGAAGAGCAAAGAGCTTCTTTCGAAGCAGACATTGAAGCTGGGACCACCTCCATTCAAGCTGCTGATGAAGAGGGGTGGGTTGTTTCCGTCACACCCAGCGGCGGATGGATTCCAGCCTGTATAGCCGGTAACACTGGCATCGGGATGAGCCAGAGGATGCAGAGCTTTGTCCTGTATGAAGATGAAAATCCCTTCAATGTCGTCGCTCCGGGAAAGAGGCCCCGAGCCACCTTGACACCAAGCCTGGCTCTAAAGGACGGCAAGCCTTTTTTATCTTTTGCTGTTCAGGGCGGGGACACTCAAGACCAGAATCTTCTTCAGCTCTTCTTGAACGTAGTGGAGTTCGGGATGAATATCCAGGAGGCATGTGAAGCACCGAACATGGTCAGTTACCAAATGAAGAGCTCTTTCGGTCAACATCTGGCTGAACCCGGGAGGCTTCGGCTCAACGAGAAGGTTCCTCCGTGGGTCAGAGAAAAGCTGGAGGCCATGGGATATAAGTTGGATTACAGGAAATATACCTCAGGTCCTCTCAATGCCATTTATTTCGACTGGATACACGGCACTTTCTGGGGAGGTTCCAGCAACTACGGGGAAGATTACGGAATAGCCTGGTAGAAAAATCAAGATCGCCAAAGACCTTCCCACCCTTCTTCGCAGGCTTCGAATGAACAGGAACTGCTGCCTCATAACCTAACGGGATGAGATATCTTCACTGATCACGGAAATGGAGGTGCTATGGTTATGGGAAAGGATGTTGTGGCGTCTTTTCCAATTGGTCTAAAATCAATCCTTTGGATATCAAAATATTAAAATACATAACTCGTTAATCCTTTCCTACCTTGATGATTTTATTTATGTGCAGAATTAAAGAAAAAAAATTATTATGAAGGTAACAGATGGAAAATTATGACCATGAGGAGGAAAAAATGAGGAAAAGGAACTTTGTCTGTTTCATTTCTGTCTTTGTCTTCTTGGCTGGTTTGTTTATTACCGAATGCTGCCAGCCGAGCCCTCCATCCAAACTTCAGTTTGAGATTTCCTTTCCCTCCTCCATCCGTTCAGAAGCCATCACCGGGCGCGTTTTCGTCATGATTGCAAAGAGGGACGAGAAGGAGCCTCGTCTGCAGGTTGGCAACTGGTGGAAGAGCGAGCCATTTTTTGGAAAGGATGTCCAGCAGCTTAATCCCGGAGAAGTTATCCTTATCGATGAGAATGTCCTGGGATATTCCCCAAAGAGCTTAAAGGACATACCAGCGGGAGATTACTACGTCCAGGGTTTGATAAATGTCTACACTCGATTTCATCGCTCCGATGGCCATGTGATCTGGGCTCACATGGACCAATGGGAAGGGCAAAGATTCAACCGGTCCCCTGGCAACCTGTATAGTGAAGTTGAATCCGTCCACCTCGATTCAGCCAAGGGTTACAGGATAAAACTGACGCTGGATAAAGTAATCCCTCCCATTGAAGTTCCGCAGGATACCAAATGGGTCAGACATATCAAAATCCAGAGCAAAATTCTGACCGAGTTCTGGGGTCATCCCATCTATCTCGGAGCCATAGTCCTCCTTCCCAAAGGATATGATACTCATCCGGATGTGTATTATCCCGTGTATTACAGGCAAGGACATTTCTCGCTTCGCCCTCCCTATGGATTCAAGGAAGACACCGGTTTCTACAAAGTCTGGACATCTGAAAGCTTTCCCAGGATGATCTGCACTACTTTTCAGCATCCCTGCCCTTATTTCGATGATTCCTATGCGGTCAATTCCGCCAATTGCGGGCCTTATGGAGATGCCATCATGACAGAGCTCATCCCTTACATTGAAGAACATTTTAGAATCATCCGTAAATCCTATGCCCGAGTACTTTCCGGCGGTTCCACAGGAGGATGGGAAGCGCTGGCCCTGCAGATCTTTCACCCTGATTTCTTCGGAGGAACGTGGAGCTTTTTCCCTGATCCTATCGATTTTCGATATTACATGCTGACAAACATCTATGAGGATGAGAGCGCTTTCTACAAAGAATATGGATGGCAAAGAGCCGAACGTCCCATGATGAGAGATGTTCACGGCCAGGTCTTAGTCACCTTGAGACAACTCAGCCAGATGGAGGCTGTCCTTGGTTCCAAAGGACGCTCCGGCCAGCAGCTGGACATATGGCAGGCTGTTTACGGGCCGGTCGGCGAAGATGGCTATCCAAAGCCCCTTTGGGATAAATTGACAGGGGAGATAGACCATCAGGTGGCTCAATATTTTAAGGAACACTATGATCTCCGCTATTATTTGGAGAAGAACTGGTCCTGGCTGGGATTAAAGCTTGTGGGGAAATTGCATATTTCCTGTGGAGATATGGATGATTTCTATCTGAACGAAGCCGTGTATGAAATGGAAAAATTCCTGGAAAGTACAAGAAATCCCTACTACGCCGGCTCCTTCCATTACGGGCGCCCGAGAAAGGGCCACGGCTGGACTCCCTACGGCCAGAACATGGGCGAGCTGGAGAGAGTCATGGCTGACCACATCACCAAGAACGCTCCCGATGGAAAGGATGCAGATCAATGGAAATATTGAGGAAACCCTGTTTCTGATTTGATTTCATTTTTGTTCTCATCATGGGGGGCTTTTTCTCGACTAAAGCTTTAGAGGAAGGACACTGGATCTCACTCTTGTTTTGAGCATAGGAATATTCGTGATTTCGTTGTTTTTCTTCGCCCACATCTTGAGACATGAATGGATGGACCGGAGATGATGCCTTCCCTAGAAATAAGGATTATTTCTTAGGGAAGAAAACAGAGAACTCCAGCTAAAAACATCTTTATTGGAGGACTGAGACTCCATGGACAGCAGAGAAACCAGGATCGTTGCTGTTGCCAACCATAAGGGCGGAGTGGGGAAAACAACAACCATAGTCAACTTGAGCGCAGCCTTGGCTAAGCTGGGTAAAAAGGTGCTGCTGGTAGACATCGATCCCGGTGCCCATGCCACCTATAGTCTGGGCATCCTCGCTCATAAGAGGAATAAAACAGTTTATCATCTGCTCAAAGGGCAGGTGTCTCTGATGGAGGTCTTGGTAGAGATCGTTTTAGATAAGGAAAGCCTGGATCTTGTCCCTTCCTCTTTGAATCTGGCTGAAGCTGAGGTGGAGCTATCTGGCTTACCTGGGCGTGAATTCCTGTTGAGGGAAGCTTTGGACTATGAGCTGCCCTATGATTTTGTTTTTATCGACTGTCCTCCATCCTTAGGATTACTGACTCTCAATGCCCTGACCACTGCCTCAGATGTGATTATCCCTTTACAAACGGAATATCTGGCCCTTCAGGGCTTGAGCAAACTTCTGGAGACAGTTGAGGTCGTCAATGCCCGTTTAAACCCTAAATTGATCATCTCTGGAGTTATCGGAACCCGGTTTGATAAGCGCAAAATCCTGAATCGGGAGGTGGTAGAGAAGATTAAGGAATATTTTAAGGACAAAGTCTTTGATGTGCTGATAAGAGAAAATATTTCCTTGGCAGAAAGCCCTTCCTATGGGCTCACCATTTTTGAGTATTTCCCCAATTCACACGGGGCTCAAGATTACATGGCTCTTGCTCGAGAAATTCTGGAGAGGGAGAAAAGTGAACGACATGAGAAGATTGGGACCTCAGGATCCCTTAAGCTGGATTAAAGATACCAGCGAGAAATCAGCAAATACCGGGGAAAAAACACAAGAACATCAAGGAATTAGGAAGGTGTTTCCTGCGGAGAGGAGAACGTTCATAATTCAAAGTGAAGGGGAAACTCCCGTGGAAGTTACGGTAATCATCAAAGGAGAAGAGGAAGACCGAACCATCTGTGTTAAGGTATCCGAAGAGGGCAGACAGACAACAAAGATAGAGGTCAAGAGTTCAGGCAGGCAAAAAGAAGAGGAATGAGTTATTTCTTATAGAGAATCTTTCCACCTACGATGGTGTAGAGAACTTCCGCTTCCAGAATCTCATTCTCGGGTACGGTCATGATATCCTTGGATAGGACAGTGATGTCGGCCAGCTTGCCTGGTGTTAAGGAGCCAAGGATATCTTCTTGGAAAGCTGCATAAGCTCCGTTGATAGTGTAAGAGCGCAGGGCTTCTTCCCGGCTCATACGCTGATCGGGATAAAAAACAGTTCCGTCTTTCATCTTCCGCGTCACCGTTGCGTAAAAACAAGGGATGGGATTAACATCTTCGACTGGAGCGTCTGTTCCGTTGCAGATAACAGCTCCGGTCTTCATCAGCTTCTGCCACACATAGGCTCCTTCTGCAGCCCGTTTTTCTCCTAATCTTTTGAAGACCCAAGGTCCGTCAGAAGTGCAATGGATTCCCTGCATAGAAGGGATCACACCCAGCTGGCCAAAACGGGGAATGTCATCGGGATGGAGATGTTGGGAATGCTCGATCCGCCAGCGCAGGTCTTTTTTGTCAGGATGAGTTTTGAAAGCTTCTTCAAAGACGTTGAGAACTTCTCTGTTACCGCGATCTCCGATAGCATGAACACAAAGCTGAAAGTCGTTCTCGATGGCGATTCTGGCGGTTTCCTTGATCACCTCAACAGGAGTGGTGTTTAAGCCGACGCTGTTAGGCAGATCTGTATAAGGTTCCAGCAGCCAGGCTCCATGGGCACCCAAGGCACCATCGATGAGCCGTTTAATAGAGCGCACGGTCAGGTGATTATTCCCCAACCCGATAATTCTGTATTCGGAAAGGTGATCCTTCAATTGTTCGTTGCCTTCCCGGATCATCACGTAGAGCCGGATTCTCAGTTTGTCCTCTTCAGCAAATTCCTTGAAAAGATCGATGGTTTCGAATGAGGAACTGGCGTCATGAAAGGTGGTAATTCCTTTGGAAAGGCATTCTTGCACAGCCAGTTCAACCACTTTTCTTCTCTCGGCATCAATTTGCTCAGGAGTGCGCTTTTCCAGGTAATGACTCATGGCCCTGCTCACCAATTCCTGAGCGGTCTCTCGGAAAACGCCGATAGGGTTGCCTTCAGGATCCCTGACGATCTCACCTCCAGGAGGATCGGGAGTTTCCTTAGTGATTTCTGCAAGTTCCATGGCTTTGGCGTTGGCAAAGGAGGAGTGCCCGCTGGCATGGCTCAGTAGAACTGGATTATCAGGAGAAACCTGGCTCAGAGAGTGATGATATGGCAGACTGTCCACATTGGGCTCAGGGGTTTTTTCCCATTTTTCTTGATGCCAGCCCCCGCCTAGAATCCATTCTCCAGGCTGAGCTTTTTCTGTGGCCTCTTTAACCATAGCCACAATCTCGTCCCAGTTTCTGACATGCATCAGGTCCAATCTCATCTTTGCTTGGCCGATACTGGTGAAATGTGCATGGGAGTCGATGAGCCCAGGAATAGCCAGCTTTCCTTCCAGGTCAATCTTCTTGGTTGTCTCAGAAATATAGGGATTGATGTCTTTGTCGCTTCCCACAGCCACGATGGTATCACCTCGAACAGCTAAGGCTTTTGCCTCTGGTTTTGTTTCATCCACGGTCACTATTTTGCCGTTCATCAAGACGAGGTCTGCTGGCTCTTTCTTCTGAGCGCAACTGAAGAAAAGGGCGATGACTGTAATACACAAAACAAAAAGGTAAAACTTGGATATGAATTTTTTAGACATGATAACGCACCTCCTTATATGAATTAGCCACTGGTTTTTCGATTGTATAACATTTATCCTTCAGATGAAATATATTTTCGCATAGAATAGTACTTCCTTAACCGTGATGAGTGAAGATGTTTCATCCAGTTAGGTAGTGAGGCGGCGGTTCCTGTCCGTCCGAAGCCCATGGTGGTGGATGGGAGGGTCTTTGGCGAGGACAGAGGGGAACCGGCGCTGTAATTGATTATGTTCTCCAGCTTTGGTTATCACGGAAATGGAGATACTTCCTCTCTTATCTTTTCTGATGGCTTTTCTTGTGGAAATCTTGTTTTTGACAGAGAACCCATCCATCGGGATCGAGAATGACTTCCAAAGGATTCTCTATGAAGGGAAAATCGAAGGTGTTGCATTTTTCTTTAATCCAGACTCTTTTCTTCACTGTGCCAGAAGGAAGCTTAACCTGTACTTCTATGGGCATTTCATAAAGAGGAAAATCTGCCTGGATTTGATTGATAACAATTTTCAGCTTTCTTTGATCGGCTGAATAACCCCATCCAAACTGATAGATAGGAAAGCCAGCATGATAGATCCATTGATCGAAAAACCATCCCAAGTCTGCGCCGTACACCTGTTCGCATGCAGCGCGGAAATCCTCTGTTGTGGCATTGGAATAGGCATAATCTTTAGCGTATTTTCTTAAGATTTTCCAAAAGTTTTCTTCCCCAACCACGAATCTCACCATGTGGAGAATCCAGGCGGCCTTTTCGTATTCGATGACGCAGAAGAGATGTCCAGGCGGTGGATCGAAGATGGGATGCTCTGCACCTTGATGGCGATTGAAATAGGTGTCCTTGAATTCCGTCATCCTCGATTTGAGTCCTTCAAAGCCATAGAGATGCTCGTGCCAGAGGGCATCCGAATAGGTGGCAAAACCTTCATTCAGCCAGATGTCCGCCCAGTCGGCTGGAGTGACCAGGTCTCCCCACCATTGATGGGCCAATTCATGAGCAATGATCCAATCGTAGCTGTGGTCTCCGGTAACAAGCCTCGAGGAGTAAGAAGTACAGGTCTGATGCTCCATGGATGTGCTTCCTGGAATTGTAGCCATTCCATATTTCTCATCTAAGAAAGGATATTCTCCGAAGACTTCCGAGAAGAATTTGATCATGGAGACTGTCACCGAGAAATCTTCCAGTGCCTGGGAAAGATGTTCTGGATAGATAAAATAAAGAACATCCATGGCTTGTGTGTCCGAAGAATAAGAATCAGAAAACGATTCATAGTTGGTAGCCGCCATTGAAATCAGATAAGTGGCGATGGGATAATTCTCTTTCCAGTAATAGGTCACGGTTCCATCGGTGTTTTCAGTGACGTCCATCAGATTTCCGTTGGAAGCGACCACCATCCAACCTGGGACCGTGATCCTCATTTCGACTGTAGCTTTATCTGAAGGGAGGTCAAAGCAGGGGAACCACTGGCGGGCTTCGATGGGTTCATCCAAACTCCAGATGATGGGTTGATCCTGATGATAGGAGAAATTAAGCCCGGATTGAGGATAGCCTTGGTAGCTTACCATGATCTCGAACTCCTCATCCAGCTGATACTGTCGATCCAGGAAGATATTCAGCTGATCATCCTGATGCACAAAACTTAGTGAATTTCCGTTTTGGTTGATTTCGGTCACCATCATATTGTCCGCCAGATGAAGAGTGATTTCTGCTAGATTATCCATGAGGCTTTGTGCCAGGACTATGGCTTTTCCTTGCATACTCTGAGAGTCAAAGTCAATTTTCCACTCGAATTGATAGTGGGTGATATCGAAGGCGTGTTCTTGAGCCTGAGCGAGAAGTTCCCGGAAGTCATATTTCAAGCCTTCCTTATGAAGAAAAATCTCTTGGGTAAAAAGTGAATTGAGAAAAAGGACAAGAAGGGCAATAATGAGAGTTGTGATTTTTTTCATAA
>Ga0315551_10003849_pt1 | contig 10592 bp, 5 predicted proteins | sample SalMarSW160290MG_FD_203678 | JGI IMG/M metagenome (GOLD analysis project Ga0315551, IMG submission 203678) | Salt marsh sediment microbial communities from the Plum Island Ecosystem LTER, Massachusetts, United States - Salt Marsh Sediment SW1602-90 ... | reverse complement strand
TTTCCGGCGATCTGCCGATCATGCTCCTCCGCATCTCCGAATCCGAGGATCTCGATATCGCGCGGCAGCTTCTGCAGGCCCACGAATATTGGCGGATGAAGGAGCTTGCCGTCGATCTCGTCATCCTGAACGAACGTGAGTCCTCCTACGTCCAGGAGCTTCAGATCGCCCTCGAAACCCTGGTCCGGACCAGCCAGTCGCGACCGCAGGTCCCGGTGGCGGCGCCGTCGGGCCGGGTCTTCACGCTCCGCGCCGATTTGATCTCCGTGGAGGCGCGCGCCCTTCTCTCGGCCGTGGCGAGGGTGGTGCTTGTCGGCCAGCGCGGGCGCCTTTCCGATCAACTCGATCGGGCGCCAGAGGCCACGGCTTCCGACCGCCCGGCGGCGAAGCGCGTTCTCTCCGGTACGCAGCCGCAGGTGGCACAGCCCGTGCCTGAGCTCGAGTTCTTTAACGGACTTGGCGGCTTCGCCGATGACGGACGGGAGTATGTGACGGTTCTCGGGCCCGGTCAGACAACGCCGGCGCCGTGGATCAACGTCGTCGCCAACCCTGCCTTCGGTTTCCAGGTATCAACCGAGGGCGCTGGCTATACCTGGTCGGTCAACAGTCGCGAGAACCAGATCACCCCCTGGTCGAACGACCCCGTCACCGATCGACCGGGCGAGGCGTTCTATCTGTGCGACGACGACACGGGCGCCTTGTGGAGCCCGACAGCGGCGCCGATACGTGACGAAACGGCAACCTATGTCGCCCGCCATGGCCGGGGATACAGCCGGTTCGAGCAAACATCACACGGGATTGCGCTCGACATTCTGCAGTACGTGCCGATCGACGATTCAATCAAGATTTCGCGCTTGGTGCTTCGTAACACGTCGGGCCGCACGCGGCATCTTTCGGTGACCTCCTATGCGGAATGGGTGCTTGGTCCGTCGCGGACCGCGTCGACACCGTTTGTGATGACCGAGATCGATCCCCACACCGGTGCGATGTTCGCCCGCAATCCATGGAACTCGACCTTCGGTTCGCGCGTCGCCTTCGTCGATATCGGCGGGCGCCAGAAGGACTGGACGGGAGACCGGCGGGAGTTTATCGGCCGCAATGGAACGCTCGCGCGCCCAGCGGCGCTCGCCGGCAATTCGCCGCTCTCAAACAAGGTCGGGGCTGGTCTCGATCCCTGCGGAGTGCTGCGGACCAAGGTCGAACTCCCGACGAACGGTGTCATCGAGATTGTGTTCTTCCTCGGCGAAGCCGCGAGCGCCGAAGACGCACGGACCTTGATTGCACGCTACCGCGCCGCCGATCTCGACGCCGTGCGGTCCGAGGTCGGCCGATACTGGGATACCGTCCTGGGCGCAGTCCAGGTGAAAACGCCGGACAGGCCGATGGACATCATGCTGAATGGCTGGCTCCTCTACCAGACCCTCGCGTGCCGGGTCTGGGCCCGCTCCGCGTTCTATCAGGCAAGTGGCGCCTACGGTTTTCGGGACCAGCTCCAGGACGGGATGGCACTCGCCACCGCGTGCCCGGTCCTGACGCGCGATCACTTACTGCGGGCGGCGGCACGCCAGTTCGTCGAGGGCGACGTCCAGCATTGGTGGCTACCGCCTTCCGGACAGGGCGTGCGCACGCGGATCTCCGACGATCGTATCTGGCTCGCCTACGCGGTCGCGCACTATGTCGACACGGTTGGAGATGTCGGCGTTCTCGACGAGGTTGTTCCGTTCCTGGAGGGCCAAAGGCTGGCGGCGGGTGAACATGAGAACTTCTTCCATCCGACAGTCTCCGACGAAACCGCCACACTGTTCGAGCACTGCGCCCGCGGCCTCGAACGCAGTCTCTCGCTCGGCGTCCATGGACTGCCGCTCATCGGCACCGGTGATTGGAACGACGGCATGAACCGCGTTGGCGAAGGGGGGCAGGGAGAGAGCGTCTGGCTCGGCTGGTTCCTACACGCAACGCTCACGACCTTCGCCCCCTTTGCCGAAGCACGTCAGGAGACAGCGCGCGCCGCGACTTGGCGAGCGCACGCCAAAGAGCTGCAGGCATCACTCGAACGCGAGGCCTGGGACGGCGACTGGTACCGGCGTGCCTGGTTTGATGACGGGACGCCGGTCGGCTCGGCGACGAGCCAGGAATGTCGGATCGATGCCATTGCGCAGTCCTGGGCCGTGATCTCGGGCGCAGCGGCCCCCGAGCGGGCCGCCCGCGCCATGGCGGCGGTCGAGCGGGAGCTGATCCGCTCCGACGACCGTCTGGCACTGCTCTTTGCGCCGCCGTTCGACAAGGTGCCGCTCGATCCCGGTTACATCAAAGGTTACCCCTCCGGTATCCGCGAGAACGGCGGCCAGTATACCCATGCCGCCGCGTGGTCGGTCATCGCCTTTGCGGCACTCGGTGACGGTGACGAGGCCGCAAGGCTGTTCTCATTCCTCAACCCCGTCAACCGAGCCCGCACGCGAGCGGACGTGCTCCGCTACAAGGTGGAGCCCTACGTCGTCGCCGCCGACATTTATGCGACACCACCTCATGTCGGGCGCGGCGGCTGGACCTGGTACACGGGATCGGCCGGATGGATGCAACGCGCCGGCATGGAGAGTATTCTCGGGCTGTGTTTGCAGGGCGAATTTCTGCATCTCGATCCGTGCATCCCCAAAATGTGGACGGGCTTCGAGATATCGCTTCGACACGGTTCGGCACGATACGAAATTCGGGTTGAGAACCCCGATGGGGTTGGACGAGGAATTGCCTTCGCCACCGTTGACGGTTTAGTCGTTGCGGAGCGACCGTTCCGCTTGCGACTCGCGGATGATGGTGGCACGCATCGGTTACGAGTGCGGCTCGGGGACATGTTGAGTGGCTTCGTCAACTCGCAGGCGGCCAAGTGCCGCGCCAACAGATCCTATGCAGGCGAACGGTGACCGGGACGGGTACGTTCGGGGCATACCAGTCACCTGACATTTGGAGAAGCCTGATGAACCCCTGGAACCCAACCATTCCGACAGTTGATAGCGAGAATGCTGCCACGATCTTCGTGTCGATTGAATTGAGTAAGAAGAACTGGCTGGTCGGCATTCATACGCCTTTGGCGGACAAGGTCGGTCTGCACAAGGTGGAGGCTGGCGACAGCGTGGGCCTCTTGGCCCTGATCCGCCGGATCACGAAGAAGGTCGAGCGAACCATGAGCGGGCCGGTAATGGTTCTGTCATGTTATGAGGCCGGTTATGATGGTTTCTGGCTGCACCGTGTTCTGGTCGCAGCTGGCATTATCAATCATGTCATTGACCCAGCAAGCCTCCAGGTCAATCGCCGGGCTCGGCGCGCCAAGACCGACCGCATTGATGTGCTTGGCATGTTGCGCGCACTGATGGCTTTTCAACGTGGCGAAGAACAGGTCTTCAGCGTTTTGCAGGTTCCCAGTATCGAAGGGGAGGACGCCCGGCGCGTTCACCGGGAGCGTGAGCGCCTGATCAAGGAACGCATCCAGCATGTGAACCGGATCAAGGGCCTGCTGGCGACCCAGGGGATCTATGACTTCGAGCCTCTAAGACGTAATAGGCGCGTGCGCTTTGAAGCTCTGAAGACGGCGATGGGGACACCGATTCCACGCCATTTGTGGAATGAAATCATGCGACATTTGCAGCGTTTGGAACTGGTCTTGGAGATGATCCGCGCGGTGGAGACGCAGAGGGATGCTGTGATTGAGGCTGAACCTGCAGCAAATGAAAACGGCCAGAAGATCCAGCATCTTGTGAGGTTGAGGGCGATCGGCCCTCAATTCGCGACAGTCTTGGTCGGTGAGGTGCTCCATAAGCACTTTGCCAACCGGCGCCAAGTGGCCAGCTATGCGGGCTTGACGCCAAGTCCGTTCAACAGTGGCTCTCTTGTACGCGAACAAGGCATCTCAAAAGCTGGCAACCCACGGGCCAGAACGACGATGATTGAGATGGCCTGGATATGGTTGCGGTATCAGCCGCACTCGGCGCTCTCTCGCTGGTTCAACGAAAGGGTCGGAAATGGGACTGGCCGGGTTCGGCGCATCACAATTGTGGCCTTGGCTCGCAAGCTCTTGATTGCGCTATGGCGGTTCCTGGAAACCGGCCTGCTTCCCGATGGTGCGGAATTGAAGGCTTAGAACGGACGAGGGCTTGGTGCCGCGTAAGCTGCTCCGCCCAAACGAACCAGGGTGGCGATGTGATCGTTGTCCGGCAGGGCTGAAAAACGCCGCTCTAACAGATTGATCCTTGCCCCCTGGAACCGACTCGCCCGTGCATGCGGGATTTTGGTTGCGGGTTCAAGCATGACCCCACCGGATATAAGGTTATGTCGCCCTCTGGGCTACATCCAATCACCGTCGGTCCACCCCTGGTTCAACTGGTTGCTTCGACGCCCAAAGCACATCCTTGACAAAGTCCGCCTCATATAAGGCCGGACACATGACCGCACCCGACCGAAGGGGCAATCAAGTCAAATTTTCCTTGCAACGCAGAGGCCGTCCACACATGACTCCGTAGATCATGACCCCGTAGAACAGGGAGAGAGGCATCATGGTCAAGAGCGACAAGGTTCGGGTCTGGCCGGGCAGCCCCTACCCAAGCGGCGCCACCTGGGACGGCGAGGGGGTCAACTTCGCCCTGTTCTCGCACAATGCCGAACGGGTCGAGGTGTGCCTGTTCAACCCCAAGGGAACCCGCGAGATCGCCCGCGTCGCGCTTCCCGAGTACACCAGCGAGATCTGGCACGGCTATCTCCCCGACATCCGCCCCGGGCAGCTCTACGGCTACCGGGTCCACGGACCCCACGATCCGCCCCGAGGCCACCGCTTCAATCCCCGCAAGCTGCTGCTCGATCCCTATGCCCGGGCGATCGTCGGCGATCTCTCGTGGACCGACGCCCACTTCGGCTACCGCATCGGCGCCCGCAACGCCGATCTCTCGGTCAGCCGCCGCGACAACGCCCGCTGGATGCCCAAGTGCCAGGTGGTCGACCCCGTCTTCAACTGGGGGGACGACGAGCCGCCGCGCGTCGAGTGGCACGACAGCGTCGTCTATGAGATGCAGGTCCGCGGCTTCACCATGCGCCATCCCGAAGTGCCCGAGAAGCTCCGCGGGACCTTCGCCGGCCTGGCCCAGCCGGCGGTGATCGACTACCTCCAGAAGCTCGGTATCACCGCCGTCGAACTGTTGCCGCCGCAAGCGTTCGTGCAGGACCGCCACCTGGTCGAAAGAGGGCTCGCCAACTACTGGGGCTACAACACCCTCTCCTTCTTCGCCCCGGAGCCCGGCTTCCTCCACACTCGTGGGATCGGTGAGTTCCAGGCCTGCGTCAAGGCGTTTCACGCCGCCGGCATCGAGGTCATCCTCGACGTGGTCTACAACCACACCGCCGAAGGCAGCGAGCTCGGACCGACGCTGAGCTTCCGTGGCATCGACAACGCCTCCTACTACCGGCTCGTCCCCGGCAACGAACGCTACTACATGGACTTCACCGGCTGCGGCAACGCCTTCAATCTCCACCATCCGCGGGTGCTGCAGCTGGTGTTGGACTCGCTCCGCTATTGGGTCGAGGAGATGCACGTCGACGGCTTCCGCTTCGACCTGGCGACCACCCTCGCCCGCGAGGCCGACGGCGCGTTCGATGCCCACGGCGGCTTCCTCGACGCCATCCGCCAGGATCCGGTGCTGACCCGGGTCAAACTGATCGCCGAGCCGTGGGACGTCGGCGACGGCGGCTACCATGTCGGCGGTTTCCCGCCCGATTGGGCGGAGTGGAATGACCGCTACCGCGACACGGTCCGGCGGTTCTGGAAGGGCGACGAAGGCGTGGTCCCCGAGCTGACGACGCGGATCACCGGCTCCAGCGACATCTTTAACTCCTTTGGACGCCAGTCCTGGACGTCGGTCAACTTCGTCAGCGCCCATGACGGCTTCACCCTCGCGGATCTGGTCTCCTACAACGACAAGCACAACGAGGCCAACCAGGAAGACAGCCGCGACGGCACCGACGACAACAACAGTTGGAACTGCGGCCTCGAGGGGCCGACCGACGACCCGGAAATCCGGCGTTTGCGGGTCAAACAGCGGCGCAACATGCTCGCCACCCTGCTGCTTTCGCAGGGCCTGCCCATGCTGGTCGCCGGCGACGAGTTCGGCCGCAGCCAGGGCGGCAACAACAACGCCTACTGTCAGGACAACGGGATCAGCTGGATCGACTGGGAGAACATCGGCGACGAGGACCGGGCGTTTCTCGAGTTCGTCCGCAAGCTGATCCGGCTGCGCCGCGACCACATCGTCTTCCACCGCAATCGGTTCTTCCTTGCCGACGCCATTGCCGGCACCGACATCCGCGACATCACCTGGCACCGATCCGACGGCGACGAGATGACCGACGAGGACTGGGGCGACGGCGAACTGCGCGCGTTGAGTTTGCTGATCCGCGGCGAGGCTGGCGAGTACCACTTGACCGCCACCGGCGAGCCGCAGCTGGACGACAGTTTCCTGCTCATCCTCAACGCCTTCCACGAGCCGGTCGAATGGGTGATCCCCGCCCTCGAGGTCGGAGCGGTGTGGGAGCGGCTGCTCGACACCGACACCGACGACGGCTTCGTCGCCGGCCAGTTCCACGACGACAAGTCAGTCTACACCGTCCAGCCGCGCTCCTTCGTCCTCATGGTCCGCCGCGAGCGCCGGTAGCGGGGGACGACGGGAGCTACTCGAAGCGGACCGAGACGCTGGGATTGCCGGGCAGTCCCTCGTAGGTCGCGGTTGCCGTCCGTCCCGCCTGCGGCGGCATCAGCGGGCCGATCGACTCGACGTTGGAGGCGGTGGTTGGTACTTTCTCGATCGCGCGTCTGGTCACCTGTCTCGTCAGCAAGTATCAAAGCCGTCGATCTCAGCGGCGACACTGACTTGGTTGATGTTCGACAACGAGCGCGAACGATCTGATCCGGGGTGCTCATGAAGTTCAAGGATTACTACACAACTATGGGTGTGCCCGAGGACGCCTCGGCCGACGAGATCAAGAAGGCGTATCGAACCCTCGCCCGCAGGTACCATCCGGACATCAACAAGGACCAGGGCGCCGACGAACAGTTCAAGGAGCTGGGAGAAGCCTACGAAGTCCTCAAGGATCCGGCCAAGCGGGCGGAGTATGACCAGATACGCAAGTACGGCGCCACCTCCGGCGGGGACTTCAAGCCGCCTCCCGGCTGGCATTCGGGTGCGGATTTCAGCGGCGGCGGCTACACGACGGCCGATCCGGCCGAATTCAGCGATTTCTTCGAGACCCTTTTCGGCCAACGCGCGGCGCGAAAACCTTACGAGGGACCGGGCCGGGCACCGTTCGCCATTCGTGGCGAGGATGTACATTACCGGATTCCCGTGACCCTGGAGGAGGCGTACAACGGTTCGACCCGCGGCATTTCGCTACAAACCCACCGATTCGACAAAGAGGGGCGGGGCATTCCCGAGACCAAGACCCTCAACGTCAAGATCCCCAAGGGCGTCATCGATGGTCAGAAAATCAGACTGCGGGGTCAGGGCGGCGCCGGCTTTGGCGGTGCGCCCAATGGCGATCTTTACCTGGAAGTCGAGTTGGACCCTCACCCGCGATTTAGCGTCGACGGGCGGGATGTGACGCTTGTGTTGCCGGTGGCCCCTTGGGAAGCGGCCCTCGGCGCGTCCGTAAAAGTGCCGACGCTGGGAGCCGCCGTCAATCTGACCATACCACCTAACGCCCGCGCCGGTCAGAAGCTGCGGCTCAAAGGGCGCGGCCTTCCGGGAAAGGCCAACGGTGATCAGTATGTCGTCCTGCAGATCGTGTTGCCGCCGGTGGACAGCGCCGAGGACCGTTCGTTGATGGAGGCGATGCGCCAGCAGATGCCGTTCAACCCACGCGAAACACTCGGAGTTTGAGACAATGGCAAGAGAAACCGAGGTCATCACCGGGGAGATTGTGGACGAAACCGTCAAGTACGGCCTCAAGGAGGTGTGCGAGGTTTGCGGGGTCCATGCAGAGTATGTCGTCGAGATGGTGGAGGCGGGCATCATCAAACCGAAGGGAGCCGAGCCGACGACATGGCGGTTTTCGTCGCTCTCGATCATGAGGTCGCGAAAGGCGCTCCGATTGCAGCGCGATCTCGACATCAACATTCCCGGCGTCGCCGTAACGTTGGATTTGCTCGATGAATTGGAGTCTTTGCGGGATCAGGTCAAATCGCTCAAGCAACAGTTGGAAAAGCTGCAGCGATAGCGGGCCCGACCCGTCTGGGTGGCGGCGGCGCTCCCGAACGCAATCTTTCACGATGGTTTCCGCGCCTTCGAAACCATGCTCGTCGCGAAGGCGATCGAAAATCCGCTTCGCCGTATGGCGTTGCTCCCGGTGGACCGTCTGATCGTCCTCAAGAATGCGATCGACAATGCTCGTGAAAGGGACCAACTTCGGCCGCTTCGCCGGCTCGCGGCGCCGATACCCAGGCGGCACCGAGTGCGTCAGCATCTTCTTCACGGTCTCTCGGGAAAGACCAAACCGACGGGCCGCCTCCCGTTGGCTCAGACCATCAACGTGGCACGCAAGCCGCACGCGTCGATAAAGGTCCGCGGTGTACATCCCCCGCCTTCCATCCCAAAAAGGATAGAAGGCCAGACCGTGGCAGAGTTTTACTCCGCCCGCTGCCGGTCCATCCGGCCGCTACCGTGGACTACTTTCGCATCGCCGTTGTCACCTGCCACATATCCAACGCTTTTGTCTCCTCGATTGTCGGGCTAACCTCGCCGCCGCTACCGACCCCTTGGCACTTCGGATTTCTCCGCAACAGGGAAAGCGCGCATGTCCATCCGCAATCTCGATTACCTGTTCAAACCGCAGTCGGTGGCGCTGATCGGCGCCAGCAAGGAACCCTCCACGGTCGGTGCGGTCCTCGCCCACAACCTTTTCAACTCTGGTTTCGACGGACCGATCATGCCGGTCAACCCCAAGCACAAGGCGATCGAGGGTGTCCTTACATACGCGAATGCCGAGTCCCTGCCAATGACCCCGGATCTGGCGGTGATCGCGACGCCGCCGGAGACGGTCCCCGGTCTGGTCGCCGCCTTCGGCGAGCGAGGGACGAAGGCGGCGGTGGTGATTACCGCCGGGTTCGGCGAGGGCGGCGACCGGGCGGGAGCGGATTTGCGACAGGCGATGCTCGACGCCGCTCGTCCGCACACGATGCGCATCGTCGGTCCCAACTGCCTCGGTATCATGGTGCCGGGGGCTGGCCTCAACGCCAGCTTCGCGCACATCCAACCAATACCGGGACGCCTCGCGTTCGTCACCCAGTCCGGCGCCATGGTGACCTCGGTGCTCGACTGGGCGACCGCGCGCGGCATCGGCTTCTCCCATTTCGTATCGTTCGGCGGCATGAGCGACGTCGATTTCGGCGACATGCTGGACTATCTGGCCGGCGAGCCCGAGGTACGCGGAATCCTGCTGTACATCGAAGCGGTCACCCATGCTCGCAAGTTCATGTCGGCGGCGCGTGCTGCTTCCCGCCTGAAACCCGTCATCGTCATCAAGGCGGGGCGCCATGCCGCCACCGCAAACGCCGTGGTCTCGCACACCGGAGCGATGGCGGGCCGCGACGCGGTCTACGACGCCGCTTTCCGCCGGGCCGGCATGCTGCGCGTCAACGACATCGGAGGATTGTTCGGAGCCGTCGAGACGCTGGCGATGGCGCAACGGCCCATGGGCGATCGACTGGCGGTTCTTACCAATGGCGGCGGTGTCGGCGTCATGGCGGTGGACGCCCTCCTGGACTATGGAGGCCGGCTGGCCGAACTCTCGGAAGCGACGACCTCCGCTCTCGACGCCGTTCTGCCGCCGACCTGGTCGCGGGGCAATCCGGTCGACATCATCGGCGATGCGCCACCTGAACGCTATGCCAAGGCCCTCGAGATCCTCCTCGAAAACACGGAGACGGACGCGATCCTGGTGCTCAACTGTCCGACCGCCATCACCAAGGGCGAGGCCGCGGCGCGGGCGGTCGTCGACACCATATCCGGCAAAAAACGGTGCGTGCTGACCAGTTGGCTTGGGGAGGATGCCGCCCGCGACGCCCGGAAGATGTTCGCCGAGCATCGGATCCCCACGTATTTCACCCCCGAGCGGGCGGTTCGCGCGTTTATGGACATGGTCAACTACCGGCGAAACCAGGAGACGCTGACCGAGACGCCACCCTCCGTGCCGGAGGAGTTCGAATCGAACGTCGAGGCGGCGCGCGCGGTGATCGAAGAATCCGTCGCCGATGGCCGGAAATGGCTCACCGAGCCCGAGGCCAAGGCCGTGCTGGAGGCGTACGGCATCCCGGTCGTGCCCACCTACACGGTGTCGGACCCGAAAGCGGCGGCGGTGCAAGCGGCGAAACTCGCCGGGCCGGTGGTGCTGAAGATCCTGTCCCGCGACATCACCCACAAGTCCGATGTTGGCGGCGTCGTTCTCGACCTGCGCTCGCCCGCGGCGGTGCGCGAGGCCGCGGAGGCGATGGTGGAACGTTTGCGGAATACCCAGCCCGACGCCCGCATCGACGGCTTCGCCGTCGAGCCGATGATCGAATGACC
>Ga0315551_10003837_pt1 | contig 10605 bp, 6 predicted proteins | sample SalMarSW160290MG_FD_203678 | JGI IMG/M metagenome (GOLD analysis project Ga0315551, IMG submission 203678) | Salt marsh sediment microbial communities from the Plum Island Ecosystem LTER, Massachusetts, United States - Salt Marsh Sediment SW1602-90 ... | reverse complement strand
TGGAAGATGTGATGAAGGTGTTGGAGGAGTTCGATTCCCGTTATCCCAGCGAGGTGGAGGTAAGAACCAAAGAGGGTAGGGTAATCCACAGGTCTTGAGTGATAACTGACCTCTTGGTTTCTGAAGTTGGACGAATTTTAATTTTGAAGTTGGAGGAGGCCTTAGGAACTCCAGTCGATCTGGATCTAGTCTAATTGGTGTCTGTCCGAAAAACGCAGTTTTTGTCGTTTCGACCAAAGGGAGAAATCTGTGAACTCTTTATTTTTCTGGTATTTCGCATTTCTCGCTCCGCTCGAAATAACAATTCTTTAGAAAATTTGTTAGTTTACGGACAGACACTAATTAGAAAGAGATGACAGTTTACGGAGCAGCAGTCGGGTATTTGTCAGTTGTCGGTGGCCAGTTATCAGGGATTTTCCTGACCTCTGACTTCCGTAAACCGTTAAGAAAGGGGGATTTTGTCTGTTCTTAGAAGAGACCCTGTTGCTGGAAGGTGGGTGGTAAACCTTAAGAGAAAGGGTAAGAAAAGCTCCAAATTGATCCAAGATGGGTTGGATCATAAGGGGGATGTCTGCCCCTTCTGTGAGGGACAGGAGGAAGCCACTTTTCCTGAGGTGTTTGCCATAAGGGAGAACGGCAGTCCTCAGGACAGCCCTGGGTGGAAGGTGCGGGTGATTCCCAGCATTTCGCCTATTTTTGGGATAGAGGGTGGATTGGGAAAGAAGGGGGAGGGGGGGATATATGATCTGATGAGGGGGGTTGGGGCACACGAGATCATAATCGAGACCCCCAGACATCTTAATAGCTTACATCTGCTGGATACCGGTCAGATAGAGTTGGTTTTGCAGGCCTATATCCAGAGGATCTCAGATTTAAAGAAAGACAAGAGGTTTAGATATCTGTTGATCTTTAAGAACTATGGGAAGAACGCTGGGGCTTCCAAGATCGACCATACCCATTCTCAGCTTATCGCTATGCCTATTACGCCCAAGATGGTGAAGGAGGAGCTTGTGGGCGCCAGGAAGTATTTTGCCTATAAGGAGAGATGTATCTTCTGTGATATAATCAAGCAGGAGGAATTGTCAGGGAAGAGAGTTGTCTGCGAAAACGACGGCTTTTTGGCCTTTTGCCCTTTTGCCTCCAGGTTCCCTTACGAGACCTGGATCCTGCCCAAGCGTCATCAGTGTGACTTTGAGGAGATGTCTAATGAAGTGATTACTTCCCTTGCCCAGATAATGAAGGAATTTTTCTGTCGGCTGTTTCATTGCTTGGGGGATCCCTCCTACCACTGGTTCCTTTATACCGGCCCCAACCGCATCCCCAAAAGGGATCATTGGGAGACCCTGTGTAAGGATTTCCATTGGCACTTTGAGATCTTGCCCAGGTTGGGTAAGGTTGCCGGCTTTGAATGGAGCACAGGCTTTCATATAAATCCCCTCTTACCTGAAGATGCAGCTCGTAAGCTGAGGGAATGTAGCTTACCCGAATTATTCATAAGTTCCTACCCAGATCCTCCAACCCGCCAATGACCACCCCCAATGAGCCGTCAGGTGCCCTTACCTGATGGCAAGAGAGGAGGGTGGCAGAATCGGGGTTCTGCCACCTTGCTTTAGCCAGTCATCAGGGAGTTTGGGGGGAAGGATGTGCTTCTCCCCCAAGGGATAATAGTCCCGACCTGTCGGGACGCCATATCCCGAGAGAATCGGGATTGGAAGTTAGTGAACGGAGTCATCCAACTTAAAGGATGAGTAGTTGCAGGGAATGGAGGACTATTATCGAGTAGATGACTACTAAGAAGGAGGTTACTGGGTTCATATACTTGGGCTTTTTGGCTACCAAAGAGACTAATATATAAGCCAAACAGAGAAATACCTTAACCGAGAGGAATGTGCCTAACCCTCTTTCCAAACACCATCTCATCAGGGGATTGGCTTCTTGGAAGAGTCCAGTAGACTTTCCCCAGAGGAGTAGGGCTCCGTCAGCTAAATTAAGGACGAAGAGGAAAAACAAAAGTATCTTCAATCGTTTCATCTTCAAGCCAATAAAATGCAAACTCGGGGCCAATTCCCCTCTCCTATTTAACTCCTTATTTTTCAGCCAATTATATGCCTTCAAAATTAAGTTACCCCTTTTTCCTGTAACCTTTGCTGACAATTTTAGCTCCCTCTTTAGGCAATGTCTTGGCGCGCAATAGGTTTAGTTGTTAATTTTTTCGACAACTATGGCTAACGCGGCTTCACCTTCCCGGTCCGAAATGGGCAAACCGACAGGGCGGGAAGCCAATGAGAAAATCCGAAACAAATTCCAATTGAATTTTGAATATTTGAACCTTGATTATGCCCTTGGAAACCACGAGAATATCACAAGAGATTCAAAATACAGAACTCACAAGAATTGAATTTAAGACCCCTTTCACCTGAAACGTGAAAGCCTATATTCTTGAAGATTCTTATGTAATCTGTGAAAATCTGCTTTCATCTGCGGTTTAGGCGTATTTCGAGCTTCGAATTTCAGAGCAGTGAGGTTTGCTGTCAGCGCAAAAACTTGACACAAATTTTAAGAGGTTGCCTTATGAAGCCAGCTAATGCAGGAGGGACCAGAGGTAGGCTGTGGCACCAGAGAGGATAAAGCCTGTGTCCACAACCGCTTCGGAGAGGATACCCTGAAAGATGACCCTTCGGTGATAGAGGTAGAGGTAAAAGTAGGCGTAGGCTACGGGAAGAAGAAGCCAGATGCTCAGGGAGGATGTCCACCCCCAGATTGCGGAAAAAGACAGAAGCAGGGTGAGGCTGGCTAAAATGGTTATTAGGAGCAGTTTTGTCTTCCCCTTTCCCAAAATTATGGGTAGGGTCTCCCTTCCTACGATCCTGTCCCCCTGGATATCCTTGAGGCTGAAAAGGGAAGATCTGATCATAGAGAGAATGAAAGTAAAGGCGAATGCCACTCCAAAGACTGGTGATAGTTTATCTCCTTTGCTCAAACTCTGCAGGACCACGATTACCAGGGACCAGGCTAAGGCCAGAAAGAGATCCTTGGAACCAGGTATCTCTACCAATCTCCTGTAGGGAAGGATGGACCAGCCTGGGGGAATGATCTTTAGCCGATAGACCGCCCCCATTAAGGACATAAAGGCCAGTAAAATGAAGGGGAAAAGGCCCAGATGAAGGGATAAAGCTAAGGTTCCAGCCAAGGAGAGGAAGGCTAAGCCCAGGAGGGTGGTCTTATGATGGCGGTAGAAGGAGACCCGGTATGGCTCATTGAAATTTGCCGGGGAGGGATCTGTGTAGTGGTTGAAAAGGTGCATTGAGAAGACATATCCAGAGGCCACCAAGAGGAAGGAGAGTCTTGGCTCTATCCCCTGCAGGTGACTTACCGCGTAGCTGAAACAGGCCACGCCGAAGGCCAAGTAGAGGTTGCTGCGGATAAGAAACCTTATCCCGCGAAAGAAGAGCCCTCTCAACCCCTTTCCTCTATCCAGGTTCTCTATCCTCTCCACTACCCTTTGGATCATCCAGTTGGGGGTGGAGGCCCCGGCAGTTATGCCAATGGACCTTATTCCCCTCAAATCCTCTCTCTTGAGCTCCTCGTCGGTCTCTATCTGGAAGGTGGATTTCCCCAAAGAACGGGAGATCTGGGCTAAGCGGGTTGTATTGGCGCTGTTTCTCCCCCCCACTACCACCATTGCCTCCACCTTGGGGGCGAGCTGACGCACCCCCTCCTGCCTCTTTAGGGTAGCCGGACAGATGGTGTCAAAGACCTTACAGATCGGATGCTTGGCCTTAATTAGGTTGGCCAGTTCCCGAAAGATCTTCCTGTCCTGAGTCGTCTGGGCCACCACACATACCTTCTCCCAGGGAGGGAGTTTTTCTATCTGATCCTTTCGCGAGATTGCTATTCCCTTCCCCTGGGCAAACTCCAAGAGGGCGGATACCTCGGGGTGGCCGACTTCTCCCACAATGATTATCCCATATCCATCTCTGGAGAATTTTCCGATCGTCTTTTGCACTGCTTCCACCAGAGGGCAGGTGGCATCATGGATTATTGCCCCTTGGGCCTGGAGTTCTTCCCTTTCTTGAGGGGATATTCCATGGGATCTGATGAAAAGGTTGGTATTAGGCGTAATATCTGAGTGGTTGGTGATAGTTCCCACCCCAAGATCTCGGAGGAGGCCGATGACCTGTGGGTTGTGGATAAGGGGCCCGTAGGTGAATAGGTTCGGTTCCCTCCTGTGCACAGCCTCCAACACCATATTTACCGCCCTCCTTACCCCCCAACAGAAGCCGGCATGTCGGGCCAGTTTTACCTTCAATTCACTTTTAGCTTTAAGAGGTTTTCCCATCAGGGCAGGAGCCCTAACAGCACAAAAAAAACAGTTCACGGGGTCAGGGATCACCCGTCCCGATGGGATCGGGATCCCTTCGGGAGCAGTCAATTGTTCGACAGTTGTCAGGGATTTTCCCGATCCCTGGAGACTGACCCCCGGGAACTGTCCCTAAGAATCGATTCTGTATTCCTTGATTTTGTAAAGGAGGGATCTGTAGCTTATCCCCAGGATCTGGGATGCCTTTCTCCTGTTCCAGTTGGTCTGGTCTAAGACTTTGCTTATCAGGTTTCTCTCCGTCTCCTCCACAGCCTTCTGACTGGCCCTCTTGAGGGAGAGGTCATCCTCAGTAATCCGCGGAGCAGAGGGGGTCGGAGAGGGGAGACTTCTCTTGCTCAGTTCTGATATGATAATCCCCTCATCTCCCCGCACTACGGTCTGTTTTATCAGGTTCTCTAACTCCCTCACATTTCCAGGCCAGTTGTAATCCTCCAGGGCTCGCATAGTGGAAGGAGAGAGGGAGGGAAATTGTCGATTGAATTGCTCATTGTAGGTTTTAAGGAAATGTTCTACCAAAAGTGGGATGTCTTCCCTCCGTTCCCGGAAAGGGGGAAGGGAAATGGTTATCTCGTTTAGTCGATAATAGAGATCCTCCCTCATACTTCCCTCGGCTAAGTTCTTCTCCAAATCCTGGTTTGTGGCACAGATGATCCTCACATCCACAGAGATGTTCTCTATCCCCCCCACTCTGACGAACTCCCGATGCTCCAAAACCTGGAGAAGCTTGGCCTGAAGTTCAATGGGCATATCACCGATCTCATCGAGGAAGATAGTTCCCTGACTGGCCAGTTCAAATCTCCCTGGCTTTCTTTTGTAGGCCCCGGTGAAGGCTCCCCTCTCATATCCAAAGAGCTCTGCCTCCAAAAGTTCCTTAGGGATGGCGACGCAGTTGACCTTTATGAAGGGGCCATCCTTTCTGGAGGAGATGTGGTGAAGTATCCTGGCTACGATCTCCTTTCCTGTTCCGCTTTCACCTCGGATAAGAACCGTGAGGCTGCTATCCGCCACCTCCTCGACCACTTTTTTGATCTCTGTCACTTTGGGGCTATCGCCTATGAAGCTCTCAAACCAGTTCTTAGCCTTCAATTCAGACCGCAGATACTGCACCTCCTTCTTTAACTTTCCCCTCTCTAAGGTGTTGCGGATATGCATCTTAACCTCTTCTATGTCGAAGGGCTTATTGACGAAGTCTGCGGCTCCTAACTTTATGGCCTGCACCACATTCTTGGTTTCACCGTGGGCTGAGAGGATGATTACCTCAACTTTCAATTCAGCCTCTCGCACTTTCTCCAGCACCTCCAACCCGCTGATATCGGGAAGTTTTATATCCAAGACCATTACCTGGGGATTTTCCTCTACTACAGTGCGTAGGGCCGATCGGCCATCCCTGGCGGTAAGGATATTGTAACCCTCATCCTTAAGGGCCTCGTTGAGCATCCAGCAGATGCGCGGGTCATCATCAACTATGAGCACCTTGTTCTCCTCTTTACTCATGATATGGGCAGGTAGATGTTAAAGGTTGTTCCCTTCCCTACCGTGCTTTTTACCTCTACCTCCCCCTGATGGGCGGCAATGATCCTTTTGACGATGGAAAGGCCCAGGCCCGTACCCCCTTCTTTGGTGGTGAAGTAACGATCAAATATGTGATCTAAGTCCTCGGCCGGTATCCCCGCACCGGTATCGGAGATTTCTATTCGCAGATGATCCCCCCCATTCCTCGCCAACCTTCTGAGTTCTATCCTTAGTTTCCCCCCAGATGGCATAGCCTGAAGGGAGTTGAGAATGACATTGATGAATGCCTGGAGGATCTCACTCTCGTTCAGGGGAAGTGGGGGGATATCCTGGAGGGAGACGATTTCCACTTCGATACCACTTGTCTGTAGTTCCCCCCTGACCATCTCTAAGGCCCTGTCGATCACCCTCCTGACCTCCTTTAGCTGACGGGCATACTCCTGAGGGTTGGAGAAACGGAGGAGTTCCTCCACCAAATCGGATAGCCTGAGGATGTCATTCTGCAAGTGGTCTAAATACTCCTCCTTGAGAGGGCAGTCTATCTCAAGAGGACAATCTATAGAGGGCCGTCTATCCCATCTCTGCCTGAGCATTTGCAGGGTTCCCCCCATGCTGGTCAGGGGTTGTTTGAGGTCGTGGGTAATCTCTGAGACGAGCTGTCCCATAATCATCAGTTGGCCTGCCGATAGGATGGCGCTCTGGGTCTCATATAAGGAGGTGGCCTGAGAGACCAGAATGGAGGTTAATTTCTTCTCCGGCTCAGAGATCTCCTCCGGTGCTGAAAGGGAGAAGATGCCCCGCAATTGACCTCCAATTATTAAAGGCAAGGAGATGCTCCCTTTGGCTTGGGGAGAGAGGAGGCCGTTTGCTACCAGGAGGGTCTGTACCCTCTTTGAGAGACCCTCTGAGGTCAGGTTTTCTTCTATGCTCAACCCCACCGAGGGTGAAGGTGTGATCTTTCCCTCCCGACAGGTAAGGAGGAGATTGAACTTTTTGCCCTTTCCTTGAAACCAATAACAGCTCTCTATGTTCATTATCTCCTTTAGGGCCCGGTAGACCATCAGGGCCATAGACTCCCTGCACTCCGTCGAGGGGAGGTTGCTGGCTATCCTGTAAAGGACAGAGAGTTCCCTTATCCTCCTCCGGCTTTCCTCAAAGAGGGTGGCATTCTCGATGGCCAGGGCTGCCTGAGAGGCAAAGGTGGAGAGGAGGTGAAGATCTGATTGCTTGAAGGGTTGGCCTGATGTTTTGTTGTTCATATTAAGCACCCCTAAGGTTTTCCCCTTGAGTTTAAGGGGAACGCTGAGCAGGGACTTGGTTTCATACTTCTCTCGGTTAAGCCGGCGAAACCTGGGATCTGATTCGATATCTTCCACCAGCAGGGGCTCGCCCTTTTGGGCCACCCAGCCGGAGATACTACCCCCAACCCTTTGTCTTGTTTGCTTGACGATCTCTTGCTCCAACCCCCTGGCTGCCTTTATGGTTAAAACCTCTTTCTTCTCATCTAAGATCATCAGGGAACCCAGCTTAGCCCCCAAGACATCCGCGGCCAAGTTTACTATCCTCTCCAAGCTATCTTCCAGCTTGATCACTGAGATGAGGGAGGTGCTGGCCTCATAGACGGCATCCAGTTCCCTTAGCCTCTGCTCTAAGAGAGTGTTCTTCTCCTGAAGCTCGACCATAAGCTCCCTCTGGGTTCTCTCCCATGCCAACTTCTCCATCCCCCTCTCCACGGCCTTCTTCAGGTCGGAGAACTCTACCGGTTTCATCAGATAGTCATAGGCCCCTTTGCCTATGGCCTCTATGGCTGAGTTCAGGGTGGCATAAGCGGTGAGGATAATTATCAGGGTCTGGGGTGATACCTTCTTTATCCCTCCTAAGACCTTTATTCCATCTAAGGGGGACATCCTCAGGTCGGTGATCACTATGTCGAATCGCTCCTTTTGGGCCCTTTTGATAGCATCTCTTCCATCTAAGACTGCAGCCACATCATACCCCTCTTGGGTGAGGAGAGCCTGCATACTCTGGCATATCCTCTCCTCATCGTCGACGACAAGTATCTTTCCTCCCATCACTGGCCTACCTCGGGGAGCCTAATGGTGAAGATGGCACCTCCCTCCTTACCCCCCTTAACCAATATCTCCCCTCCGTGGTTTCGAATTATCTCCTGACAGATGGAGAGGCCCAATCCCATGCCATTCTTCTTGGTAGTATAAAAAGGCTGGAAGAGCGCTTCCATATCTTTTTCCTTGATGCCCTTTCCTGTGTCTGAGAAGGTTACTTCTACAAAATTATTCTCCATTCTGGTGCTTATCTTAAGCCTACCACCCTGGGGCATTGCCTCCTTAGCATTGGTAATTAGGTTCAAGAACACCTGCTTCAACTGCCCAGGGGAGGCCTTTACTAAGGAGATGGGGGAGAGATCCTCCTCCAGGCTAATTTCATCTTGTAGAAGTTGTTCTTTTAGGATTGAGGAGGTTTCCCTGATCAATCGATTGGTGTCGGTGGGACTTTTCGGTTCGGATATCGGTCGGGAGAGATCGAGGAGCTGCCTCACAATTTTGCCGATCCTGTCCACCTCCTCTTTCACCACCTCTATGGTCTCGGGGTTGTGCTTGCCCTCCCTACTAAGGAGGGTTAAATAGTTCTTTATTATCCCTAAGGGATTGTTTATCTCATGGGCTAGGGTGGCAGCCAGCCTTCCCACTGTGGCCAGATTTTCGCTCTGAATCAACTGTCGTTGAGCTCTTCTCAATTCACGGTTGGTCGATTTCACGCTTTCATAAAGCTCAGCATTCTCGATGGCCACCCCCAGTTGATTGGCCAAGGTAGTGAGGAACTCCAGGTCATTTTCGGTAAAGGGCGCGCCAGAGATCTTCGGGGTGAGGGTTAGCACCCCTTTCAGCCTCCCTTTCATATTCAGGGGAACACAGACCTCACACTCTAAGCCGCGGAGCTTCTCCACATCCTTCTTGGCTCCTTTTATCCTCTCTAAGTCGCAGAAGAGGATGGCTTGATTGGCCTGAGAGAGGAACCGTCCCAGGTGGCTATGGGCCCCGATCTCTATCCCCAGAAGATCCTGAGGGTTCATCCCCTTGGCCTTGGCTACCTTCAGCTTCCCTTTCTCCGTCAAGAAGAGGGTTGCCCCCCCCACTCCCATCTGACCAATACAGATTAAGAGGATAGAGTCAAGGAGAGGATCAAGCTCCAGCACGGAGTTGAGGTGTTGGCTGAGCTCAAAGAGGGTGTATAAATCGTAAAGCCTCCTCTTGAGCTTCTTGTTTGTCTGCTCAAGTTGCTGGGAAGATGTGGTTAAACCCCTCATATGAGTTAAAAATAAGGGGTAAGAAGTGGAAAATCAAGGGAAATTTGTCTCACTATTGAAGAGAGTTGCATATACTTTGCAACCCTCTGCAAAATACAGGGATAAAAGGAAAATATTTCCTAAAAGGGTTTGGTGATTAATTCCCCAAAATAGAGGGAAATAGAGGAATAAAAAGGAGGAAATCCGATTATATCTCTCTACTTTCATCCTGGCACAGATTTTGCTTATGTTTTCTATGCTGTAATCTTATTTATCCCGATTAGTTTGAATGATTCATATGCCACGAAGCCCCCAAGCCCCAAAGTATTGATAGAATGGGATTGAAACAAAAGGTTAGAGACTAATGCAGAGTAACTCAAGTTACGAATCGAAGTGCGCTAATTTCTTATATTCTTAGTGCCTTCGTGGCGAGGATTACTTAATTTGAATGAGTTTGGGGTGGTCTAAGTCTGGGGGAATTCTTTTGTGGGTCATTGGTTGTCTTCGAACGTTATTTCGCTATATCATTAAACCATTTGGATGCTTTGAACCAATTGAACTTTTTCTTCCCCTCGCTAATTTCGCTTGAACAATTTGAACCGTTTGAACCGGCCCCTACGAGCCGTCAGGTGCCCTCACCTGATGGCAAGAGAGGAGGATGGCAGAATCGGGATTATGCCACCTCACTTTTGATCTCAATAAACGGTTTGAACTATTTTCTCGGGTTCTTAACTTTTTATCTTGCTAATTCCCGTTTTTTCGTTTATGTTTTACTCAAAATATACTAAAGGAGTAGTTATGAACTGCCGGTATATAAGATGGGGACTTTTGTTATGGTTTGTTCTCCTTTCCTCTCTCTCTCTCTCTGCTCAGGAATATGTGATTGGCCAGGGTGACGTTCTCTCCATCCAGTTTTGGCAGCAACCTGATCTGAACACACGGGTTAAGGTAGGGCAAGACGGAAAGATAGCTCTCCCCATAATAGGTTCTGTAACCGCCGCTGGTCTCACCCCTACCCAACTGGGCGAAAAGATAGTGGAGAAGATCTCCATCTATAACAAGGGGATAACCCAGGCCACGGTGGTGGTAACCGGATATGGTAGCAAAAAGATATATCTTACCGGACAGGTCCTTGCTCCAGGGAAGTATACCTTTGAGGCAATTCCTGACCTCTGGGAGGCCATCTTAGAGGCTGGAGGCCCAACGGAAATCGCCATCTTGAGTGGGGTGACCATTATCAGGGGGGAAGGGGAAAAGCCGATTTTGGTTGATCTCACCAAGTTTTTGGAGACAGGTAACTCCTCCCTTCTTCCTCCCCTCAGATCTGGGGATACAGTATATATACCTGGTATATCCACCGGAGGCGGATCGACTGAACTGGGGGGTAAGAGGGTATACCTTTATGGTG
>Ga0315551_10003834_pt1 | contig 10612 bp, 9 predicted proteins | sample SalMarSW160290MG_FD_203678 | JGI IMG/M metagenome (GOLD analysis project Ga0315551, IMG submission 203678) | Salt marsh sediment microbial communities from the Plum Island Ecosystem LTER, Massachusetts, United States - Salt Marsh Sediment SW1602-90 ... | reverse complement strand
TGCTCTCGCTTTCGACCGCGCTCACGCTGCCCCAGGGAAGCGCGCTGTCGCTCCAGATCCAGACGATGGGCGCGCAGATCCAGATGGTGGTGCTTTCCATCAACCAGCAGCCCCAGCAGCCGGGCAAGCAGGCCGTGGTGACGCTGGTTCCCGCGGCCCAGGGCCAGCCGCAGGCCTCCCGCCCCGCTCCGGCCGCGCCACCGCCGCCATCTCCCGCGGTGACGGTGACGGCCGGGCGCGTGCTGACCGCAACCGTCGTCGCCGAGGCGCTGACGCCGGCGGGCGCGCCGAGCGCCGATCCCGCGCTGCCCGGGGCCCCGGCCCTGCCGGGCGGGGCTGCGCCGGCCGCGGCGCCGCCAGGTGCCGCCATGCCCCACGAGGGGCCGCCGATGCTGGCGGCGCTGCTGGGACGGTTGCCGCGCGACGGGGAGCCCGCCGCACCCGAAAAGGGAACGCGCCTGACGGTGCGCATCGCCGCCCTCGACGCCGATCCCGCGGGCGATCCCAAGGCGGTGCTGCGCGCGGCCGCCGAGGGCCGCGGGCCCACGCGCCTGCTGCCCGGCACGGTCGCCGAACCCGACGCAGGCGGCTTCGTGCAGGTCAAGACGCCGCTCGGGGTTCTGTCGCTCTCGACCCAGACTCCGTTGCCGCCCGCGAGCCGGATCGTGCTCGAGATCGTGGGCGAGCCGGAGCTTCCCCCCGCGCCGCAGCCGCAGGCGCCGGTTCCCGCCCAGGGTCGCGGCTGGCCGGCGCTCGAACAGGCGGTCGCGGTGATCGCGCGCGCCGCATCCGGCGCGCCCCATGTGGCCGCGGCGCTTCCACACCCCGGTCCCGATCTCGCCTCGGCCCTGGTGGCGGCGCTCGCCGCGATCCAGACCGGCGACGTGCGGGCGCTGGTCGGCGACCATTTCCTGAGGGCGCTCGATCTCGCCGGGCACCACGACCTGGCCATGCGCCTGGGCCACGAGTTCAATCAGCTCACGACCGTCGTCCCCGACCCGTCGGGCGGCGCCTGGCGCAGCTTCCTGATCCCGGTCCACGACGGCGCGGTCCAGTTCGTGCGCTTCTTCGTGCGCCGCAAGCGCAAGCGGTCCGGGCCGGATTCGGACCCGGATTCGACCACGCGGTTCCTGGTGGAGGTGGAGCTGAGCCGGCTCGGCGCCATGCAGCTCGACGGCCTCGTCAAGCCCAAGAAGTTCGACCTCATCATCCGCAGCCGCACCGCGCTCGATCCCGCGATGCGGCGCGAGATCGCCAAAATCTTCGACGACGCCCTGGCCGCGAGCGGCCACCGCGGCGCGCTGACCTTCCAGGCGGGCCCGCGCTTCGCCGCCAGCCCGGCGCAAGGCGGCGCTCCGGTGGGCGTCAGTGTCTGAAGCCGCCGCGACCGGGCAAGCCGCCGCGCCCATGCTGGCGCGCCGCCGGCTTCTGGCGGTGCGGGACAATCCGGCGCGCGGCAGCGACTACCTGGTGCGGCTCGACGTCGCGATTTCGCCGGCCGCAATCGGACCGGTCGCCGTCGCGCTCACCTATGTCCCCGACCGCACGATCCTGGAGCGCGGCGCATTCGCCGCCTATCTCGACGCGCTCGCGGCGCAAGACTGGAGCGCGATCGAGGAGATGGGGGCGGCGGCGCTCGCCGACATCGAAAGCGAGCTGGTGCCGCGCTATCTGGGCATCGCCCTGCGGGAAAGCGGGGACCGGGCGGACGGCCACGCCGCCCTGTTCGAGGGCCGCCAGCCGGGCTGGAACAACGACGCGTTGCTCGCCCGCCTGGGCTGAGGCGCCGGGCCCCTGCCCTCACCCGGGCCGACTCTTATAAGTAGAGGCTAAGGAGGGGGGCCCCGGCACTCATTTTCCGCTGCGGCGATAGGCGGCCATGCCCAGCTCGTCGAGGATGGCCTGATCCACCTTCTCGGCGCGGCGCCGCGCCACCTGTTCGCGGTGGGACTGGGCGATCTCGAGCCGCTTCAATTCCTGGAAGCTCTCGGTCACGTCGGCGGCCGCCTGGGCGATCTTCGCCTTCACCTCGGCGAGCGAGGCGGCGAGCTTCGCGCGGCGCGCGATCACGGCGTTGGCGTAGGCGGCGTAGGCATAGCCGGCCTCGGGCGAGGCACCCGCCGCCTTCTGCTCCGCGCGGAGCTCCTCTTCGATGCGGCGGCCGTGGTCGCGCAGCTCGGCGGCCAGGCGCTCGAGCTCGGCCAAGTTGCGGCGCTTCTCGTCGAGCCGCCAGCGGTGAAGGCGGATGAGATTGGGAAGTCCCTTCACGGGCTTTCGCCCTTACCCGGAAATCGTGTGCGGGCGCGCGCCGCCGGTCATGCCGGTTTGGCCTCGAAGATCTGCGCCAGGGCGGCGTAGCCGGAGGGAAGATCGGCGCGCTCGTCCTTGTCCTGCTTCAAGAAGTTCTCGAGCGCGGGATGGTAATGGATCGCCTCGTCGGTCTTGGGGTCGCTGCCCCGGCGGTAGGCGCCGAGCCGGATCATCTCGGCCATGTCCTCGTAGGCCGAGATGAGGGCCCGCGCGCGGGTCACGAGCGCGTTCTCGTCGGCCGTGTTGCAATCCGGCATGGTCCGCGAGACGCTCTTCAAGACGTCGATCGCGGGATAGCGCCCGCGCTCGGCGATCCGGCGGTCGAGCACGACGTGGCCGTCGAGGATCGCGCGCAGCGCGTCCGCCACCGGCTCGTTGTGGTCGTCGCCCTCCACCAGCACGGTGAAGAGTCCGGTGATGGCGCCCTTGCCCTTGCCCGGGCCGGCCCGCTCGAGAAGCTTGGGAAGCTCGCCGAAGACGGTGGGGGTGTAGCCCTTGGTCGTGGGCGGCTCGCCCGCCGACAAGCCGATCTCGCGCTGGGCCATGGCGAAGCGGGTCACCGAATCGATGAGGCACAGAACGTCCAGCCCCTGGTCGCGGAAATATTCCGCCGCGGTCATGGTGAGATAGGCGGCCTGGCGACGCAAAAGCGGCGATTCGTCCGAGGTCGCGACCACGACGACGCTGCGCGCCAACCCTTCCTTGCCGAGATTGTCCTCGATGAATTCCTGGACCTCGCGGCCGCGCTCGCCGATGAGGCCGATGACGATGACGTCGGAGGCCGTGAAGCGGGCCATCATCGAAAGCAGGATCGACTTGCCCACGCCCGAGCCCGCGAAAATGCCCATGCGCTGGCCGCGGCAGCAGGTGAGGAAGGTGTTGATGGCCCGGACCCCCAGGTCGATCTTGCCGCTCACCCGGTGGCGCTCGTGGGCGGGGGGCGGCGAGCTGCGCAGGGCATAGGACGATTTCCCCATTTTGAGGGGGCCCCGGCCGTCGATCGGCTCGCCCAAGGCGTTGACGACCCGGCCCAGCCAGGCCGGGCTGGGATAGACGGCGGCGTCGCGCTCGGTGGGCTCCACCCGGCAGCCCAGGCCGACCCCGTCGAGCGGCCCGAAGGGCATGAGGATGGCGCGGCGGTTGCGGAAGCCGATCACCTCGCAGGGCACCAGCCGGCCGTTGCCGGCGCGCACGGAACAGTGGCTGCCGATGGAGAGAACCCGCTCGATTCCGCCCACCTCGACCAGCAGGCCCAGGACCGCGGTGACGCGGCCGTAGCCCCGGTAATCGGGTACCTCGGCGAGGTCGGCGAGGAGATTGTCGAGCGGTGGTGCCAAATCCGGCCTTGTTTTCTGGGGGCCGCGGGCCCCCGGTCCTTCCCGTGTCCCGCCAGTATCGGCGGGAAAGGTTTTATGGATGGTTAAGTGGCGGGCGGGCGCGCCGGCGGAGACCCGGGGCTAGGAACATATACACAATCGCTGCCGGGCGCGCGCGCCAGCCGCGGGATTCCAGGGTTCCGGCCTAGGAAAAAGGGCCCGGAAAAATGATTAACGGTGGTCATAAATTATTAACCAAACTATAAATACTGTATTAATCTGAATTAACGGAGCTGCGAAGCGATCGCCATGCGCGTGCTGTTAGTCGAGGACGACACCTCACTCGCGAAAAGCATCGAGATGATGCTGAAGTCGGAGGGGTTCATCTGCGACACCACCGATCTCGGCGAGGACGGCCTCGAGATCGGCAAGCTCTACGACTACGACATCATCGTCCTCGACTTGATGCTGCCCGACATCGACGGTTACGAAGTTCTGCGGCGGCTGCGTTCGGCGCGGGTCAAGACGCCGATCCTGATTCTTTCCGGCCTCGCCGAGCCCGACAACAAGGTGAAGGGCCTCGGCTTCGGCGCCGACGACTACCTCACCAAGCCCTTCAACAAGGAAGAGCTGATCGCCCGCATCCAGGCGGTGGTGCGGCGCGCGCGCGGCCATTCCGAATCGGTGATCCGCACCGGCAAGCTGGTGGTGAACCTGAACGCCCGCACGGTCGAGGTGAACAACAAGCCGCTGCACCTGACCGGCAAGGAGTATGGGATCCTCGAGCTTCTGTCTCTGCGCAAGGGGACCACGCTCACCAAGGAAATGTTCCTGAACCACCTTTACGGCGGCATGGACGAGCCCGAGCTCAAGATCATCGACGTGTTCGTCTGCAAGCTGCGCAAGAAGCTCGCGGCCGCGACCGGCGGCGAGAACTACATCGAGACGGTCTGGGGCCGCGGCTACGTGCTGCGCGACCCGAGCGCCGAGGGCAAGGAGGGCGCGGCTCGCAAGGCCGCCAAGGTCTAGCCCGGGCGTGCCGCGCGCCCTTCGCGGCATTCCACCCAGAGCATTCGAGAGCGTTGATGCCCCGCGGGCGGCCGCCTGCGGGCAAGCGCCCCTTGGCCGCGGCTCAGGAAGCCGCGGCCTTCGCCGAGGGCTGCGCCTCGACGATCCGGCAATAGACGCCGCGCTCGCCGGGGACGGCATGGAACTTGTCGGAAATGCCGAGCACGGTCTCGGCGCCGCCGAGATAGAGGTAGCCGTCGGGAAGCAGGATCCGGCTCACCCGGTCGAGGATCTGCCGCTTGGTCTCGTTGTCGAAATAGATGAGGACGTTGCGGCAGAACACGACGTCGAAATGGCCGAGCGGGGCCGGGTCGTTGAGCAGGTTGAACTCGCGGAACCGGATGATCTCGCGCAACGACGGGTCGATCTTCCACTTGTCGCCCATCTGCGTGAAATACTTGACCAGATACTGCACCGGCAGGCCGCGCTGCACCTCGAACTGCGAATAGAGGCCCGCCTTCGATTTCTCCAGCATCTCCGCCGAGATGTCGGTGGCGACGATCTCGAACCGCCAGCCGGCGAGCTTCGGCCCCTCCTCGCGAAGGATCATGGCCAGCGAATAGGGCTCCTGCCCGCTCGAGCAGGCTGCGCTCCAGATCCGGATCCGGCGCGTCGTCGCGCGCGCCTGCAAGAGCCGCGGCAGCACCAGGCTCTTGAACTGGTCGAACGGCTTGATGTCGCGGAAGAAGAACGACTCGTTGGTGGTCATCGCGTCGATGACTTCCTTGGCGAGCGGCCCGGTCTCCGGATTCGCCCGCAAGGTCGCGATGAGGGCCTCCAACGATCCGAGCCCGTGCTTGCGCGTGACCGGCAGCAGCCGGCTCTCCACCAGATAGGACTTGTCGGCGGCGAGCACGAGCCCCGACTGGCGCTTCAGAAGCGCGGCGAGAAAGCCGAAGTCCTCCGCTTTCATGCCGCCTTCCTCATCGCGAGCTTGAGCGCGTAGGCGCCGATCTCCTCGATCGGCAGCACCGCCGAGCAAAGCCCGCCCGTGGCCACCGCCCCGGGCATGCCCCAGACGACGCTGGTGGCGGCGTCCTGGGCGATGACGACGCCGCCTGCGGCGACCACCGCCTCGCTGCCGCTGAGCCCGTCGTGGCCCATGCCGGTGAGGATCACCGCGAGCACCTCGCGCCCGAACACCGCGGCCAGGCTGCGCAGCATCGGATCGACCGCGGGACGGCAGAAGTTCTCCTGCGGCCCTTGGTCGAGGCGGATGACCTTGCGGCCGTCGACCCTCGTGACCGTCATGTGATAGTTGCCGGGGGCGACGTAGATATGGCCCCCCACCAGCGGCTCGCCGTCCACCGCCTCCGCCGCCGGGCATCCCGTGAGCTTGTGGATGTGCTCGGCCAGGATCGTCGTGAACGTCGCCGGCATGTGCTGGGTGATCAGGATCGGCTGGCGCAGGTTCTTGGCCAGCGCGGGAAGCAGCTGGAACAGCGCCTGCGGGCCGCCCGTGGAGCTTCCGATCGCCACCACGGCCGGCGTTACGGCGGGCGCTTCGCGCAGCCGCACCTCGACGCTGCGGTACACGGTCGGCGTCTGCCCGAGCGCCTGCGCGTCCCCCGCGCGCCGGGGCGCCCGGCTGGGGCGCGCGCCCGCGGCGCGCCGCGCCGCCCCCAGCGCCTTCACCTTCGCCACCAGCTCGCGCTGGAAGTCGAAGCCGGCGGAAATCGCACCCGTCGAGGTCGGCTTCGGGATGTAATCGGCCGCGCCCAAGGCAAGGGCCCGCAGGCTGATATCGGCGTTCCGCAGCGTCAAGGTGGAGGCCATGATCACCTTGACCGTCGGGTCGGCCTCGATCAGCTTCGGCAGGGCGGTCAGCCCGTCCATCACCGGCATCTCGATGTCGAGCACGACCACGTCGGGCGCGCTGCGCTTGACCGCGCCGATCGCCAGCTCGCCGTTGGCGACGGATTCGACGATCTTGATTTCGGGGTCGGCCTCGAGCGTGCGCGCGAGAAGCCCGCGGATGATCGCCGAATCATCGACGATGAGGACGTGATAGGGGTCGCCGGACGCGGAGAGCGGCGGGTTCGGGCCCGATGTCGTTCTTGGTTGCGACATGGATAGTCCCGCCTAGAGCAGTCCGGTCTGGGCGAATTTCGTCTCGAGAATCTCGCTGTCGAAGGGTTTCATGATGTATTCGTTCGCGCCCGCCCCTATGGCTTCCTGGATGTGCTTGATGTCGTTTTCGGTCGTGCAGAACACGACGACCGGGGTCTTTCCCCCGGCGACCTTGTCGCGAAGCTCACGCAGGAACTCGATGCCGTTCATCACCGGCATGTTCCAGTCGAGCAGGATCGCATCCGGCATGCGGCGGCGGCACGCTTCGAGCGCCGCCTCTCCGTCGCTGGCCTCCTCGATCTCGAAATTGAGCTTTTCGAGGATCCGCCGGGCGACCGTACGGATGACTTTCGAATCGTCGACGATGAGACAGAATTTCATGCCGGCACTCGGGTCATTGGCGTGGTTGCTGACGCACAGAGATCACGAAGATCGCGCCGTCAGGCGGCTTCGCATTTCTTGAACGCCAGCAGACGCGCGACATCGAGGACCACGAGAAGCTTGTCCTTGAGGCGGAACACGCCCGCCGAAACTTCGCGCCACGCTGGATCCAGGGTCGCCGGATTGCGCTCGAAGCAATCGGGGGGAAGGCTCAGAACCTCGCCCACGGAATCGATGATCAGGCTGTAGAGCTCGCCGCGGAAATCCACGACGACGCTCATGCTTTTCTCCCCCTCCCCGCTGGGCGCCAGGCCGAGGCGCTTGCGCACGTCGACCGCGGTCACGATCCGGCCGCGCAGGTTCAGGGCCCCCGCCACCTCGGGCGAGGCGAGCGGGATCGGCGTGATCTTCTGCGGCCCCAGCACGTCCTGCACCGTCAGCACGGGGATGCCGAAAAGCTGGTCGTGGATCGTCATGGTGACGAAGTCCTGGTTCTCGCCGCCGGCCGTGGCGGCCGCGGCTTCTCTTTCTCTCATGGTCATGCGGCACCTCCGGCGGCGGCGAGCGTCTCCGAGAGCGTGTTCAGGAGCGCGTCGCGATCGAACTTGGGAACGTAGTCGTCGAACCCGACCGCGCGCCCGCGGTCGAGGTCTTCCTGCGAGGTGTGCGCGGACAGCGCCACGAGCGGGGTGTCCTGCCAGCGGCCGCCCTTCTTGACCGTCTCGGCGAAGGCGAAGCCGTCCATGCCCGGCATCTCGATGTCGCTGATGATGATGTCGAAGTCGCAGCCCTGCTCGCACAGCTTCAACGCCTCGTCGCCGTTCTCGGCGGTGGTGACCTCATAGCCCGCGACCGCGAGAAGCGGCGTCAGCAGGTTGAGGAAGAACGGGCTGTCGTCCACCAGGAGCACGCGCTTGCCGCGCGCCTTGCCGGCTCCGCGCGGCGTCGTGGCGGCGAACCAGTCGCCGAACGCCCGGGTCAGGTAATGGCCCGCGTCGACGATGTCGGTCGCCTTGCCGGCCACGATGCTGCTTCCCAGCATCCCCCGCTTGTCCGAGCTCAGCTCGACCGAGAGGGTCTCCTCGACGATGTCGACGATCTCGTCCACCACCAGGCCCATGGACCGCCCGCGGTCGGAGAACACGAGGACCGGCTGGCGCCCGCCCTCCTTGAGCTGATAGCCGTCGGAAATCGTCACCAGCGGCATGAGATGCCCGCGATACTGCACCATCGGCCGGCCTTGCGAATATTCGACCGTCTCGAGCTTGATCTCCTCGAGCCGGGCGATGAGCGAGAGCGGCACCGCCTTGGGCGCGCCCGGCCCGGCGCTCGCCGGCGGCCCCGGTGCTGGCCACCGCGGCGGTCTCCGCGGCGTGGTCGCCGAGCGACGCCTCGCCGGTCGCCGCCGCGATGCCGTTGGGGTCCAGGATCATGATGACGCTGCCGTCGCCCAGGATCGTGTTGCCGGAGAAGATCGAGATGTCGCGCAGGATCGGCGCGACCGGCTTGACCACGATCTCCTCGGTGTCGAACACGCGATCGACCATGATGCCGAAGGTGTAGGCGCCGACCTGGGTCACGACGATGAAATGCTCGCTCTGGCTGTCGAGCTTGCGCGACGGGCCGAGCTTCAGGAGGTCGTGCAGCGAGACCAGCGGCAGGAGGCGGTTGCGCAGGCGCAGAACCGGCGTGTCGTTGATCGTCTCGATGGCGTTCTCGGAATGGGCCGAGGCGCGCACGAGCTCGAGCACGCTGATCTGGGGAATCGCGAACCGCTCGCCGCTGCACTCGACGATCAGCGCCGAGACGATCGCCAGCGTGAGGGGGATCTTGATGATGAAGGTCGTGCCCTTGCCCTCGACCGATTTGAGCTCGACGGTGCCGCCGATCTTCTCGATGTTGGTGCGCACCACGTCCATGCCCACGCCCCGGCCGGAAACGCTCGTGACCTTGGCGGCGGTCGAAAAGCCGGGCTTGAAGATGAACTGCTGGATCTGCTGGTCCGACATCGCGTCGAGCTCGGCCTGCGTCGCCAGCGCGTTGGCCACCACCTTGGCCTTGATCCGCTCGCTCGAGAGGCCGGCGCCGTTGTCCTTGATCTCGATGATGATGTGGCCTCCCTCGTGATAGGCGTTGAGCGTGATCTTGCCCGCCTCGGGCTTGCCCGCCTCCTTGCGGATCTTCGGGATCTCGATCCCGTGGTCGGCGGAGTTGCGCACCATGTGCGTGAGCGGGTCCTTGATGAGCTCGAGGACCTGGCGGTCCAGCTCGGTATCGGCGCCCAGCATCTCGAGATCGATCTTCTTGTCGAGCTCGAGCGCCAGGTCGCGCACCAGGCGCGGCAGCTTCGCCCAGGCGTTGCCGATCGGCTGCATGCGCGTCTTCATGACGCCTTCCTGGAGCTCCGAGGTGATGTGGTTGAGGCGCTGCAGCGGGCCGCCGAAGTCGCTCTCCTTCTGCATGCGCAGGATCTGGAGGAGCTGGTTCCGGGTGAGCACCAGCTCGCTCACCATCGTCATGAGGTTTTCCAGGAGGTCCACGTTGACCCGGATGCTGTGGGCGGCGACCGCGGAATCCTTCGCGGCCCCGTCGCCCTTCGCGGCGGCCGCCGGGGCCGCGTCCTTGGGTTTGGGTGCCGGCGCGGCGGCCGGCGAAGGGTCGCTCGCCTCGCCGGCGGGGGCCGTCGGCTCGGGCGCGGCGGCCATCTCGGTTGCGGCCTCGGCCACGGCCGGGGCGCTCCGCGCCGCCGGCTCGGCCACGGGCTCTTCGGCCGCGGGCTCGGCGGCGGGCTCCGGGGCCGGCTTCGCGGCGGGCGGAGCGGCGCCCGCCGAATCGGCCAGCGCATTGAGGCGGTCGATCAACTCCCGGTCGTCGCCTTCCGGCTCGGCCTCGGTCTGCTCGAGAGTCGACAGCAGCATCTTGATGCTGTCGAGCGCCTCCAGAATGAGCGAGACCGCCTCGGGCGTCACCTCCAGCTCGCCGTCCCGGATCTTGCCGAGCACGTTCTCGCCCGCGTGCGCCACCGATTCGAGGCGCGGCAGGCCGAGAAAGCCGCAGGTGCCTTTGATGGTGTGCACCAGGCGGAAGATGTTACCGAGCAATTCCGGGTCGTTGGGGTTCTGTTCCAGCCTCACCAGTTCGACATCGAGCACCGAGAGGTTTTCCGTGGTTTCGGTGAGAAATTCGCTTAAGAGATCGTCCATGCGACAAGGTCCAATCCTGCGGGCCGGTACCGGCGGAACGGAGGCGCGGATGCGTCCCCCGGGGTGCTGCGCGATGCCCGCGGTGACACTCGCAAAAAATGTTTAAAAAGCTGTAAAGCCGCAGAAATCTAGGGGTTTCGGAGGGTCGCGCCGGGCTCCGGCGCGTGGGCCTGACGCCCGGGGTCAGCCCGCGGGCGCCAGGCGCGCCTTGAAGGTGACCCGGTCGGAGCCGCCCGATTCGACCTCGAGGCCGGCATCGGCCCG
>Ga0315551_10003833_pt1 | contig 10613 bp, 8 predicted proteins | sample SalMarSW160290MG_FD_203678 | JGI IMG/M metagenome (GOLD analysis project Ga0315551, IMG submission 203678) | Salt marsh sediment microbial communities from the Plum Island Ecosystem LTER, Massachusetts, United States - Salt Marsh Sediment SW1602-90 ... | reverse complement strand
ACTAGATGGGTGTTTCGATCGGCATTTTAGAATGTTGCCAGCGTTTTCTGTTTCATTACCAATGTTCGCCATTTTTGTCATTTGCAGGTAAGATCTGTTTCATTGGAAGCATTCTGCGATTTGTTATAGCGGCTTTGGTGGCGGTGGTCTATCGCGTGATGTCAAAACCTGATTGGCGATTGTGGATTGTGTAAAGTAGCATGCCTCTGCTCGTCCGATCGATCCCGCATGTTATTGTTTGCCGTGGACCGGCTTGGTGGTCAGCCGAAAACAGCCCAGTGAAAGTTTACCTACGTTGAGGATCCACAAAAACAATGGGTAAGGGGCTTAGTGTCAGACCCAATTTCAGGCGCCAAGCTCTTTACGTTGCGATAGCTCTCCTCGCCGTACTGTGTGGTTACAGTGCCGGCCTGACGTTCAGAACGGATCGACAAGGGTCGCTTCAGCTTGCAGATTCCATGACTCAGAAATCGCCAAATGGAAGCGAACACAATACCGGCGAGCCCATTCCTCCTGAAGAACCTCCGTCGCGGACGACGGACAGCTTACCGAATACCGCAGTGTATCCTGATCCGGCGCACTCGCAAAACGATCTGCCGGTTCGTGCTTACGAGGAGGCATTGCCTTCCGAAGTCTACGAATCTGAAGTGAACGCCGGTGTTATGAAAAAATCTCTGAGCATCGAGGAAGGAGCGATGCTTCGATCGCCGGGGCCAACCGCTGAGACCTCTGGCTCTGTGTACCTGCCGCCGTGGCGCCGATACGCCGTCGCCTTTCCTGAGGCTGGTGGAAGGCCGATGGTTGCTATAGTTATCGACGATCTGGGAATGGATCGCAAACGCACGGCTCGCGCCATGGGTATGAAAGGCCCTCTAACCCTATCGTTTCTCGCCTACGCGGAAGACCTGAACGCACAGACTGCGGTTGCGCGTGCCGGCGGGCACGAACTGCTGATGCACGTAGGCATGGAACCCATCGACAAAAACGTCGACCCCGGCCCGAACGTCCTGTTGACCGGGCTCGATTCCGAGGAGATACGCCACCTGCTTGAGAAAAATCTCGGACGGTTCGAAGGCTACGTCGGTATCAATAACCACATGGGGAGCAAATTTACAGCCGATGTTTCGGGGATGGCAGTTGTGATGGAGATTCTGAAACTACGTGGACTGCTGTTCCTCGATTCGCGTACCACCGGACGCTCGGTCGGGGTTAGGCTCGCGCGGGAGATGGGGGTGCCCGTGGCCGAGCGCAACATTTTCCTCGACAACGTCAATGATTCTGTCGCCATTAGAGCGCGTCTGCGCGAGTTGGAGCAACTCGCTCGACGTAGAGGTTACGCAGTGGCCATCGGCCACCCTCGCGATGCTACGCTCGATGCTTTGGAAGGTTGGCTCCAAAACTTGGAAGATCGAGGTCTCGCTCTCGTTCCGCTGAGCGCCGTCGTTGTCGCAGATCAGAACGAAACCCACCAGTTAGCGCATTAGCAGAGAGATGGCATGTGTCCCCTTGGCGAGTGTGCGCCCGGGAAAGCCGAATCCAGCCGAGGGTGTGGACAGGGGAGATGTGCAACGACTGCCGAACAGAGGGGATATACCGCCAAGCGTCTTCTACCTGCGAGACTGGTTAATGATACTGTTTCGTTAGAGCAACCAATGTTTGCGTTGATTTTTGGGTGGTGCGAGCCGGGTTAGCGAATAGCTACTCCAAAGGCACACAATACCCACGCCGCCACTTCCACTCGGGATGTGCGGACACTCCCATAAAGGCCGCAAAAAAAATTGTCGTCTAGAAATATCGCCGATGCGGTCGGGGGTCTTCAGGCTGTCGAATATCAACCTTGGGCATTCTGACCACCGTCGCCTGCCGAATGGCACGCTCCAACCACGCGCCCAGTTCCATGTGCTCCCTTTTTGCCGCTTCCCGCGCGACCTTTCTTGCGTCTGGGGACACACCGGGAATCGTCCACTTGCGTTGCTCTACGTGCTGCACCTCACGTCCTCCTCTCCTTTAGGGCTTCTGCCTTCGGGCAGGGAAACAAAGCCCACGTCTGCGTTCACGAAGCCTGAGTCAGAAGCGCGCCTCAGGACGCGTCATCACGATGGGCCACACTATCGATTTGCATCTCCGGGAACCCCGTTCAGCTTGAAAACGAGGACTACCTACGCGGACACTCAACCATAGCACACGTTATGCTCTTGCGAAATGACGATTGAGATTGCCTGAGCAAGAGTTCGAGTTTTTCGGTGCTCGCTAGGCATTGCCGACTTGGAATTGCATCGCCTCCTCAGCCGCGCGAATCAGTGCGCGAGCCTTGTTGCGGCTTTCCTGGTACTCGGCCTCGGGGTCGCTGTCGGCGACGACGCCGCCGCCCGCCTGAACGAACAGCACCCCATCCTTGACAATAGCCGTCCTCAGGGCAATGCATGTATCCATCTCACCATTGGCGCCGATGTAACCGATACACCCGCCGTAAACGCCTCTGCGTTCTGGCTCGAGTTCATCGATGATTTCCATTGCCCGGACTTTCGGGGCGCCGGAGACCGTCCCCGCTGGGAAGCCGGCGATTAAAGCGTTTATCGCGTCATACTTGGAATCCAATTCGCCTTCGACGTTGGAAACGATGTGCATAACATGGGAATAGTGCTCGATGACCATCTGTTCGGTCACTTTGACGGTGCCCACTTTGGCCACCCTCCCCACGTCGTTGCGGCCTAGATCGAGAAGCATCAGGTGCTCGGCCCGTTCCTTGGGATCGGCCAGGAGTTCCACCGCCAGAGCCCGATCTTCCTCAGGGGTCGCCCCGCGGGGACGGGTCCCCGCGATCGGGCGGATGGTCACCTTGCCGTCACGCACGCGGACCATAATTTCCGGACTCGAACCAACCACCGAGAAGCCGCCAAAATCGAGAAAGAACAGGAACGGGGAGGGGTTTAGACGCCTCAGCGCCCGATAGAGCGAGAACGGAGGCAGCTTGAACGGTACTTGGAAGCGCTGTGATGGGACGACCTGAAACACGTCCCCTGCGAAAATGTACTCCTTGGCTCTCTCGACCATTGCGTGATAGCCGTCGCGGCCAGTGTTTGATGTCGGCATCGGAAATGCTTCGGGTTGGGTCGTGACGGTGCGGTGGTGTGGGAGGCTGCGCCCGAAGTCGGTAACGACATCCGCCAGGCGCTTGCGGGACTGATCATAGGCCGCCGCGGCGGTCATCCTGTCATCGGGCCAAACCGGAGTGATAACCGTGACGTTGTCCTTGATGTTGTCGAAAACGGCGATCACGGTCGGTCGCAGAAAGAGCCCATCGGGTAGCCCCAGAACGTCCGGATTACCGTCCGGGAGGGTTTCCACCAGCCGAACCATGTCATAGCCCAGATAGCCGACTAGTCCTGCGGCCATCGGTGGAAGACCGGGTGGCAATTCGATGCGGGACTCAGCAATCACGGCCCTCAGGGATGCCAGCGTGCCCGCACGTTCCGATACCTGACACGGCAGGAAAGCGTTGGCGTCGAAGCGAGCCTGTCGGTTGATTTCCGCACGTTCGCCGAAGCAGCGCCATATGAGGTCAGGCTTCAGACCGATAAAGGAATAGCGCCCACGAATGGCACCTCCTTCCACAGACTCCAAGAGGAAACTGTTGGGGCGGCCGTCCGCAAGCTTGAGCATTGCCGAGACTGGAGTTTCCAGATCCGCAACGAGGGTCGTCCATACAACCTGTGGATCTCCTCGATTGTAGGCCGCCTCAAAACTCGAGATTTCAGGTTGAACCTGCATCCGTATTGATCCGATGTGGATTGGAAAAGCTAGAACAGGTCCTGAAGCACACGGTCGTTGACTGTTACCGGGTATTGCTGCCGAAGCGCCAGGGTCAATTGCGCCAACAGATCGAGACCCTGAGCACGCGCCAGCTCATCCTGGAGGTTGTTCAGACCGGCTTGGTCGGTCGCGGGATCGGCGGCGACAATCGTTTTCGTCCGCGCAACATAGGAAGCGTCCTGCCCCCGAACGACAACCGCTTCGCCCGGTTGAGCGCGGAAGATTGCCGCGATCAACGTCCTTGGCATTGTATCCGGAAATCCCTCTCCGGATCTGGAAAACGGCGTGGTGGTCGAGAAGACCGCTCCCTTCTCCGTGGCAAGCTTGGCGGGATCGCTCCCGCCCTTGAGTTCCGAGACAATTGAAACGGCGGTTTCCTTTGCGCGCGCCGCCCGCTTTTCGGCTTTCCACGCTCTTGTGACGTCGTTCCGTACGGAATCGAACGGTTTGGGCTCGGTTGGTGTCACCTTGTCGACCCGCAAAACGAAGTAGCCTTGGTCATCCGCTTCGGTCAGCGCGCTCTCGGAGTTCTCGTTGGTTGCGAACACGGCATCGAGGAACCCGGCCGGCAAATCGGCGATCGGCTGGCCTTCGGGGTTCAGCCCCTGCGGATCGATGGCGGCGATTTTGCGAACCTTGATATTAAGTTCCGTCGCCGCCTCTTCCAGTGTGGCGCCGCTTCCAAGCGCGTCCTCGAGACGGGTGGTAAGGTCGAACATGACGTCGAGTGCCTTCTCGTTGGCAATCTCGGTCCTAAGCTTTTCCCGCACATCGTCGAGTGTGGGCCGGCGCGCCGGCTCTATGGCGGTCACTTCTATGAGGTGCCAGCCAAGCGGGCTTTGCACCGGCTTGCTCACCGTATCCTTGGCGATGCTGAAGGCGGCATCCGCGAGTTCTGGCGGCATTTGATCCCGCGTGACGGTTCCGATCTCGAGGGTATCGGGCTCGAGACCTGCCTCCTCCTTGGCTACGGTGGCGAAGTTCGCACCGGCCGCAATGCGATCGTAAGCCTTGCTGGCGGCATCTTCACTGCTCAGCACCATCTGCCTGACGGTTCGGCGCTCGGGTTGGCTGAATTCGTCGATCCGCTCCTTGAAAGCGTTTTGAAGTTCCTCGTCGGATACGGCGATCTCTTTCGCCAAGTCGGTCGTCAATAGGAACGCCGCCGTTACCGCGCGGTACTCGGGCGCGGTGAACAGCGTCGCATTATCGTGGTAGAACTGGCGCAACTGGGCATCACTCGGTTCGCTGATGTCGTCCATGGCGGCATCCTCGACCCGCAGGATCTCAGCGACCCGTTTCTCTTTCTGATATCGATAGATGGCGTCGACCATCGAGTGAGGTATGGTCGCACCAGCCGCTACGCTCCCCACCAGTTGGTTGCGAGCGATGTCGCCGCGGACCCTTGCAACATACCCATCTTCGGTCAACCCGTTGATACTGAGGATCTGACGGAAACGCTCAGCGTCGAAGTTGCCGAGCTGGTTGCGAAACGTCGGGTCGGCCTGAATCGCCTGCCGAATGAGGGTATCGCTGACGGCGATGCCCAGGTCCGCCGCCCCGAGATCGAGCAATGTCCGGTCGACGATCTGGTTCAGCACGCGGCTCGGTAAGCCCAAGGCTTTGGCCTGTTCGGGATCGATGTTGCCAAGAGCCGCACCGAGACGACGAAATTCCCGCTGGTATTCGTTGGTCACGGTGGCTGCCAGAATCCGGATGTCGCCGACCTCTGCCACCCAGTTGTCTCTTTGGCGGGGTCTGAATACGTCTGCAATTCCCCAAAGTCCGAAACTGAGCACTAGCATCCCAAACAGAAGCTTGACCAGGAACGAGGCGGAGCGCTTGCGAATGGCTTCGAGCATAACGACCTAGGCGGGAGGTAAATCGGAACGGGTGAGTAGAGCCCCCGTTAGCACATCGAGCGGCATCATAGAAGTGCCTCCGAAACCTCGCAAGCCGGAAGGCATTGGCGCTACGGCGGATTGTGACGAATGGGGGTGTGTCCAAGAAGCCTGAACGCCCGATTGCATCGCATTCAACAGACGTACATGTTTGACGTACCCCGCCCCTATGATAAAGAGACCGCGACAAGACTTCCATCCGTTGCTCAGCCAATAGATTTTCAGGGAGAGGATGATGCCCCGTCGTATTCTCATCGCCGGCAATTGGAAAATGAATGGTTTGCAAGGCGATGGCCTAGCGCTTGCGGCCGACCTCGCGGCACGCATGAAAGGGGAGCAATCCCCGCGCTTCGACATGATTGTTTGCCCACCTTTCGTGCTCATCTCCAAAGTCGTCGAGACCGTTGCCGGTAGCGGCATTGCCGTAGGAGGGCAGGACTGCCACATGCAGGAGAAAGGAGCGCATACCGGTGACACTAGCGCCCACATGCTAAAAGATATCGGCTGTGGTTATGTTATAGTCGGGCACTCCGAACGGCGAACCAACCATGGCGAGACGGATGCTCAGGTCAAGGCCAAGGCCGAGGCCGCCCTCGCGGCCGGGTTGACGGCGATTGTTTGCGTCGGCGAGACGCTGGAAGAACGTGACGCCGGCAAGACTTTGGAAGTCAATAAGCGGCAAGTGCATGGCTCCCTGCCCAATGGGGCGACGGCCGCCAACACCGTGATTGCCTACGAGCCGGTATGGGCCATCGGAACCGGGCGCACCGCAACACCGGAACAGGCCCAGGAAGTCCATCAAATGATTCGTGGCGAACTGGGCGCCAAGCTTGGCCAGGCCGAAGCGGCTGGCATGCGCATTCTTTACGGCGGCTCGATGAATCCCAAGAATGCTGAGATACTGTTGGCTCAGGCCGACATCGATGGCGGATTGATCGGCGGTGCCTCGCTGAAGGCCGATGACTTCTGGGCGGTTGCCCAGGGTAGCCCGTGACGCGGTGGGTGTAGGGAATCCAAACAGCCAATGATTACCGTCATTCTCGTCATCCATCTGCTGCTCGCCATTGCCCTGGTGGGCGTCGTACTGATCCAGCGCAGCGAGGGAGGGGCGCTCGGCATGGGTGGTGGCGGCATGAGCGGCTTCATGACGGGACGCAGTACCGCCAACCTACTGACCCGGGCGACCGCCGTGCTGGCGACGTTGTTCATCGTAACCAGTCTTACGCTGGCAAAACTTGCGGGCGGTGAGCGGGAGGCCCGGTCGATTCTCGACCAGCCGCCGGCGGCCACAGAAGAGAAACCGGTCGAGCCCGCGGGCCCGACCGCACCTCTGGCCCGTTGATCTTGCGGAAGCCGGCGGCGCACATCAAGAACCATGGAGAGGCGGCGTCGCCCCTCCGTTTTTCGATGTCCTGTGGATCAATCTCATTTGCTGATCCTCCAGCGGTTTTGGTATACACTCAAGGTCCATGACCCGGTTTATTTTCATCACCGGCGGCGTGGTTTCCTCTCTCGGCAAGGGGCTGGCATCGGCAGCCTTGGGAGCGCTGCTTCAGGCACGCGGTTTCACCGTACGGCTGCGTAAATTGGACCCTTACATCAATGTCGATCCCGGCACCATGAGCCCTTACCAGCACGGTGAGGTCTACGTGACCGATGACGGTGCGGAGGCCGACCTCGATCTCGGCCATTACGAGCGGTTTACAGGGGTTCCCGCGCGAAAAAGCGACAACGTCACCACCGGCCGGATTTACTCCGAAGTCATCGCACGCGAAAGGCACGGCGACTATCTTGGGGCCACCATCCAGGTGATTCCCCACATCACCGATGCGATCAAGGAATTCATCGGCGGCGACCTCGGGAACGAGGATTTCGTGCTGTGCGAGATCGGCGGGACCGTCGGCGACATCGAGAGCCTCCCGTTCCTCGAGGCGATCCGGCAGAAGGGCAACGAACTCGGGCGTCAGAGTGTGATGTATATCCACTTGACGCTCGTCCCATACATCCCGGCAGCCGGCGAACTCAAGACGAAGCCCACTCAGCACTCGGTCAAGGAACTGTTGAACGTGGGTATCCAGCCCGACCTGCTGCTCTGTCGATCGGACCGCCCCATCCCGGAGGCGGAGCGGCGCAAGATCGCGCTGTTCTGCAACGTTCAGTACGAGGCGGTGATTCCCGCCCTTGATGTCGAAACCATCTACGCTGTTCCCACCAGCTATCACGAGCAAGGCCTGGACGACCAAGTGTGTCGGCATTTCGGCTTGGATGCCCCGCCACCGGACCTCGCCCCATGGCGAGACATCGTTGCCCGACGGACCAAACCGGAAGGTGAGGTCACCATCGCTGTGGTCGGCAAGTACACCGGCCTCTTGGACGCTTACAAATCTCTGGCAGAGGCTTTGGCCCACGGCGGCATCGCCAACAACGTCCGGGTCAACGTAGAATGGATCGACTCCGAGGTTTTTGAGGATGGCGACACCCTCCATCGCTTGGAGGGAGTCAATGGCATTCTCGTCCCCGGCGGGTTCGGCGAGCGCGGAGCCCAAGGCAAGATAGAGGCCGCCCGATTTGCTAGGGAGAGGCGGGTGCCCTATTTCGGCATCTGTTTCGGCATGCAGATGGCCGTGGTCGAGGCCGCGCGAAATCTGGCCGGTATCCCCGAAGCCGGCTCGACCGAGTTCGGTCCTTGCGCGGCGCCGGTTGTCGGATTGATGACGGAGTGGATGCGGGGCAACAGGGTTGAACTGCGAGAGGCCGGCGGGAATCTGGGCGGTACCATGCGTCTGGGCGCCTACGAATGCGTGTTGCGGAAGAAAAGCCGGCTGCACGAGATCTTCAAGGCTGACAGGATCAGCGAGCGACACCGGCATCGCTACGAAGTCAACAACAACTATATCGGGATATTGGAACGATGCGGTCTCGTATTCTCCGGAATGTCTCCGGATGGTTTGTTGCCCGAGATCGTGGAGATCCCGGCCCACCCGTGGTTCGTCGGCGTACAGTTCCACCCCGAGCTGAAATCGAAACCCCTGGATCCACATCCCTTATTCAGTTCTTTCGTCCGAGCCGCGATCGAACAATCGCGGTTGGTGTGAACGTGGACCACGTCGGGTAAGAAAAATGGTCTATCAATGTCTTTCTAAGTAATTCGCCGCGGCCTTGACTGCTAGCGGCTGAGGAGGTGCCTGCCGTGACCGCTCCCAATCATGTGTCCATTGCCGGCCTGACACTGGGTAACGACCTGCCAATGGTATTGCTCGCCGGCCCATGCGTCATGGAAAGCCGCGAACACGCTCTGGAAACCGCGAATGCGCTCGCCGACATGGCCCGTTCCCTAGGCGTCGGATTGATCTACAAATCGTCTTTCGATAAGGCCAACCGCACCAGTCTCAGTGGCGCCCGCGGGGTTGGCATGGATGTTGCGCTGCCGATCTTCGCCGAGATCCGTGAAACGGTTGGAGTTCCGGTGGTTACGGACGTTCATGCGCCCGAGCAGTGCGCTCGCGTGGCCGAGGCCGTCGACGTGCTCCAGATTCCGGCATTTCTTTGCCGTCAGACGGACCTTCTGGTCGCGGCGGCCAAGACCGGCCGGGCGCTCAATATCAAAAAGGGACAATTTCTGGCGCCTTGGGATATGGCCAACGTGGTCGACAAGGTGCGGGGAGCGGGCAACTCCGCGGTGATGTTGTGTGAACGGGGCGCCAGTTTCGGCTACAATACGTTGGTCAGCGACATGCGCGCGCTGCCGATCATGGCCGGGACGGGGTGTCCAATCGTGTTCGACGCCACCCATTCCGTACAGCAGCCGGGCGGTCGCGGAAGTGCGTCCGGCGGTCAGCGGGAGTTTGCGCCGGTTCTAGCCCGTGCTGCAGTAGCCGTTGGTGTCGCGGCGGTGTTCATCGAAACCCATCCCGACCCGGACCAAGCTCCAAGCGACGGCCCTAATATGATACCTATTAGACAATTACCGGCTATAGTTGAGGTATTGCTTGAGTTCGACCGGTTGGCCAAGGCGAAACCTGTAACGATCTAGACCCAGCCTCCGCCGGTCCGTCGGAGGCGACCTTCGGGGACGCGGCGTGCTTGCCAGGGAGGGGGGGATGGCGGTATGAGTTTCCGGTGTTCGCCGGAGGGGATCCGATCGACTAGAACACCCCGTCCGATACTCAGCCGATAGTAATCCGCCGCACAGGGGAGAGGAGCCTTCACCAAATGACTGCCATCGTTGATGTAACTGCGCGCGAGATCCTGGATAGCCGTGGCAATCCCACGGTTGAGGTCGATGTTACCTTGGAGACGGGCGCAAGGGGACGGGCCGCCGTGCCGTCGGGCGCTTCCACCGGTGTTCACGAAGCCGTTGAATTGCGCGATGGCGACGCGGGCCGCTATGGAGGAAAGGGTGTTTCCAAGGCCGTTGCTTCCGTCAACGGCGAGATCTTCGACGCCATCTCTGGTATGGAGGCCGTCGACCAGGTCCAAATCGATCAGACCATGATCGATCTGGACGGTACTGCCAACAAGAGCCGCCTCGGCGCCAACGCCATCCTCGGGGTCAGCATGGCGGTCGCCAAGGCAGCGGCCGAGGAAGCGGAACTGCCGCTGTATCGCTATATCGGTGGCACCCAAGCACGACTCTTGCCGGTACCGATGATGAACATCGTGAATGGCGGTGCTCATGCCGACAATCCAATCGACATCCAGGAATTCATGATTATGCCGGTGGGGGCACCGACGGTCGCAGAGGCTGTGCGAATGGGTGCGGAAGTCTTTCACTCTTTGAAGAAGGGACTCAAAAACGCCGGCCACAATACGAATGTGGGAGACGAGGGCGGATTCGCCCCGGCGCTCAATAGCGCTGACGAGGCGCTCGGTTTTATCATGAAGGCCGTTGAGGCCGCG
>Ga0315551_10003832_pt1 | contig 10617 bp, 9 predicted proteins | sample SalMarSW160290MG_FD_203678 | JGI IMG/M metagenome (GOLD analysis project Ga0315551, IMG submission 203678) | Salt marsh sediment microbial communities from the Plum Island Ecosystem LTER, Massachusetts, United States - Salt Marsh Sediment SW1602-90 ... | reverse complement strand
CTGTAGCAGTCATTTATCGATGTCGATTTCACAGCCAACAAAAGAAAGAGATAAAATGATGAGATTCAAATCAATAGTTGCCCTATTACTGGTTCTTTCCTTTATTCTACCAACTTTTTCTTTGCCAGCAGTTAATGCAACGGAGGATTCTTGGGTAACAAGGGAGCCAATACCCACCATAAGAAGAGACCTTGGGGTTGCTGTTGTAAATGGAAAGATTTACGCAATTGGAGGTAGAAATGATAATGGATATCTCTCTACTAACGAAGAGTATGATCCAGTTACAAATACGTGGACCACAAAAACGCCTATGCCAACCCCACGAAGTGACTTTGGAATAGCAGTGTTTCAAAATAAAATCTACTGCATAGGAGGCATAATCGACTTTAACTGGGATAAGTATGGAGAAGGCATACTTTGTGCATTCAACGAAGTTTACGATCCCTTAACCGATACTTGGGAAACCAAAACTTCAATGTCCACAAAAAGACAGCGACCAAAAGCCAATGTTGTTAACGGCAAAATCTATCTAATAGGCGGATTTCAATACCAAGATTTGCCTCCACCTTACACTACAATAGAACTTGATTTAAATGAGGTCTATGATCCTGAAACCGATTCATGGACAACAAAGACGCCAATACCAAACACTCCTTACGGTCCTGCATCTGCAACCATCAACAACAAAATCTATGTAATAAGCGGTTTCCAGAGCGATTTAAACCAAATATACGATCCTGAATCTGACACATGGAGTCAAGGAGCCACTATTCCCACTGCCGTTGCCTTAGCGGGTGCAGGTGCAACCAGTGGCGAAATGGCTCCAAAACGAATCTATGTTATAGGCGGATACCCATCTTATGATGAGGTTCCTCTGAATCAAGTCTACGATCCAAAAACAGATACTTGGACTAGTGGTAGACAGATGCCTACTGCTCGCCACAGCTTAGGCCTTGCAGTCATGAATGATACTTTATATGCGATTGGAGGCGGCTCCACCAATTTGAATGTGCGCCACTATGATGAAAACGAACAATATACACCAGTTGGATATGTCCCAGAGTTTCCCTCATGGACACCAATACTATCATTAACCGTAGTTGCAGTTGTCTTGGTTGTTTATAGACAAAGACTGAAAAAGAATAAAACATACTCCACTGAATAACAAGCATCGGTGAGTCTTATGAAAGAGTGGCAGGTCACGCTTGGCGGAGCGCTTGTTATGTTCGCAGCTGGAATGTGCATGTTTCTTTGGGCAAACAGCCTAGAGATTCTAACAACATTTCTTGAAGTAAACGAGTACGTTCTAGTGTCTAACCAATATTTTGTAACATCCCAAACAGGTGCACTCTTTACAGGATTCGGCGGCGGATTACTAATTTGCACCCTCCTGATTTACCAGCTAGAAAAGAAGCTAGAATCCAGGTTACCAAACAGGTAGACAGCAAGCCACAAGAAAGTTTAAACATTTTATGGGTAATATGCCGTTAAGGTGAGTTAGGTTGAAGGCTTCAGAAGCCGCGAAAAACGCGCTAGAAAACGTTCTTGAAGCCAGCAGCAGCGAAAAAATACTCATAGTCTGCGATGACGAGAAAACCGAGGTTGGAGAAGCCTTTGCAACTGGCGCTTTAGCCCTCGGATTATTGACAAGACTCGTAATTCTCGGAACATCGAAAGAACCGCGAACAGAAATTCCGGAACATCTCCAAGAGCTTCTAACCCAGAAACCAGACATTTACATTAACCTGTTGCGGGGTAACCGCGAAGAGACGCCCTTCCGAATAAAACTCATAAAAACTGAAACACACGACCACAAAGCACGTCTAGGACACTGCCCCGGAGTAACAGCGGACATGCTCACTGAAGGCGCCTTATCTCTTACCGCAGAAGAGCATAAGCGCATGCAAGGTCACGCGGAGAGGCTCATCCACATCCTAGAGAACACAGTGACAGTGGAGATCTGCAATCTTGAGGGAACAAACTTGACGTTGAGTACACAGAACCGGAAATTCTTCACGGACACTAAGCTGGACTGGAAATCAATGAAATGGATGAATCTTCCCACGGGCGAAGTCATCGTTGCACCTGTCGAAGATTCGTTGAATGGAAAACTTGTATGCGACATAGCTGTTGGCGGAATCGGAAAACTAAGAAAACCCGTGGAAGTGACAGCAAAAAATGGCAGAGTGGAAAACGTGTTTTCGCAGGACAAAGATCACCTGCGCAGAGTCGAAGAAACGTTTGCGACTGACGACTGGTCTGATGTTGTGGGGGAATTCGCCTTCGGAATTAATCCTAAAGCGAGGTTTGTAAATCAGTTTCTTGAGGCAGAGAAAATCTTGGGGACAGTTCATGTGGCTTTTGGGGCGAATACGGACATGCCCGGAGGCAAAAACCCGTCTAAGAATCATATGGACCTGCTCATCTCCGATCCCACCGTAAAGGTAACCAAAGAAAATAGAGAAACAGTTACGATTCTGGAGAAAGGACGTTTCCAAGCATAAAATATTGTATATTTATTCTGTGTAGGTCCCCGCCATTTCGAAGGCTATAAAACCGCAGGTTTCGTTTGCATGACTCCGCTCAGAATTCTGGTATTGATCTTCGTCAACCATTAAACCTGCTTGCGTCTGACTTACAGAATAATTTACAACCCAGCTTCCGTCTCCGCCATCCATCTCCAGTTGAGTTGAAATCAAAACAGTGGGGGCGTTGTCAAAGCTTTGCGAAAAAGCTGTGTTGTATGGTGGAGAGTTACCAAAGCCTCTTATTGAATCTGTTGTTCGTTTCGCATCGTATTTGATTTCCGATAACTCGCTGTAGCCCTCTTCTATGATGATGTAACTGACAGTTTCGGCGTCGTGAGAATCTGCTGCTTCAGCGCCGTTCAACGCTATTCTGAAGCCGTCATCACCTGAACTGGGAGGATCCGTTCTGCTGTTTTCCTTAGAAATGTATGTTGTTATCCATGAAGCGTCGTTGCAACTCATAACTTGATGAAAAACAACGATGTTTCCGGAATAATCCTGTCCAAAAGTTCTCGTATCGTAATCCCAGTTATTGTTTTCGCCAACCGTGTCTGTAACATACTTTCTCGCTTCCAACTTTATGGGAGACGTCCACACTCCCTCCTCCACAACCAAATAGTGGACATCAGTATCGGGGCAAACATCAGAGGAGGGGTTCTGAACCCTAACGCTAAAGCTGGAACACGTAACATCTGTTACTCGAACGGACCTCGGCACTCCAGAAGTATACTCGGGCGTACAAACAATTACTGGACTAAAATAACTATTCTGCAAGTTCACTTGAGTGAACTCATCATTTACATTCTCTATGGTTCCCCACTCCATCCTGAACGTTGCCGAAGTTTGCGGCGCTGTTGATACGAAAACAAATCTTGTTCCACTCTTGGTGATGACGCTGAATTGATGTCTGGCATTTCCCAAAAAGAAATCAAAAACTTTTATCGTAACAGTTTCACCTGCATCAACGGTGGAATCTCCTGACACGAAAGTGTACTCTGCTACGGAACTGCCGTCCAATTGAACCGAGTTTATGGAAACTGCGTTACTTCCAAAATTCAATACAGTGATGTTTGCGTGGGAAGAATCGGGTGCCCACATGCAACCTGTAATCCGCAGTTCCTCAGTTTTCATGAAATTGAAGCTTATTGAACCCATCCATGACGTGGCGGCTATGGCTACTGCTACTGTGACGGCGATTAGAATTATGGCTGAGACAACGGGGCTCAGGGCCCTTTTATCGCGTAACACCATCATATGTAGTGTGTAGCATGATACAACATATAATTTATGAACGCACAAATACTACGAAAACTCACAATTTTTGTCAAAAAAGCTATTCGGGAAACCGCTAGATTCCCGTTTCAACTCTCCTCGGCTTCATTGAAGGAGTCTTCAAGCAGTTTTCTCAACCGTTCACAGGAGTCTTCATCAATTATTTTATCACGAACCAAGCCTTGAAGCGCCGCGGAGAAGTTCTCCTTGTTGACTTCTCCCGTGCGCATTAACTCGTTCAGTGTTTCCACCTCTTTATGTTGCATAGTGTCCTCTTTTCTTGCCAAGTAAAACACCACAACTACAAGAATGGCTACCAGAGCTGCTAGAGGCAGAATTAGGAAAAGGAATTCGTTAGGATCCATGGTTAGTACGGAAGCGACAACTGGTAAAACATTTATGGATTCTAACTAATTATCCCTGAGTATATTCTGTATCTCCATCACCTTTGTAAACAGTCATTTGTTCACCAGAGAAGGAGGAATTAGCGCCTAAAAACGAAAAAGAAATACAGGAAGACATTGCAAAACAGGTGTAATCAAACTAAACTGTGAAGCGGTGTGAGAAGGTCTGGATGAGCAAATGAAGTACTTACTTATTGTTGGAGATGGAATGGCTGATTATCCAGTTCCTGAATTGGGCAATAAGACTCCTCTCCAAGCGGCAAACAAACCAAACATGGACCTGATCGCAGCTAAAGGATGCAGTGGACTCCTCAGAACAGTGCCAGAGGGGTTAACTCCGGGTTCAGGCACCGCAATCCTTTCAGTTCTCGGTTATGATCCCCGAAGATTTTACACTGGAAGAGGTCCATTCGAAGCTGCTGCTAGAAACATTCGGTTAGACGAAAATGACGTAGCGTATAGATGCAACCTCATCACAGAAAAGGATGGAATCCTAGTTGATTATTCTGCCGATCACATAACAAACAGCGAATCCGCGGAACTAATAGAAGCTCTAAAAAGGAACCTGGAAAATCTGGAAGTTGAGTTCTTTGCTGGTTTAAGCTACCGTCATTTCTTGATTCTAAGAAATTATCTGCACAAAGAAATTATCGAGTGTACGCCACCCCACGATGCTATAGGCGTTGAAATCTCAAAGATTTTGCCCAAAGCCAAAACTGAAGAAACAAAAATCACAGTTGACTTGTTGAATAGGCTGATTCTTGATTCCAAGAAGGTTCTGGAACATCATCCCGTCAATGTTGCTAGAAGAAAATCTGGCAAAAGATCAGGTAATATGATTTGGCCTTGGGGCGGCGGCAGAAAACCAGTCATGCCCACGTATAAACAAAAGTATGGTGTGGATGCAGCGGTTATTTCTGCCGTTGACTTGGTTAAAGGAATCGGAGTTTACGCTGGGATGAAAGTTGTTGATGTTCCGGGTGCCACTGGCTTATATGATACGAACTATGAAGGAAAAGCAGAATTTGCACTTGAAGCTCTGGAAGGTCATGACATGGTTTTTGTTCACGTTGAGGCACCGGATGAGGCAGGGCACTCCCGAGATTACAAGTTGAAAACGAAAACAATAGAGGACTTGGACAAAAGACTGCTCGGACATATACTGGACGAACTGAAAGAAGACTGCGTGATTGCCATTTTGCCTGATCATCCGACACCCATCAAGATTGGCACGCACACAAGAGACCCTGTGCCCTTCGCAATTTACTCTCCAATTGTTAAAGCTGATGGGGTGAAGCAGTTTGATGAAATCTCTGCCAAGAGGGGCGGGTTTGGTTTGATAGAGGGTGAAGCGTTTATGTTGCTTTTTCTGGGAAAAGCAACTGCCAAGTAACCTGTTGCCTAGAGGATAGAGCAGCTATGCTATACTTGTTTATTCGATGTACCTTGACAGCACCTTAGAGACGGATTTCACGGTTGCCTGCAAACCCTTAACGACGATGATCATCTCGTTTTTTGTTTTCGCAGACACCTTCTTCTGCTTCAGCAAATCCACAATTTTGGCTGTTTCCACAAAAATTTGATACTGATGATAATCTATTTGCTCAGCCCAGTGCTTGAAGGCATCCCTGAACTCCACGTCCTCTGAATCACTCATTAGCTTAGCACCGTTCTGAACGTAGAGACTACAACCTAATTAACCAATCGCGAAAAGAAGTATCTTTTCCTAGGCGCTAAAGTTGACTGCTAAACTAACTATTAAATAACTTTCTGTCAGGTTTAACCAACCTTTTTAACATTTTAGGACACCGGAAACAAAGAAATCCAGCAGGAACACCAATTTTTATCTTTCTTGCTTTTTCTGAAAAAAGGCTGTTTTCAACAATCAGCTGTTATTAGTCTCCTAATATGAATGAGGGTTTGCTTGTTTTGGATAGCTTCTTTCTGCAGATTGCAACCACTAGAGTCGCTGTTAGGAACAATGGCAGAATAGTCCATGATGGAAACTCTGGGATATATCCAATTGGCGTATATTGCTCGTTTACGTTACTAGCAGCTACGTGATTCGCAAAAACGGGAACATTGCCTCCAATTACATATATTATATCATTTACAACGGCAACGCCTACTTGAATTCGTCCAGTAGGCATGGAAGTGAAATCTGTTCTACTATAATTTTCCGGATTATAAACTGCGGTTATGAATTGGGGAAGGTCGAGACTCCATGATAGCGTATTTATGCCAAAAACGTAAATTCGCTTAGGAGCCATCACGCCGCTTGTTGCGGCAGCAGCTGCATAGGGCGGTACGCTGATTGTTCCCGAATTCCAACTGTCAGTTTCAGGGTCATATATTTGATGAAAGTTTCCGTCGCCAGCTAAGCCCATAACATGTATCTTGTCATCAATAACAACGGAGGCAGAGACCTCATCCTGATAAGGACCCGGTTCTACCGGAAGTGGAGTTGCCGTGGTCCACGAATCCGTTTCTGGATCATAAACTTCATTTGCGTTTGTGTATTGGCCTCCTATCAGGTAGATTTTGCCGTTAACAGTGTTTGCTTCTACACCGAATCTAGGGGGAGGCATCGAAGTTTTCGTTTCCCATGTGTCCGTTGCTGGATTATAGACCTCGTTTACCCCAGTAATAGAACCATTGATGATTACTCCACCTATACAGTAGATTTTATTTTGATAAACAGCAATGCCAAAACTGCTTCTTGGAGTTGGCATGGACGCTTTGAAGAACCACATGTCGGTTGCTGGATCATATTCTTCGGTAGAGTTCACGAATTCGAGATAGCTAATGTAACCTCCGATGGCGTAAATCTTTCCATTCACTACAGCAACTCCAAGACCAGCTCTTGCTTGTTGCATTGGTACTTTGGTTGTCCAGGAGTCTTCGGTTACTTTGGCAAGAGGAACGTGGAAGGTTAGCAGAATAATGGAAAGAGTCAGCAACAGCGTAATTGTTGTTTTGGTTTTCTTTATGTTGTAAAACATAACACTTTAGTTTTATTGTGGGTAAAACGTAAAAGTGTTTTTGTAAAGGTTTCTTGACTAAAAAACACACAGATTATATTAGTGGTTCAGGTTTTCTTTGAAAGAAAAAAGGTGACGTTTGTTCAAGATTAAATGGGGCGCTTTTCGAGTCGCGGTTATTATTTATAAAACGTAACCGTAATAGAGGAGATTCAGCATAGCAGTGTAATCATACTTGCCGGGTGAGCGATAAGATGAGGATAATCTTGGTGGGATGGGGAGTAGTCGGACAAAGCTTCGCCCAAATCATCACGCAGAGAAAAAGGGAGCTCGCCAAAAAATACGGCTTCCGCCCCAGAATCGTAGCCATAGTCGACAAGAAAGGAGCTGCCATAAACCCGAAGGGACTAGACCTAGAGCAGATTCTGTCCCTCAAAAAAGAAAAAGGAACAGTATCAGCAAGCAGCCAACATGGACGCCCAGACATGACAGCACTAGAAACGATAGAATCCGTCGAAGCTGAAGCCATGGTTGAAGTTACACCCACCAACATCGAAGACGGAGAACCCGGATTATCCCACCTCAAAACAGCATTCAAAACAGGAAAACATGTGGTCACAACAAACAAGGGACCCTTAGCCTTGGCTCTACCAGCATTAACAGAGTTGGCTGACTACAACAACGTTTACTTACGATTCAGCGGAACCGTGGGCGCAGGAACTCCGGTTCTGGAATTCGCCAAGAAATGCCTCCAAGGCGACAGGATAGTTTCCATCAGAGGAATATTGAATGGAACCACAAACTACATTCTCTCAGAAATGGATGAAAAACACATCACATTCGATGAAGCCCTAAAAGGAGCACAAAAACTTGGATACGCCGAGGCTGACCCCACCATGGACGTTGACGGCTATGACGCAGCCGCCAAACTGGTCATCATGGCAAACTGGATAATGGACAAAAAAGTCATCCTGAAAGACGTGAAGATCAGAGGCATCCGCGACGTATCACTGCAAACCCTAGAGGATGCAGCCAAGAAAGGCTCCACAATAAAGCTCATAGGCTCTATTGAAGAAACCCTAAAAGTGGAACCCACACAAATATCCAAACATGATCCCCTAGCGGTAGACGGAGCCCTCAACGCCGTAACCTTCGTCTCAGAATCCGCAGGCGAACAGACCATCATTGGGCTGGGGGCAGGCGGAATGGAAACCGCAAGCGCCGTATTAAGGGATCTGCTGGACATAAAACAGAACATCGCAACCAGAATGATAGCGTGAAGCAAAGGAGGAAGAGGACTTGAAGAAGATAGTGATGAAATTCGGAGGAACCTCTGTAGCTACTGGCAAAAACATTCGTCACGTAGCCAAACTGATAGCCAACAATAGGAGTGAAGATTGCGGAGTTGTTGCCGTAGTTTCAGCTTTGGAAGATGTTACAAACCAGCTTATCCAAGCGGCAGAGGAAGCAAAAAAGGGAACCCGTGAATACATTCACAAATTCAAGCAGGAAATCCTCGAAAGACATCTAGCTACTGCCAAAGAAGCCATTGAAAATAAACAGTTAGAAAATGAAACTGAGCAGATTCTCAAGGCTAGGGCAGGCGAACTTGAACAGGTCTTGACAGGAATCGTTTTTGTCGGCGAACTCACCCCAAAATCGAGAGATACAGTTCTCTCTTTTGGGGAAAAATTGTCTGCGCCCATAGTCAGCGGAGCCCTCGAAGACATAGGACTCGAGTCGGAGCATCTCACTGGAGGAGAAGCGGGGATAGTGACTGACAACAACTTTGGGGAAGCCGGTCTCCTCATGAACGTTACCAAATATCAGGTTAAAAAGAACCTTGAGCCTCTGCTGAAGAAAGGAGCCGTTCCGGTAGTAACTGGTTTTATAGCGGCAACTCAGAACGGAGAAACAACAACATTGGGCAGGGGAGGATCAGACTACACCGCCACTATCATGGGAGCCGCATTAGAAGCTGACGAAGTTTGGATATGGACAGATGTGAACGGGTTGATGACCGCTGACCCAAAAATTGTTCCTTCAGCGAAAACAATCAATGAACTGTCATTCCAAGAAGCCACAGAACTGACAATCTTCGGAGCCAAAGCCATGCATCCCCGAGCGTTGGAGCCAGCCAGAAAAGAAGGCATACCCGTCAGAATCAGAAACGTTTTCAACCCAGAGAACCCGGGAACCCTCATAACGAAAGAACAGAAAATCAAGCCAAAAGATGGAGTGAAAGCCGTAACCATAGTCAACAACGTTGCGGTGATCACTGTCAGCGGAGCAGGCATGGTGGGCGCGCCGGGAACAGCAGCAAAAGTTTTCGAGGTGCTGGGAAAAGAAAACATTAACATCCTGATGATCTCTCAGAGCGTCTCAGAATCAAACATCTCATTGGTTATTCAACGAAACCTGCTGGAACGTGCAGTTAGCACCCTGGAGATAGCGCTGTTGGGTAGAGACTTTATTCGCGAAATTATGTCCGAAGACGACGTGTGCGTAATCGCGGTTTTGGGGGCAGGCATGAAAGGAATGCCTGGAGTGGCTTCAAGGATATTTTCAGCCGTTGCTAGGGAAGGAATAAATGTCCGCATGATCGCTCAAGGCTCATCTGAACTTAACGTCTCCTTCGTAGTCAAAGAAACCAATGGAGAAGAGACTGTTCGGGCAATCCACAAGGAATTCAAGTTAAACGAAAAATAATCTGGAAAACAGTCCCCGTTTCTACGGTCGTTGCACATCCGGGCTAAAGGGTAAGGTTTTAAGCTTTCATGCTAGACTTTGTAGTATGTGATGAGGGACACCATTCTGAGCGTTCGTGATGATGAGATGGAGCGACTCTGAAACAGCTTTACGGTTCTTAACAGAGAATGTTGAGGACTAGTAGACGCTTGACCTGCAGTAAACAGTGAAACAGCAGAAAAGCGGATGACAACAAAAGCAAAATAATGCACGTAACCTTTATGAAGTACACCTTAGGAAAAGTTACCGAAAGGAAATGCGATCACCATGGCAAGGCATCACGGCATGACAAAAAAGACCGCTAAAAAGAAACAGAAGCGAGTAAAGAAGAAGAGGCAGAAACGACGGAAGAGGTAAGGCTACAACTGATCGCCCATTTTTCTCACCTTTATTTGAGCACCTAAAAAAAGCAAACACACAGAAGAAAATTCTCAATGGCTTTTGTTTGAGAAGCAGACTGCCTATTCGAGGCTGGCGTGAAGTCTTCTCATTTCATCCTCGTTTTTTCCAAGACGATGCATAAGTTCAACAACCATGCTGTCAAGGAAGATCATGCAGTTGTTTTCGAAGATGGACCCCAAAGGAGACAAAGTTTCGCTTTCACCCAGAATCTGCCTAACCAGATAATCCTCCTCTGTGGGCCAACCAAGTTTAGTTCGCCCGCCTATGGGCATGACGAGGTCA
>Ga0315551_10003830_pt1 | contig 10618 bp, 9 predicted proteins | sample SalMarSW160290MG_FD_203678 | JGI IMG/M metagenome (GOLD analysis project Ga0315551, IMG submission 203678) | Salt marsh sediment microbial communities from the Plum Island Ecosystem LTER, Massachusetts, United States - Salt Marsh Sediment SW1602-90 ... | reverse complement strand
TTTTTGCTCTTATCAAACCTCTCCGAAGCCAGGGGCAGTCTAATTTTTTGTCATAATAATGGATCATATAACCTCCTGAAGGGGTAACACTGAATCCGCTGTTTTCAAGAAGCAGGGTAAAATCCCTCTCATCATTGGCCTTATGATAGGTGCACAATGCAATTTTCAGCTTTCTTTTTTCCGAAAGTAAAGCGGATGCACCGTTAAGAACTTTTTGCTCATCGCCGTCGACATCGATTTTAAGGAAGGTAATGTCGTCCTTTATTCTGAATAACGAATCAAGAGTTATATGCTGATCGTCATCAATATCGGAAGCATATTTGTCTATTATCTCAACTTTGTTTTTCCAGGGAGCAAATGTTGCATTAAGAGCCTTTATCCAGCCGGTGTCACATTCGATCAGGTAGATCTTTTTTACCTTTTCGATCAATGAAAGCGAAAACATACCTTCTGCTGATCCGATATCTGCAATCACATCATCAGGTCCTAAATTAAAGTCTTCTGACAGATAGCGGTGAGGACTTCGGGGATCCTGGTCTCCTGACAGATCTGCAAAGGCTTGTTTTATCTGTTTTACTTTCCGGGACTTTTTGAAATAAAGCTTTTTACCATCCTGTAATACATAGAACATACCTAACGACGAATCATATTTAACTTCAACATTTTCAGGAGTATACTTTTTGCGAAATTGATAGGGAAATATGGTAACACAATTGTTCTCAAGATATTCGAGTACCTCCCTCTGTTCATTGTTTACCATATTTTCAGGTAGAGAATAATAATAATTAATGATCTTTTTCCTGAGGCTCTTTTTAAGAATTCTGGTTCTTAATGGCTTTGGAACAAGTATTCTGTATATCTGAAAAATAAAGGGGTTCATTTCTGTTTCTTTATTACTCCAAGTTCTTTTCCGGTCTTTTCAAATGCTTCAATGGCTTTATCAAGGTGTTCTTTCTCATGAGCTGCCGAGAGCTGGATCCTTATTCTTGCCTCACCTTTCGGAACTACCGGATAATAAAATCCAATAACATAAATGCCCTCTTCGAGGAGCCTTGCGGCAAAATTCTGTGATAATTTTGCATCATAAAGCATTACGGCACAGATTGCAGATTTTGTTGGTTTTATATCAAATCCAAGGTGGGTCATCCTGCTTATAAAATATTCAGAATTCATGTGCAGCTTATCCTGCAGGCTGTTTGTTTCGGTCATCATCTCAACCATCTTAATTCCGGCAGCGGCCACCAGGGGTGGTATTGAGTTAGAGAAGAGATATGGCCGTGATCTCTGTCTGAGGAGCTCAATAATCTCTTTCCTGCCTGTCGTGAATCCGCCTATCGCACCGCCAAATGCTTTTCCAAGGGTTCCTGTTATTATTTCAACCTGCCCCATGATATTGAAAAGCTCCGTTACTCCCCTTCCGGTCTCACCCACAACACCTGCGGAATGAGATTCATCAACCATCACCATTGCGTCATATAATTCAGCCAGCTCTACTATTCTTTTAAGCGGAGCAACATTACCGTCCATCGAAAATACACCATCTGTGACGATAAGCCTGAAGCGTTGAGTTTTTGCCAGTTTTAATTGTTTTTCAAGGTCCTCCGTGTTTGCATTTTCGTACCTGTATCTCTGCGCTTTGCAAAGACGTACACCATCAATTATGGAAGCATGGTTCAGTGCGTCGGAGATTATTGCATCTTCCGCTGTGAGCAAAGGTTCAAAGACTCCTCCGTTGGCATCGAAACATGCAGCGTACAATATCGTATCATCAGTGTTAAAAAACCTTGCTATTTTTTTTTCAAGCTCCCTATGAAGATCGGTTGTCCCGCAGATGAATCTCACCGACGACATACCATAACCATGATCCTCCAGGGCAGCTTTGGCAGCCTCTATGAGTTCAGGATTATTTGAAAGCCCGAGGTAGTTGTTGGCACAGAAATTCAACACTTTCTGCCCTGTATCAAGTACAATTTCAGCCCCCTGAGGGGAGACAATGATCCTTTCATTTTTATATAGCCCGGCTTCCCTGATTTCTTTCAGGATTCCATCCAGGTGAGTCTTATATTCCTTATACATTGCTTTGAGTTCATAAAGTTCATAAAGTTCATAAAGTAATAGTTATAGTTTCTTAATAAAACCTGAGAGCATTTTTGATATTTCCATTGAAGAACTATAAAGGTCATTAAAATCTGATTCAGTAATTTTACCTGTCTCTTTTGCCAGGTAAAGCATAGACCTTAACTCTCCACACGAACCTTTTGAGATAAATAGGAAATGCTTGAATTCATTATTTGTGCTTCTTTCAAATCCTTCGGCTATATTATTCATAATTGAAACAGTAGCTCTGAGTATTTGATCTCTGAACCCAAAATCTTTACAATTCTGAAATAAATTATAAACTGTAATTGCAAGTGTTTTAGCTTTTTGCCAGGCAACAATATCCTCAAATCTTTCATCTTTCACAGGACACTAAATTTATTAAATCATTAACAGGCTCAACAATTACTTTATAAACTTTCTACTTTATAAACTTCCGACTTCTTCAATCCCAATTTAGGATGACTTTTCCGCAATTTCCTTCTTCCATTATATCGAAGCCCTTTTGAAAATCGTCGATATAAAAACGATGAGTAATTACAGGGTCGAGGTTTATTCCTCCTATGATCATCATCTCCATTTTATACCAGGTCTCCCACATCTCTCTGCCATAGATCCCTTTCAGGGTGATAGCTTTAAAAATAATATCACTCCAGGGTACTTCGAAGTCCGACGGGAGAATTCCCAGCAGTGAAATAGATGAGCCATTATACATATTACTTATCATTTCAATGAAGGCTTTGGGAGAACCTGACATCTCAAGACCGACATCAAAGCCCCTCATACCCAGCTTTTCAACAGCGTCAGATATCTTTTCGCCCCGGGAGGCGTTTACAGTGAGTGTTGCACCCATTTTCCTGGCAATATCGAGACGGTAATCGCTGAGATCGCTGGCGACAATGAATCTTGCACCGGAATATTTTGCTATGGCAATAGCCATGCTTCCTATCAGGCCTGCTCCGGTTATCAGTACATCTTCTCCAAGAAGCGGGAATGACAGGGCAGTATGAGTTGCATTTCCAAACGGGTCCATTATTGCTGCCCATTCGTCAGGTATACGGTTATCGAGAGGTACTATATTCGATGCGGGGATCCGTACATATTCAGCGAAAGATCCGTCAATGTGAACACCGATGCCCACGGAGTTTTCACAAACATGCTCTTTCCCCCGCCGGCAGTTACGGCAATGACCACATGCAAGATGCCCTTCACCGGTAACCCTGTCACCAATCTTAAAATTAGTAACACCGGCTCCTTTTTTATCGATATAACCCATATATTCATGGCCGATTACCATGGGAGTCTTTACAGTTTTCTGTGACCATTCATCCCACTTGTAAATATGAAGATCTGTCCCGCAAATTGCTGACTTCTTCACTTTTACAATTACATCATTGACACCGGGATCGGGAACGGGAACCTCCTGCATCCATAAGCCTCTTTCCGGACGGGCTTTTACAAGAGCTTTCATCATTGTCATACAGCAATATTTTTGGGCAGTTAAAATCCAGACAATACACAAAGTTAGTACAAAAATGCAGTATCGGAACATGGTCCCCTTCTTTCTGTAAAATATGATCAGGTTTACCTATCTTTGTATTATTACATTTGATTTTAAGCTATATGCAACAAGTTAGAGTACGTTTTGCTCCAAGTCCAACGGGTCCTCTGCATATCGGGGGTGTAAGGACGGCACTTTATAATTATCTCTTTGCAAAAGGAAACAATGGCGTTTTCATACTCAGGATTGAGGATACTGACCAGGCAAGATTTGTAGAAGGAGCAGAAGAGTATATTTTTGATTCACTTAAATGGTGCGGGATAGTAGTGGATGAGGGAGTCAACGAAGGAGGAAAGCATGGACCATACAGGCAGAGTGAAAGGCTGCATTTGTATAAGCAATATGCTGATATCCTTGTAGATAAAGGTTATGCATACTATGCTTTTGATACCGCCGGACAGCTTGAAAAATTGAGAACCAATGCGGAAAAAGAGGGAAATACATTTATCTACAATTCATCGGTCAGGGAGAGGTTGCTGAACTCAGTTTCTTTGCCTGAAACACGGTGGAAGGATCTTCTTGACAAAGGAGAACCTTATGTGATCCGTTACAAAATGCCGCCGGATGAAGATATTCATTTCGATGATATGATCCGTGGACACATTGTGGTAAACACAGGCACACTTGATGATAAGGTCCTTTTTAAATCGGACGGAATGCCGACATATCACCTGGCTAACATTGTTGATGATCACCTTATGGAAATAAGTCATGTTATCAGGGGTGAAGAGTGGCTCCCATCCCTGCCCCTGCATGTCATGCTTTACCGCTCCTATGGATGGGATTCTCCGCTTTTTGCTCACCTTCCGCTCCTTTTGAAACCCGATGGTAAAGGAAAATTAAGCAAACGTGATGGTGATAAAATGGGATTCCCTGTATTTCCTTTGTACTGGCCTTATGGCGAAACTGTAAAAGGGTACAGGGAAGAAGGATACTATCCTGAAGCTTTTGTAAATATGCTGGCCCTGTTGGGATGGAATCCCGGAACGGAACAGGAGATCTTCAGTATGGAGGAGCTTATTAATGTTTTCTCTATTGAGAGAGTTCACAAATCGGGTTCAAGGTTTGATCCCGAAAAGGCCAGATGGTTCAACCATTATTATCTGCAGTCAAAAAGCAATAACCAGTTGGCGCTTGAATTCAGGGATTACCTGAGAGCACAGGGTCATCATCACGATATAGGCGATCTTGAAACCATAATCAGCCTGGTAAAGGAAAGAGTTAGTTTTGTTAAGGATATATGGCATGAAACGGATTTCTTTTTCAGGCAACCTCAATCGTATGACAGCGAGGTAATAAAAAAACGATGGCTTCCTGAAACACCCGGACAACTGTTTGAACTTAGAAAGCTTCTCGAAGGACTGGATAAATTCACACCTGCAGTTACTGAAGAGGCCGTAAAAAACTGGATTGCAGAAAAAGAATACAAAATCGGTGATGTAATGAATGCTTTACGGCTGGTAATTGTCGGTGCATCCCGCGGACCGCACATGTTTGATATTATTTCGTGGATAGGCAAGGAGGAGACTCTTAAACGCATCGAAAAGGGCATTTCTGTTATTGGAAGTCTGTTATGATGAATCTTCCCGGAACGGACGATTATATTGATATCCATACCCATGGTGCAAAGCCGGTCACCGGTTTATTCTCTGTTGAAGTACTTATGGCACATGAAGCAAGGATCCCTGAAAAAACCCCTGGCCTTGCATTCACTTATGGTATCCACCCATGGTATCTTGATGAATCAAATCATAACAGGCTGCTGGCCTCTGTCATAAAAACAGCGGCTGATCCACTGGTCATTGCCGTCGGAGAAACCGGATTTGATAAAATAAAAGGTCCCTCAATGGATCTGCAGCGGAAGACCTTTGAAGAGCAGATTATCATTGCCGAAGAGTTGAAAAAACCGGTTGTTATCCACTGCGTCAGGGCTTGGGACGAATTGCTCAGGGCACACAAAAGGTTCCATCCGAAACTGCCCTGGCTGGTGCATGGCTTCAGGGGAAATAAAGATCTTGCCATGCAGCTGATTTCCAAAGGAATGTATATCTCTTTCTGGTTTGAATATATCTTAAAACCGGAATCATCAGAACTTGTAGGAAGCCTGCCAAAAGAACGCATATTCCTTGAGACCGATGGTGCAGAGGTTGACATCAGGGATATTTATAATAAAGTATCAAATGATTTGGGACTTGAATTAAATGGATTAAAAAAACTGATTCTGAATAATTACAAGGTGTTTTTTAATCTAAAGAATTAATAACCACGGAATAACACGGAGTAACACGGAAAAGAACACAGAACAAATCAGTGTAAATCCTCCGAGATGTCGGGGCAGGCTGTGTTCTCCGTGGTAAAAAGAATAATAATGACTGACGACTGGCTCATTCGAACGGAAATGCTTATCGGGGCGAAAGGTCTAAAGAAACTTAAATCCGTAAGGGTTCTTGTTGTAGGACTGGGGGGTGTGGGGGCTTATGCTGCGGAAATGATATGCAGGGCTGGTATCGGTAATATGACTATTGTTGACGGCGACACAATACATACATCAAACCGGAACAGGCAGCTGCTTGCCCTTAACAGTACAACAGGATCAGCCAAGGCAGAGTTGATGAGATCAAGGCTTCTGGATATAAATCCCGAACTGAAACTGACAATCATCAAAGAATATATACAGGATGAAAGAATGATCGAAGTGCTTGATGAAGGATTTGACTATGTCGTTGATGCCATTGATACTCTTTCTCCAAAAGTTTTCCTGATTTATCATTCTCTTGAAAGGAAATATCCGGTTGTCAGTTCAATGGGGTCTGCCGGGAAATTTGATCCGGTTAAGATCACTATCAGCGACATTTCAGAAACCAACAACTGCAACCTGGCTAAAATACTACGTAAACGGCTTCACAGACTTGGTGTCAGGGAGGGATTTACTGCAGTATATTCTCCTGAGACTATTGATAAGAAAAAAATTGTCCCTTCAACAGGTGAACATAACAAAGCATCTGTTGTAGGGACAATATCATATATGCCGGCCGCTTTTGGAATCGCCTGTGCATCGGTAGTTATCCGCGACCTGGCAGCTATTATTAGGTAGGTATAGATTTACTTGTCTTTATTTCGACTGAAGACAAGATATGCTGGGATACCAACCAATACAGTCAGCAAAGCGATTGAAGACTCAATGGGCCTTTCAAGAAATGAAAGGATTAAAATTAGTATACCGGCGCCTGCATAGATTATCTGCGTTACCGGGAATCCCTTCAAACGCAGGGCTTCCGGTTCTTTTCTCCTGAGTTTCCAGATACCAATGACTGTCATAACAGGAAATATGCCGAGAGCAAAACCCATATAGGTGAGTACCTGCTCGAATGAACCTGACAGAACCAGAATCACAGCAATAAGACATTGCAGGAGTATTGAATTTGCCGGGACCCGGAATTTAGGATGGATCTTTGCCACCGACTTAAAGAAAAGACCATCTTTTGCCATTGAATAATAGACTCTCGGACCGATGATAATGAAAGCGCTGAGTGATGAGAAAAGGGCAAAAGCTATAAGTAATGAAAAAAGAACCTCGGCTGATTTTCCAAACAGGTTTCCCATTGCGAGTCCGCCTACCGATATTACGTCCTTCATCTCTTCAGGATTAATGCCATATATATAGAGGGAATTCAATGCCAGGTAAAGCAACATCACTATTCCTGTTCCATATATCAGTGATCGTGGAAGTATTTTTGAGGGATTCTTTATTTCAGAGCCAATATAGGTTGAGGCATTCCATCCGCTGTAGGCGAACATGATCCACATAAGTGAAAGTCCGATGGTTTTACATCCTGCAAAACCCGGGTTAATGATATTTCCCCTGCTGAAGTTTGCCGTATCGCCTTTTCCCGACATTAATCCTGCAAATATTAACACCAGGATTAAAAGAACCTTAAGAACAGTAAGTACATTCTGGACCCTTGCGCCTGTTTTTATCCCCCTGTAATGTATGAATGTAAAGATCAGTATAACACTTATAGAGATTAATTTACCTGTAATCTTCTCATTCATAATCCCGGCACCTGACAGCCATTCGGGGAAAGCAGGAATAGCTCTGAGAAAATATTCACTGAATCCCATTGCTGAAGCCGCAATAGGTGCAGAGAAGCCCACCACAAAAGAGACCCAGCCGCTGAGGAATCCGAAAACGGGGTGATAAAGCCGTGAAAGGAACAGGTATTCACCCCCGGCGCCGGGCATTGCGGCTCCAAGCTCCCCATAGGATAGGGCGCCACAGAGGGCAATAATGCCCCCGATACCCCATAAGACCAGCATCAGAACCGGATTATTCAGTCCCGACATCAGCAATCCTGATGTGGTGAATATCCCTGCCCCGATCATATTTGCGATTACAATATTGGTAACAGGAAACAAACCCAGCTTTCTCTGGAGTTGTTCTTCAGCCATTGATGGAGATAGTTATTTCTCTGCTCTTTTGTAACTGATTGAAACACCTGCTCCGGTGGTATTTATCATGGTCTCATAATTTTTGAGGCTTCTGACATATTCAAGATAAATACCCTGTCCGCCATATCTTCCGTATCCTCTTTCCGACACGTTATGTGCAGTAAAGCATCCGCCGACTTTCAGCTTTGGATCAATATCAATAAAATAGTTTTTATACCATTCTTTGTCAGCATCACTGAACACAAAATCGAAAGGACCCTTAAGTTCTTTCACAAGCTTATGAGCATCCGCGTGCCTGGCATCTATATAATCCGAGAGACCGGCCTCTTTGAAGTTCTGCAAGGCTTCACTATGTCTTCTTTCATCAATTTCGATAGTGATAAGTTTGCCTCCTGTCTTGCTGAGGGCCCATGCTATCCATATCCCTGAATGACCCGTTGAGGTACCTATTTCAAGAGCACTCTTGTAGTTATTCTTTATGATGATATCATAAAGCAGCTTGCCGTCTGATGCCGGGACATTCATGTCGTACCATCTGCGCGAATGCTCATTAAGGAATTTTCTGACCTTCTCATCAAGAACAGGATCTTCCCTGAGAGATTGTGACCATGCAGGAATAATCATACATAAAAGGTAAAATGTAAAAACTGTTTTTAACATATTTCAGTATTTCAAATTTGTGTGATTGATATATTATTCTTGACATATAATTTTAAACATTTATTCCGGAAAATTAAACAAATTCATTAATATCGTATCTTTCAATGCTCCCATCTTTCAAACAACAACAAAATGAAATGAAAACAGGTTCCTTTAAACTCTTGAAAAACAATATTGAAGTTATCCTTATAGCTCTTTTCAGTATTTTTCTGCATCTGATCTTCACTACTAATCTTGAATATCACAGGGACGAACTGCTCTATTTCTCACTGGGCCTGCATCCAGCTGCCGGTTATGCAACAGTGCCGCCTATGATTGGATGGATAGCCTTTGTGATGCAGAATATTTTCGGGTATTCACTCTTTGCAGTACGGCTCTTCCCAGCTATTATCAGCGGTATTATGGTTCTGGTAGTCGCTGACCTGGCAAAAGAGCTCGGAGGTAAGAAATATGCAATGATTCTGGCCGGGACCGGGATGGTAATCAGTCTTTTCGGATTAAGAACATTCTCTCTTTTTCAGCCGGTGCACCTGGACCTTCTCTTCTGGACACTTACATTCTATCTGATAATCAAATATTTAAATTCCGAAAACGACAAGTTTCTGATAATCTTCGGCATCGTGGCAGGATTATCGCTTCTGACCAAATACCTCATAGGATTATTATTTATAATAATACTGCTGATAATTCCATTTACAAAATACAGAACACTATTCAGAAAGAAAATGTTCTGGTATGGGATTCTGGCGGGTTTAGTTGTTTTCCTGCCTAACCTTATATGGCAGATAGTAAACGGACTGCCGGTGATCAACCATTTTTCAGACCTTTCCAGGTCCCAGCTGGTAAATGTTAACAGGCTGGCATTTCTTATGGAACAGGTAATCCTTCCTGGTGCGGCGTCTTTTCTTACAATAGCCGGTCTGTTGAATATTTTTATCAGTAAACGACAAAAAAACTTCAGATTCCTTGGGGTGGTTGTGATAGCTGTGATTGTCACACTAATGCTGATGAAAGGGAAAAGCTATTATACCCAGGGAGTGTTCCCATTGCTGATTGCAGCAGGTGCTGTATCATGGGAGAGATTATTGAAGAAACTCTGGACAAAGATACTGTTAGTTGTGATTCTGATTCTACTTACCCTGCCGATTATGCCTATAGGAATACCGCTTTACAGGACTGATAAGCTTGTAAGGTATTTTAAAGACCTTGAGGACAAATACGGGATGACTTTTGGCTGCAGGTTTGAGGATGGAACAATACACTCACTTCCACAGGATTATGCAGACATGCTCGGGTGGGAAGAGCTGACTATTATTACAGATAAAGCCTGGCAGATGATTCCTGATAAGAAAGCCGCGATCATATATTGCGAAAACTACGGGCAGGCTGGAGCCATTACTATAATAGGGGAAAAATACGGTATCCCGGAAGCAATATCCTTCAATGAGAGTTTCCTTTACTGGATACCGGAAAAATTTGATCCTGATATTACTTCTGCAATTTATATAAACGGTGAAATGGGGGATGATGTCCGGGAGCTTTTCGGAAAGATCACTATCGTGGGCAGTATTAAGAACCCTGACGCCAGGGAATATGGAACCACGGTTTATCTGTGCGAGGATCCCGTAATGAGTTTTAATGATTTCTGGAACGAAAGGATCTCAGAATTTAGACATGATAATTAATCTTTTAAATCGATGAAAATATAAGATAGACCCGTATTATTTTTTAATTTTATGGCTGGAATATAAAAGGTATTAATCAATCACTTACAGGAAAATGAATTTTTCAGATTTTGTAACACATCATGGTAAAAGAGTTAACAAAGAGGCCTTTCTTCACCTTATACAG
>Ga0315551_10003829_pt1 | contig 10618 bp, 5 predicted proteins | sample SalMarSW160290MG_FD_203678 | JGI IMG/M metagenome (GOLD analysis project Ga0315551, IMG submission 203678) | Salt marsh sediment microbial communities from the Plum Island Ecosystem LTER, Massachusetts, United States - Salt Marsh Sediment SW1602-90 ... | reverse complement strand
ACTTCCGGGACGGCGTGGCCCCTGAAGACCGCTGGACGCGTGTACTGAGGGTGTTCCAGCAGACCATCCGCATGGGAATCCCGCAGTGCGGCCTTGGGGTCTCCGAGAACTCCTGGAATGAGGCGTGTGACGGCGTCCACGACGACCATGGCAGGGATCTCTCCACCCGTGAGCACGTAGTCTCCGATAGAGATCTCGTCGTTGACCAAGGACTGCCGAACGCGCTCGTCCACCCCTTCGTAGTGTCCGCAGATGAGCATCACCCTGGCGTGGGCGGCCAGTTCCCAGGCCACAGTCTGCGTGAACAGCCGGCCTTGAGGGCTGAGGAGCACTATGGGCACCGACTCGGTCGGACCAGGTCCCAGTATGGCCTCCACAGCCTTGAAGATGGGTTCCGGCTTCATGACCATGCCCCCGCCCCCCGCGTAGGGGGTATCATCCGTCACGTGGTGCTTGTCTGTGGCGTGTTCGCGGATATTGTGAACGGCGATGGACACGAGGCCCTGGGCGACGGCCCGTTTGACCATGCTTTCCTGGAAAGGGCCCTCGAACATCTGGGGGAAGAGCGTCAAGATGTCGAAATGCATACTTGCGTCCTCCGTTGGGTGAGATTGTACTGTATCGGTCTTAACACTTCAATCAATAGCCATCCAGCCCACCTTGTGCATGGGCGACCATTGTCGCCCACGAGCTTGGTGAATTAGCAGGGCGTCTTGATCAACACGCAGTAGGATTCGGGAACTTGTGTTGTGCGGCGTCGGGGCGACACAGGCTTCTGAGGAACGGATCGCGATGTCGAGGCTGCGCTGGGCGCGATCCTTGCTCAGGCCCTTGGCGCATGATATAATACAGCGTTTGGAGATCAGGAATGGCTAGCGGCAGGAAATGCCTCGAGTGCGGCTATATCAATGAGCCCCGAGCGGCCTTCTGTGGGAACTGTGGCAGCCCGCTCAGGAGGCACAGGCCGCAGATGGCGCCGCCGTCTACACTCCCCGAAGAGATGGGTTCGGTTTTCCGCCAGGGAGACACGCCGGGAGGCAACCCGTCTCCACAGCAGTCGGGCTTACAGTCTGCTGGGGAGTGCCCGAGTTGTCACTGCCCGGCGCAGGAGGAGGACATGTTCTGCAGGCGATGTGGAGCCAGCCTCGTCCTCAGGGCGCTCTACTGCAAGCGCTGCGGGGATCCCGTCGACCCAGACGAGAGCTTCTGTAATCGCTGCGGGCTCCCTTTGAGGTGAGTCAGGAGATATCGGCGAGGAGGGGAGCGATGAGAGTCGAGGGCATTCAAGATCTGTTCCGCGAGTTGAAAGCGGAGGCCGAGGCCGGGACGATCACAGAAGAGGAGTTCGAGGTTCGGGTCAGGAAGCTCCTGTTTCGAGACGACGAAGGGAGATACTGGACCATCGGCGCCCAGACGGAGAAGTGGTACCGGTACGAGTCGGGCGAATGGGTCCAGGACTCCCCGCCGTCGACGTTGGAGCCTGCAGAGGAAGAGGAAAGCGCCCCGCAGGAGAAGGCCGAAGCGACCGAGCCTCAGAAGAAACGGCGTGTCAGTAGGCGTCTAACCATCGGGCTGGTGGCCGCCGCTTTCGTGGTCTGTCCTCTCCTGGCGGCTGTTGCATCGTATCAGATTGGCCAGATGGCGGCTGCGTCTCGTGAGATGGCGCTCAGCCCCACGCCTTCCCGTGGAGTGATGGAGACACCATCCGCTACGCCGTCGGCGGCACCGACCGAGACTCCGTCAAGCCCTACTGAGGAGCCCAGTTCACCGGAGCCCGAGGCGACACCCACGGAGCTCAGCCCTTCGCCAACGGAGGAGCCCACAGCGACCTCGACATCACAGCCTTCCGCAACCCCTGCTGCAACGCCGGTCTACATACATGCAGCACCGACGTTGGTGTTCCCAGAGGACGGAGCGCAATTCGGTCCACGATACGAGGCGATTCTCGAGTGGAAACCGGTTCCGGGGCTGGGGGAGGGCGAATACTATCACGTCGAGGTTTGCTGGAACGACTGTACAGTTCCCTGGGGGGACTACGTGCGTGACGCAACATCGACTTTTCCATCTTCTCCGGGTTTCTATCGCGGGGAGGCCGGGGATGGCAAGTACGAGTGGCACGTGACCGTCAGGAGGCAGCAGGGTGAGGAGCCTGCGGGCCCTCTGGATCCACCCACGAGCCCGCCAAGCGAGACTCGGGTGTTTCTGCTCCCCGAGAAATAGAGCGGAGGTAGCGGTCTCGCTGGCTTGGGATGGAGGCGGCTCCATCAACGGGCTTGCGCTAGCTGACAGCACAGAGACCCCGAGGTGGATTGTCGGGAACTAGGGAGGCAGCTCATGGACTTTGGTGACGCGGAAAAGAGATTCCGTCAACTGAAGGCACAACTGGACGCTGGCGAAATCGACGCTGGCGAGTTCGAGGTTCAGCTTCGACAGCTTCAGGTCGTCGACGAGCAGGGTCGCTACTGGATGATTGGAGCGCAGAGTGGGCTGTGGTACTTCTACGACGGCGCGAAGTGGGTGGCATCCGAACCGCCAGAAGAGGGTGTGGCTGCACCTGGCGAAAGCCCTCCAGCGGAGCCGCCTTCGGCACCTCCTCCCGCTCGACCCGCGGGCAAAGAGCCCAAGAAGGCGAGAAGGCCGTCCAGTTTGGCTGTTCCCATCGTCGTTGCCGTGATCGCACTATGCTGCATTCTCAGCGGGTTGACGGTCGTGGTTTCGGAGTTCGTGTTGCCCAGCAGGCCGCTCAGCACACTGGTGAGCAGTCTTCTTGGGAGGTCTGCCACAACGCCTGGTACGCCCGCCGTACGCGAGCCATCACCGTCGGCAGCGGTGTCGGCGAGTGAATACGTTGCAACAGGCGATGCGCTCTTCTCCGAAGGGCGCTACGACGAGGCTGTCGCTCAGTACCGGATGGCATTGCGTTTGGAGGCACAGGACGCCGAGATCTATGCAAGGTTGGGACAGGCCTATCTGCAACAAGAGAACTGCGACAGCGCGATTCCCGAGTTTCAGCAGGCGCTCGCTCTCGATCCCACTCTTGAGAATGCCCAGGCTGGGCTATTAGAGTGCGGAGGAGTTCTACCGCCAGAGACCTCATTATCCACCTATTCCAGGAGTGACTTGCGCTTCTCACTGCTCTACCCTAGCGCCTGGTTCGTTCGGGAGGACGAGCTCCAGACCATCTTCGCCGAGGAAGAGGAGTCCATCGAGCTACTGACGGGCGATGTCTTCTTCATCAGTTCGCTGGAGCTCACTGATGACGAGGAAGGGATGGATAGTATGGGGGCGCTGATCAAGGCACGCCAATTGATCGATCTCCCCATGGGGTCTCAGTTGGGAGGAGTGGAACTCGCCTCGTTCGGCGAGTGGGAATGGGCCACGGTACAGGGCCAGATCTCGGGACTTCAGACTCCAACGACGATCTACATCGCGGCCACGGTCAAGGATTCCACTTGGTACGGGATTTGGGCTATCGCGCCCTCCGAGACCTGGGAGCAGGTTTCCTGGCCTATCTTCCGGGTCATGGCCGACAGTGTGGAGCTGGATGAGGTCGTTGCGCAAGCCTCAGAGACTCCCGAGGAGACTCCCCTCGCCGAGACCCCTGAGGCCACTCCTGAGGGGTCTCCCCAGGCTACGGCTACGTCACCGATGCCTACTGCAACAACTCAACCGAGCGGGAGCCCGAGTCCTAGCCCCAGCCCGACAACTCCTCGGCCCTCGCCAACGCCCGAACCGCCAGCGCTGAGCGGAAAGATCGCCTACCCCCGCTACGTGGGGGGTAGCAACCATTACGAGATCCACATTGCGGACGTCGGCGGCAATGACTTGAGCGTGATCTACGGAGGAAGCGAGCCAGCCTTGAGCCTGGCGGGAGATCGCATCGTGTACCGGTCCTGGGACCCGAGTTTCCGAGGGCTGGTCATCTCCGACGTGGGAGGTGGTGGCCGAGACCGGCCCCGAGGGGGAGCGGAGCCAAACGAAGACAGTGTGCCTCGCTGGTCTCCAGACGGGCTGTCTCTTGTCTACGCGACCAGGCGCTTTGGACCGCATCACAACTCGCTGATCCGGACCCACGACCTCACCCATCACTCAGAGCTGGAGCTCGGCCTGGGCGACAACCCCGACTGGTCGAACGACGGCCAACGCGTCGTGGTGAAGGCGGAAATGCTGGTGGTCATGGACCGGACAGGAGGGAACGTCCGTTCACTCACCAGCAACCCCGGTGATGCGTCGCCCGATTGGTCGCCTACGAGCAGCAAGATAGCGTTCATGCGTCTGACGGGCGACAGTTGGGATATCTGGGTGGTCAACGCGGATGGCACTGGCGAGACCCAACTCACCACCTCGGGCTCGGTTGATGGTCTTCCGGCCTGGTCGCCGAACGGGACGCACATCGCGTTCCTGTCCGATCGAGGCGGCATGTGGGGCATCTGGGTCATGAGCGCCGACGGGAGCAATCAGCGGAAGCTGTTCGACACTGGCTGCGATACTTACGCCACGAGCGAACAGTTCAGCGGCGAGTTTTCGGGAGGCGAGTCGCCTAGCTACAGAAACTGGAACGACGAGCAGATCTCCTGGTCGCGCTAGGCTTCTGGGGGCTGCCTCGCTGACCTTGGTCGGCTGGGGGATAGCCGGTTCGCCAACCAGGGCCACGCCAGACAGCCGATCAAGCAGATCAAGCCCACGCCGCTCAAGGCCACTCCCAGCCTGAAGCTTGGAGGATCGTAGACGAACTCCATACGATGTTCTCCCTCTGGAAGCAGCAGGGCTCGGAAGTAGTAGTCAGCTCGCAGGATCTCGGCCGCTTGTCCATCGACGACAGCGCGCCAGCCGGGATAGTACGCATCAGTCAGCACGAGGTATCCAGGGTCTCCTAGGTGTGCTTCGATGGTCACTCGCTCAGGCTCGTAAGACACCAGACGAACCTCGTCACCGGAATGCTCCCCCAGGGACTCAGTCCTCGACGCTTCGCCGAGCAGCAGTACTTCCTCACCCGGGTCGAACGAGTGGTCCTGCATCGCCTGGAGAAGCTGCTCCTCGTGCGGGAAGAAGCGTGATTCGTGCACGACGAAGGCGCGGGGCAGTACGTCCAGGTTCTCGTAGATCTTCACATCGCCGCTGTGGACCAATCTGTAGCGGCCGTCGGTGGACACGACGAGGGCCCAGTGCGTGCCGGTCCGCTGGTCGATGAGAGTCAGGCCCCGAAGCCGGAGTTGGCCCGTCTTCGCTACCCATCGCACCTGTATCTGGCGTGGGTGGAGGGTTTCCTCCCATTCCAGCAGCGTGTAGTAATCGTTACCTGACGGGTCGTCTCGCCAATGCCCAACGACTCTGGCCTCCCGATGCTGGGGAGACGACGTTGTGTACCGCCCCTCGGCGGTGTCTGCACCTGCCCGCAGCTCAAAGGAGCGACTGTGGCCTGTCTCGTCTGTGACGGTGATCACAGCTACGACACTGTCCTGCGCTATGTCTTCCCCATCGATCAGATAGGATACGACCCCGAGGGCTGTCGCTGGAAAGGTCGGCAGATCCCCTATCGTGAGCTCGATGGGTTCACTACCCCCCAGGACGGCCCGGTGGCTGAGATCGTAGTAGACCCCATCGACCCACACGTCATACGTCTTGTCGGTGAGGACATACTTGACGTTGCACAGGTTCAGCAACCAGGCCTCAGGCATCTCCGAGATGCGCCCCTGCAAACGCCCATCGATAGACACCTCGTCCTCTGGCAGGAGTAGGCGTTGCCACTCGACGTATGCAGCAAGGGGCAGCACCCCGCCGTCATATCCATCGACACTCTGGATCCCGTACAGCAGAGGCACGTTGGGCGCCAGTATCTCCTTCTGTTTGGCGGTCACCAGGTAGTCGTAGACGGCCTCTTCGGACAACTGCGTGCCCAGAAGCTGCTGGATCTCCTGCAAATCGCCGGGGTCGAACTTGCCATCAGAGTAGCTGAGGAACCGGTACACGCTGGTGTCGGTTAGCAGGTGGGCGACGGAGGTGCGCATCGAAGAGAAGGCCTGCGGTGATGTGGCCCGATCGTAGGCCTGGAAGCGGCTGGCGAGAGACAGCTCGGTGATCAGCAGTGAAACGACGAGCGCCAGGAACAGTGCTCCCCTTTGACGGCGCAGACCGAAGTAGAGGAGAGCCACACCAAAGGTGAGGGCAGCGACCCAGTACAAGATCACTGTGGCAGAGGGTGGCTCAAGTACGATGAGGCAGACAACGGCCACGGCGAGCGCCAGCCCCAGCAGAGCGCACCATCTTGCTGGACGCGTCAGCGGTCGCGAGAGGGACACGAGTTCCTCGAACCCCAGCCCGGCCAGTAGTGACATCCCTACGACGTACAGATAGAGCCAGCGGGCAGGAACTCGGAACAGACTGAACCCAGGCACCAGGCGGTACAGGACGTAGTAGAGGGGGTTGTACACTCCCAGGGCGAGGACTAGCCCGAGCACGGCGAGGAAAGCGAAGAAGACCCGCTGCGGGCTGGACCTCCCCCGCAGGATGCCCACCGCCGCGAGGAGCAGCGGCAGAATGCCCACGTACGCCACGTACTCGCTGAACACGTCATCCGAGAGGTTCGGCAGGAGTGAACGGTGCAACGCAGCGGGGCTGACGGAGAAGGAAACGGCCTGCCGGTATGGCAACCCCTCACTTCGGATGGACAGCGTGGACAGCTCATAGGTGGGTAGTAGCTGACACGCGGCCAGGCACAGTCCCAGAGCCACGACCAGCGCCAGGAGCGCCAGACTTCGCGCGATAGAGCGAGCGGTTTGGGGCATGCTCGGCTTCTCGCGGTCGCGTCCTGACGGCACTGAAAGCGGGAGGAACAGCGAGTAGCATGCGAGTGCCACGAGGTTGATGTACGAGGACTGGGTGTGTCCGGCCAGGAACTGGAGACCGATGACCAGGGCGGTCAACACAGGGTAGACTGCGCGGCGGCTGCCGTAGCTACGGTGGAACAGAAAGAGCATGAGCGGCAGCCAGACCAGCACGTTGAGCTGATTCGGGTGTTCCGCTTGGGCTCCAAGGAACCCACCCAGGGCGAGAGTCAGACCTGCCGCGAGGGAGCCCCACGGCGAGAGGCCAAGGGCGCGGCGCGCGAAGAGGTACGCGAAGGCGCCGCCCAGGAAGAGATGCAGCACGGCGGAGCAACTGACCATCTTCGGCACGCTGAGCCAGTACAGGGGGAGATTGACGGGATACAAAGCGGCGCTCTGGATATTGGCCAGAAACGGCGCTCCCATGAAGAGGTACGGGTTCCAGAGGGGCAGGGAGCCGCTTCGTATCGCTTCCGCCGCGTAGGCCTTGTACGGATAGAAGTAGGTGAAGACATCGAGGCCCGCCATGATCAAGTTGCCGATCACGGTCTTGTAGAAGAAGGCGACCGTGGAGGCCAAGATCAGCGTGATCGGAATCACGTCTCTGTGGAAGAGCGATCTGCGCCAGGGTCTCGACGGTTTCATCGGTCGAGCGGTTCGATCTGGTAAATGGTGAAAGACATCGTGCCATCCGGCCGATACGTGCGGTAGATCTCGCTCAGGCCCCAGCCCCCTGCGTTCAACACCCCTTCCAGTTCGTCCGCACTGGTCCAGCTAGGAAACACCACATACTTCTTCAGATTGGGAAGTCGATCGGCGCTGCTGAGAACGAAGTCGTGGTCCGGGTACCAGTAGAACTCCACCGGCACATCGAACATGTAGAAGGAGTAATGCCAGGCCAGCCACTTGTGAAACACGATGGATCCGGCTGGGGCGTTCGCTCTGAAGTAGTCGGCAACGTCGTCAATGCCCTGGAAGGCCCCGTGGTCCCCTCCCACGGGGAAGCCGTACCGCAGGGCAACCTGGGTCGGGCCGACCACCACCACGGAGAGCAGTATGGCCAGCGAGACGAGATAGGCGACTTTCCCCCGGGTACTCTGGCCGACCCGCTCGAGCAAGAGATCGAGAGGCAAGAGCATCACCCGAGCAAGCAAGATGGCGACGATAGGAACGAGGCCCAGCATGTACCTGTCCCAGACGCTGAAGGTGAGCAGCGTGTGGACAGCCACGAAGTGCAGGAAGAAGGCCACCAGCGCCCAGTCCAGTAGCCATCCCGAACCCCTGCGGCGACGCCATACCCCTGCGCCGAGCAGCACGGGGACACCCAAGACGAGGACCGCGTCCAGCAATCTGGAGCCGGTCAGATAGTGCAGTTGGCGGAGCCAGGCCTGGAAACGCGGTAGGAGACGCTCCGGTGACGCCAATCTCAAACCGCCGTATCTGGCGGCGCTGGCCGAGAGGAAGTTCACGCAATTGACGCGGATGACTAGGTCCCAGCAGACCACGGCCAGGCAGACGACCAGGAATCCCGCAGCCAACAGAAGAATGGCCCTGGCCAGCCGTCTGCTGAGCCACGAGCCGCCGAAGGGGAGCGAGGTGAAGAACAACAGCAGAGGCATGAACAGAACCGCGGTGGGCTTGGTCATCACGGCGAGACCGATCGCGAGTCCGGCTGCCAGGTGGCGACTCTTGAGCGCCAACAGGAACGAGGCCAGGGACAGACAGACCATCATCGGATCGGTAAAGGCCGTGGGCGCGAACTGCACGTCGAACGGAGACAAGGCTAGGAAGACTACGCTGAGCAGGGCCACACGACGATTGGTGAGCGCCAGGGCGATGTGATACACGAGAACCATGGACACCAGGCTGGATATGATGTTCGGGAGACGCGCCGCAGTCTCGCTGGCCCCGAAGATCTTGAAAGACAGAGCCAGCGTATACAAGAAGACAGGCGGCTTGTCAACGATGACTCCGTGCCTGAGGAAGATGTCCTTGCCCGACGCGATGAGCAAGCCCCAGTGGGAGTACAGCGCCTCATCGCCGTGGAAGCGGTTCGTGGCGATGAGGCTGATCCTGAGAATGGCGGCAAGGGCGATCACCAACGCCAGGATCAGATGGGGACGGAATGCTATCATCTCCAACTGCGATCTACGGCAGTAGAGCACGATAGCCAGCCTACAAGTGAACAAGCCGGCCAGAGCCAAGAAGAAAAGGGTAGTCCCGATATTCAGGATGCTGCCTATCGAGGGCACGAAGTAGGCTAGACACAGCAACAGGGGTGCGTGACACCACAGGTCGACGCGGAGAGCCCGTTGTAGGTCCATGGGGGCGAGTCTGCTGAGGAACAGAGAGTACGCGACCCAGATGCCCACAACGGCGACCATTGCGATCAAGGCAATCGCAGCCAGACCCAGGGGGGAGGCCAAAACCTCGTATCCGTGTCGACACAGCACCTCTACGATGAAGAGGGAAAACAAGAAGGCGGGCGCAAGGATGAGGGCGTATGTCTTTCTGTTCACCTTGATGCCTCGGATAGCGGCGATATCTGATAGAGAATGGAGGATACCCTGCTGGGATCGCCGAAGATGGGGACCTCCACGTGTGCCGTGCTCGTGACTCGGTAGTGGGCTTCTGCGTACTCAAGGGTTGGCCCCAGTGCTTCCCCATCGTCGAGGATGTACACCCTCGTGCCCTCCTGGAACATCTGGCCCAGGAAGACGTCGAACTCCTCCCCCGTCCAGAACTCCGGGCGGAACGCTTCTCTCCCGGAATAGAGATCGATGGGCCCACCGTTCAGGGAGGAGCCCACCACACATGGTTGCACGGTGTTCTGCTCCATTTTCTCAAAGCCTTCCCGCTCCGCCGCTGACACGTAGCCGAAGCTAGCCCTGTAGGTACCCCAGGCGCGGGGAAGGATGGGCCAACTGCGGAATATCGGCAGCAGCAACAGAGCGAGAAAGATCAGAACGCCCAGGGTTTGCTGGCGATACCGGCGTAGGGTGCTTCGTGCTGGAATCCTGTTCCAGAGATCTGCAACACCGTACCCTACCCAGGCCAGCAGGATGGGAAAGAGGGACAGAAGATCGCGCAGCCGCAGTGCCGCGTAGGGAAGGTGCACAGCCAACACGGCGAGGACTGCCGTGAGCAGTACCAGGAACTCCCCTCTTCTTTCGGCATACATGCGGTACGCACCCCAGACCAGGAGCGGGACCAGAAAGCCGAATTCGTTTCCGGAGCAAGCTCGCTCCCACATGAGCCTCGCTGTGGCAGGCACATGGGCCAGACTGAAGAGCTCCAGTTCGGCGGACTCCGGCGTCAAGAAGTGTCCGAAAACCAGTTGATGATACAGCAAGTCGGGAAGGGCGACGAGGAATGCTGTGAGGCCAAACAAGCCGATGGCCTCCCACCGCTGCCTGAGGGTGAATCTGTCTCCCGCGAGACACAACAAGGCGACCAGTGCGCACATTCCCAGCGCGAGCTGCGTGTGGCGGATCAGATAGGCCCACCCGAAGCAGAAACCGGATAGCAGGGCGTACAGGCGATGCCGGCCTCTCGTCCCTCTCAGGAGCAGGAGAAGCGTCAGCATGGTGAACAACGACGCCGACGCATCAGCCATGGGGACCATGAGTCGGTCTATGTGTTCATACGATGTGGCCAGGCAACAGGCGGCGAATGAACCACCTAGCAAGCGCTCTCCCCAAGTCCTGTCGTGCATCAGTTCCGCAAGCAGCGCCACGAGGACGGCTAGAGAGAGCAGGCCGATCGCAGGGTTGGCGAGGTAGAGGCCTTGCTCT
>Ga0315551_10003826_pt1 | contig 10624 bp, 9 predicted proteins | sample SalMarSW160290MG_FD_203678 | JGI IMG/M metagenome (GOLD analysis project Ga0315551, IMG submission 203678) | Salt marsh sediment microbial communities from the Plum Island Ecosystem LTER, Massachusetts, United States - Salt Marsh Sediment SW1602-90 ... | reverse complement strand
CAGGTGTTGGCAGAAACGTTGCCGCCCTCGTGGTCGGAGTGTAGTACCAGGTACAAGCGCATCATTTTGGCTGTTTCACCCTTCTTGGGGGGAAGGCCGAGCATCCTGACATAGTCGGCGGCCCAGTCGAGCTTCTTGGACGGCTCAACCAGTTCGCCCTTCTTGTACTTGATACGATAGACACCAGCGGCGATAGTGTGGATCGTGCCCATTACGCGCATGGCGTCTTCCAGAGCGGGTTCCCAGTACTCTGTCTTCTTCATGCCCTCGTTGTAGCGCTGGCGGAAGACCGACTCGTTTTCCATAGCGAGGATGGCAGTGTCCAACATCGCCATCGGGTGAGAGGTCTTGGGCATTGATTTCAGCACCTTCCAGACGTAGTTGGGTACCTCGCCATGCTCTTTGAGTTCCTTCTGGAAGAGCTTAAGCTCCTCTTCCGATGGAAGCTCTCCGGTGAGCAACAGCCAGAAGATTTCCTCTGGCAGCTTCTCCCTCAGTTCCATGACCGGTATGCCGCGAATATACAGCCCTTTGTCCGGTTCGACTACCGAGGTGTCGCAGACCATTCCCTTGACGCCGCGCATCCCGCCGATCGCCTGCACCACGGAGACCTGAGAAATCACAACGTCGCCATGTTCCTTAATGAGAGAGGTGCGTTCCTCTCGCAGTTTGGGAAGAAGGTCGGCCATTTTTTCTTTCAGTGTTTTGGCCATGTAATGCTCCTTTGATATAGTTGTTTGTTATCAGCGAATGTATTCAATTCATTTCCAATGTGAATCATTTCACATTCTGGCACAGTAAGATTAAGACATGAAAAGCAAATTGTCAAGAGGCTGGGGGTAAAAATGGCGGGGCTACCTTACATTTTCCCTGCGCAGTCAGGAACCCTTTCCTGACGGCAACCTCTTGTGTCCTAAGCAATTCCACTCAACACCCACCGGTACCAGCGTCTCCGAAAATCCTGCGTAATCGCTCGCACTCCCATAGACCCAATCCACAGGATTGCTGACCAGACCGCCGCGGACAGGGTTATAGTGAATATAGTTAATCTTCTCCCGCAAGGTGTTTTCACTGGTAATGACCAAACAGTCAAACCGGGGCTTCCAGACTTTCGAATGTCGCGAAGGTTCAAGTTTTGCCTTCGTTTCAAGTGTCTCAACAATCTTGTGGTTTCCCGTCCGCGAAAACCAATCGCTGATCTGGCGTGATGTGATTCGTTTCAGATTCCCGATGATCTGAGAAATCGACAGCTCACCTTTAATCCTCACCACCAGATGTAAATGATTAGGCATTAAGACCCAGGCTAACAACGTGAAATCGCCACGGTTTTGATAGAACGTGAGGTTATCAACCACGATTCTACGTGGGGCTTCGAGATCAAATATGTTAACGAAGCCTACCGCTGTAGTGGTTACGAAAAACACCTTTTCGAAGCGTTCGTAGCTTTGTCTATCGCGACTTCTCATAACTTATGCATATGACCCTGACCGCACCAGTAAAGCCGTCACGAAAGGGTTCGTGACGGCGCATGAATTCGCTCATCCGAGACTACTGACTGTTTACTTGCCATAGTCTATGCGAAGATCTTCCCCGGATTCAGGATGTTATCCGGGTCAAAGACTTGTTTGATTCGTTTCATATTGTCCAACGTGGCAGGATCGAATTCGAGATGGAGATAGTTGCTCTTGGCCAGGCCGATGCCGTGCTCGCCGGTGAGTGTGCCGCCGAGTTCGATTACTTTGTTCAGTACCGTTTCGATGCCCTGTTCGATCAGGCGCAGTTCCTCATCAGTGCCGGTCATTGAGAGAAAGCTGACGTGGATATTGCCGTCTCCAGCGTGGCCAAAGGTGTTGATGCGTAGAGGGCTGGTGCGGTTCATTTCAGCCACAAGGTCGATCAACGCTGGGATTTGCGAATTGGGAACAACGATATCCTCCGAAATCTTGGCATGCGCTGCTTCTTTGATCGCTTTCGAGACATTGCGGCGGATTTTCCAAAGGCTATCCGCTTTAGCCGGGTCGCTCTCAACTCGCGTGAAAGAACATTTGTTCTTCTCACAGAAGGCGCGAATAGAGGTGATTTGCTTTTCCACATCTTTCTTTGTGGTCTCAAAAAGTAGGACAGTCACGCCTTTTTCGAGCAACTCACTCTTCTCGTACTGTATGGAACACTCGACTGCGTCGGCATCCATGAATTCCATGACGGTGGGGATGATTCCGGCACTGGTGATATCGGTTACGGTCTGGGCGGCATCGCGGGCGTTCTCAAAACCGGCCAAGATAGTAGCACCGACCGAGGGTGTTTCGATAAGCCGAACAGTGATTTCGGTAATGATGGCCAGTGTCCCTTCCGAGCCAATGAGAATATCCCCCAGCACAAAGCCCTGATTTTTGTTGTAGACACCGGTCTTGAGTATCTCACTGTCGACTGTGATGGCTCTCAGACCCAAGATGTAATCTTTGGTGACGCCAAAGCGTCTGCAGCGTAGGCCGCCGGCGCATTCTGCCACATTGCCACCGAGAGTGGATTCGTCATAGCTGGCGGGATCGGGGGGATAAGTAAGTCCGAATTTTTCCGCGGCATCCTTGAGATCCTTGGTGATGATGCCCGGCCCACAGACCGCTCTCTTTTGTTCGGGGTGGATTTTTAGATGGTTAATCCGTTCCGTCGACAGCACCAATCCGCCCGCTACCGGCACGCAGCCGCCGGAGAGACCCGTACCCGCCCCACGGGCAATAAGGGGCATTTTGTGCTTCCGACAGAAGCGTACGGTAGCGATGACATCGCCTTCGGATTGAGCGAGAACTATTGCCAGGGGGGTGACTTTCTTCTCGGTAGCATCGCGGAAATAGTCCTCCTGATCGGTGAGCTCTGTAATCAATGTTTCGGGTTGCTTTAACAGGGAGGATAACTCGGTAAGGTCTATCTTGCTCATGCCTAAAGAATGGCGAAGCACGGCAACGCTGTCAAGTGGGTTTGACTAATCCTGCATTGATCACAAACTTTGGTTCGCTCATCTCCTTCATTGCGTCAGCCGCTCCATCTCCGCCACTTGCTCAGCGAACATTTTGAGGGTAGCATTAATAGGGTCAGGGGTCGTCATATCGACGTCACTATTTTTCAAAAGCTCGATTGGGAAATCGCTGCCGCCGGCAGAGAGTATTTTGAGATAGCGGTCGACAATCCCTTGCTCACCTGCCAGTATCTTGCTCAGAATCGCCTGGGCGGCGGCGTATGACGTAGCGTACTGATAGACATAGAACGTCATGTAAAAGTGCGGAATGCGGCTCCACTTGAGAGGTGCGAATTCATCTACTTTAAACTCTGAACCGAAATACTGGGCGCTCAAATCGCCCCAGAGCTTGGTCATCATATCCGGCGAGAGCGCACCTCCTTTCTCGACTTCTTCGTGGATTGCCAGCTCAAACCGGGCATACATCACCTGATTAAAAAACGTTCCGACAGTCATGTCGATATACCTATTAAGCAGGTACAATCTCTCCTGTTTGTCTGTCGCTCGCTGCAACAAATAGTGAATAAGCAACCCCTCGTTGAGAGTTGAGGCTACTTCGGCCACAAAAATTGAATACTGCGCCTTGGGGTACGGCTGAGTCGAGTTGGACAAATAGCTGTGCAGGGCGTGCCCCATCTCATGGGCGAGTGTAAACATGTTGTCAACCGTGTCATTGTAGTTCATCAGCACAAAGGGGTGGACGGAATAGCTTCCCCAGTTGTAAGCCCCGCTGCCCTTGCCCTCGGTCTCAAAGACATCCACCCATCGGGAATCGAACCCCTTCTGCATGATTTCACCATATTTACTACCCAGAAGTTTAATGGCTTGAAAGATTTTTCCCACCGCAGCATCATATTTCACTTCATAATCGCTTTCGGGGAAAAGAGGGCAGACCATGTCGTACGGTTTAATCTCCTCCAGCTTCAGAATGCGCTTGCGCAGAGTAGTGTATCTGTGCAGGGCCTCGAGATTGGCTTCGGTAGTGTCAAGCAGGGAACGATACACCGCAATTGGGATATTGTCTTTGTACAATGCGCTGTGCAGACAGCTCTCAAAATGCCGCGCCCGCGAATAAAAAACATCGCTGTTTACAGCGGTCGACAAGGCGGCGCTCAGGGTGTTCACATGATCTTGGTAGGCTGAATAGAAGGCCTGATGTGCATCGCGGCGAACGCGACGGTCGGAGGACTCAAGAAACTTGGCATAACGCTGCTTGGTTAAGGTGACTTCGTTATCGTTCTCATCTTTGATTGACGGGTACTTCAAATCGGCATCGTCGAGCATAGTGAAGATGCTATCCGGTCCTCGAGCTATCATTGATGATTGTGCCAACAGCTCTTCAACTTCCTGAGAACGGATGTGAGTTTTGGATCGTATCAGCTCTCTGATATAGAAATCATACACGTCGGTTTTCGGGAACTGCTCAGCCATCTGCTGAAGCTTTGTCTGTTCAATCTTCAAAAGCTCCGGTTCAACGTAGGCAAAGGCTGCTGTTGCCTGCATGGAGAGCATTGCCGCTCGGTCAGTCATTGCCTGGTATTTGGAAACGCGGTTATCAATGTCCTGGCTCAGACGAGCGTGCTGGTAAAGCCTGGACGTAGTCAGCAGCAACTCGCTTCTGGTCTCCAGGCAGTCGTACAGCAGCTTGGCGGAGGTCTTTAGTTTTCCGACGAACTTTTTGCCCTTTTCAATAAGGGCCTGGGCCTTCTTAAAGTCTGCCTCCCAGTCTTCTTCCGACTTGTAGATATCCCCTAAGTTCCATTTGTACTTGTCTTCAATGTCATCCCGGGTGGGGATAGCCTTGGGTTTTGCTTCTGTTGCAGTAGCCATAGCTTTCCTTTCAGTGGTTGCCGGATTTTGAATGCGCTAATATGAAACAGAAGACAGCGAAAAGCAAGGGTGGTAGTGAGTAAGAGTAAATTGGGGAATCCGTCCACTGCTTGTTGAGCCAAACGGCTGTCCCGCCTAAGGTGAGGAGAAACCCGACAATGTGTCTTTTTCTATAAAGGCAGGTCTCTCCGAGACCTTCCCTACAAGACCGTCAAGCAGGGACAACTACCGGCGGCAACCGCTAATCTGACACTATGAGCTGCCCCGAGGTGTATAATTAGCTAAGATTTGAAGGCGATTATGTCGATATACTCAAAAGCATGGGACTTAGAAGCACAAGACTGCCTCATCTGCTGGGATTGATATTGTTGGCGCTGCCGGTGACGATCCAGTGGGGCTGTAACAGCTTTCCCAGCCAAAACAAGCCCCAGCCGACTTATTCTTACCGGTTGGAGGGGGCTTTAGTCAAGGATCTCAACACTGATTTCACTCATATTGTGGTTACCCTAACTCGCGACGACTCAACCCTGCCCGGGGCCGAGATCAGGTTCGGCGGCGATTCCCTGGCCTACTTAGTAGACTCGACCTACTACCGGGTCGTCCTGCCCGCCGGTGACTATCCCGCCGGTAGCTACAAGATCGAAATTCGGGACTCATCCTTCTTCCACGACTCAGCCATGACGGAATTAGCAGGCGATTTTGCCATTCAGAATGTTCTTCCACCGCGCCGGGAGAAGCTTTCATTTGAGGATGTGAGTCTGGAATGGAAAGGTTCGTCGGCTGCTAGCGGCTATGTGATAGCGGCCGTCAAGCGGGATTTAGCCTATACCGCAACCGGGTACGTTCAATATGTTACCTCAGGGACACCAAAAGAGACCTTTGAAAACGACGCCTTTAACTTGCCTTCCGGCAAGCCTGACACCGGCTGGTATTACCTATATGTGTACTCCTATGTCGGCTCACCGGACAGCTCCCTGTCAGCCACTCTTCTGCCTGTACCAATGCCCAGCCAGTTGGTTGATAATATCTCTGTACACGATTTGGAAGGCCGCTTTGGGACAGTACTGGTTGCGCCTTTCGACTCGATGCACGTCATCGATTCCACGTAACTATCAGCTAAAAACCTTCCGTCAACGGGACGGGTCTTTTTTTGTTGCTCCAACTTACTCAGCAGTCTACATTTTTCCAATGGTCACCTATGAGGAACTCATTAAGCAGCTTTCCCGCCTGGGGACAGAGCAGGTAAATCCAAACACAATCGACATTGACCGACTGTCTCCCCTTGAAATAGTCAAGAAGATAAATGACGAGGACAAAAAGGTTGCCGGAGTTGTAGAAAAAGCCTTACCGGAAATAGCAAAAGCGGCTGAGATTTTTACAGATACTCTCAGAGCCGGCGGAAGAGTGTTTTATATCGGAGCCGGTACTTCCGGACGACTTGGCGTGCTGGATGCCGCGGAATGCCCACCGACGTTCGGTACTGACCCAAAGCAAATAATCGGCCTTATCTCCGGAGGCTATGACACCTTGGTGCTCTCAAAGGAAGGTATCGAGGATGACACCGAAGCTGCCGTCAATGACCTCAAGCGACATAACTTTGCTAAAAGCGACTTTCTCATCGGTCTGGCTGCGTCCAAACGTACCCCGTACACCCAGTCTGGTTTGGAATACGCTCAGTCGGTGGGAGCCAAGACCGCCTGCATTATCTGTAATGAATGGGATCAAAGCTTTTCCGGTGTGGATGTAGTGATCCCGCTGCCTGTGGGACCGGAGGTGATTACCGGCTCGACGAGAATGAAATCGGCCACTGCCCAGAAAATGACACTGAACATGATCTCGACCACTGCCATGGTTCTGCTGGGTAAGACCTATGGCAACCTGATGGTTGACCTTCAAGCACGGTCCGAAAAACTGGTCGCCCGTTCGCGCATGATTCTTATTGACTTGTTCGGCCTGTCTCTTCAGGAAGCCAGTGACCTTCTAGAAAGTTCCGATGGGTCGGTAAAAACAGCGATTGTCATGCACAAGTTCAAATGTGACAGAATGGAGGCGGCAAGGAAGTTGGAAAAGGCAGGCGGGTTCGTTTCAAAGATAGTATGAGTCTCTGCCAGGACAGTATGATGAATCGAGACTGCTATAAGGAATAAGAAGATGGACCACAGTAAACATCTCAACCGCGAGATGCTTCAAGCAATGCTTTCCGATTTTGCCAAAAACTGGCTGGCTCATGACGGCCTCTGGTTTCAAGCTGTAGAGAAGCAGTACGACATAGACAAGGCCATCGAGCTGGATCGGGAGGCATGGGAAAAGTTTACTGTTATTGAAGCTAAGAGGATTATGGCTCGCCACAACATATCCGAAAATGGCGGTTTGGATGCATTAAAAAAGGCGCTGAGCCTTCGCATGTACGCCTTTGTCAACGTGCAGGAGATCAAGAACGAAACCGATAGTTCGTTTGAGTTCTACATGGTCGACTGCCGGGTTCAATCGGCACGTCGGCGCAAACAGATGAGACTGTTTCCATGCAAATCGGTTGGGATTGTAGAGTACTCAGGCTTTGCCAAAACCATCGATCCTAAGATCAAGACCGAATGCCTTGCCTGCCCGCCTGACGAAGCAGCTGGGAAAGATTTCTATTGCGGGTGGAGGTTTTCGATTTAGGTTGCCGGAGAAGCAGGATGAAGACGGGGTAGATGTGGACATCTGCCGCCCACGAAATTATTGGCAAGTGACAGAAGCACCTGTCCTCCTATGCTCGGACTACGGCTTGCAGCTACGACAGCAGACGTGGGGCAGGAGTCTCTGATTCTTGTCTCTAATTGGCGCGTGTCGGGGATACGTGCCCTACAATACTAACTTGTCGCTCGGCTGGATATCTTGGACCTGAAAAACTCGACCGTCTGCCGCAGGCCGTCTTCAAAGCTGACCTTGGGCTGGTATCCGAACTTGGTCAATTTGTCTATAGTGGCAAAGGAGTGACGGATATCCCCCTGGCGGGGTTGGTCATATTTGACTTTGATCTGCACGCCGATAATCGTGCGCAGTTTGTCCAGTAGCTCGTTTAGAGTGAACTGGCCACCGCAGGCCACGTTGAAATGGGTGCCGACTATCTGGTCTTTGGTGATGGCAAGGATATTAGCATCGATGCAGTTGTCGATGTGGGTGAAGTCGCGCGACTGCTCGCCGTCACCATAGACCGTTGGCGGTGTCCCCTCAAGAAGGGCGGTGATAAATTTAGGTATAACCGCAGCATACTCACTGGTGGGGTCCTGATGGGGACCGAAAATATTGAAATATCTGAGGGAAACGGTTGGGAACCGGTAGAGCTTCCAGTAAATCCTACAATAGTATTCACATGTTAACTTGGTCACAGCGTAAGGAGAGAGAGGACTGGGATTCATATTCTCATGCTTGGGCAGCTCCTCGGATTCGCCATAGACTGACGAGGATGAAGCATACACGAGTTTTTTCACGCCGGCTTCTTTTGATGCCTCAAGAATGTTGAGAGTACCGTTGATATTGACGGCGTTTGTCGTCAGCGGATTCTTGACCGAGCGCGGTACCGACGGCAAAGCCGCTTGATGAAGAACGTAATCCATTCCTTGCACCGCCTTGGCGACCGTCCAGTAGTCCCTGATATCCCCCTCGATGACTTCAACCGAATTTAGTAATCCCTCGATATTCTCTCGCCTGCCCGAGGAAAAGTTATCGAGAATACGCACTTGGTCGCCGTTTTCAATCAGGCGGGCAGCTATGTTTGATCCAATGAACCCGGCCCCGCCGGTAATGAGAAATCTCATCTTTAACTCAACTTCCTTGAACCTGTCATACTATATCGGCTTAGACTGCACCAGTTTAACCTGATCAATCTTCCAATATGGGGCGAAAGTATTCCTACCAGCAGCATAGTAACACGGCCGGCAGCGGTTGTCCAGCTATTCTTCCTAAAAGGCATTGTGCACTTACCTTATTCAATTGACCTGCGCCACAGAGATCAACCATAACCCGTTGAACAACGATTTTAGTGTTGGGGGATTATAGTTTAAGATCGACCACGGTTGCGCCCCAGCCGCCGCCTGAGCCGCCTTCGTGCTGATAACGGACAACATTGGGATGACCTTCGAGAGCGCTATGCACAATCTCTCGTTTGACACCAATTCCCTTGCCGTGCACTATCCGAATGGATAGAATATGTTTCTCCAGGCAGACGCGAATGTATTCCAATACCGCCTCTTTGGTGTCTTTTGGCGCAAACATATGCAAATCGAGCGTGCCGTCTATCGGATATTCTACCGGTCTGTCTTCTTCGTCCATCACCAGATCCCAACTTGTCTATGATTCAAGTATAATAAATATGGCTCTCCAACGCCCCCACTTTTTGTTGACTTGTTTTTCTAAAAACGGTTACTATACAAAAAGAGGGTAGTTAGATTGGGGTACAGGTTTGTCCTTTGAGAGGATGCGTGATGAAAGGTATGTTGAAGGTTGCGCTGAGCGTTGTAAGCCTGGTATTGGGGCTCATCTTTGAGGTTGCCGCTCAAGGCGGCGCGGGAGTTAGACAGGGCAGTCTGTATGATGTGCCTCCCCGATGGCTGGTGGACGTCCCAACCGCCGGTACTCTGCCGCGCGCTTGCTACAATATCTGTCTTCGCATCTACCCCAATGGAGGCGCATTGGGTTCTACCAATATCGGGTTATCCCATCGTTTCATGTTGGGTATCTCATTTGGCGCTGAGGATGTCATTTCCAATCGTAAGCCGAATTGGAACCCGCGTATTGAGTTTAACCTGAAGTTCCGTGTCGTTGATGAGCTAGAGTATTTTCCGGCGATTTCAATCGGCTTTTCTTCCCAGGGGTTTGGCGCTTGGGAGGATTCTCTTAAACGGTACACGTTTAAGTCTCGAGGCTTCTATGCGGTTACCAGCCGGAGTTTCTATTTTTACCAGTGGACCTCTGGTTGGCATGCCGGCCTCAACTATTCGCTTGAAAACGACGTGGATAAAGAGACGGACGTGAACTTCTTTGTTGGGTTTGATGCGACCTTCAAGTACAACCTGGCGCTGCTGGCGGAGTGGGATGCAGCCCTGAACGATGACAAATCACCCCCGTTTGCCGGCAAGGGGCGAGGGTATTTGGGCCTATCGGTCAAGTGGTTGTTCACTGAGAATCTTGAGATTGAGGCTTTGCTGAAAGACCTGTTGGTCAACCGCCGCGAAGCCAACACTTTTACCCGCGAGATCAAATTGACGTATATCGACAGGTTTTGATGTTACCGCACTTGGCGATCCGGTAGGTCTCGGAAAGACTTGCCCTGCTATTGTCGTACCAAATGAGAACCCGCGAATATATTTACAATCCAAACTTCTTCCAGCGTTTCAATACCATCTCTGTGAAATCACCAACCGCAGTGACGACTTGCTTGTAGTATTGCCTGGCTTTCTCGATGTCAAACTCCGGGTAGCCCTCACCTTCTTTGTATAAAAGGATCGAGCCGGGCACCGGGTAGACATCAGCACCTGACCGGATGGTGTAGGCCAGTTCTGGATCGTAGGCATTTTCGTCCACAAGAGTGGAATCAATCGCCAGCACCATAGCGGCTTCATCAGTACCGGCATGACCTCCCGCGTGGCCAAAAAACTCATTGGTCATCTCGCTGCATAATTCCCACCAGTGAATGACGGCAATGTTGGTTTTTCTCTCAAAGTGGAACTCGTACGCAACGGTTTTGAGAACGTCATTGTTGCCACCATGACCGTTCATCACAATAATGTTCTTAAAGCC
>Ga0315551_10003818_pt1 | contig 10631 bp, 9 predicted proteins | sample SalMarSW160290MG_FD_203678 | JGI IMG/M metagenome (GOLD analysis project Ga0315551, IMG submission 203678) | Salt marsh sediment microbial communities from the Plum Island Ecosystem LTER, Massachusetts, United States - Salt Marsh Sediment SW1602-90 ... | reverse complement strand
AAATGACATCAAGTGTGGCAGCATGCTTACGCATCAAATTATAGACGCTCTTGTACTTCGAAGGGTGGCTAAAGTGCCCGTAACCTACATAGTCGAGACCCACCAGAACACGCCCTTCGCGGGAACGTGGAAGAAGGTCAATTAGACTCAATTCGTCGCCAAGTCCTTCAAGGTAAGCCTCGAAGTTTAGATAGGCGCGGAGGTTTGTCTGCGAATCGATTGCTTTTTTGATAAACGAATACGGAACCAGAGCCAATATGACCGCCGTCAACGTCAGTCCAAGCGTAATCCAGCGGGCGAGAGGCTCCAATTTCCGGTCACCGGACCAAATGCCCCGAACAGGGTGATTTTTGACCATAATGAACCTCCTCTCCGTTCATGTTATTCACTTATTCTCTTGACTTATAAGCATTTGCAGACGTACTCATAACCTCATTCACTCTTGGTTCGGCTCCAATATTGTGCGTAGAGGGAGAATTTAGATTGTGCCTGCTAGGGTTCTAATCCCCATCTCTATTTATTGCATGAGTGTGAATCATGGCCTCTTCGACACATCTATGTTTCAACAACTCTTGAGCTTTTCCAATGCAACCCTCAGTCATTCCGTAGGATCTACTCCGTCGGCAATTTGACTTCTTGCATCAACTTCCCAACGGGACGGGATGGGGGACGTCCATAAAATTATAAAAAACTACTTTTCCAAAACTTCAAATCCTTTTTCTTTGGCTATTTTCTCCCCCCTCTTCACAGAGATGCTGCTCTTGGGTTGAGAAGGCCCCAGCTTCTCAGGAAATGCTGTTGCCCTCACACCAAGCTCCCTTACAACCCAATAACAGTGTAGACTCTGAACTTACATTATTTGGAGATACTTCCTCGCGTCAACGCATGGCGTGACTTAAAGCAAAAATCGGAAAGTCAAGAACAAAGATGTGACCCTTCACTCCCTCTTATGAGACTTTTCTTGACAATAATCCTAAACCAGATCCTTCAAGAATAGGTTGGCCGAACAGATATGAATCCCCTCTTTGGTTTCCAGGTTAACGTCCTTATCCAGAGTCACCTGGGTGGCCGGTACGGACGGAAAGCGTACTTTTAGATAGCGGAGTGACGGGCTTTGGGCCTTGCCTGAGGATTTGCATTCAATGAAATGCACCGGAGTATTATCCTCCATGATCACAAAATCGACTTCCCTTTTGTCAACATCCCTGAAATATCGAAGCTCGGCATTGCGTCCCTCAGTGTCCTGCAAAAAGAAAACCCATTTCAGCAGGTGGCAGGCAACCAGGTTTTCAAAGCGGGAACCCATGTCTGAAACAACCGTCCAATCCAGGTGATAGTGTTTGGATTCCTTTTTAACAGCGCGTATCCTTGGTGCGCCGAAAGGATAAATCCTGAAGACCATGTAGAGATTTTCCAACATTTCCATCCAGCGAGAAATGGACTGATGGGAGACCTGTAAGTCCTCTCTCAACGAATTGAGAGAGAGGGGGGAACCTACGAGATCCGGCAGCCGGATGACCATATTCTCAATAATGGACACATCATGAACATTCTCCAGGTCCGACAAATCACCCTGAATCACACGGGAACGATACTCTCTGCTCCATCGTCGACTCTCCTTCTCGGACTGAAGCAGGAAAGGCTCTGGAAAGCCACCGTAAACCAACAGATCCCGTACCGTGGAGATCGTTGGAGCGCCTAATTCAGCACACGAAAATGGTAGCAAGCGATAAAAATGATAGCGGCCCTGCAACGAATCGCCGCCGCGGCGGTAATAATCCAACCGTGCACTACCGGTAACCAGAATTTGAAGTTCATTGCCCCTTTTATCGAAAAGCCCTTTCACGACCTGCCGCCATTTTGAAGACTTGTGAATCTCATCGAGAATCAGGAGACCAGAACCCGCCGGAAATCGCTCTCGCAAGATATTCTCTCGATCTTCGGGGGCATCCCAGTTAAGATATCGCTTGCTGACATCAAAGCCCCACTGTTCGCAGAGATGTTTGGCACATGTGGTCTTTCCTGTTTGTCGAGGCCCCCCGATGAAAACCATCTTGCGCTTAATGTCATCGCTCACAGGGTGTTCGACATATCGGGGAATGTAATCTACCATTTTTTCATCTCCATCGGAAAAAACAAGCGTGCATTTTACGATGGAGTTTAATATATTCGTATTTCTCTAAAAGTCAATAAAGAAATGAAAGCCAAGTTTTGAGAAGTGCTGCTCACGAATCATCAGGCATTTGCCTCCTGACACCCGGCAATCGTCACCTCCTCGAAACTTTTCTTGAAGCCTGACCCCGATTTTTGGTTACTTGGCATGAGGGAGGATGAGCGGACGTCCATGAAATTTTAAAAACCTACTTTTCCAGCACTTCAAATCGTTTTTCTTTGACTATTTTCTCCCCCCTCTTCACAGAGATGCTCTCCGCAGGCTGTGGAAACCTCAGCTTCTTAGCAAGAGCTATTGCACTCACACCAAGTTCCCCACTCCGCAATAGCAAAATCCACTGCAGGCTGGCACCATTTGGGGGACTTCACCACGTCAATGCATACTTTGCGCGGCATGAAGCCAAAAAAGATTCCTCTCTTTCAATTTATAATTTTATGGACGTCCCTCATATACCCGAAAATGTCTAATGTCAAGGGCTGACCCCTACTTCTCTTCCAGAGTCGATGCGACGGATAGACGATAGCCTCCTCCTGTGTCTGTGAGTTCAAAATGGATTATTGTCCGCGTGTACTGGGAGAAATATGCCTTTTTTCTTGCGATTAGTGTATTCAAGATTTCTTTGGAGTCAGTTTTCAGTTCTTTAGTGGCTTCTGGCATTGCCTCTTCAAAAGTCCTATCAATTATATCCATTTGCTTATCTTCGGGAAGGGAAGATACATTCCATGCCATGACGGCTAATGTCAACAGCTTTCGGTAAGCTTCTTCTGTGTTGGCGAATTGGCGGTATGGTTTTACAAAGTCCCTTAACACCTCGGACATTTTTGTTCGGCCGCTCTGCTCAATGATAACCTTTCTCCCGCGAAATGGTCCTCGCTCTAACTTGCTCTTAAGGCCCTCAAACCGCTTTTGCTTACGCCGACTCTTCCGCTTATCCTTCCTGGATTTTGATGATGCCATTTTATTCTCCAAGTGGATATTGATGATCCGTCACACCATTGGAAGCCGCCTAACGGTCAGCGCATCAGCCGCGGCGGGGAAGTGTGTTTTGACTTGAAGGAATACCTTGTTTTGACCGCCGTCGGCTGCATGCGCGGGTTAGCCCGCTGTTTATCAATCAATTGTCCATCCACTTGTAAGATTATGAACTGGCGACCAAGTAACTCTTTCAGAACAAACGCCCTGTTTCCATTCCTCAGATTGGAACAAACCTACATATTTATTTAACTCTTCAGAAGTAGTTGCAACAAGCCATTCTCTTGCGTTTAATGTTATTTGCTTATTCATCATCTCAAGAAAATCATTCTTTACATCACGATAAATGTATTCAAAATCGTTCCAGGGTCGATAACCCAGAAGTACCTTGTTTGTCAGCACAACAAAGCGATATTCTATATCACTATATTTAAAATATGGACGATCACAAATAACCCATGATCTATTTTCTGGTGCAAAGAAAAAATACATTTCTGTGGGTACTAAAGAAGCAACTTGATCACTCACCTGATGAACGATGTTCTCAAGCACCAATTGCTCTGCAGGACGTTTTGGATTAGCTGTGACTATTGTCCGTATAAAGTTGTCCTTCTCGATTGCTTCTTGAACTTTTCTAATATTGTAAGATGATCTACACTCCAATCCAATAATAGCCATAATAATCTTGTTAAAGTCATAAGAAGCACATTCTTTGATCGGTTTTTTATTGTGGACCTGACGGACTAGAGATGCAAGAGAGCTCTCTTGGTCTGAAAACCACTTTTCGAGACCAACAGCACGAATTCCTTTTGAGGTATGAACATAAAGGTCCTTAGTGATTGCGAAAGAAAATGGTTTTTTGCCTTGTCCAGCAGATACATAGGAGCGTTGTGATTTCACCTCATAAACGTGAACTCCTTTATGAGGTGTGCTTCTGTCAACCCAATATTCAAGCATAAATTGAGGTACACTATGATTCAGTTTATAGCTTGGCACTTTCCCTCCAAGCGGGCTAACGGGGCGCGGGAATGAGCCGCACTTTGCGTCGGGAGAAAATCATGCGGAGCTTGGGTTCAAATCCACGGTCAGCAATATAGAGATACGTATGTCATGAGTATAGTAATGGACATCATTGAGCGCATGATTTTGGACCAGAGCAAAGCGAGCGAAAGCGAAGCCACGCAGCGGTGTCGGTCCCATCCTGAGGTTAGGCCGCCTGCGGCGGCCAACCGTAAGAAAATAGGGACGTCCATAAGATCATAAAAAACTACTTTTCCAATACTTCAAATCTTTCCCCCTCGGCTATTTTCTCCCCCTCTTGACAAAGATGCTCACCGCAGACTGGGAAAACCTTAGCCTCTTAGCGAGAGCTGTTGCACTGGCACCAAGTTACCTCACTGCGCAATGGCACACCGGGAACATCCCTCCGCGTCAATGCATTCTTTGTATGGCATGAAGTAAACAAGAGATTCTCTCCTTGTCAATTTATGATCTTACAGTGCCTTAGAACAGTAAGCCTTCGTGCCAAACCCATCAGGGTATTCTCATTGCTATTCTCAATTGTTATTTGGATGGTTGACCCCAATGTGTGACCTTACTAACTTCTTTTACTAACTCCTTCTGCTTTTTATTCATACTAATTCAGCCATTTTGGTTTTTGGATTTTAAAAAAATGCTTGATTTTTTGAAAAATTGATGTATATATTTAATGAGACCCTTAAAGACCAATGGAACTCATCTCATCCTTATTGCTTCTGTTGCTTATTGCGGGTGGCCCCTGCAGGATTATCTGTGCTACTATCGGCTCCCGTAAAGGGGCTGCTAAAGTATTGTTTTACTTTGCTTATGCAATATTCTTTTTGTCCTCTGTAAACTGCACTAAATCAAAGAACGATTTCCCAGTTGAATGCGAAGCTCACGGAGAATGGTTTACGCATTGGGGTCGCTATCTTGTTATCACAGGTGAATTAAAAAACACATCTTCTGAAGTCTTTGAAAACCTCCGCTGGTCAAGCGAAATGGATATTGTTCTTGACGATGGGCGGATTCTGCATCACAGCGGCCACCCAGATGCTACATCTATATTGAAATTATTCGAGCTGGAACCTTTGAGCGAAACAGTCAACAAAATAGTATCGTCCATAATCCAAAATCCCTTGGTTCCTCGAGCCTCAGCGAATTTCAAAATAAATGGAATATTGTGGGGGAGCACCTTACGAGTGTCACAAGCTGAGATGGCATATCCGATCCGTTATGTTCATCTAATAGTTCGGGGAGAGATCCACACACCCACTAATAGAACTTTCAAAGGTAAGTTAATTGATGCCATTATCCCCCCTCCATATTTTAGAAAGAAATTCCCATTACAAGATTCTAAACCCGCACAACCGTCCGCTCAATAATAGGTTTTTCAAAGAACCATGGAACTTCTACTAATCCCTTGGGCCTTACTCTGGGCCATCATTTGTAGCCTAATCGGTGCACGCAAGGGAGCCGCCATTAGCTATTTTTTCTTATGTGCTATCCTTAAAAAGGAGTTGTTATTGTGAAAAAGGTATTGTTTATAATTCTGTTTTTGTCTTTATTTTCTCTTCGTTGCACTCAACCTCAAGTGCGTTGGTTATCAGGAGGGCCTGATACCCCTGATACTTTACTACAAAGACGATTGGCTATTTTTAAAAGCGATACTCTCATTCACTCTCCTGCTTCGTTGGCAAAACGAGATCGGATCATAGCGGATTTTTTTGCGAACCGATGTAATATATTTATAAACTCAACAGATATCATAAATTCATGGTCATGGCGAGTTCTTAAGTCATGGCGAGATCCTAAATCGAGGTTAACTTATTATCCTCCTCTTGACGATAAAACCTTTTGTGCTCTTTGCCACAAATTTTTCCCAGAAAAATGGTCCGAAAGTATCTGTGATTCATTATTCAAAATGGGTTTTGCTTATGATTATCAACAAACCAACAATGTTCTTCCTTTTTCACTATCTGAAAGAAATCAGCTTATAACTACTTTTCTAAACGAACATACTCAAGAATCAAGTATGGAGAAGATAGCAATGGATTTCACATTTTACGACATCTTTAATTTTTTTACTGTAACTAAGAAAGAATCAAATCAAAAAATGTTTTGTGCCTTATGTGATTCACTATTCCCGCAATATTGGACTAAACCTATTTGTGATGCATTTTATAATTGGCAACATGGCAGATCCAACTGTTTTAAGGTCCCTCCACCCAGTTTAACTATTTATCCCATAGGGGATGTTACGCAAGGCGCATTAGATAAATACACCCATTATCTTAGGGATAACTATTGGAACTTATTCGCACGACGAATTAAAGAAGAGGCTGTCATCTATTTGAGCAAAATACCAATATCTTCATATCCAGACTGTTATGCTGTTGAGATATATCTCGCTTTAACAGAAGATTGCCCTTTACGAGATGAAGATTGGATAAAAGCCTGCAACAAAATCAATTGGAATCTCCACGCTCTTTTTGCCGACTATAATGCAAATAGCCTTAATGTTCCCAAAGCTCAATTGACTTATATCAATAAGAATGGCAATCAATTGTCTTTTGTTAGAATAAAATTATTGACACAGACATTAGGCCGATGGGATATTGACGCAGCAGCTTATATTTATTGCGACCCTCTGCCAGATCATATAAATTACAATACCAGCGGAGAAACTTGGTATGTCTGCCGCTCAATACGAAATTCCACCGCTTTGGAAGCATATGACAATTTCTGTTCCCATCCGTTTGCGAATTGTTATCATGCCAAAAGAATTGCTAATGTTAGAAAATTCCCTTCTATAAAAAGTCCCATAATTACTCAGATAGATAGTGCAGTACCATTACGATTATTGTCTCTATATGGTGATTGGTTTAAAGTTAGATATGATCCCGCATATGATCATATTGGTTGGGTTCACAAATCAGTTGTCAAAGAATAATTTAAATAGCTAAGGAGAAAGGAGTTGTTATGAAAAAGATATTACTTGTAGCAGCACTATCATCCTTACTCTTATCTCCTCATTCACTTTTCGCCCATAGATTTTTCCCCATTCAAACCGGCAATAAATGGTGGTATCTCAATGAGCATAGAGATAGCAGCACATGTTATATTGGAGCAAGAATGGACGGTCCACATGCCTATGATCTGCTTGCTGGGGACGCTTACCGATATTATGAGGGCCACGCTTTTATTACTGCTTATCAAGGTCAACATTGTCCAGAAGGTTGGTGTTATGAAAGCACAATAATTGAAGTCTTTGATCATGCCATATATAGGGATGATGCGGGATACTTTCTTCCTTCCTATTTTGGCGTAGGGGAAAGTTGGGAGACCGTAACGCATTGGCGCTGTCTGAGCTATATGCAAGAAGGGCCGAATTTCAAATATACGGTTTTGTCCACAAACGAACCTATTGTAACGCCCATGGGAGTTCTTCTTAATTGCATTGTGGTTATGAGGCAATTCGCCGATGATTATTCTCGCATCCATTGGGGTCATATTCCTTGTATTGTTCAGGTATATGCGCCTCATGTTGGGCTAATCCGAGAAATGAGAATGGAAAAAGATAGTAGCTTTACCTCAACGAAGTACATCATTAAATACAGAATCGATAATGTAATTGCTGATACGGTAATTGCGGTGGCCCGTGCCGCCCGTCGGGTAAATTTGCGTCAGTCGCCCACGGTAAGAAGCAAGAAAATCTCCGTGCTAAAGCCTGAAGAAAAAGTAACTATATTTGATTTCCAGCGAGGGCTTAAAAACGGAAAACGCTGGTATCATGTTTACACTTCTTCCGGACTGGACGGTTGGGTTTATGGAGATTACCTGTCCCAGAAAGAGAATGTTGCCTCTACGGTTTCTCAAATTGTTGGTAGCTTGCTTCTTTTACGCCCAAAAGGGGAAGAGAGATTGAAGCACAAGGTTGGGCTTAAGGTAGCCGGACAAAACAAAGCTAAGGAGTTGCCAAAGAGCAATAAATAGTCATTATCCCTTTATCTGTCGGGAATAGGGGGACGTCCATAAAATTATAAAAAACTACTTTTCCCATACTTCAGATCCTTTTTCTTTGGCTATCTTCTTCCCCCTCAACTGGGAAAGCCCCAGCTTCTCAGCAAGAGCTATTGCACTCACACCAAGTTCCCTCACAACACGATAGCAAAATCCACTCCGGGCTTGGACTATCTAGGGGGTACTTCATCGCTTAATGCCTGCTTTGCGTGGCATGAAGCAAATAGAATTTCCCTCTGTCAGTTTATAATTTTATGGACGTCCCCATCCCTGTCCTTCCCCCCTATACAATTGTCAAGCACTTTCTGCACCACCACCCCCATTAGACCTATGCCAATTGAAACCTAAGCCAAAGATGTTCGACAATAAGAGAGGGCTAGTCGCTTCCATGGCTTTCGATATGCTCCTCAATCACCTTCTTGATAGAACCTTTTTCCAGTTCGACTTCAACTCTGTCAATCCGTATGCTTTTCGCTCTACCTTTTAGTTTAGAGTAGAGATGGTTAGCTACGATGCTACTAGCTACGCCTGTGCCAAATGATAGTATCAGTTTGATGGGTTCTGGTAGCCCCAAAGCCTTCCTCATTATCATCTCACCCTGAATAAGCTCCGCATTGCCGGGGATCGACACTCTTGTCCCCGGGGAGAGCTCACTAACACCCATGATGTCAAAGTTCAGGCTTCGGTCATGCGTGATAATTTGAAGATGTAGATTCATCGAATCCCTCCAATTGTCAACCTAACGTTGGACATCACCGGCGGGAAGGGGGACGGGACGTCCATAAAATTATAAAAACTACTTTTCCAACACTTCAAATCCCTTTTCTTTGGCTATACTGTTTAAGAAAAAGATTTTGGGGTTACAATGACGAATGCCCTTGTTAACTGGGCTTTTTCCGTGGCAATTACCCCAAAAACATTATCTTAAAAGCTATAGAACCTTATTTTTGTGTGCTTCATATTGACGTTTCCCATTGAAGGTATTCCTTCGTTCCTTTAAGCTTTGGATTACAATAGAGGATCTCTCCTGTGTAAAAATCAAGTATTGCATAATCTTCCCCGCATTCTTCACAATGGTAATAAATCGTGCTCCTGTCCTCAAATTGCTGATTCCTATCTACGATAATTACTTCCCATGATTCAATAGGACAATTACAACGCTTGAATTCTGTTTCCAATACTCCATTTCCCCCTTTCTTATCGCTTCTGTTTTTCACCGTGCCTCATGGTCAATATTCAATTAGTAAATCGGCCACGATCTTTATAAATCGGCGATTTCGCCACTCTCTTCTTACCAACCTGATGGATGGCCTGGGAGAAGGACTCTATCCTCTCCTGGTCTCCGGTCTCCTCGAAGGCATTGCCTACTACCACAAAGTCTGCGCCGGCCTCCACCTTTTGGGCCGCCTCCTCCGGGGTTCTTATCCCCCCTCCTACAATGAGAGCGAGGTCTACATAACCTCTGACTTCCTCTATCATCCTCTCTGAGACTGAGTTTTTAGCTCCGCTTCCTGCTTCTAAATAGAGCATCTTCATCCCCAGATACTGGGCGGCCAGGGCATGGGCCTTGGCGATATCAGGCCTATCCTGGGGGAGAGGTTGGGTGTTGCTCATAAATTGGACCGATGTTGGCCCTCCGGAGTCCACTATCATATAGCCGGTGGATATGGGCTCTATCCCATACTCCCTGATCAGGGGGGCAGCCTTCACCTGCTCCCCGATCAAGAGGTCTGGATTTCTTCCACTGATCAGGCTCAGGTAAAGGATGGCATCTGCATAACGGGAGATCTGATTGGCATTGCCGGGGAAGATGATCACCGGCAGGTTGACCTTACCCTTTATTAGCTTAAGTGCCTCCTCAAACCTGGAGGAGAGAAGGAGGCTGCTTCCCACAAGAAGAGCATCTACATCGGATCTCTCACACTGAAGGGCAAGATCCAGGATCTTCTCCCCTGGGGTCCTGTCCGGATCAAGGAGCGCCCATAATCCGGCCCCCCTCCGCTCTCTGGTGTCCAGAAGCCTCCCGAAGACAGTCATCAGAGGTTTCCCTTTAAGATAGCTAGCAAACCATTTAGTGCCTCCTCCAGCTTATCGATATCACCCCCACCAGCCTGGGCCAGATGGGGACTCCCCCCACCCCTTCCTTCCATTAGCGCCGCTACTTTGCCGATCAATTCCCCTGCCTTAAGCCCCCTTTCGGAGACGAGGTCATTGGTCACCAGAAGCAGAAGTGCGGGTTTATCCCCTAAGACTGTCCCCAATAGTCCCACCCCTGACCTCAACTCCCCTCTCAGGGCGTCCCCCATCTGCAGGAGTTCCTCCCGACTCCCCACCTCTACTTTTTCCCGGACCACCTTTATTCCGTTCATTACCGTGGCCCTCTTTACCATCCCCTCCACAAGCTGGCAATAGGAGAGACTCCTCAGCCTCTGGGCCTCCTTTTCCA
>Ga0315551_10003808_pt1 | contig 10646 bp, 12 predicted proteins | sample SalMarSW160290MG_FD_203678 | JGI IMG/M metagenome (GOLD analysis project Ga0315551, IMG submission 203678) | Salt marsh sediment microbial communities from the Plum Island Ecosystem LTER, Massachusetts, United States - Salt Marsh Sediment SW1602-90 ... | reverse complement strand
CTGCGAAGATGCCAGAGGAGTATTGACAAGATAAAGACAAAGAAAAAGAGCGCATCTTGCCCATTCAGGCGGACAATCACGATCCGTTGCAGGAGTAAGGGCATGGATCCAAAGCCACGTAATAGGGGACATCCTATATTCCCCCTGTCAAGAGAAAAAGTGAATAATTAATAACTCTAGTAATATCAATAACATATAAAGTATCAGCTCATTTTAAGCATACCTCTCCTCTACCCACGTATACTTTCGGGTCTACGGGCAAGGGCGGATATGTCTCACTTCCGAAAACCTTGGCGCCCATGATCTCGCGAACAGAAAGAGGGTGGACATGACAAAGGAAATAACGACCCATGAGACTGTCTCCCCCTTTTTTGAAGAGATCCAGCCTGGAACTCCCGGTGACGACGATTCTCGTTCTTTCAGCGTAAACATCAAAGAAACCTTTGAGAAAATCCTTCCACTTTGAATATTTATGGATCTCATCAAAAACGATGAGCCGGGGTCTTTCCTGTAAATGATCCAGCCCACACTCTTCCCCAGTCCGTTTTGGACCATCAATGATCATCTGGCGGTGATCTTGATTGTCCCAGTTGAGATGACTGTGCTCACGGCGGAGACTCCTGCACAGGGTGTTGTCCTGGGATCGCCTGTTTATTTTATGGATGTGACATCCGAAATGAAAGCATTAATTGACCGGGTCGGTTTTGTTTCCAGATCGAACGGGGGGATATTCGGGAACAAGATTGGCTCCCTGGTGGCTGCGGCCCGTCGGGCAGGTGCTGTGCACACGCTTGACACCATGAGTCATTTTTTCCTGAGTATGGAGATGATCATTGTCGGCCGTGCCATCGGAGTGGGCCGGGACGAGGGTGATGTGGAGAGGGATAAAGAAGGCCTGATGCTGGTGAATGCGCTTGGGCAGAGGATGGCCTGGCTGTTGAAGAAGCTTTACGGGTGAACCGGGGGGCTTCGGGTCGGACTAAGGCAACCAGATCCTCCACATCTCCTTGAACTTGGCATTTATTCCGTCCAGACCTTCTCCCGCTTGTCAACGACCCTCTTTGCCTTGTGAGTGGCTCTTTCCAGGGTATTCTCTTTCAGGATTTTTACCCGGGGAGAAACGCCAAGGAGGCTCTTTATTTGCCCTCTGACCGCCCTGGCCAAGCTTTTGTCATCGATTCCGATGCCCTCCTTTTTTTCCACCTCGACATCAAACTTATTGTGCTTGTTTTTTCCTGCTTCACAAATTTCTTTGCTGAATACTTCACCAGGATCAGAGAAAATTCATAAATGATCAAGATTTCAATCAGCAGTGATAAGTTTTTCGACCTTTAGATTTTCCTCAATCATAGCAAAAGTTGAAGGTTTTGAATAGAAAAGGCCATACACAACATATTGTATGCGGCTTCATTTCTCTGAATCGAAAGCTTGTCGGCTTCAGAACTGTGATATTAGGAGAGTATAGGAAAAATAGGTGATCCTGGCATCGATAGCAGAGATACCAACCCTAAAGGTCACCTCAGCTTTCTCTACTCAAACCAGATAGTTCAGGTGAAATATGTTTTGGAACCTAGGTCCCAATTTTTCATGTTTTCTATAAAAGTCGGCTCATTACCGCGCCTTGACATCTTGACTGAATACTGGGGAGGTAGGCATGTGAAAATACAAAAGCTTGTGCGAGGTTGGAGAAGGGCTCGGCCGTGATTGAGGCATGAAAGCGCCACAAACCATACCTGTATACACACTGGCTTTTTGCTTATGCTCGGCTGGATAATAAGAGCTATATGAATCGATAGGTTCGCCTGCGCCACTCGACTTCTTTTATTGGAAGCTACCGAGATTTATCCAGATTTATTAGACCAATGTAATGCTATAATAATAATGTTTATAATACCGACGCCAACAATTCCGATGTAAAGCAAAAGCCAAAGAATATGGAGGCGAATCTTAAAGAACATAGGATGTCGAGACATATGGCGTTTATCTGCAATTTCTTCGATGGCAGACAAGTTGGCATCGGGGTGAAGCTCTTCGAGCCTTTCCATCAACCTGCCAACACGACATACATGTAGCCTAAAACGTTCATAATATTTGCTTGAAAGAATTGCCCCATATGCACCAAGCAATGTCAGGATAATTGAAAGGATAAGGGAACCCTTATCAAATCCACGCTGGACAATAAACCCTTCAATAGCTAAAGCCAAAAATTGCTTCCATCGGGCAATAGGGTAGGCATGCCTCACAAGCGATGCAGATGTCTCCATCAATTTTCATTCCTTGTTCTTCTCCTTAATCCAATTTTCACTTTGTGAAATCTTCAAGGCCAAGTTCTTTTATTGTCTTGGGTAAGGGCATTCCTGTTTTCCGGTCCCAGCCCATCAACTGATAGTATCTGTCCATCATCTTTTCCCAGTGAGGGGCAATCGGTTTGTCCTTATTCGGACCGTCAACCGGCTGAGAACAGTATCTGGGAGAAGGTTTCTCCTTATCTGGCGTCAGTCCGGCTTTGAGGTTATAGATGCGCATCATATTGACCACACGCCTTCCCACCTTCATAACCTCTTCCAGACTCATGTTCCATCCCGTGGCGGCATTGATTGCCTCGGTCTGGGTCTCGGTATCGCAGAAGCTGGTAAACCAGCACTGCACGAGGCAATCACATACAGTCATCGAGCCCTTGGAATTGGCTTCAGCAGCAACTACATGCTCAGGGTTGAATACATCCATGGGGTCAGGCATGTTCCATAGTTTCTTGTCTTTGACCAGCATCTGGGTTTCCAGGGTGCTGGTATCAGAGACGACGGTATCAAGCATCTCCACCCAGCGACCACGGTGGTCATGTCCTCTGGGAGTATTTCCTTTACCGGTGAAGATTGCCCAGTTGACTGTTTCGCCGCCCAGTTTCTCGGCAGCGCGCTTCACCCCTTCGGCTAGATTATTACCATAGCCGCGGCGATGAGCAATATTTTTCAAAAGGGCACGGGTGGCCTCAACATTCCCCCAGGTCATTTCCAGGTCATCCAGGTCCTCTTTCTTCAGTGCACCTTTTTCGTAGCATTCCATTACCCAGCCAACCAACCAGCCGGCTTCGTTCGTGTCCATGCCAAGTCGGTCCACTTCGTTACTGAGCACAACAGCGGCTCCCGGGTCAGGCTGGTAGATTTGGGGTCCCCAGGCGGCCCACTGTTCATACTCCGGTTCCTTGCCAAAGTAACCGGCATACGGACCTTCAGTCACGGTCATCAGTTCATAGTGGTGGGAGGCGCAAGCGTAGCAGGGGTAGTTCTTGCTCTCAAAAAGAGGCCGAAGGCGTGCCCCATCAAAGAGGTCCTTTTCGGGAAAGATATCGGTCAGGTAGTTCTTTACCGGCAGCCAGCCACCAGCCTCGGCACCGGGGACAACCCGGCTGGTACCCCAGTTAAAAACGCCGCCTTCGCCGAAAGCCTTAGCCCCTTCGGTGGTTTTCTTGGCGAGTTCGCCGAGTTTATCGGCATCAACGAATTGTAGTTTATTGACTGCGCGAGCAGCGGCAAAAGCCTTGAGTTTTTTAGAGCCCAGCACGGCGCCGATTCCATTATGACCGGCTACGTGACCCCTGTCCCCGACAACGCAGGCGAACCTGACCAAGTTTTCTCCGGCCGGACCGATGCTGAAGACACTCATCGTCCGTTCTTTGTAGCCCAGCTCTTCCTTGATGGCATCTTCGGTTTCCCAGGTATCTTTGCCCTGCAGGTAACTGGCATCTCTTAGTTCGGCACCACCCTCGTGCACGTATATGTACTTCCAACTGGGAGAGGCACCCTGAACCAGGATGCCGTCATAACCACACCACTTGAGATAGGCACCGAAATTGCCGTTGGTCTGAGTGGAGGTAGCACCACCGGTCATCGCCCCTTTAGTTGTGAGAGAAATGGTGGCACAACCGGGAATCCTGGTGCCACCCAGGGGCCCTGACCCTAAATAGACAATATTCTTGGGGTCAGACCAGTCCAGCTTGGGGTCTACCTCCTCAAAAAGATATTTTGCGCCGAGGCCGGTGCCACCCAGATATTTGCGCAGAGCAGCTTCATCCAGGGACTCATCCCATAATTTGCCTTGGGTAAGGTCAACTCTTAGTATTTTACCTGTGGAACCATACATATTTTTGTGCTCTCCTTTCATCCCCCGTAAAAGCCGGGGGAAAGTTTAATATTGTCTCCTTCTTTCAATTCTGTATTCAGTTCAGCCAGGGCAGATAGAAAGGTTCCGTTCGAGATAACTGCGCAGTAGTCAAAAAAGCTTTGTTTTGGGTCGGCAAAAGCCTTCTTGCCAAACTTGGGATATTTCTTGGTCAAAAGATGAAGTAAGTCTATGATAGAAGTTCCCTGGCTAACGGTTTCCTCGAGAAATAATTTGTCCCAACCTTCGTGGTCAAAATCCTCTTTCAGCCACGACAAAACTTCGATGTTAACTTTTATTATTACTTCTCCGCTTGTTCCGACTAGGCATGACACAGTGCTTTAGTCAATCCTCCGGTGCTTCAATAAGTGAGGTTATTCCCGCGCCACCTGCAAGTATTCACGGCCAGATTTTACTATCATCGGGACGACATTATAGACGATGAACCGAAAGCCCTGTTCTTTGCGCTGCCTTAAGGTATCAAGGTCATAGGCTATGGTGCCAATTGCCTTTCCGGCAGCGTGTATCTCCTTCACCAAGTGGTCAATCATTTTCTGTACCTCGGGATGCTTGGCTTGGCCTGGATACCCCATCGCCGAAGACAGGTCAGTTGGCCCGATGAAGACAATATCTATGCCCGGTACGGTGAGTATCTCTTTTAGATTTTCCACCGCTTCCATGGTTTCTATCTGAGCTATCACCATGGTTTCCTGGTTCGCTTCCTTGACGTATTCACTGAGTGGACCGGTAAGGCCGTAGCTATTCGCCCTGACGCCGGCCAATCCTCTCCTACCTTCTGGCCGATACTTGACTGAACGTACAACGTTCTCCACATCAGCTTTGGTATTAAGTAGTGGTAACTGCACACCCAGGGCGCCGCTGTCCAGATAACGAAGGATGTTCTGCTGGATATTCATCGCCACACGGACGATGGGGGTAATGTTTACGTTATCGGCAGCCCTGATCATTTGTTCACAGGTCTCTATATCCAGGGGACCATGCTCGGCATCAATAAGAACAAAATCAAATCCGATATGACCGATAACCTCAACAATCGAGGGGCACGCTACATTAATGAAAACACCGTAAGCGGTTTCACCCGCCCTGATCTTCTCTTTGGTCAGGTTCTTTCGCATACTTATTCGATGAAGGCGTAAATATCTGGATTATGATAACATAAGTTACATGTTTTGTCAAAGAAGTGGGCCAATAGTGGTATAATCGGATTATGAAGAAAGAGCTTATGGATATTCTGGTGTGTCCGGATTGATTGATAAGAATTCCCTTTGTTGGAGGGAAAAATGTCCACAACATATGCGGTTGTTGAGTTAGAATATGGCGACGGGAGTTGTGAAGGGTGTCAAGGGCAGGCAGGGATATCTTTACAACGATGGAGTTTATTGGGTGTTGCGTCTTTTTTGGCTACATCTGGATAAAGTCCTCCGTTGATCCCCATGGCCGTCTGCCCGATCGAACTCGAGGACAGGTTTAAAATCAGGAGGCATAGTCCTCAATAAAGGATAAAATCTTCATTTTTCCGTGGCACTTGGGACACGTGAGCGGGTCTACTTCATAGATTTTCTGGATCAGCCTTGCCCAGTTTTTTCGGTATTCCTTTGATGAGCTGCGAGGTTCCAGGATATAAGGTATGAGGTTGTCCTGATTTTCTTTTTGTCGCTTGCCTCGTGAAACATTACTATAATAGCCATAGTATCTGACCATCTGTTCACCCTTGTTAGGCACACCTGCCCGCCATCGCCGTCCCCGATGTTTTGCAGAGGCCTGTTTTATCTCTCTGGATCAGATAAAAGTCCAATATGAGGCAATTTCAGGCAAGGCAGGCGGGTGGCTGCACCTGTCTGCGTGCGGCACGCACAGGCAGGCATGGCAGCGAGCCATTCGAGGGCATCAAAGACCTTCTCCTCTTTCCCATCTTTGGATTGGTAGCTTACCTTGGACTCTTCGGGGATGTATGTCATCCTCTCTTGGGAGAAAGATGCACGGATAATATAGCGGGCCAAATTTTCCATTGCTTGCTGATCTCCGGGTTGTATCCTTGGCCCACAGAAGACGTTGAAGCCCGAGCGCCGCCATGATAGAAGCATGCTGACCAGATCTTGAGTGATCTTACCCCTGGAAAGGAGCATCTTAAAGACCTTGTGACGGAAGATCTCTTCCAAATGCTTTGTCTCAAAACGAGGTGCTACTCTGAACATCCCGTTTCCATAGAAACCTCCGTCTGTGCCCAGAATGTGTAAGTACAGGGATGGCTGAAGGCACTTACTTTGGAAACGACAGGCCCATCATTTCAGCGTTTACTCCGCCGGAAAAAATGGCAAAAGGACAGGGGATCTCCACCATTGGCATGGGGCTGGGATTCGGGATCCTTTTGGCAGGACAGATAGCGCAATGGTGGGGATGGCGTATGGTGTTTATTCTTTATTCCATCCCATCTTTTTTGGTTTTCCTGTTCGTGTGGAGGATCATTAAAGACCCCGAAGCGGCAGCAGGCGTTCAAGAGGGTTCAAAAAGACGTTTTTCCATGGCCTTCAAGAGCCCATACTTGTGGATGCTCTATTTTTCGTATTTCGCAATCATGTATGTGTTCTGGGTCCTTGGCACGTGGGCTCCGGCCATCTTTTTGGAACTCGGCGTAGATAGCATAGGGAGTTCAGGGATTTATGCGGCTGTGTTGGGCTTTATTGCCGTTCCCGCCCTGCCGATCTCGGGGATCATCAGTGACAAAATGAAGAGGAAAAGGCAAGATAGGCATTTGCATCTTGTGCTATGCCTTGCCGTCATTTGGGTGGTGGCATTCTTCTTGGGCATAGGACTTGATTTGGAGTTAGGCTCGACATGGTTCGTTGCGGGAATAATCTTAGGGGGCTTTTTGGTCTGGGGCTACTTCCCACCATTTCTTGCGCTCTTGGCTGACCAGGTGCCGAGAAACATTCTGGGTACTACTTTTGGAGCTGCAAACACAGTGGGATTCATGGCTTCTCTTGTAGCGCCTTGGTGCACAGGGTATTTGCGGGATCAAACCCAAGGTTTTTCATGGGGATTCTACGTTACGAGCATTGTCCTATTGCTTGGTCTCCTTTCCATGGTGGCTGCATCTAGGCTGAGTCGACTTGGGCATATCGTATCGGATATGTGAAGTGACTCCTCGGTAGATAGACTATCTGACCGGTGTTGGGTCTCAGAAATAAGTTTCATAGCTTTTTCGCCTCATGTCCGCCGCTACCCTGCCTCTTGTCGAAGATCACGCTTTATTGTAGCGGGGAAAGGGGAGGGCTCGGCCTTATCAGTTAACGGATGACACGCAACAGAGAGACGTTCTTATTGTCGGACAACACACGGGAAAATCCCCCTAGATCATTAAATTGTAATGCCCGGGTCGGGCAGACGGCCATACATGCAGGACTGTCCTCCCCATCTTTCGCATATGACTCTATGAAGCAGTCTTCTAAAATGAGTGGGATGAAATTCACTCTTACTCTACCGCGGGAGTCCAATGCTTCAGATTCTTCCACCTTAATCCGCTTCCGTGCGTCACCCCCATGTTCCTGCTGGCACGCTACTTCGCAAGCATGACAGCCGACACAACGGTGGATATCAGCATAGAAAAAAACATTCGGCATCTCTAGTCCTCCCTCAAAACAGGTTTAACTTGACAAAGGAAGTAGTGATTTGGAGTACTCCCGGCGACCGGGTTACGATGCTCATCATCAGTAAGTATGTTCAACGCGTCCTCCTGGACCGTTTCGCCCCAACCCCATGAGATGGCTATAACTCCCGGTAGCACTCTCCTCGTAAGTTGAGCTGCTGTTTCTATTTTTCCTCTAAGGGTGCCGATTTCTACCCGGTCTCCGTTACTGATTTTACGGGCATCTGCGTCGATTGGGTTCATCCTCACCAACGGTTGCGGATCCAATCGGTGCAGCCAGTTAAGATTGCGGTACTGGGTATGAACGTAAAGATTTCTTGGCCAATTTATGGCTACAAGGGGATATTTTTCGGCGATGTCCGTTCGAGACTGGGCACTCTCAGGCGGATTCAGGTGAACCGGCAAAGGATTATAACCGAGATTTTTAAGGGCCTCGGAATAGAGCTGGACTTTTCCTTCAGGCAGTCCGGGAAAACCCTTCTCCCTGTACTTATAGTATCGTCTCTGGATTTTCAAAGGCTTTGATTTTAAATCCTCAAACGTTATTCCCTGGGGCTTCAACCGTTCATCAAGGGCTTCTTCCATATCATTCCACGGGAAATCCTTCTCATACCCCATGCGTTTGCCCAACTCAAACCACAGCTTCGAGTCCGGCCAGCTTTCTCCCCGCGGCTCAATGACCGGTTTTAACGGGAATACCCAATCCGTCCGATCGCCGGGATAGGCGGTCAGGTCAGATTTTTCGAACGAAGTGGCCGCTGGCAGTACGATATCTGCAAGCAACGCGGTACGGGTGATGAAAAAATCCATGACAACAAGCAGATCAAGCTCTCGAAGCGCCTTTTGGACTTTATAAGTATTCGAAACCGTCAGACCCGGATTTCCACCCTGAACCAACATGGCCCGTATCGGATAGGGTTTTTCCGTAAGAATCGTATCAACCACGACGCTGGGTACACCGTGGCGAAATTGAAATAACAGCGGATAATCATATGCGGGTTTGACATTCTGCGGGAGCCGATCCATCAAGCGAAAATCCGCCTTCTCTACTGACTGGGGAAACCACTCACCACCCGGCACATCTAAGTTTCCTGTAATTGATCTCAAAAGGCAGAAGGTGCGCGCCATGTCAAAGCTGTTATAGTGCTGATCCAGAGCGTTTCCGTCGTAAAGGCATCCAGGCTTCGTGGTCGCATAGATCCGGGCTACCTCCCGGATAGAAGAGGATTCAAGACCTGTTATTTCTGAAACCGTCTCTGGAGAATACTGCTGCACATGCTCTTCGAGCTCTTCAAACCCATGAGTCCATTCGCGAACAAAATCCTTATCATACAGATCCTCAGTAATAATGACATTCAACATCCCCAGGGCAAGAGCGGCATCGCTTCCCGGCTTGACCTGAAGCCATATGTCCGCCTTGGATGCCATTGGGCTGAGGGTGGGATCTACGACAATGAGCCTTGCACCTTCCTCCTGCGCCCGAATGATTTGGCCGACGCGCAGGCCCATTTCAGCGGTGCCCACCGGATTGCTCCCCCATAAAACAATACATTTTGAGTTTCTATATTCAGGGTAAGGACGGTTAACGCCATATGTATTCCTTCCTGCCAAGACCCTCGGCCAGTGGCAGACGTTTCCGGGAGTGATGACATTTGGCGATCCGATGACATTCATAAACCTCTGTGGAAACTGCCACGAATTTCCCCAGTCGGCCGCTTGACCGCGATAAAGGCTGATTGCCTTCGCCCCGTAACGAGAAATGATTAAGTTCAGTTTATCGGTTATAGTGTCCAGGGCCTCATCCCATGAGATCGGCTCCCATTTGCCTTCACCCTTTTCCCCTGTTCGCTTCAGCGGGTGAAGCACCCTGTCAGGATGGTATATAAGCTGGGTAGCAGCCAATCCCTTTGCACAAAGTGCTCCTTCTGTCCTGGGGTCCTCTGGGAGGCCATGGACCTTGATAATCTTGCCGCCATCAAGAATTACACGCATCCCACACCCTGCGTTACACATACGACATACCGTCGTAGCCACCTCAGTAGCCATAAACCCAACCTCCTGTGTGATTTCCTTCTTTTCGTTACTCATCAACGTGCGACAAAAGAAGGTTTTTCTTTTTCATCAATGTCGTAAAGGCCCGACATCTGCCCTTCTCTTCTCGGATTCGTGTGGACAGATGATACTGGCTGGACCATTGCCTCTAGATTCCCAGATAGGCTTCTTTCAGCTTCGGATTGCTCAATATTTCGTCGCCAGATCCCTCCATCGACAGAAGACCGTTTTCTAAGACATAGCCTCTGGTCGCGATATGGAGTGCTTGATGAAGGTTCTGCTCTACTAAGAGAATCGTGGTTCCTTGAGTGTTAAGGCTCACAAAAATTTCAAAAAGAGCGTTAACCAATATCGGCGCCAATCCTAACGACGGCTCATCCAGCGTGAGCAACTTAGGTCTGGCCATGATTCCCCTAGCAGTAGCCAGCATCTGCTGTTCACCACCACTGAGGCTATGGGCAAATGTATTTTTTTGGTCTTCAAACCCGGGAAAAGCTTCATAACCAGTTCCAGACTTTTTTTCCTGTTCCTTTTTGCCTCCGGGAGGTATGAACCAACCTCCAGGTGTTCCGTGACCGTCATATACGGCCATAATTGTTATTGATTGATAAGAATACCCTTTGTTGGAGGGAAAATATAGATGAAGTGGCCTTGTATGTCAAGGGAACAATGTCCACAACATATGCGGTTGTTGAGTTAGACTATGGCGACGGGAGTTGTGAAGGGTGTCAAGGGCAGGCAGGGATATCTTTACAACGATGGAGTTTAT
>Ga0315551_10003806_pt1 | contig 10648 bp, 9 predicted proteins | sample SalMarSW160290MG_FD_203678 | JGI IMG/M metagenome (GOLD analysis project Ga0315551, IMG submission 203678) | Salt marsh sediment microbial communities from the Plum Island Ecosystem LTER, Massachusetts, United States - Salt Marsh Sediment SW1602-90 ... | reverse complement strand
AGTCAACGGGCCAATGAGGTAACGGGCGCTGCGTTAACACGTTGCTCGTTGACTCATTACTCCTTGCCTCGTTTCCCTGCCAGGCAGCTTTTTCCGCCTCTTCGGTGATCGTGACGGACTCGCAGTCTGTCCTGAGCACCACTCACCTCCTTTCTCCCCCTTCCTCCTCTCGCTAGGGAAGGGGGAGAACTATTTTGGGCCACCCTGCCAAAGCTTAAAATTTTGAGATTCAGGCCAAATTTTGAGCTTTTCCCCTTGCCAATCCAACCCTTTTGTGGTATCATTACTGATAGCTCGTTCCACAATATTTGGTAGTATATTTTAGTCTTCAATACTACTCGTTGTGGTGCGACACGTGGAAGCTGAAGCACCGATGATCATCACTAGGAGGTCTGGAGATGAAGTGTCCTTATTGTGGCGGCAGGACCAAGGTCATTGATAGCCGGAGTGCTGGTGAGGGCATCCGTCGGCGGCGGGAGTGTAAGGCTTGTGGGCAGCGGTTCACCACTTATGAGTGGGTGGCGCCCATGCGGCTGATGGTAGTCAAGGCTGATGGGCGGCGGGAGGAATTCGACCGGGACAAGCTCCTGGCCGGCCTGCGCAAGGCTTGCGCCAAGCGGCCCGTCTCCACCGAGGCCATCGAGGAACTGGTCAGTGGGATCGAAGGGAAGCTCTACAGTCGGGGGGATGGGGAGGTGGAGAGCCGGGACATCGGGGAGATGGTGATGGAGCGGCTGCGGGCGCTGGACGATGTGGCCTACGTGCGCTTTGCTTCCGTTTACCGTCGCTTCGCCGATGTGGAGAGCCTGGCGCAAGAAATCGAGGAATTGATTGAGAGGAAGAAGCGGGAGGGGAAGTAGAGGAGCGGTTGAGGTTGGGGTTGTGAGCCATTCGAAACCTCCCGCTACCATCGATTGGGAATAGCTATCTTTCGTTACTTGGGCTGTAATTGACCGGGAGATGGCGGCATATGAGCAACATCCGCGACCTAACGTACGTTGCATTTGATCTTGAAGCAACCTATTCAAAGCCTCTCAAAAAGTATCTTGTAAACAACAAAGTGAAGCTATTATACGAGAATCAGCAAGTAGAACCCGCACACACTGCAAATGGTAGCGTGAGAACCGCCTCCGCTCCAAGTTTTGGCCTCTTGAGTCCTAAAACCCGTGCCCAAAAGCCTGCCTGGTGGAAAAGCCAGAAAAAGCGGCAAGAACGCTATCCAACTCAATTTCTAAAGGAACTTATTCGAACCTACCTATCTGACTCAGTAGGAGTATGAGAGCATGGGCACAGGTGATTACACTTCTCAAGTTTGTATTGTTGGATTAGGACCGGCAGGTATAGGAGCGGCGCTCACGTTTTTTGACTCTAATGTGCCAACTCCTGTGCTTTGTTTAGATGCGGGCAACTATCCAAGTATTAGGTCTTGTTCGATTCTTCAAGGCGGAAGCTGCAACAAAGAAAACCCTTGTCAAATGATAAGTGGATTTGGTGGTTGCTCTCTATTAGGTGGTGGAAAAATAAGCACTTTTCCTGCTGGGAGTAGACTTGCGAGTATTTTGGGTAGTAAAGACTTAGCCGAAAGGAAACTATCTGAAGCCCTCTCTTTGATTAGTAACTACCTATCTTTACAAAAGCCAGATATAACAGCAAATGATATCAAGAATGCAAAAGGGTTATTCGCTAAACTAGGATTTAGATATAGGTATTACGATGCATATCTCTGCGAGCAGGAAGAATTACGAAGGGCATATCAAGAAATACTTTCACAACTAAACTCTGCAGGCATGTCTTTATTGCTGAACACCAAGCTAACCCAAATAGACCCTAAAGAAAATGGCTTCAAGTTAGTGGCCAAGCAGGATGAACAGACGATCACAATCTTTACAAAGTATCTGGTGCTCGGAGTTGGCCGCTTAGGCCGTTCTTTTCTTAGATTTCTGAACACAAGATTAGGTTTAAATGGAAAAGAAAATCAGTTAGATGTAGGTGTCAGATTAGAATTTCCAACAGATTTATATCCAGAAGTAACTAGATATCATAATGATTTGAAACTTCTATTTGAGGATGCTAGGACTTTTTGCGTTTGTAACAGCGGTAAAATTGCACCTTATTTCCTTGAAGATGTATTTTTCATAGAGGGTTACTCCAACCCTAAGTTTGGAAGTGGCTTTACAAATATTGGGATTATGATAAGGCTAAAACCCTCAAAACAAAAGGAGGCGATATTGAATGAAATAGAGGGAAGAACACTCCACATTAGTAATGGTAAACCCGTATGTCAGAGGTTACTTGATTACTTTAGCATCGACACTAAAGATCATAACCATAAGTCTCCTAAATCCTTTCAAAGCTCTATATCTTTTTGGGTGCACGGTGATGTAAATCAATGTTTTCCATACTCCATCTCTACAAGAATTAAGGAGGCAGTTTATTATTTTGCTTCTCGACTCTTACCCAAAGATCGTTGGGGCGAAGTAAACGTGTTTGCACCAGAAGTAGACTATGGTGGCCTAAGTTTTCCTATTAACTCGGATTTTTCGATAATTCCTAGAATGTATTTGATTGGCGATTGTACAGGTAGATTCCGTGGGATATTGCAAGCCCTTTGCTCGGGTATGGTGTGTGCAGAAAGCATTATCGGTGCTGAGAATGAAAGAAATTTGGGAAAATAAAAGATATATCTATGATCCCCTGTATGGCATAATTAATGATTTACCACGCTTTGTTTGGGACGTTATTCCTTGTCCTGAGTTACAACGTCTTCGTGAGGTTCGACTCTGCAATATAAACTCCTTTTGTCTGCCTGGGGGAGCAAACATAAATCGCTATGAGCACGCAGTTGGGACGTGTTATCTTGCACAAGAGTGCCTTAATTCATGGCCTCTATTAAGTCCAATAGATACAAAAGAGAAAGAACGGTTTTTGCTAGCAGCCTTATTACATGACGTGGTAAGTGCAGCATTTGGCCATTCGGTAGAGTATATCGAATCTAAAGAAGGATTTGATCATGAGCGAGCCTTTAAATACATAATATTGGGAGAGAAAAAAGGATCTTATCGCTACAAATACGCTACATTGGAACCTATATTCTTTGGAATGCCGAGAGCATTGGCTTCCAAACTCGCTGACGAAGACATAGAAGCAATAGGGGAAATTGTTGCAGGAAATGGAAGGTTTGGTCCTTTAATAAACTCAACAATGGATCTAGACAACATAGACAATGTATTTAGGCTTGCATACCATATCGGTCTAGTAAAATCCGGTGAGGTGCCGTTAAAGCTTGCTAGATCACTTTATACTGGACAGCCTACAACAGATAAGTATGGCAAACTAATATTGAGGAAAGAGGCCATCCCTCTAGTTGAGGAGTGGCATAAGGTACGTAAAGAACTATATTCCCTTTTACTCCTAAATCCTGAGGAGTTTTCTGCAAAGTGTATGCTCAATGAGGCAATAGAGATTGCAAAAGAGAAGGCATATCTTCCCTTTAACTGGTATGATGTTGACCATGAACTCTTGGAAAAACTATCTAACATTTGCTCTGAATCACGCAACATTATTTCACGCCTTATGGTAGGTGATTTGTATGGTTGTATGGGGATTTTCTCGACTACAAGAACCGATAAATATGAGTCCATTAGCGATATAAGCACGAGGAAGAAATTAGAATTGAATCTTATTGAAATGATACAGTCGAGGTTTGATCCTCGATTCAAGGATGCTATGATAGCAATACATCCAATCCTTGACGTAAACAAAACAGAAAGACGAGTTTGTATTCAAACTGATGATGGCACAGTTGTTCAAATTGGAAAATCTTCGAATCAACTTCTAATCGGAGTTTTTTTCAAGAATGTGTACTTAAATACATACACGATAAGCGATATTCCTTATGGGATCAAAAACGAAATGTGCCGAAAAATATCTGCATATCTATCCGATGTTTTAGGGGACCCAAACCTAAGACAACTTAAGCTTTATGGTGAAATTCAAAAACTGTGAATAAAGAAAACCCGCTTCTAAATGATATTCGCAAAGCAAAAGCGATATTAAACAACATAAACTGGGATTTCTACTTCAAAGGTGTTTTCTCTCCAGATGAGATGCGCCCATTTAATTGCAGAAAACATCACTGGTTTCCTGGCACATTTGTTCCAGAAATCCCGTTTACGTTGATAGAGGTTTTAACCTTACCTGATGCTGTAGTCTACGATCCTTTTGCTGGAATAGGGACAACATGTTTCCAAGCCCTTTTGCTTAATCGAAGACCGCTGGCAACAGAAATCTGCAGAGTAGCTGTTGAATATATGCGATCGCTGTTTGTCCTCTTTAACCCCGAAATAGATTTTGATAGTTTGAGAGGGAAGATTATGAAATTGGCGGAGGATTTTGATTCGGACAAAGAATATACTTCAAAGTCCCCTGAGAATGTACTAATCGACCAATTAAGAGATTGGTATTCTAGAAAGACATTAAATCAGCTCTCTTATCTTTTCATTGAAGAAGCAGATTGCAGTGATAAAGAAATGAAGGCAGCTATGCGGATATCCATCTCAGCGATTTTGAAAACTGCAAGTAGTCAAGATAGAGGATGGGGATGTATAGCTGATAATGTACTGCCAAAGAAAAGCGATATTAAAGACAAAGCAGCACTCAACTTATTCAGCAAGCACATAAATGGACTGCTTAAAGATATATCAGAACGTCTAGAATGTGTTATGCCTGGCTATCATCATTTGTACAAGGAATTGTCAGAAAGACAAACAATATTTCATGAAGATATAATGAATTGTAAAGGAATACCAGATAACTCTGTAGATTTGGTTGTTACTTCTCCTCCATATCCAGAGATGACTGATTACGCAGCATCCCAACGATTGTCTTACTATTGGCTTGGCGAAAAGGTGGGACTAAGTAGTGGTTGCAACGACATGAATCTGGAAATCGGTGCACGGCGGAAAAGGGGCAGGAAATCTTCACTCAAGGATTATCTGAATGACATGAAAGAAGCGAATAAAGTGATCTCAACTAAAATAAAAAGTGGGGGGTATGCATGCTATGTTATGCCTGTTTTTGACACAGACAATGAGAACAATAGGGACCGTAAGCATATTGTCCAGAGAGTCTTGAGCAGTATGGGCGATTATGGTCTAACGACAGAGGACGAGTTCGAAAGAATACTGCCAGCAAAACGACGGTCGCATAATATAAAGTGGACTACTTTGGAACGAGAGAAGATTCATCTGTTTAGGAAGGAGTAGCTATGGAATACAAAGGAATCATAGTAACAGGTACAAGCGGGGTTGGGAAATCAACTGTTGCGAGAAGCCTTTGTGAAGAATATGAGATATTCCAAACAGTCCAAGCTGTAACTACTTGGGAGCATCGCAAAGATGATATTCCTGGGCAATATCAGTACATAAACGAGGAACAATTTGAGGGGTTACAGAGTTCGAATAAGCTACTAGTAGAAGCAGAATATAGAGGCAAGCATTATGGGATTACTTATGAGGCATTGGAGAAGGTGAGAGAAAATAATAGAACGCCTCTGTTGATTTTAGCGCCAAAATCAGTGGAAGAATTGGAAGCTAAAGGAGAAGAAGAATACATGTTTCTTACGGTTTTCTTGGATGCATCTGATGATGTTCTTGACTACCAATTAAGACAACGAGGAGATCAAACTAATGAAAGCATCGGGAAACAGAGAGAAGAAGATAGAAAATATGCTGAAAATTGTATATATGCCATTAATGCAAGTGACGCAGATTTAGAGGATATCATCCATTTAATATACTATTTGTGGGGCTACAGAAATGTGGGCGGTGTATTACCCAGCAAATTGATTAAGTTAATGATAAAATGTGGAATGCTTCTAGAGAATGCCAATTTGAATAATGTTGAAGGAGCGTCCTATGATTTAGTCCTTGGGGATGAGTACTACCACAAAGGTAAGATACACACGTTAGATGAAAAAACTGTTTTTATAGTGATGGAACCTGGGGATTACGTCCTTGCTTCAAGCAAAGAAATCGCCAATTTCCCAAAGGACATAGCTGGAAGATTTGATCTCTCTGTAAGTTTATTTTGTGAAGGAGTTATCCTATCTAATGGGCCTCAAATTGATCCTGGTTTTGAAGGAGGGCTGTTCTGTTTTCTGTTTAACACATCCAATGAAAAGGTGCAGTTAAAGCGCGGAGAACACTTCACGACTATTGAGTTTCTCAAATTGATAGAACCTACTATTCCTTATAAGGGGAAATATCAAAACAGAGTGAGCATTGCAGCCTATCTACCTAAGATGGTTGAAGCAAGTGCTATCAATGAACTAATAGATGATGTAGAGGATCTTAAGAAAGAAAAGTGGTGGATAAAGATCCTGCCGCTTGTCTTATCCGCCATATCAGTCGTATTGGCTATCGCACTGGCTATCTACCAATTCTTCAGTAGATCGCCATAGGTTTCCGGATAACACCCCTGCCGTGAGAAGCCCTTCATAGAGGGACATGGCACGGAGATATTGTTAATGATCTTCCTCCTGAAGTGGGACCTGTACCGATGATAACCTTGCCCGTAACTTGAGTGGACAGCATTTCCTCTACTTATTGATGAGACAAGCTCCGAGGGTGTTCTTTAGCATTTGTGCTGATGCAATTATAGAACTTAGTCCCGGCTACCAGCGCCTTAACTCTGATTCAAGCTCCCTAGAATCCACGACGCCTCTACATCGAGATACTACTATTTGATCTACTCCCCATCACCCTTTGCGGTTACTAGGGAGACAGCTCAGAGGTGGGAAGAGCAGAGCCTTGAGAGCTATAGGAAGAGTCACGGCGGTAGGAACCCCGAGTATAACGAAGTGGGGAGGTAAGAGAAACTAACTTGGCAAACGTCGTTTATGCCAGGTGTGGAAGCCTGGCTTGCTACTCTTCGAATGGGATCCAAGTGCTTAGCTCTGACGCGGGAGGGGTGGCGGAAAGTTCCAAATCAAGGAGGAAAAAATGAGTATTGCCACAGCTCAAATCCGCAAACGAGATGGTCGAATCGTGCCCTTCGACCGCGAGAAGATCGCCAACGCCATCTTCAAGGCCGCCCAGGCGGTGGGCCAGGAGGATGGCAGAAGGGTGGCGGAGAGGATTACCGATGCCGTCGTTGTCCCTCTGGAGAGGGATTTCTTCGGCCAGGGCAGGGTTCCCTCGGTGGAGGAGATCCAGGATTTGGTGGAGGCCGCGCTCATTGAGAACGGCTACGTCCGCATGGCCAAGGCCTACATCCTCTACCGCGAGCGGCGCGCCCAGGTCCGGGAGACGGAGAATCTGCTCCTGGACAGCCTGACACTCATGGACGATTACCTGGAATGCTCTGACTGGAGGGTGAACGAGAACGCTAACATGAGCTACTCCCTCCAAGGGCTGAACTTCCACGTCGCCTCGGCGGTCTCAGCCAGATACTGGCTGCATAAGATCTACCCTCCGGAGGTCCAGGAGGCCCACGCGGAGGGGGACTTCCATATCCATGACCTCTCCATCCTCGCTGCCTACTGCTGCGGCTGGGACCTGCAAGACCTGCTGGCCAGGGGATTTGGCGGCGTGCCGACCAAGACGGAGAGCAAGCCCCCCAAGCATCTCCGCTCGGCCCTGGGACAAATCGTGAACTTCTTCTACACCCTCCAGGGAGAATCGGCTGGCGCTCAAGCCTTCTCCAACTTCGATACCCTGTTAGCTCCCTTCGTCCGCTACGACGGGCTGGACTATCGCGGGGCCAAGCAGGCCGTTCAGGAGTTCGTCTTCAACATCAACGTACCCACTAGAGTTGGATTCCAGAGCCCATTTACGAATCTGACCATGGACCTGTTCCCGCCCAGCACCCTGCGTGACAGGCCGGTCATCATCGGCGGCGAGTTCAAGGAGGAGACCTACGGCGACTTCGCCCGCGAGATGGACCTCATCAATCGCGCCTTCGCCGAGGTGATGCTGGAGGGGGACGCCAAAGGGCGGGTGTTCACCTTTCCCATTCCAACTTACAACATCTCCAAGGATTTCGATTGGGAAAACTCCCTCCCCGACGCCATCTGGCAGATGACTGCTAAATACGGCATCCCCTACTTCGCCAACTTCGTGAACAGCGATATGAGCCCCGAGGATGCCAGGTCAATGTGTTGCAGATTGAGGCTGGACAACCGTGAGCTGCGCAAGCGAGGCGGCGGCTACTTTGGCGCCAATCCGCTAACGGGCAGCATCGGGGTGGTGACCATAAACCTGGCCCGCCTCGGCTACCTGGCCAGCGATGAAGAGGATTTCTTCCGCCGGCTGGAACGGCTGATGGAGATAGCCAAGACGAGCCTGGAAATCAAGCGGAAGACTCTGGAAAAGTTCACCGAGAGGGGGCTGTACCCTTACGCCAGGCACTACCTGGCGGCCATCAAGAAAATAGGGGGCGCCTACTGGGCTAACCATTTCTCCACCATCGGACTGAACGGCATGAACGAGGCCTGTCTCAATTTCTTAGGAGTTAGCATCGCCCATCCCGACGGCAAGGCTTTGGCCCTGAAAACGCTCCACTTCATGCGGGAGAAGCTAAAGGGCTTCCAGGCGGAGACGGGCAACCTTTATAATCTGGAGGCCACCCCTGCCGAAGGGGCCACCTATCGGCTGGCCAAGGCGGACAAAGCCAGGTTCCCGGACATCATCACCGCGGGTACGGACGAAGCTCCATACTACACCAACTCCACCCATCTGCCGGTGGGCTATACTGACGATGTCTTCGAGGCTTTGGAGCACCAGGACGACCTGCAGGTGCTCTACACCGGGGGAACGGTGCTCCACGCCTTCCTGGGCGAGAGGATAGACGACTGGCGACAGGCGCGCCTGCTGGTGCGGCGGATCGCCGAGAACTTCCGCCTGCCGTACTACACCCTCACTCCCACCTTCAGCATCTGCCCCGTCCACGGCTATATCTCAGGCGAGCACTCCTACTGCCCCTGCGACCACACGCCGGAGGAACTAGCAAACGTGGCGCGCACAGATAGTAAGGTGCCCTGTGAGGTTTACTCTCGGATAGTGGGCTATCTGCGTCCCATTCGGAACTGGAACGTGGGCAAGAAACGGGAGTTCGATGAGCGCAGGGAATACACGGTGCTGGCGAGGACAGTGGGGTGATGCAAATCAGGGGGTGGGTGAGAACCTCGCTCATTGACTATCCGGGGAGAATCGCCACCGTGCTCTTCACCAGCGGCTGCAACTTTCGCTGTCCCTACTGTCAAAACTCGGAACTGGTGCTGCATCCGGATGGCCTCCCAGAGATTGACCTTGCCGAGATCTTCCAGCATCTCACACGTCGGCGGGGTCTGATTGATGGGGTGGTGATCACCGGCGGCGAGCCGACGCTGCAAAAGGGCCTCGACGATTTTATGCGGAAGCTGAAAGAACTGGGCCTGGCGATCAAACTGGACACCAACGGCTACCGCCCTCAGATACTCAGAGAACTGCTAGAGCAAGGGCTGCTGGATTACGTGGCCATGGACATCAAGACATCCCCGGCGAAGTATCCTTTGGCGGCCGGCGTGCCGGTTGAGGGGCAGCGGATCGAAGAGAGCGTGAGGTTGATACTGACTTCGGGGATAGATCACGAGTTCCGCACCACGGTGGTGCCGGGCATCGTGGCCCCTGAGGACGTCGAGGAGATAGTCAAGCTAATCGCCAGAGCCGGGAAGTACGTCTTGCAGCAATTTCGCCCTCAGGCAACTCTCGTGCCCCGCTTCAGAGAGATCGCTCCCTATCCGGCCCGGACGCTGCTGGAGATGGCTCAGGCGGCGGAGAGGTGGATAGGGGAGGTGGAGGTGAGAGGATTATGATGCGTTCACGAACATATCGGAGAACCTCGATTTTGAGCCTGCTAGGGCTGCTCATGGTGTCAATTCTTTCCTGCACGGCTGCGCCGACGGTTACGACCCCGATGCCTACGCCGACGGCGCCAGCAGGTATCAAAACCTTCATCAGCGAGGAGGCGAAGCTGTCCATCCAATATCCTGAGGGGTGGATAGTGGAGAGGACCATCTTAGAAGACCTCGACGCCATGATCTTCAGAGAGACGGTGGAGGAGGACGCGCCTGAGTTAATCGTTCTCTCCGGATCGGCCGAAGATCGGAGTGCCGATCAGGTTTTGGATGAAGCGCTGTCCCTCGTTCAGGTGCTGAGCGGTGAGGCTGAAAAGGACTGGCAGGTCGGTGAGGCCGAGTCTGTAACCCTCGGTGAGCGGCAAGGGCGGCGGATCTTCGCCGAGTATACCTGTGCTAGCTCTGGCTTGAGGCACAAGGTCTACCTGGTTGGGATGGTGGGCGACGACCTGAACTACGCCTTCGTCGCCGATGCCCCGCTCGATGAGTGGGATCAAAACTGGCCAGTCTTCGAAGCCATGCTCGAAAGCCTACGTTTCCTGGAACCGTAGCCCGCCGTCCCAGAACAGAATGAGCCACCAGGTTGATATTCTGGTGGCTCTTGTACTTTGTCATCTCTTTGAGGCAGGAGTGCGGACGCAGGTCCGCCCCATAAGCGGACTCGCGTCTGCACTCCCTTTGTGGTCTCAGGACAGTCTTGGATCCTTGCCGAGGCATCATGCCCGTTTGTGCGCACCCCTCAGTTAGTTCGCC
>Ga0315551_10003797_pt1 | contig 10661 bp, 10 predicted proteins | sample SalMarSW160290MG_FD_203678 | JGI IMG/M metagenome (GOLD analysis project Ga0315551, IMG submission 203678) | Salt marsh sediment microbial communities from the Plum Island Ecosystem LTER, Massachusetts, United States - Salt Marsh Sediment SW1602-90 ... | reverse complement strand
GTGCGATATCAAGCGATAATGAGCCGGTCGATATTCCCTCGATTCTGGCGTATCTATGCTCATCCATTTGCATAATAGCTCCCTGGCCGTATTGCTTTTCAATCTGTGCAATCACACGCTGCAGGGCCTCTTCTTTGCTGGTTGCCTTCGGTGTTTCGACTTTTTTTGACTTTACCATTTTCCACTTCTCCCAAATGCCTGATGTTAATAATGTCATTCCCGCGGAAGCGGGAATCTATAACTATTCGATTATGTGCTGCCCTTGAATTTATAATTACCCATCGCAGTATAAACAGGTCCGCTCGGCGCCAGCCGGCTCTGGTAAACCGTAACCGAATCAGCCGATATGCTGCCGAGCTTGAAATCCCTGTAATTTTCAGTTATTTGAGCCAGCTTGACGCCTGCTTTTGGATTCCTTATTCGGCAGAGCGTCAGATGGCCGGAAAACTGCCTCTGTTCAGCAGGCCAGCCGGCCGAATCCAGTTGCTGCTCAAGGTCCTTTTGTAATTCTAACAGATTTTCGCTTCCTTTGCCCGTGCCAACCCATAAAACTCTGGCACTTTTTCCCCCGAAATAGCCCACTGTTTCTATATCCAGCTCGAATCTTTTATGTCTGCCGGTCGTCTCTCTGGTGATATTACAAACATCAACGATATCCTTGTCTTTAATCCCACCCAGAAATTTCAATGTCAGGTGTATATTTTTGGGGTTTACCCATTTGACATCGCTTTTTTTGATATCAAGTTTGTTCTGTAGCTCGGCCTGCAAATCGGCTATGCCCTTTCTTATTTCCTCATCGATATCTATCGCTATAAATACTCGCATTTTTTCACCTGCTAAAAACTTATGCATTTACGCAGCTTTTCGAATCTTTCGTCAATTTTTGTTTTGTTTGTGGAGACAAGCCCGTTCAGAGAAAAATCGGCGATTGTGGAAGCTGCAACCACAGTTCCGTAGGCAACCGCCTTTTTTAATGAGGCAAAGTCGGTTTTATTATTTTGTGCAAGGTAGCCCATAAATCCGCCTGCGAAGCTGTCGCCGGCGCCGGTCGGGTCTTTGACCTCTGTTGCCGGGTAGGCGGGCAGAATGAATGTATTACCGTTGGCATCGCACATTAGCGAACCTGATTCACCTTTTTTAATAATCACCGCCCGGCAGTATTGCCGGGTACCTATATTCAGGATTTTCTCCGCTGCCTTTATCAGGTTATGCTCATCCGCCAGCAATCTTGCCTCGTCTTCGTTGATTATCAGGCAGTTAATCTTTTGTAGCAGTTTTTTCAAGTCCTCCGGCTGTCCCTCAATCCAGAAGTCCATCGTATCGGCGGCCACGAAGACGGGCTTATCGATTTGGCCGAGTAGTTTTAGCTGTAGATTTGGTGCGGTATTGGCAAGGAAGACGAATTTGCTGTCCTTAAATTCAGCGGGCACGGCGGGCGGCTCTTCTTCGAGGACGTTTAGCTCGATATAGTCTGTTGTCCTTTCGTCCATATTCTCACTGTATGAGCCAGACCAGCGAAAGGTCTTGCTGTTTTTTCTTACTTCCAGACCGGTCAAATCAACATTTCTTCCGGCAAAAACTTTGGCAAAATCAAATGGACAATCCGCCCCGACCGCGCCGACCAGGCGGACGGGCGAGAAGAAACTTGCCGCCATACTGAAATATACAGCCGAGCCGCCGATACAGTTCTCACTGACGCCGTAAGGTGTCTTGACCGTGTCAATCGCTATCGAACCCGTTACCAATAGTGACATATCTAAGTTCATTCTGTTTACTTCTTTATGTCATTCCCGCGCAACCTGTCCTGAGCAGGGTCGAAGGTGCGGGAATCTATTATGCTGTTATTTTCCTGGATTCCTGTTTTCACAGGAATGACTTTCAGGGTGATATCTATTCTTTTGAGGGTATTTTCTTTTCCTAACATCCGGACCGAATCGAAGATTGGCAAACTGATCGTTGTCCCGCACAAAGCCACTCGCAGCGGCTGGGCGACCTTGCCTAATCCGACCTGTCTTTCTTCCGCTAAATTTCGAAGCATATCCTCGATGGCCTGCTCGTTAAACTGCTCCATAGCTGCAAGCTTATCACGAACAATTTCCAAAACGGCCAGGCCGTCGTCTTTCAGCAGGACTTTTTTTACCGCCTTTTCATCGTATTGTATTTGCTCGTCAGGGATAAAAAGAAACCTGCTTTTGCTTTCGATATCAGCCAAGGTCCTTGCCCCCTCGCAAAGTTCTAAAATCCTCTCAAGCTGTTTATCGTCTGCCTTAATGACGGGGGATTCAATGACTTTCAGGTAATCCTTAAAATGAGCAAGGAGTTTTTCTTTACCAGCCAGCTTGATGTGTTCGGTGTTAAAGGCGATAAGTTTCTGGCGGTCGAACAAACTGTTGGACTTTGTCAGACGAGAAATATCAAAGCGGTCAATTAGCTCATTGACGGACATAATTTCACGTTTTTCTCCGGTGCTCCAGCCCAATAGCGCAAGGAAGTTCACCATTGTCTCAGGCAGATAGCCGCTTTTGAAGAAATCAACGATATTGATTTCCGGCAGCTGCACGCCGAGATATTTTGCCATTGCATCCACGCTTGGCATATCGGGCACGGTTTTACCTTTGATAAAAGATTCGAGCTCGTCTGCACTTAGATTTCCTGCTTCGGTCAGCTTATCTCTATCTATATCTTCTTTTTCTTTTATGGCCTTTTGAAGTGCTTTTGGCCGCTCGCGCTTGGAGAGTTTTCCGCCGCCTTCGCTTATTGTAACGGACATATGGGCATATTTCGGCGGCTCTCCGAATCCGAGGGCCTTCCATAATTCCTGCTGGCTGGGAGTATTCATTAGATGCTCCTGGCCGCGGATAACGTGCGTTATCTTCATCAGATAGTCATCAACCACGCAGGCAAAATTATATGTCGGAAAGCCGTCGCTTTTTTGTATGATAAAGTCGCTTAAGTCCTCCGGCGCAAAGGCAACTTCGCCGCGAATCTCATCGATAACCACTATTTGTTTATCCCGCGGCATAGCAAAGCGAACCGTTGCAGGCCGGCCCTCGGCTTTCGCCTTTTTCATATCCTTGATGGCTGGAAAATCTTTGGGCCGGGGATAGATGAAGTTCTTTTTCTGGGCCTCGGCTTCCTTCCGCAGTGCATCGAGTTCCTGTGGCGTCTCGAAGCACCAGTATGCCTTTTGCTCGTCGATGAGTTTTTTTATGTATTTATCATAGATATCTCGCCGCTCGGATTGAAAATAAGGCCCATTCGGCCCATCAACTTCCGGCCCTTCGTCCCAGTCGATACCCAGCCACCGCAGGTCATCTATCACCTGCCGGATAGCGGTCGGGGTGTTTCGCTTCTGGTCGGTGTCTTCTATGCGCAGTATAAATGTCCCGCCCATTCGCTTGGCATAGAGCCAGTTAAAAAGGGCTGTCCGGGCGCCGCCTACGTGCAGATAACCCGTCGGCGACGGTGCAAAACGTGTTACTACCTTCTCAGACACAGTTTACGCTTCCTCATTGGTCATAAAAATATACAGGACCAATCAGCTTAAGCTACGGCATAGTTCTTGTCAAGGATTCAGCGTGTCGGTATTAAATATGTTTGATTGGCTTAAATAGCTGCGATATATTAGTGTTTTGTCGCAATATATATAACAGATGTCATTCCTGCGAAGGCAGGAATCCATTTTATTGAAGTTCTGGATTCCGCATCAGGTGCGAAATGACAATTTCTCAAATAACGGGTGGCAAATCACCGGAATAAACCAAGGTGTTACTAAATGAGCAGGAAGGTCTTAAAAATTTATGGTTGATGATAGTTCCAATGCAAGACTCGACTTTATTCGGCAGATTGTTGCCGATGATATAAAGTCAAATAAATGGGATGGTCGTGTTGCGACTCGGTTTCCGCCCGAGCCGAATGGCTATCTGCACATCGGCCATGCAAAGAGTATCTGCCTGAATTTCGGCATTGCAGAAGAGTTTGGCGGCACCTGCAATCTGCGGTTCGATGATACCAATCCGGTGAAAGAGGAGCAGGAATATATCGACTCGATTATGGAAGACGTCCACTGGCTCGGCTTCGACTGGCAGGACAGATTATATTACGCCTCAGATTACTTCGAGCAGATGTATCAATATGCCCTTTTGCTTATCAAAGCTGGCAGGGCTTATGTCTGCGATTTGACCGCCGACCAGACGAGGGATTATCGCGGCACCCTGACCAAGCCGGGAACTGATAGCCCCTATCGCAACCGCAGCATCGAGGAGAATCTCGACTTGTTTGAGCGGATGAAGGCCGGCGAATTTCCCGATGGCTCGCGGACTTTGCGGGCGAAAATCGATATGGCACATCCGAACCTGAATATGCGTGACCCTGTTATGTATCGCATTCTGCACGCCGCACATCCACGAACCGGTGACAAATGGTGCATCTACCCGATGTATGACTGGGCCCACGGCCTTGAGGATTCCATCGAAAAAATTACCCATTCGATTTGCACACTCGAATTTGAAAATCACCGCCCTTTATATGACTGGTTCCTCGACCAGTTAGGCGTTTTTCATTCTCAGCAGATAGAGTTTGCCCGCCTGAATCTGTCTTATACCGTAATGAGCAAGCGCAAACTGCTGCAATTAGCCCAGCAGGGCCTTGTCAGCGGCTGGGACGATCCGCGAATGCCGACTATTTGCGGCCTACGCCGGCGAGGGTTCTCTCCGCAGGCAATCCGCAGCTTCTGCAGGGTCATCGGCGTGAATAAATTTAACAGCACCGTTGATATTGCGCTTTTGGAGCACTGCCTCCGCGAAGATTTGAACAAAACATCACCCCGCGTAATGGCGGTCCTCAGGCCGTTGAAGGTTATCATCGACAATTATCCCGAAGAAAAGGTTGAGCAGTTGCAAGCTGTCAACAATCCCGAAGACCCGGGCGCCGGCACGCGGGAGGTCCCCTTCTCGCGGGAGATTTACATTGAGCAGGATGATTTTATGGAGCAGCCGCCAAAGAAATTCTATCGCCTTGCCCCTGGCCGGGAGGTTCGCCTTCGATATGCGTATTTTATTACCTGCAAAGATATTGTTAAGGATGCAAATGGCGAAGTTATCGAGCTGCACTGCACATACGACCCGGCCACAAGAGGCGGTGATGCCCCCGATGGCCGAAAGGTAAAATCGACACTGCACTGGGTCTCCGCCAAACACGCGCTCAAAGCCGAGGTGCGTCTATACGACCATTTGTTCACAAAGGAAAACCCGGACGACGTGGAGCAAGGCAAGGATTTTACTGCCAATTTGAATCCCAATTCGCTGGAAGTTTTGCCGGATTGTTTTGTCGAGCCGTCCTTGAAAGATGCAAAGCCGCTGAGCCGTTTTCAGTTCGAGCGTCTCGGCTATTTCTGTGTTGATCCCGATTCTGCCGACAAGCTCATATTCAACCGAACGGCTACTCTTAAAGACCCCTGGGCAAAAATCAAAAACGCCGCACTGTAAAGCCACAGAGAAACGGGAAATTTTTGTTCAGCCACAGAGGGCACAGAGAACACAGAGGGAGTAAAAGTATATAGTTAAATAATAATATTAGAGCCGAGTTTAAAAGGGGGAATTTATAATGTCCGACAAAAAACCTTGTACACTATGTCAAACCGACTGTGATGTTCAAGCATATGTTGACAGCGTAAATAATACAACTAAACAACCAATATATTATACAGACTGCCCAATCTGTGGTTCTTACGGTATTACTCGTAGAGCCCAAGTTTCTCTCCGGGGTCATGAGGAAAATTTTTATATAATATCCGGTGTAACACGTAACTATTATGAGCAGCATGGTTCTCCGCTTATAATAACAGATTCAATGATTCGAGACGATTCAGAATTTGAGGTTAATATTTTAAGCAAAGAGCCTAAAAGTGTGCTCGGCAAAGCAGCACTTCTTCTTCAATACATAGAACGTGAATCGATCCATCCGGGTGATAACGTAATAATTTGTCCTTCACAAGATTACCCTATCTGTTTCTGTAAAAACGCAAAAGAATTGAGATTTTACGTAAATCACCTTAGAGACATAGGAGACATTAAAGCGGAAGGAACAACGAGAGATTATAGTCTTTCGCTAACAGCAGGTGGTTGGCAAAAAATTGAAAGTATGGAAAGACCCAATCTTGAATCCAAGCAGGCGTTCGTAGCAATGTGGTTCGATGAAAGTCTTAAGGAGATTTTTGCAAATGGGATAAAGTCTTTGGAGGAAGATACCGGCTTTAATATGTATCGAGTTGACCAAGAGCCATTTAATGAAAAAATATGTGACCGTATAATAGCTGACATAAAAAAGAGCCGATTTTTAATTGCTGATGTGACTGGTTTACGTCACGCAGTCTTTTTCGAAGCAGGATATGCTATGGGATTAGGGCTTCCTGTAATATTTACTTGTAAAGAAGGAACGGAAATAGAAGGCTGCTTCGATACTCGTCAATATAATCATATAGTCTGGGAAAATGCTGAGGATTTGAAAAGCAAACTTAAGGACAGAATAATGGCAACAATAGGCAAAGCTAAAAATTAGTTTTTATATTCTCTGTGTTCTCTGTGAGCTCTGTGGCTTTTTAATTTATGGTTAATTTTCTCTGTGGCAAGAAAAAATAATTTTTCTGTGGTCTCTGTGTCCTCTGTGGCTTACTATTTAAAGAAAATCATTTTCAAAGATGCTGCGAGTAATACCACCCCGAAAATCTTACGTAACATTTCATCGGGGATTTTGATTGCGAATTTGGCCCCTATAAGGCCCCCTATGAAAAAGCCCAGACATATAAGTCCTGCTATTTTCAAATCCACATAGCCCTGCTTGAAATAAATCCAGGCGGCAAGCAGACCGATAGGCGGCACCATCAAGGCCAGTGTTGTGCCCTGGGCCGTATGCTGTGACAGGCCGAATAAAAGAACAAGACAGGGGATAATAATTATCGCCCCGCCTATCCCGATTAAGCCGCTGAATGTGCCCGTTACAAGACCCAAAAGCAGGTATAAAAATATATTCATAGTTTCAACCTCATCTTGTTTAGCCGTCGCCGCACCGGCGACGTTATAGTTAGCCCCGCGTTCTACGCGGGGTTCTTCTCACCCGAATAGCTCTTTAAACTTTGCTTCTATATTTTCGTTTTCGCACAGCACCTGGCCGACCAAAACCGCCCTGACTCCGATATCTTTTAGTTTTTCGACATCGGCTCGTGTTTTTATCCCGCTCTCTGATACAAGTTCATTTTTATTATCGATAAGTTCCGCCAATCGGCTGGTCGTATTTAAATCCACCTCCATCGTATCGAGGTTGCGATTGTTGATTCCGAGAACGCTGTAACCCTTTTTGGGAAAGCCAATCATACTGCGGACATTAAGCAACGTATCTGCCTGATGGACTTCCAGAAGGATAGTTAAGGATAATTCCGCTGCGGCTATCATCAGGTCCATCAGTTCGCCGGGTTTTAGCGTTTCTGCTATCAGCAGTATCGCATCGGCGCCTGCGGCACGGGATTCGTAAGCCTGCCAGATATCGATGGTAAAATCCTTTCGCAGGATGGGCAAATCCACCGTTTCTTTTATCTGCTTTATATATTCGAGCTGGCCCTGAAAATATTTTTCATCGGTCAGGACGCTGATTGCATCGGCGCCGCATTTTTCATAGGTTTTCGCAATCGCCACCGGGTCGAAATCCCTGCGGATAATCCCTGCTGAGGGCGAGGCCTTTTTGACCTCTGCAATGACGTTTATACCGCGGGCATTCGGCCGGGTAACTGCTTTATAGAAATTGCGGCACCTGTCCATTGAGCGAATTTGCTCTTTGAGCTGCTCGAGAGTTACCTGTGATTTGCGAAACTTAACCTCGGCCTTTTTGTCGGCTATAATTTTATCCAGTATGTTCAATTAGACCGCCTTTGCTCAATTTTGTATTCTCAATTCTTTTTTATCCTGAAATCTTGACATAGGCCATACGGATTTCGTTAAGTGTATTCTCGAGGACCTTCTTTTCTTCTTCACTCAGGTTGCCTTTGGTTTTTTCTTCGATGGTTTCGAGCATATCGATGTTGTATTTCGCCAGTTCGAGGTCCGGCTTTTTTTGCTCTTGGCCTTTTATCTGCAGCAGGCCTAAAGAGAATAGTGCCTGTGTTGTGAGCATGCTTATCAGGGCGGCGAAATTGCCCTTCGGCAGAGGCCCGGTGCGTTTGCTTTGTTCTTCTTCTTTTTTCTCCTCTTTTTCCTGCGCAGCTAATATCTCTTTTTCCTTCTGGGCCTCTTTCTTCCAGTCTTCATCGACAATAATCTTTTTTTCTTCTTTTTTCTCTTCTTCAGCCATTTTAGCAACCTCTATCTTTTGCGATACTTCTTTGTATCTTTTTCAATGTCTTTTTTTTGCTGGCGCTCGGTGATTGCCCTTCGTTTATCGTATTTTCTCTTGCCTGTGGCAAGGGCCATTTCGATTTTTGCATATCCTCTGTCATTAAAATAAATCTGCAAAGGCACTAATGTAAATCCCCTTTGTTCGAGCTTGATTCTTATCCTGTGGATTTCGTGTTTATGAAGCAGCAGCTTTCTTTTTCTGGTCGGGTTGTGTTCGATACCACCTGCCTGCTTATACTGGGCGATTTTTGCGCCGACCAGCCAGCACTGGCCGTTTTCTACTCGTGCGTATGAACCTTCAAGGTCGGCCTGGCTGGCCCGCAGCGATTTTACCTCCGTGCCCAATAGCTCCAGACCCGCCTCGAACTTCTCGACAAGCTCGAAATTTCGGTAGGCCTTTTTATTAACTGTTTTGGGTGCTTGTTGATTTTCACTCTTACGCCATTTCGCTGCCATTTAAGCTATAATAGCGTAAAAGCAGCAACTTGGCAAGTTGGACGATCAACTCAAAATTAAAAATGCTTTGTAGAAAACTTACCCAAAAGTCATTCTGAACCTGCCAATGGCGGGTGAAGAATCCGGGCAGCGAGGCTAAATTGTCATTCGCTGACCAGATGCTTCGCTACGCTCAGCATGACAAATACAAAGGTTTCTACATAGCTAATTAAAAACCCAAAACTACTTTGTTCGTTACTTGATGAACCGGATGCTAATCGGATAGCGGTAATGCTGGCCGCCGTTGGCTTTTATCGTGGCAAGAACGCAAAAGATTATATCTACTATCCAGACTGCTGGCATAAGGAAACACCCAATGACGGCAAAAAGGAGTAACCACGAAACAATCATCGCTATGGCCACTGTAATCTGAAAATTCAGTGCCTCTTTACCCTGGCTGTTGACAAACGGGTCCTCGTCTTTCTTTATCAGCCAAATAATCAATGGTGCGATAAAACCCGTGAAAATAGCCAATAGATGGCACAACATCGCCCAGGTACGGGCGTCTTTACTGATTGGCTCGGTGGGTTGTTCCTGTTGACCTTCTTTGGGTTCTTGTGGCTGGTCACCCGCTTCGGGACTTCCTTCTGGACTTTTCTCTGTTTTTGCCATGGTTTACAACTCCCTTCTTTATGCTTTTCTTTAAATTGTTAGGCCGAGCTTCCCTTCTACAGGATTCTACTCACACCGTCAAGAATAAAACACTCATTATTCTATAACATGTATATTTTTCTTTTTGCACATATCCTTTAGTATTTTGGGCCAGACGGTGGCGCTGACTTCACCGATGTGGGCTTTTTTCAATAAAAGCATAAACGTTCGGGATTGGCCGATGCCCCCGCCGATGCTCAGCGGAATCTTGTTGTTGATAATGGCCTGATGGTATGGCAGCTTTAGAAAATCAAGCTGGCCTGAAATTTCCAGTTGTTTTTTCAATGTCTCAGGATTAATGCGGATGCCCATTGAGGTCAGCTCATGTCGGCGTTTGGTGACAGGATTCCAGACGAGTATATCGCCGTTGAGCCCGTGCATTGGCCTTCCGTCCTCGGACGTGGTTTCTGTTACCCAGTCATCGTAGTCTGCTGCTCTCATTTCGTGTGGATAGCCGTCTTCGAGCACCCAGCCGATGCCGATTATAAAGACGGCCGGGTGTTCCTGCAGGATGGCGTTTTCTCGCTGCTTGCGAGGCAGGTCGGGAAATCTGTCGAGAATTTCTTCGGCGTGAATGAAGGTCAGCTCATCCGGCAGGTTTCGATACTTGTCGGTTTTAAGCTTGGGGAACATTTCCTGGACGCAGGTCTCAGCCCCTTTGAGAACCTTCCAGATTTTCTTTACGACTTCTTGCAGGAATTTTAAATTTCTCTGCCCTTTGGTTATGGTCAGCTCCCAGTCCCATTGGTCAACGTAAACGCTATGGTCGTGGTCGAGAAAGTAATCCTTGCGGACGGCCCGCATATCGGTGAGCAGACCTTCGCCAACTTCCATTCCGAATTGCTTCAGGGCCATTCTTTTCCATTTGGTGGCCGCCTGGACAATCTGGGCACGGATGGGTTTTTCCAGGCCAAGGCCGCAGGAAAACTCGATTGGTGTTCTGGAGCCGTCACGGTCGAGCAGGTCATTGACACCGCTTTCCACGTCAACGATTAGAGGGACGGTAACGCGAATCAGGTTAAGCTCTTTGCAGAGGTTTTTCTCGATGTAGTCTTTCACTGCATAGGTGGCAATCTGGGTTTCTTTTGGGCTTAATAGCGAATTGTAGTTCTGTGGAAGGATTTTTTCCAG